>Ga0179593_1478580_pt1 | contig 15667 bp, 16 predicted proteins | sample CZODoug2_1_08_16_FD_185931 | JGI IMG/M metagenome (GOLD analysis project Ga0179593, IMG submission 185931) | Vadose zone soil fungal communities from Angelo Coast Range Reserve, California, USA - CZODoug2_1_08_16fungal (PacBio error correction) | ecosystem: Environmental > Terrestrial > Soil >... | reverse complement strand
AGTTTAGGTTAGCTGTAAGGGGAAGGACCAAGTGGTGTTGCGTTCCCTCCTGGGAGGTTAGGGCCGTCTTGTTCCCCTTTTTCTCTGCGGTTTTATCGTAGAGCCTCTGTTTGACTTGTGGCCGTCCACATTAGACTTTCCCTTGCCCGCTATTCTTCCTTTTCTTACACCGGGTGTGGCAAGAGTTTCTTCCCAGTCGTTCGGTTGAACGAGTGTAGAAGTAACCCTTCATATTTCATTGGATTGTCGTCGCAGGCTTTTCCCCACTCGATTGGGGCCAACGGTTGCAGTCAAATCCTGCCTTTTCTTCCCATTCACTCTCTTTCCCATATGTTTTTTCCGTCCTCCTGTCTTGTCGTGGAGCCGCCCTGATCCCTTCCTCGATTAACCCATTTCGAGACCTTCTTACCTTCTCGTTTTTTTCTTGGGGTTTCTTTTTCGGGGCTCTCTCCTTTGTCCAGTTGTAAAGGGCTTTTCTTTTTGTTTTTATCCTTTCCTTTGACCTGTTCCATCGTGTGTTGAAGGGTTTGACTCTGGTAGTACTGCTCGTTGCCAGTTAATGGCCCTGTCTAGGGTTTAGAAGCGATACTATGAACGTTTCACTCTCCCTCCTTGGGTAGTTTAAAGTTACAGCGTAGGCGTTTGACTGCCTCTTCTTCCTTCAGCACTTTCCCATTAACTTCAGATTCTGAAAATGTCCAATGTGCGCGCCACGCAGTACACAACCTGAATCGGACTTTTCCCTTTACTGCTCCCTTGTTCCTAGACCTTTCAGGTAACACCGGTTCTGTGACTTCTTTTCTCCCCACACCCAACGTGTCGCGTGGAGGAACCGTGCGTCCTTGTGAGTTTTATTACGAGTGTTCTGAGAAGTTAGAGTGAGGACTTAGAACAGAAGTGCCCCTCTTATCACCCTCTCTCAGAAGCTAGTATAACTGGCTGGCTTGCTCGTCCTTTAGACACTTGGTTACGAGGCGGTGGTCGGCGGATATGAAACGCTACTAGAGCCCTTCCCTTTTCTGACGTTAGTAGTTTTGTCTCTTTCTCTTGTTCTTCTGGCCCTCCCCCTCCGTCTCTCTCATGAATTGTCCATGTATCCCTAAGCCCCCCGGTTGGGCCTTTTTTTGCTGTTTGTCGGTTTTTCGCGAGAGGACTTCGTCTTTTCTCGGACCTCCAAAGGTGGAGGTTTTATTAAGTGATTGAAGGTTCTGAAAGCCCCTCCATTCGTGATCTCACTTTTTCCTAGTCCGCCCTCTTTACCTCTTTTCTGGTTTCGTGAAAGTCTGGTAGGCACGTCTTAGTTCATGTTATTAGGCTTTAGACGATTTCAGGGTTTCTCGAGGGTCTCTAAGCCGTATGTTTTAATGGATAGATTGGCCCTTCTCGCCTTTGTTGTGTCCCATGGTCTCCCCGTATGCTCCCTCTTTCTAGTCTTGTTCTCTCTCCTTTCTTCTATCGTCATCCAGGGAACACATGCTCTCCAACTCATAGAGTGACAATGAATAACTTGCTCGCCTCCTTAGTTTTGAGTCTGTCCGTTCTCTCTTGACATGCGTCGAAAACTTTCCTTACTTCCCCTCTGTCTTCTAGCCCTCACACGGCTGCGGTCTCTTGGTTTGTAGTTGCTCGTTGTTTGAACAAAGAGATGTGTTTTTCTTGAGATTTAAGAGTATTCTTTTTTCAATGGCCCATTGGAATTCCCCGTAAGCCTTTCGTTCAAATGATTTTGTCATCGCGTTCCCCCGTGCGATTTTCTTTTTTTCGGGACAAGTACCCAGACGGACAGAAGTCAGTACCAGAGATTGCTGTTTTTAGATCGGGTCAACGTCCCTTTACCCCTCTTGGATACTCTTTTCTTACTCCATCCTGCTTCCCCTCTACTTCCTTTGGTTTGATTTCTACGTTTATGTTTTGCGTCTCCCTTTTTTTTCCTCTTTCCAGTCTTTCCAAAGAAATACTTTCGGATTAACCACTCTTTTCTCCCCCGTTTGGGTGGCAGTTTTTCTCCTCACTGACACCTCGCCCTCGCTCTCACGTTCCAAGTATACGGAAGCACTTTGTAACAGGGACTATATAAAGATAACTCCCTTTTACAGGCGCTCCCTATACCTTTTCTAGCTGCTCTCATCCAGTTTTACTTGATTTTCTCCTTTTCTTCGTGCCACCGGGACTCCACGTACTCCGGCATGTAGGGACCAGTTCTGAAAGCCTTCTTCCTGCCCCCGAGGCACAATTGATCAGCCGTTCGTTAGTTTTTATGCGTCCGTCCTTCATCCGTGGGATCACTGCGTCGTCTACGACCCTTCTTCAACCTTTTCCCCTTTTATCTTGTTCCCCTGTCCAATTTTTATTTTGTCTTAGGTTTTTTTCGAATCGCACCCAAGGATCCTTTGCAAGTATGAAAGGCATCGGTTTTTCCCCTGGGGGACGCTTCCAGATAGTACTACCCCCCCTTTCCCTCCTTTTTTTTGGTCCCAAGTCTCTTGTTGACGATTGGCTTCCTGTATCCGTCAACAGAGTTTACTTGTTCCCGTGTGAAAACTTACACTCATTAGCAGCGACGGACAATTGCCGGACTTCCGCGCTCTCTTGACATAAAATCAATCTGCGCCCCGATCTCTCTTTCTCCATCTTTTTTTTCGTAGTGATGATATTTCCCTATGCGGTTTGAGACCGAGGTCTCGCGAGGTCCTCTCATTGTGAATCATTTTTCCTTTTTGCACCGCTGGGGGGGTTTGCTTGTAATTTTTCCCTTTTTCCGACTCAGAGCCACCTTTTTCCCCATTACTTCCCGGCGTTGTAACTGGAGGGACTTGTAGTAATATATCGCGTCTTACCCTTCTTCCTTCAAATACTTCACGTTCTTTCTTCTTGCCCTTATAAGTCGATTAGGCCCCTTCACCTGACCCTAACTGACCCCCGACATATTTTTTCCCCCCAGTGCTCTTTCCTGTTATCTTCCTCAGATACCAGCGATTTGTTTGCCCAGAAATGTGATGCTCAACTTAAGCGTGGTGGTGAATTTCGTCTGCTTTTTTTTTCCCACAGTCCTGTTTTTTGGGTCCTTCCCTGTTTTGCACTTCCCTTTTTAACCATAGTCCCTGTTCTATAGTGGGAATCCGCATCGAATAATTTTTTTGGGGAAAAAAAAAAAATTTTTTTTTTTTTTTTAAGGGCCTACTTTCAAGATAGTAAGTTCATAGCACTGGTGTCGTTCTTCTTATTTTCTGAAGTTATAGGTGATCTTCTCTGTTTTTGAACCTTTGAGCAACTCCCCCCCACCTTTTTCGTTCTCCCCCAGATTTGGGTTTTCCTTCATTCTTTTACCTCTTCAACGATGGGGTGGTCCCATCCGTCGTTCTTTCCCCCCCCTACCCCCGGCGTCTTTCCCCATAAGTCTCCGATACTAGAGGCCCTGACTTGCATACAGAGTTGTCTCCCCTGCTGTGTCCTCCCAGTCTCTCCAATTTCCTCCCCTGAACATTTCGGACTTCCTTTCTCTTTCCTTTTCCCTTCACACGGACACTCTTCGCCTATTTCGCCCTCGCGTGCAAATCCCTTAAACTAGCAGTGATAAGGCCACCAATGGTCTTGCAACCCAAACCTCTACGGACAAGCGCCACTTCACCACGTGTGGCCCCCCTCGATCACTACGCCCGTCCTCACTTTTCGTGAGGGCTAGTTAAAAGAGAGGCATCACTAGTTTGCTTTGTTTCTCACCCCTTCCCCTTACCAAATTTGTCCCTTGCAACTTCCCGCTTTTTGGATCATTTGCGCTCGGCACGGTTTTTTTTGGTGATAGTTTCCTGGCTGCGCCTCTCCATTAGATCCCCTGAGTGCATTTTCCACACTCCTTCACTAGGCTACGATTTCCTCCCCTCGCCCGCCCCTAGCTCTCAAGGCGAGGAGAACCCTTAGGCCCCCCCCTGAGACTTACCCTTCTCTTTCTTTAACCTCCATCCCTCCGGGTGGTTCGCACCCATAGCACTTTTACCTACTGTCTCGCTTCTTTATACGTCAAAGATGTCTTTAAACCCGGTGCCGGTGCCAAGGCCTAAAGATCACAGCAGAAATTGTCAAGTTTTCTCCCCCCGAATCAGTTTTTCGCTGGCACCCCCCCCACCCTAAACCCACCGACCCCCCCCGCCCTGTATCAACGTGCCCAGTGATCCATGGCCCGCAGAAGTTTTACGATTTCCGGTCTGTTTCCCCCCTCTGTCCCCTGAGGTCGCGAACAGTTTTTCTAATTCCCCTCCCTGGCTTGCTCTCGTGCTTTCAGATCAGACTACCCTGCCATCTTACATGGTGAAGTTGTAGATAAAGACAATTTGTCAGTATAATTTACTGGCTCTTATTTTCGATTCGCGGGCTTTCTTTCTTGGAAAGTCCCTCCCCCGCCTTAGTATCCCCTCTTCCTCTCTCGACTTCGCAATTTTCACTCCCCGATTAAAGTGATGTTTTTTTATGGTCTTTTTTGGGGTGGGAATTTTCCCCACCTTCTTTTTTCTGACCGAGTTACTCTACCACTCTTAAGGGTTGTTCTCCCCTTTGACTTCTACCCCCTTTTCAGGTTGAGAGGTTATTTAGCACAACAGTGATAAGAGTATTTTTTGATGAAATGACTTCGCCTTCATCCCCAAGCGACGGTTTTTTTGCCTTTTCCAAAACTTTCTTCCGGCGTTGTGCAGTCCTTACTTCAATACCTCGTCTGAAGTGTCACCTTGGTCCACTTCTCTAACTGTTAACCCACACTATTGCCACACTGTCATCTGTTTACCCCCTTCTTTTGGACACCTTTAAGTTCCCCTCCTCAACTAACCCCCTCGATCAACTACCGATAGTTGCGCTCCTTAACTAGCATTGGTGGTCAGAGATTTGTTGATTCTTAGTTCGTAGCCCCCTCCTCTTCCTGCGTGAAGCCATCGCATTGAGCGCTTAGAGTAGGCCCCTCCGCGTCTTCGGAACCCCCTGGATACCTCGAGTGGCCCGACCGCCGCGACAAAAGTCCCCTCTCCACAGAATCTAGATCCACTTAAGTAAGCTCTTCCCTGGGTGTCTCACGCCTCATAAGCGACCGTGACCCTTTAGTCAGTTTTTCCGGTCCACTGAGACCGTCCCCACTTCCCGCTGACGATCCCGCTCCCTTCTTCCCTTTCCTTTCCCTCTCCGCCATGCCCTTCCGAGAGCCTTGAAGATTCAAGCTACTGATAGAACACCCCCCTATTGTACTAATAATATTTGTTTGTTGTTTTTTTGATCTTTGCATGTTTCGTTTCAAGTACGGTGTCCCGTTTTTCCCCTTTTTGTTTCCTCGAAATTTCAGGCGGTCTTTCCCCTTCCTTAAGACTGCTCTTCTTGTCTCTTCCTCCGTTTTCCGTGGGGTCGAGTAAAACAACATTAAAGAACGGTACGGGTTTATTTCTCCAGTTCACACCCTTGCCCCTTTTCCGCCCCCCCTTTTTCTTTGGAATCGCCGAGTGTATCACCCATAGGTTTGATGATTTCCCTGAGGCTTCCCCCTATGATGTAGGGGACCACTTTTGCGTCTCCTTTAGTGAGGACATTAATCCTAGACAATTGCGTGGGCTTGGCTCCCTATTCCGAGTCCCGCACCTTCCTCCAGATGACAAATGTTTTTTTCTGCGAACCTAGCTTTTTCTCCTATCAGTTTGACTGCTGGGGGTTCTTTTCTTCGGGGCGCTTTGGCCTGTTTTTCCAGTGGCGTCTCGGGGTCTCGAAGATGTCCCTTTTTAAATTTGTGACGGAGGAGTCATTCCTGAAACTTATTCTCTTCTTTCTGTCCTCAAGCGCTCGCCATGACGTCAACAGTGCCTTTCCTCCTTTTTTTTCCGTTCCTTCCCCCTCTGTATCCTTTTTCCTCTCCGCATGGCCTCCTCTTGTTACAGAAAGGTCGCCCAATGTAAATTTATAAACCCTCTGCAACCAAGTCATTTTTTCTTTTCTTTCCTTTACTTCGCAGCCAGCCTTCTCGCTTAGAATTCCCTTGTCATCTTTGAAAGCCCTGTTTCTTTTCATTCTGACAATCACTTTTAGCGAGGAACCAGTCAGACTGTAGAGATGATAAGTCTCTTCTCTTTCAGTGCGTGCTTCCTTCTGCCCTTGATCCTCTGCCTCCTCCACATTCCTCCTCAGTTCATTATACTTCCTTGATGGTGTCTTCGGGTGTGGAAGAGGAGGCCGCCGGTTTCTCCACTCTCAGATCCCTGACCTCTCTTTTTAAGTGTGCCTGAGGAGCAGCCCCCCGCTTTTTCTCGATCCTCCCCCGTCTATAAGACTAGGATTGTACTGGCACTTCCTGGACATTTTGTAAAAGGTATGTGGCCCAGGTTTGAGAACGAGGGAATTTTTAGCATTCACCTTGTCCCACCAAATGGTTCGAGTTTGCCCTCATTTTTTCTAGTCAACCTTACCTCCATCGCTATTCTGTCCCTCCTCCCACTTTCCGTAAGTTCGGTGCTGTTTGCAGTTATTGATTTCCCCCTAGGCCTCGTTCTTCTCATTGTTCCCTCCGTCAGGTGTGGCGAGGTCTCCCCTCAGTCCGTTAGATGTGTCACTGAGTATAGATTTTTTCGCGAGGTTGGACATTCGTCTCATCTTGCGAAAGTCTGTAGGTGGATAGACCTTGAGACTTCTCTCTGTACCGTTCAACTAGATTCAAAAAGACCATTGTCTCTCCTTCCCCCCGGGAGCTTTTGCACTCCTCCTGTTTGTATCGGCTTTGGAATTGAACCCTGCCTTTTAGTAAACCACCAGAGGAAGTTTCCCCTCTCTTCCCTTCTTCCCCAGAAACGTCCACGCGCGTTGCGGGCTTTCTTTTTCTGAGGGTTTCCCCACGTTTTTCTTTTTTCTCTTTTCCTGCTTCTTTTTTTCATGACAAGTTTCATGCAGTAGCCCCTTGACTTCTGAATGGAGTTTCTATGACGCTTGCAAATAGGAGATCTTGTCGTTAGGATAAAGGTAAGTACTTCCCTGCTTCCGTTTAACGCCTCTTTTTTATTTTTGGCGTCTCTTTTTTTCCATTCCCCTTCCCCCCCAGAATTTCTCCCTTTTTCTCTATGTCTTTGCATAGTACTCCGGCGAGTCCTGGGAGAAATTTGTTGCAGTAATAGTCTTAACATCGTGAAGAGGAAAAAGGCCCAATTTCCTGTTTTTTTTCACCCCATCTTGGTGAGCCCCTGTTTGGTTTGCGTTCCCCGACTTTCCTCCTCCCTGACATCCTATCTCAGCCCTTCCCTTTTGAACCGCCGCACTGTTATTCTCCCCAGTGGACTATCTCACGGCCCGTTCGACAATAGGCTAGCAATCTCACAACCTATCCCGGGTAGCTTTTTCCTTCTTTAGTGAAACATGGTCGTTAACCTTTTTTCTGGCGATGTTCTCTGTGCAAGCCTCTATGCCCCACCACCTCTGCCATTTTCCCTCCATGTCGATTCCCTTTTTCTCCTGTCCTTTGATCTGCGTCGCATTTGGAAAATTAAATTCTGCACGGACATTGCCAATAGGTCTGGTCCGTTCCCCTCTTTGGATCGTTTCTAATACTAACTCTCCACCCTTCTGAACCGTCGGCGGTAGTTTAATTTTGACCCCTTCTGTCCCGCTCCTCTTCTACGAACCCTCCCTTTCACGCCCTTCAACGCAGGGCAAGTCCTCTGTGACGCTTTTGGCTTTCTGGATTGAACCCGAGTAGAAAGAGTGACACCCCTACTACGGTTCCAACTTCCCCATCTCCTTCCGGCCAAATTCTGTGTTTTGACCTCTGCTCCCTCTCCTTCCAGGTTCTTCTCACTCCTCGGACATAGCTCTATTTTCATCCCCCCTCCTCTTGTTGAAAAGATAGTAAAGATTCTTCTTTGATATACTCCCCTGAGGCTTTAGCGTTTCTTTTTTCTTCTTCCTGAAAACATCTTTTCCTTGGCCCACTTTTTCCCCCTCTTATGCTTATGTTAAGGTTTGCCCATCTAAAAGACGACCACATATCACACTTCTCGCGGGGAAGTAGAATTCTTTTTTTGTCGTTTTTCTTTCTATCTTTCTCTTTTAATTCCGGTAACCTCAGATGCCATTTGCCCGAACACTGATACTTGACTGTAGAAAGATAACCTGAATTTGAACTCCCCGTTCTTCCCCTCCTTTCACCTTTCGTCTCTGTTTCCTCCGCTCCGTTATCAAACTGCTCTTGCCGTTTCGTCTCCCCCTCCGACCTGTACCACTGGTCCGCGAGTGCAATAGGAATTAAGGCCACGCCCCTCCAAAAGGACGGTAGTATTTTTTACCGTCCCCTTTCTTTCCCCGAAATCATTGCGTAACATTTCCGTGCCTTGTTCTCTCAGCTCGTGCAGGGATTTCTACTGTCCATCTCCGTTACACAGTCCAATGTTGAGACGGGTAAGTTTATGTGTTATGGGATTGCCGTTGTGAGTTATGAAAGTTCGAGGTTTTTAAAGTCCACTTGTTTTCCCCAAAGAGTTGGGTTTTGGTGATTTGCATGATTACTGTGATGTCTTCCCCCCCCTCCTTCTTAGGCCAGAAGATTCCCGGTCAACTACCCCTGTCAGGAATGAAAAGGAGTAGCAGCGTTACATATGAGGACGACCAACTTTAATCCTTTTTTCTTCCGCCATGCTGTTCGCTGGCCTTGACCGTTTAGTCCCACCTCCCTCTTTTTCCCTTCGCGTCATCTTCTCTTAGGGTCCTGGTACCGTCCCACCTCGCCTGCTTGCCTAGAAGGAAGTAGAGTAGGTTGAAATCCCCCCCTAAATCGTCCTCTACTTTTTTTCTCCCCTTTGATTGACACCCACATCGATGAGGGGCCCATACCTTCCACGTGATTTCCCCCCTTGTTGGGTCCACCCCTCGTCACGACTCCCGCCTCCTCGCGTTTGACGGTTTCTTTTGCCAGACTTAGAAGAGGGTTAGAACTCTCAACCTTCTAAATGGTAGCTTTCCCCCCTGTACAGCTACTTCCATTCTCCGGGTTAGGTGCATTCATTCCACCACCCGTTTATTTGTTCACCCTAGACCTTTTTTTATAGGAGATCAGAAAGTATCTGACGCCAACTCCTTAAAGAGTGGAGGCGACGTTATGGCACCAATGCTCGCCCCCTCCCACTGAGCCTATTATTCCTCTATAGTGGCTTTTTGTGAGCACCGATGATGAACCCCCATGAAGTATCTGTCCTTCCCTGCTCACTTCTGCCAGGCTTACTTCCATAAACTTCCCCTTGTCCAGCAAATCTTATTTCGTGGATCTCCTATTTGATCGGAACACGTTTCCCAGTCAAATAAATGATAAAGCCCCGAACTTTGGTAAATTGAATGCTACCGAAACCCCCTCTTTTCTGGGCGTGACCCCCTCCAGACATCCACTTGTAAAAAGGCCGCCTGTTCTTTCTTTTTCCTTGCTGAAGCTTCTAGCTGTCGTTTTCTTGTCTTTTTGTCAAGACCCTGAAGACCTGATACCACTTTGTCGACGGTCCCTCGGATCCGGAGATGTCCGCTCCGGCTGAAACTATCGTCAACCCCCTTTTTCTCTCAACTTCTATCTTTGGAGTCTTAATTAAATGATTTCGAGATGGTAGAGTCAAGGTCTTGAGAGGCGGTCAGAAAGTACTCCAGTTTCTTTCCTTCCACAAAGATTCAGCTTCCTTTCCCTTCTCCTCCTGTTTAGCCACTCTGTACTAAACTGTTCTGGCAACCCCTTACTTTCAGCGGAAATCTTCCCTGCATACGTTGGTGGTTAGACGTCCTAGTAACATGCTTTTAACAATTCTTTTTGGGGAGGTTTTCTCTACCTCTTGGACATTTTTTTTTTCTCTCTTTGCACGGGTTTTGGCTATCACCGCGAAGGCTGGTGCCTGAACGATACAAAAGTGAATTCTTTTCCCTCCTGGCTGCTCGCGTTTCTGACCCCCCCTATCCCTATCTTCTTCCTCCTTTGCCTGTTAGGCCTTACTTCCTTCTTCCGTTCAACACCTGTTTTTAAAACTTGAATCGTCGGGCTGGTTGAATAATATTACTTCGCCTTACGTACCTTTAACTTTATCCCTCCGACAGAACCCCTCTGCTCAGAGCTACTCCTGCTAGTTGCGTCCCCTGAGTTTTGAACTTTTTTTTGTTCTCCGCTTCTTGTGATTTCTCTACTCTAAGTCTCCCTCCAGTCAGTCCAGGCAGACATTCTTGTTGACCTCAGCTTCTTGCATCCTCTTCGTAGGCAACTTTTCCCCTTCCTAGATTGCCTCCCTTGATCCTCACAATCAGCCCATTACTTTACTTTCTTTAGACCGGCGATCCCCTTACGACGCCTTGTTTGCCATCATTTCCCTTTATCAACTTCATAAGAGCGGGACCCTTGGTGGGGAAAGGTCGTACGGTAAAAATATGAGATGAATCTCCACGTCTTCCCCCCCGGAGCTGCCCTAGCCCTCCCTCCCTTCTTTCTTTCCCAATTGAGCCCTTCGGTACTGCTATGAACAACTATCCTTTCTTCCCCCTTCTTCCCTTTCCCTTCGACTTTCTTTTCGAGAATACTGGGAAGGGCCTTGGCTCTCTAATCTGCAGTGGCTAGGTCAACTTGAAGTGCAGAAGTCTCTACGGATCGTCCTCCGCAGAGTTGTGTACTTCTCCTTTTGGAAAACATTATCGAACGGTTCCTGTTAGTCTGCTGTGAACCTTCCACCCTTTTTCCACTTAGTTTTTTTTATCCTTAGGTTCCTTAGTGTAGAATCAACGCCCGTTGTTGATTGAGCTTGTGGGAGGGACCTAGATGTAGTTTTCCCCGCGTTTAAGATAATCCGTTTTTTCCATGCCCGTCCCTCTTCTGCCCATTGCGCTTCTCCTCCTGCTATTTGCGTTTTCGCCTTTGACATCGTTCTTCCTTTCCCCATTCCTATTCACCTTTTTTTCGTCGACAATAGTGCTTCCCCAGCTCTCTTTTGGGTTTTTTGGGGCTCTTGGACGGGTATTGTAGTAGAGGGGGTTTCAGAAGCGTCTTCCCTGTTACCAGTGTGGTGTCCCTTTTCCTATCGAGTAGACTTCCCTCCGCCAAAGTCTTTTTTTCCTCTTTCTTTTCTCTTACTTCTGTTTAACGCTCTCGCCATTTTACCTCAGAGGTGAAGCTTGTGTTAGTCACGGCACCGTACGTTTATGCCAGAGCAGACATGAAGCCCGGTCCTAAAGAATAGGAGTTTCCCACTGTCATTTTTCCTTCCCCCCACGCTACCCACACGTGACATTTTTTATACTTCATTTCCTCTTTTCCAGCACTACCCCTCTCCGTCTTATGAAGTGTAATAATAGCGTACTCGGTCCCTCAGGTGTTTCTCCAAATAACAGTGGTACTTTTTCTGTCGGCCCCCTACCTCCCTTAGAGAGATTTTGTTCGTTTTCGAAGTGATTTGATTTCTCTTCTCCCCTCCCTCGCCTCCATTAGACTCGACACCTCTAGAAAGAAGGTTAATCAGTCATGCTTGGCTGTGGCTATCTCCTTCCTTTCGTACCAGTGTTCTACTATTGAGTGTTTTTTAGTCTTACTCCCTTTCGTTTTTTCAGGACTCTCCCTCTTTCTTCCAGTTTCTCTGTGACTGCCTCCTTTTTTCTTTTCTTCTCCTCCGATCTTTAGGCCATGTACCTACACTACCCGGTGGGCCTAAGGCTTGTTAGGGTGGAAAGAGAGCTCCCGGCCCTTTAGTCCGTCCCTTTTAAAGTTGTTAACCAGCTGTTCGGTCTCCCCCTTCTTTTGGTCCCCTTGTGTTTTCCCGCTCCTAACTTTTTCTTTGATAGCGACCTTTAAGAGACTATTGAGGAAAGGTGAATGTTTTTTGGCTGTAACTGATCAGCCCTATTCGCGTTTCTCTGATCATGTTGGTCTCGTCATGTCTCCTCCCTATTGTTTGACACTCAGATATGCTATCTTTTCGGTAGCTTTTTCGTCAATGTATAATATGGATTGGATGAGGTGAGCTTGCTTCGAGCGAATCAAAGGGTTAACCTCTTTTCCTCCCCCCCCAGAAAACGTTTTCCGAGATACTTATAAAGTTCTCTCCTCGAGACCTGTTGCGATTTTCGGTTTGCTGTGAACTCTTTTCCACATCGTGACTATTCACTAGGTAAAGTGAACCCTACCTCTCAAAAAGACTCTTTGCTGCTTCTCTCTGTGATAGTCTGGTCCCATGGGTTTTTCTCGTTGCCTTAAGGGATTTTTTTTTTTCCCTTTACCATTTTTCTTCGCTGCACGGACTGCCCTGCGCTTTTACCTTTCCGCTTCGTGGCCATAGGCGACCTTAGGGTATGGGACAAGTCCCGCCGAACTCAGTCCGGATAAGCGAGATTGTTCTTCTTTCTCTTCTTTCCGGAAAGTTCCCATGCAGGTGCTACCTGGATTCTTCTCTTGCTCACTTCTAAGTCCTTTGTGGTAGAATTCAGTTGACCAGTCAGATTCGGAAGAGAGTTAGAGGAACACTACTCTTCGTATTTCCCACAACTCTGGTGGTACCACCCGTTTTTCCTTTTTGCTCCCTCCAGTTCGAAAACTCCCATACAGCGAGTGATTATACCTTCCATCCATGTCCCTCACTTTGGAGTTTCCCATCTATATCCTTAATCTGTACCTTAGTCAACAAACCTTTTTGGCTCTCCTAAAAGGGTCCTCTGTTTGTCTCTTTGAGTGCCACAGGGTACCACAAACATAAGGTTTTTTTTTCCTTATTGAAAGCTTATTCCCCACAGCTTTCCTTTCTGAAACATTTTCTTTTTTTCTAAGCTCCCTTTTTCTTCAGAGTACTCTCTATGAAAATAAGGAAATTTTTGACCAAATGCAAATCGGTTTCTTTTTAGTTCAAATGTTTCTTTTTTTTCTCGTGGCCCTCTCCATCCCTTTCCATTTTTCTGCCGGTAGGCGGTTAGTTCTTAACTGGCCTCTCCTCTTTTTCTTCCCGGTCCCCCGACGTAAAACCCTGTGCAAGTAGATTGTGCCGATGGTGGCTTTGATTGAGAGAGAAGATCTACCCCCCGGTTTAACCTTCTCCCCCCCTCTTCCGGCCTCCACGATCCACATTCGATAAATAGACTCTCCCTTCTTCTCTATTTCAAGATCTTCCTTATTTTAAGACTCCATCAGTTTGTGTGGGACTTGTCAGCTATTTTCTTATCTAATAGCTTTCCTTCCTGAGATTTAGAGCTATTCCTCCAGTACCCGTTTAAGTTGGAACCTCGTTGGGTTTCCTCTGTTTCTCCTTGTCAGGTGAATCCAGCCTAACCTTTTTCCAAATTTATTTGCGTTATAGGGGGCGTGCTCCTTATTCTTTTCTCTTTTTCCCACGTTCTTAACTTTTTTTCCCTGGGCAGAAGTTTGACACCTTCTTTTCCTTTTTTCTCATTCGTCCATTTTTCTTAAGAAACTGTCCTCGTTGAAGGTTCCCCCCAAGTTGTCTTATAGGTTAATCAGTACGCTTAAAAAGGTCTAGCTTCTTTTCCGCTTCCGACTACGACATGCCACCCTTGTCCCCCCTCGATTGGTACTCTCTTTTTCCCCGACATTTCCCCCCCAAACTGATGTTTTTTCCCCCCGGGGTCAGCCCCACCCCCCAAGCGAAAACATCGGACCCTGTGATATCTTGGTTCGCTCCTCTTCCTATGTCCGTCTGAACCGATATTACGTATATAGTCCCCTTTTTACTCCCCCCCATTTTCTCTGTTTCCTGGATGATCTACTTTCGCTGAAGGTCGGGTAAACGCCGGGATCACAATTGGTCTCACGCAGGAGGTCTTGTCCTTTCACCGTTTCTGGTTTCAAGGACGCTTCTTGCACCCTCCCCCGGTAGTTCCTCCCCAGTCCCTTAGACTGTTTTACTCATAGGCACCAGAAGAGGATCCCAGCGGTGATGCTCTTCCGTTCAAGTTTCCAAAGCACGACGACATATCTCTCTCTTCCTTCTCGTGGGTCCTTTTCCCCTAGAATTTTTCTTTTTCTCTTTCTCCAGACGCTTCCTTTAATTAACGTAGTGCTAATTCATTACGTCCCAAACCACTAGAAGGCCACTCAACGTGCTCACCACTTGTAACACCCCTATTCTTCAGACGGCCCTCAGCATTTTCCGCCGTTGACGGGCTTTCTTTCCCCCTATTAGCGTGGACCCCTACGCTTTTTCACTCGTACACAAAAAAATTTTCAAGCAGAAACGGCCTCTTTTATGGGAGCAATTTAGCCTTCTTCTTCGGCCTTCCTTGGTTGTTTTCCTTTCCCTCTTGTCATTTCTTCTCGTCCGAATGGCGACTCTGCACTCACACGAAACTCCTTCAAATATAATGGAATCAAAAGCTCCCCCTCCTCAATTTAGATATCGTCCCCCCCCTGAGGTCGGAGTCCAAGCGTTTGTTTAAAAACTTCTCCTTCTTCTCCATTTCTCTATCTTCTCCCGAACTTTCCCCAGGGGCACCCAATCCACCTCCCCAGTACTATCGTGAGATGTTCTTTCTCTCCTAACGATGTCCAGGAACCGGTGTCCCCCCGCACTGCTCCCCCCCTCCGCAATTTTTTTTCCAAGGTCTCCTTCCCCTTCCCCCTTTTCTCGCTTCAGGTACAACATTTTTTGTGATACAACTGGTTTGCCACCCTTGGAGTTTCTTTCTGACAAGACCGCTGAGTATCTTATTTCGATCCCTGCACTCCCATGCGGACTCCGCCCCTCTTCCACTGGGCCCTCCTGTCAGCGGCTCGCGTTGTGTCCTCCTACTCCCTCCATTTCCCTTCTTCGAAAGGCGCAGAAAGGAAAGTCTCCTAATTCCACTGTGCGATTCTTGTTTAGTGAAGCGTTTGGCCCCGGTTTGCGGAACGTCTACAGTCACCTTTTTTCTCCTCCCCCCTTGTTAAGCTACTCTTACGGTCGATGGTTCCAGATCTCGCCCCCCGGGAGTTGACCAGCAACAAAGGCTTTCAGGACCATATTTTTTCCCTTAAGTTCTTTACGGGTCTGGTGGTAAGTACCTTTATTTTACCCTTCCATGTTTTCGCTTTTGTCTCTTTCAATTCTTTTTATCTATGTCAACGGGACTTGGCAGAGGACAACTCTTCTTATGGTGTTTTTCACTTCACCACGTAATTATTCTTTCCTTTCCTTTTCTGCGCGTTCTCCCTAAGAGCCCTTCTTTTACTCTTCCTTTATTGTACAGTCACAACACGATGTCCCCCTTTCAATTCGGCGACCCAGATACTTTCAACAAGTTCAATCGCCAACTACGAAATTACAACTCCCCCTTTTTTTCTTCGAGACTGGCTAGTTGCTCTTCATCCACTTTTTTTTCCATCGCTCCCCTTTTGCTTTTTTTTAAGATTGCCCCCCAATCCCAGTGTCATAATGAGGAAGACACTGGCTATAGATATGCCATGAAGGATTACTTTTCCCCCTTTCTTTCTCTGGCCACTCCTGCCTACGACCGCAATCAGTAAAGCTTTTACTTTCTTCCATCTTCTTTAAGAATGTGTTAATAGGGAAAAAGGTTGGCCCTCAGCCTAGAGAACGGAAAAGGTCGTAATTGTTTGACTTCTTTTCTTCGTTCACCCCTTGCGTGTTCTACCCTCCAACTGCCCTTTCTTCTTTTCTAATTCTTCGCCATGAGATATCTCCCACTTGGGCACGTCCTTCTTCAAGTT
>Ga0179593_1390840_pt1 | contig 15667 bp, 23 predicted proteins | sample CZODoug2_1_08_16_FD_185931 | JGI IMG/M metagenome (GOLD analysis project Ga0179593, IMG submission 185931) | Vadose zone soil fungal communities from Angelo Coast Range Reserve, California, USA - CZODoug2_1_08_16fungal (PacBio error correction) | ecosystem: Environmental > Terrestrial > Soil >... | reverse complement strand
CCCTTTTCTTTCCTAGTTTCGACTCTCTTTTTTGTTCGCCTTCTGAGATAATTCTTAGAATTCATGTTTTTCCCATTCCCTCGTTGGTCTCCGATATTTTATGCTGGCGAACAGAATGTTTTTTTCATAAACTTTACCTTTTTGGGATGTTACCTTGCTGGGTTAGCTTCATTCCCCCTATTTAGAAAATCCGTCTCTTTTCCTTTCCGTCCCCCTCCATGTTCTTTTTTTGATCTTTTTTCTGGATATGTCTTCTAAGGAAGTTTGATATCTTCTTCTCCCCCCCCCATGATGATTCCATATGCCCAATCAGGTTTGTATGCTGTGCTCCCTTGTGACAGTCCTTCGTAATGTTCTCATTTTGTCGGAGTTTTTTTTTCCGTTCTTCACACTTTTTAGGTTCAATTTTTCTCTTCCTTGAATATTTTCTCCCTGATCCTTAAGGACTTAGACGCACCTCGTTGTTCCCTCTCATGGAAGGGACAGCCTTACACCGATTGGAACGGTCCCTCCTCTTTGGGTTCGGTCTTTTCTTCTGAAAAGATGTTCCCGTACGACTTTTTCCTTTTCTTTTTTATTTTATTTTTTTAGTGTTCGCGGTCTTTGTCTCCTGGTAAATTTTGCTAGCCTTTATTAAGGGGACAGTGGGATTTCACCAAATTATACTTCACACCCCCTTTTGAGTAAGGAAGCCTATGCTTCGCTTTCCTGAACTTTTCGGTTTTCCCTTATCTGCAGGGCTGATGGCTTGTTAATTGGTCCTGAGGGATAGTGATGGTCCTCGTCTACCAGCTCCCATTTATTCCTTTTCGTCTTCAGAATTATATCGTGTCTTTTGCTTTGTCACTTTTTCCTTTCTCTTTCCCCACTCCTACAGAATTGGTCTCTGTTCCAATATGCAGTGTTTTGCGCGCCTTTCATCTCTAGTGCTATTTCTCGTTCGTCCTCCCCTCTTTCCGTCTTAATTTGGTTTCTCCATACTGGGGCGGAATTCGTTCTCACTTCGCTCGCTCTGCGTTATCTGAAAGATTCCATGCCTTCTCGTTAGCCAATTCTTTAACTGCTCTTCTTTTTTCTTATGGGGTGGTTCACCATTCCCCCCCCATTCCACATCGGATTTTCCAATTTTTTTTACATTGTGTTACCTCCTGAACCTCCCTTGGTGAATTAGTTGTTTTTATTCTTTCCATCCTCACACTTTCAAATTCCCTCAATTTTAGGTACTCACCCTGATGATTTTCCGTGTTGTGACGGCTTCAAGTCGTTAACTGACTTGAGGTACCTGTTCTTTTTTTATCAAAGGGTCTTGTCATTCTTTCAACGACCCTCCGGAATGCTATCCCACAGTTTTTCTCCGAGTCCTCCGTCTCCTGCTATTTCTTCGGATCGCTCTTTACGAGTTTTCCCCCGCAGCGCCGTCTTCAATGTATTCTTCCACCAGCCCCCTGCAGCTTCCTCGTCCATTTTTCCTTTTTCTTTGGATCCTTAGTTCATTTCGCTATTCCTCCACTTTTCTCTGCGTGTTAAATGCTACCCCCAAGCGTTTTGAGTTTTTCTGTCCGTAATGAGAATTGTCCGTCTTTTTTACCAATCCCCCCCCCAAACGCTTCTCAATGGGTTAATCTTAGCCCTTATCGTGATTCATTCCAAGCCCCCGTATAGAGATCGTTCTGAAGACGTCTCACTGCCTTGACTTGACTTCTCAAACTTCCATTGACGACTCTTTCCGGTTGTTTTGTCCTATCTTTCTTTTCAGTAAAGCTACCTCCATTTCCTTAGCTAGCCTATGCTTGGGGACTTAAACTTTTTTAGGAGATACGTTTCCTGTTTTCTAAGATACCATTGTGTCATTCCGTACCCCATGATTTTATTTTTCATTCTCATGGACCCACCCCCCCCTCTCTTTCTAATAAGTTTTTTGTTTATTTGTTCTTCTTCGTTCCAATCGATGAACCTCAACGACGCTTGACTGTCGGATGCCCCGATCACAGTTAGATTTTTGCTTCAAAAATGATAGCTTTTTTCCTTCTCAACCCGCTAACGCTAGCGATCCCTTTTTTTTGTGCCATGATGTATATTCTGCGAAGCCTGGACAAGCAATGCAAACCGTTTCTTCTTTTCAGGATAGCCGTCTTCCCTGCCCAGTCTGCTGACATGCCCTTGTTTCCCGAACTTTTTTTTTTTTCTCTTTTTCTTGAATTGATTCCCCTTCCTTGATAATCAAACATTTTCCTTCTTTGCTTTTGTTCGCCCATAGGCGCCCCCCTCTGTTGCTCCCCTTTCCCCTCACTTCCCCTCAACGGCTTCTTAGTCCGGCTTTTTGGCCGCTCTCCTCCGACCTTTTTAGGATAGCGAGTTCTTCATCCCTCGCGGCCCGGCCCCACCCAATGGCCTGCTCCTCCTTGCATTTTGTTGTGAGGCCGTCACGTTTTAACCGCCTGCTTTCCCCCTGCCACCTAAAGCGCTTCCTAATCATTTCTCCTCGACGCGAATTCACTCGGCCACCTCTTTTGTTATCCTCCTTTCCTGCGTAGCCTTTTTTTTTCCCGTCATTTGGATGAGCCCTGGAGTTTGCGGTTCCCTTTCTTGCTCTTCCAGTTGTTTTTCACCTCTAGTACTCCCCCCACCCCTTAAATCAATCTCCCCCTTAAAATGGCTCTTTCTTGAAACACCCTTTAGTTTTGAAGTTTTTAACAACCGATTCAAAAAACCTTACCCGTTCGTCCGGTAGGCTCACCTGCTATCCCCCATCCCGAGGAGTTTTAAGTGACCCCCTCCACTTTCCCATGGAAAAAATGACCACCACCGCAACCGTAAGTTTAATTTTTCTCGCGCCAGGGTTCCTCTTACCCTCCAGCTCAACGAGCCCTTCCGATGTCTGCGCCAGTTCCTCCGACCATACGGCCCCTTTCCATGAAGGGAACTTCTGCGAAGCTATTCCAATAGTCAAGAGCCGCCCTTTTGACAATTCTTTCGCCCAGACCCCAACTCCTTATGGCCCACCTTCTTCTGCCCATAGGATTTTTCTCTCCCTTACAGACCCCCCAAAGTTTTGTTAAGAATTTTCTTCCCCTAACTAACTTCCCAGTGCCTCTGAATGTTCAGGACGAGTTTCGCCCTAATACTTTCTTTTCGCACCCAAGTGAACAGTGCCTCCTCCATGCATGAAGAGTCCCACTGAGTTTCGAGTCCAAGCGCTTTCCATCATCTTTTCCCGGGTCAATCAATTTTAGTAGTACTCTACCCACTTTGGTAATCACTTTTTCCCCTCTCTCTTCTCTCCAATGATAAAGCGCCGACCCAAACCGACTTCTGTCGACCGCCCCCGAAAATAATGATGCGAACCCTTCTTTGGCCCTTTCTCCTAATCAAACGTGTTTAACATGGATCCAAGCTACCGCTCGTTCCTTCTTTCTCTCTTTTCCTTCCATGAGGTGTGCCACCCTCTTCGAACCCCATTTGCCTTTTAACGTGCTAGGGTCCTGTTGCTCGATTGATTTTTTTTCAAAGATTTCAAGTCAAAGGCCTCCTCCCCCACCACATCCAGAGGTAAACGGTAACCCCTGGCGGCCAGCCGCCCACCCCCTTTCAGCCGCGAGGTACTTCCTTATCTTTTCTCAATTCCGTTTCTTTTTCACCCCTAATTCGAAGACCAGTCTTCGGACTTACCCCCTCCCCCCACTCAGGACGTCATTAACCATCGGTCCTTTTACTTGGGCTCCTTGGCTCCCCCACCGCTTGACGCCTCGAATAACAATGTCTCAAGACCGACCCAAGAAAAGTGTCCCCCGTTTCTTTCCTCCTCAGGCTTTTCTCAAGATCTTATTGATCGCCGCGCGCTTGGGAGCCCCCCAACCAGGTATGCCTTAGTTTAATATAAGACTACCTTTTTACCCCCCCTCCCCCGAATCATCCCCCTTCCTTTTTAATCCCTTTCCTTTTTTGTGGTGAAGTCGCTTTTTTCAATCGACTTTTTACATAGTTCGTATTATGAGCCTCACGAGCTACGTCTAGAATAAATGTTTTTCTTCCCTCCGCTTCGGAGACATCGCTCTTTGTGAAAGAGCCTATTTCCTCACGTATAATGGCTTTTCAGGCGTGATAATCGTTCTTTACAATCTTGATTCCTTAAGAACGTCACCTCTTTTCTCAAGTACCTGACTTCCTTTGACCATTTTCCTGATTGATGGTCTCGCCAGTTCCAGTTTTGCAGTTCTCCTTTTTTTAGTTTGTCGCAAAAGGAATATTCGCTGTTATCCCCAAAGCAGGTGTTGCTGTAAATTTGACTGATCCCATACTTTCCATTGTTTGGTTCCGATCTTTTCCATTGTCACTATTTGAGGGACTCATTCTCTTCACCCATCTCGTTTTTCAATATTCGAGTACCTTCCCAGCCTTCTTTAATTATCCTTCAGGCTGAAAGCCTCTCCACCTATTTCCCGTCAGTATACTTTGGCCACTCTTCGTATATTTTTTCCCCCAATTCCTACTACAGAATGGTTCCTCTCATTTTTCATTGCTTTCGCCCCTGTTGAGCTGCTGGGTTCTCCCTGTCTCGGAGAGCATTTATCCAATTGCCTTTCCATTGAGCTGACACCCCATTCTGTTCCCGGTCATCCTTCTCTGCCTCTCTTCATCTTCACTTGTCAGGTTGTTCGAGTACCGCCTTTTGCGGTCATGCTGGCTCCCACTTTTTTCATGAGTGCTAAACTTTTCGTCTTATTGTCTGACTTCCCCTCCCCCCCTCCCCCTTCTCTTATGGGAGGACTTTCGTTGTCATGCCTCTTTATCGTGTTTCTTGATTGGTGTTTTATCATGCCGAGAGAAATACCCTCTGGGCATCGTCTTTTTGGTCCCCGGGGCTGGGTGCGCTTTCAGTATACGGCTTTCTTTTAGATCCCCATTCTTTTCATCCAACTCTTACGCTCTTTGTCGTCTACTTTTTTGGAGTTACTGTTTTCCCCCTGTACTCTCCTTTTGATTTTTTTCCAGAACTCCCTTTACCCCCCTCTCTCAGAAAATATTGAACTTTACCGTTCTGTGTGGTCATCTTTTTGTCTGGTATACCCCATCAACACCCCCCCCCTTCTAAACTCGGGCTTCCCCCCAATTGCACCCCGCCCCAGTCCTAAGTGGTAATCAATTTTTTTCCCTTTGTTTATGTTTTTCCAGTTTCCAACCTACTTTTGTCCCCCCTCCCTTTTACCCTACTTTATTTATGTGTGTACTTTTAGTTTGGAATCACTTGATTGTAATGTAAGCATTTTTTTCTTACTTGTCTTGACGCATGTTTTCCCCCCTGTCGATCTGAATGCGCTTTATACCCAATTCGTTCATCTTTCTTTTTCCTCCGTTCCGAAGACTCGTGTACTATTACTTCTCGCACGTTTTCCTTCACGCTCCCCTTGAGTGTTAATGTCGCCTTCACAAGCACCCCTGCATCCTGTATATGGCCCATTCCTTTCCCTTATTGGAATCTTTCTCTTCTCGCCCTCCCCCCCCCCCCAGTTTGCCTCTCTTCACCCGCTACCGCCCTACAGAAGCCGTTGATGTGAGTGCAAGTCATGTAGTCGCTACCCCCCACCCCCCCCCCCCCCTGGCTCGAGGGGGGTCTACACAAATTCCCTCTCCCAAAAATCATACATTTTCTTTTGATACCTTCTAGGAGACTCCCCAGTTCCCTCCCAACCAACCGAGCTATTTCCGTTTTCTATGACGCTTTAAAAGGCCCCCCCTGCTCCCTGTCCCTTTCCTCCAAGCCCTAGAACGACTCGTCATTTTTCTCGGTTTGTACCTACTGCGATTTCCTCTCCCCAACCCTACATCAAAAAGTTTCTATCGTTCCTTTTATGAGGACCACCTGCTTTTAGGGGGCCTCGTTGCCTAAGCTCCCTTTGTTTTACCTGAAAGAGGAGTCTCTCGCATGGCCCCCCACCTCTATTTTCCTCCCTCTTTTTTTGTTGCTCTATATTTGTTTACATCGCTGTCCCACCATAACTGACGCGTTTGGTTCGTTTCGGCCTGCGAGATTCCAGTCTTCCACGCTTTCCCCCTTTTTCCTTCCAGGATTTCCCAGTCAATCCCAGAATTCCAGCGCCGCGTTTTCCGTTTTTTTTTATGGATTTTTATGGTGCGAATACTTCTGGGACATCCATTCCCCGGATTTTCTTTCCTCTTTTTGTTGCTTCGTAGGATGGACACCTCCCAGCGTATTCTTTCCGGAATCTTTTATATCTTTTTGTTTTATTATTACGACCTTGATACCTTTCCATCATTTATCGCTTCTTTCGTTTTTCTCCCCCCTCACGCTCCTCGCGTTCATTACTTTCACTTCCACCATTTCAATTGTTCTTTAGTCCTTTTCTCTCTCAAGTTGTTGATAGTCTACTCTCCGACGCCGCGCTCCCAAGTACCCATCCTCTCTCCCTTTTTCCTGACCCTTTTGTTGACCTGACAAGGGAACCTCCTTCGCTGCTTGCCCCAGCAATTCTTGCGCCGAGTAATCCTTTTCACAGCTTCGCTTCTGCTGATAGCGGCCTATTGTCTTTACTCCTCCCTTCTGCCCATTTTTGGCACTTTTCGCGTCCCTGATTGCTTCCGCTCCCGTTTTCCCTTTCCTGCCTTTCAAATCCCAATCCGTTTACTCAAAACACAACTCCAGTTTTTTTATAAAAATTTTGGCTTTATTTTTACACCTTCGTTTATGCTTTCCCCCCCCTCTTCAAAAAATTTGACTCCTCTTTGTCGGAAGGTTCTTCCCCGGCTCATTTTTCAAGCCCGGAGTTTTCGCCAAGGGGTTTTTTGAGCCCTTTTACAAGAATGGAAATTGTCAAACACCCGACCCTTCCAGTTTAACTTCATAGAGATAGGGTTACCTTCTTCGGTTAACATTTTTCCCTCAAGAGAGATTTCATTTTACCGCTCCCCAGTCCGCCCCCTTATTAAATGGCCAATGAAGCGTTGATCTTTTCTGCCGATTTCGATGATCACTTTAGAACTCTAATCGATTTTCACCTTTTTTCCCTCCCCCCCTCTCTGCCCCCAATACTTTCCCCCCCCCCCTTAGGTTTTTCTTTCACTTTTCTTCATACCAATCAAAATTTCCCACCCTTCTGCGCCTTCCTGCCGACCAACTTCCTTTTTTCCAGAGATTCCTGCGACTGAGTGCCCTGCCCCTTTCTCCTCCTTTTTTCTCACCCCAAAGTGACAACCTCATCTCCCTTGAAATGTCGCTTAACACCTGACCATTTGACCCCTTTTCTTTTTTTTGAAGTAATTTTAGTCCTTTTTGTCACTTTCATCTCAATTTGGGTCTCCCTCCATCCCCTCCTGGCCTCCCCTTTGCGAACCCCCAGAACCTGACACGGATTCCTTTTTCCCTATTTCTCAAAATCTGTTTACGGTAGTCTTTTTGCACTAGGTCTCCGTCCCTTGACTTCCCCCCCATGACCCCTCTTCTTTAAATAGTTGATAAGGCTTTCTCCTTTCATGATGAAGGGAACTCTTTTTTTTCTCATTTTCTCAGATTTCGATGGAAAGACCATGAGATAGGTTCCTTTCCCCCTCCTTCGAACTAAATTTTGCCCCTCTTTTGAACTTCCACCCTGGCCCCTTCCTTATCGTTGTGCCCTCACCACCTGAGTTGGCTCGCTTCCTCTCCCGGTACTTCATTGAGTACCCTAACCTCCGTTATTAACACCATCCTTCGCCCCCACCCTCGCAGGCAGTCTCAAAAATATCCAATACATGTACGGTAAGCAATCGGTCCCCCCTTTTGACCTTGAATTGCTGACAATCTTGGACAGTTTCAGCCTTTTAGCCAGACGCCTCCGGTGATCTTTTGTTTGAATTACCGTCGTCGCCTCTTCTCCCCTCTGGTGTGAGAGACGCTGATGAGGATCCCCCCAACAAGTTCTTTCTATCGGTAGTTATAGGAGTACGAGGAATCTTTTTTCCCCCCCCCGTGACCTCATACTCCCCTCATACTTTTTTTGTTTTTCTCTCCTTTAATTCAAATGTGGACATATTCCTGTCTCTCGCTCTTTCAATATCTGAAGAGTCTTTTGTTCATCCTCGGCTGTTGCCGATAATCTCCCTATGGTGTTTTCTCTTTAGGATTTCCCACAATCCTTTTCTTTTTGTCTTGCTTCTGTTGTCCATTCCGATTCATAAACCTATTGTCCCAGAACGGTAAAAGGGCTCTCTGTATTTTTTGCTTGCCTTGTCTTCCGTCTCTGGTTACGGCCATGTGACTTCGTGCGGGAGCTGCTTCGCATGATGATGCTCCCAAAGAGTTTCCTGCTTTGCCTCCCTCCGGAATTTTTGAATTTTGTTCTTTTCTGTGATAATTGCATTTTCCTTTTTTTTCAACGGACCCCTATATAAGTGCTTAACCTGATCTTTTTTATCTTCTACAGCGGTGTTTCTGGTTCTCCCCCGCTTTCCCGGCAAGTAGTTTATATTGTTTGTTCGTATACCCCCCTTCAAAGCTGACTATGTTGTTCTGCATATTATTTTCGGTTTCTTTTCTTTTCGGTCTTATAATTGGCGCCTTTATCTTTCAGTGGATGATCCCCCCACATTCCCTTCTCCCCCAAAACCTTTATGAGCAGGACTTCTATATTTCCTTTTTCCCTTTCCTGTCAGGTGTTATCTCCCTTGTTTAGGGATTTTGTTTCCACGGTGCTTCTTGCTGGCCCATGTACCGCCCATGTCATTCTGGTCATTCCTTCGTTCTTAAATGGATTGTTCTTTTGTTTGAAATTCCCTTGCGAGAACTCACTACAGAATTGTCCTTTCCCTTTTTCCACGTTTCCGTGTTTCTTGCCCGTTTTTTGGGTTTCCCCCCCCAGGGTTTTTTCCCTCTGCTTCTTTCTTGAGAACTCTTTCTCCCGAAAAGATTCGCGTTTGACATCTTCGATTCGACTTCGTGAGAAATGGGAGAGTCTTCGTTTCTTTTTCCCTCCGCAGGATCTTTTTTGTTCCTTAATGAAAGTTAGGGGGTGGTCCCTTTCTCTTTCTTTTTTTCCCTTCCCACCCCTTTCTTTTTTAAAAATCATCGGCTGTTGCAAATGGTTACCTCCTTTCCTTTTTTCCTTTTTCTTTTATTGTTCCCGTCCTTAACCCATAAGTGTCCCCCCCCTCCCCCTTGTTCGACACCATTTGGGCGTACCTCTCTTTTTTGACGGAATTGTTGCACTTCTCCTCCGTTTTTCCCCGTCTTTTATCCTGCGTCCGTGATAATGACGCTACCCCAAAAGATATTGTAACGCTTTTTCTCGCTTAAGAATACTGTCCCCCTTAGTCTCAGCCTTATTTTCTGTTTTAGTTGTCTTTCAGTTCTTTCACTCTCTACACCTCCCGGAGGAGAGTCCTCCCCCTTTTTTGGCGCAGGTTTCAGACCAGCGGGAGCAGGCCTATGTATCCTTGACCCCCTCCCAGAAGTTCTGTTCCGGCGGTGAAACAAGCCCCCCCCTTTCCCCTTTTTGATTGGTTTGGGTTGTGGGGGGGGTCGGGCTATCTTCCCTCCTTGGGAGACTCTCTTACTTGATCTTCTCAGCCCCTTCTCCACACCCCTTTCCTCCCTTCCCCCCCGCCTCCCCCCCGTCTTGTTTTTTTCCTTGTGAACCGCTGCGTCTTCTTTTTTCCGATTGGACGCCACAATCTCCCCCTCCTTCATGGTTTATTTTTTCCACCATTCCCCCCCCCCTCGATCGTGCCCCCTTTTCTCCTCACGCTGTCACTGGACAATGAAGAGCAGGCCGACAGGGAGAACATGCCCCCTTCCCTCGGTGTCTGCTTCTTTTTCAAGATGCTTGTGCAGCTCCCCTCTCAGACATTTGCAAAGTTCTCTCTGAGGGCTTTTCTTTCTGCCCGGAACCGTATGGCTCAGGTGGCCGCGTGGCTACTCTCTCTTCTCCCTTTTTGGTTCTCCGTACCATTCGAGTAGTTATTTACTCTCCTTACCCAATTCTCTTTCTCTCCGTTTTTGTGAGAGCCTCTGTTTTCCCGCTAACTCCTCGTTCCCCGGTAGGCATGCCCTCCTTCGAGATTAGCAGAAATCTTCCCCTTTCTGAGACATTTTTCACCTACCGACCCCTCTCCCGTCCTCTCTCCTTTTGGCAATGTCTGTTTTCTATTGAGATCCTTCATCTTTCCCCTAATGACTAATCTCTTTCTTTCATTCGATTGTCTTTTCCTGAAAGCAGTGTAATTCTCCTCTCCGTTTTCTGCCGTTCCCCTATCTTTATTTACTTTGTTTTGTCCCCCCTTTTCACCATAAGGGTCGAAGAGTTAACCTCCTTTTCTCTCTAGTTTGTTAGTTTCCACCCATCTATCTTCTCCCCCCCCAGGTCTGTAGCGTGCGTCTTTCCGATGCAAGTTGATCATTTTTTTTTCTTAATATAATTTGAAAGTCCCTTTCTGCCTTTTCCCCCACCTCTCCTCGCCCGCGCTGCAGGTTTGCTTGTTATTCCTTTTCCGCCCGGTCACCTCTCGCTGCCCCGAAACCCATAAGTCTCCTGTCCCTCCTTTTTCAGATTGTTGCGACCTCAATCAAGCTGTTTGTCTCCGCCTTTTTCGCTGGTTGGGGACCTCCCCCTCGGGCCATGTCTCCAGAGCATCAATTTTCCCAGTTCTCCCCAGTGACGATACTTATATTTTCCACTTTACCCAACCCCGTTTGTTCCCCCCCATGTCGGGACTGTGAAATAGTTGCTGTAAACCACCCCCCACAAAGCCCTCAACATTTTCTCTTTTCCTTCGGTAAACCCTTGGTTTTCTTTTGCCCAGCTTTCTTTTTTTAGAAGGGTTTCTTTTTGATTCCCTGCCACCCGTTCTCCCTGCACCCCCCCCTAACTTCCAAGTTAGATTTTTTCGTATCGTAAATGATCTTTTGTCACCGCTCCAACCAAGTGCGTGCTCTCCTGTATCTTTTCTGTCCTCCCCCTAAGGCAAATGTGCCCTCAGTTCCTTTTTTAAGCTATCAATAGCGCCGCTCAGAAGCTTACCCACCCAGAGTAATCCACCACGTCACGTAGGCACCCTACTTTGATTCCCCTTCCGGCTCTCCCAAATTCCAGGCCAATTCCAAACAGAAACAAGATTTAGAATTACCGCCCTCCTTAATACCTTTCCTTCATGGCGTCCGGTGCCCTCACTTTCCCCCCCCCCTTTTTTGCACCAAAGTTCCCTCTCTTCCCTTGTTCCCCTTCCGGGTTTCTCTATCACACCCGCAAGTGCAGTTTTTGCCCCCTTCCTCTCTTCCGTACCAGCTTTTTTCCAGAGTAATCCAATGTTCCCACTGTCTTAGGGCTGCCCCGTTCATCCTTTGACCCCCCCTACCTCTCCCCCACCCTTCTGACGCCTTTGTGAAATCACTTCTCGACCAACATTCGGGACGCGTCTCTCTTTCCCTTTTTCGAACAGTTACCAAAAGCTAACGAGCTTTCATCTTCTCCTTTCTTCCATGATTTTTGAGTTTTCTTTTTCTCCGATCTCTTTCCATTTTCTCCGTTGCATCTCTGAGGTCCCAAGAAGGCCCTTTAGCACATGCCAGCCGACCCCCACTCACGAGTTATCCTTCCCAGGGTCGGACCCCTCAGCCCACGCCTTTGCGAGTTTTTTTTTCCTCGTTACGGAATTGTCCGCCAGCTTCCCGCAACCGCCTTCTCAGTTTTGGAATCCCCAACCAAACCTATCCCCCAACCCCCCCCCCATCAGTCCTCCCGAGGTTCCGACTGGTTTTTCTTGGTTTCCCACCTCTGGTTGAACTCCCTGTCCTTGCAGCCTCCCCCAAGACTTTGCTACCTTGGTAACCCAGGAGTTTGCAAGAATAATTCTGCTCGAAGACTCCTATGCTTTCTCAAAAAAAGGTCATCACGTTGTAGATCCCTTCGTTCCCCAGACTTCGGTTAAAGAGGTACCAAACCGTTCGAATTTTCCCTCCTCATAGTCCTACGAAACGGGGTTGTTTCCGAGCGAGAGGCATTAGCAATGTTTGGCACCTTGTCCTCCTTTCGATCTCCGGATAGCATCATTGTAATCGCTGGTCCTTTCACGCCTCTTTTTGAGAACCGTCTTCTCTTCCTACACCTATCCTTGTCTTTGGCTTCTTTTCTGGAAGTACTCCGCTTAACATCTGTGCTCAATTAAGTTCCCCCTTTCCCGATTTTTTGACTGATTTTATGATATTGTTCGGCGTCTTGGTTTTGAAGGCCTTGTTTTTGTTTCTGCCGACTTTTTTTTTCCTCGCCCATTCCGTCTCTTTTCTCGCACCAGGTGTGCTGCTTTCCCCCCGCCTTTTTTTGACCGTTGATACTCGTTTTGTTTTTTTTGCCTCTGATCATTTGCCCATTCTTTCATTGCCTTTCCCTGTTGCTGGCTCTCTTGAGGACCAATCGGTTTTCCATCATCCGAAGGAGCCATCCTTCTTCTGACGCAGTCGTTACTTTGTCCTCCTGTTTTCTCATAGTTGACTGCCAAGATGTTCCTCCTCTCCCTTATTTAATGCTGTTGCTCTCTTGTGCCGGAACTGGGGTTCTACTTTCCTTTTAGTACGGTTCCCTTCCCCCCTTTGAGGATTATCTGAAAACACCTTGCTTTCCTTTCCCTCTCTCTTCCTTTCTTCCCTTGTAAGGTGTGTCTAGTCCCCTCACACTATGGGGCCAAACTCGGATGAGTGCTGGCTTCTCCATGTCTCCCTTAGCACATTCTTGTCATGAATTCTTTCTTTGCTTAACTCCATGTGGCCTCCCACTCCTACAGTTCCCTTGCATCGTAGTTTGGCCATAGGCTTTTTCGCGTGTTCAGCATGTTGTTGTTTATTGGCACCTACTCTTCGGTCCTCCCCCAGATTCATTGTCCGAATGTCGGTTCGTCCTTTTGAGCACTGGAGCTCTCTGCTTTTTACGCCGCATTTCAATCTCGAGCAAATCTTACTTGCTTCGGTTGTTTCCTTCTGGTGCATGGTCCCTCCAACTCCCCGTTTTTTCCCTGAAAAGACGTTACCTTCCCGTGTCATTTGAATTCGGTTTTTCTTTTCCTTCACAAAGAAGTTGAAGCCTACATTTAGTTTTCTATACCGATTTCTCCTTTTTTTTTTAGACGAATTTGACGTCCCCATTCGGTATTTTCCGCCCGTTTTTTTCTCCCTTTTTCCCTTTTCGCATTCTTTCACAAAAGTCATCGTGATTTTATCACATATATTGGCCGTGCTTACTCTCGCAGACGAATAGTGAATTGATTCTCTCTCTCTTTTTTTTTGTTGTGGAAAGATTTTCTCAGCTGCTTCTCGGAACCCACTCACTTCCCTTCGGGTCTCTTAATTTGGTTCGTCCGTGCTTGTGACTTTGATATGCTTCTCCCATAACCCCCACTGCTAGGTCCCCCGATCCACAGCGTTGATTTTTTTTCCCCCCTTCGCGCTCTCGAGATTTGTCCCCCATACCAACCGCGTCTCCTGATTTTTTTCCTTATTCCTTATAGGGACCATTCCATCCAAATTCAGTCCGGCAGCTCTACCCTTTTCTTTCGTTTTTTCGGCCTGCTTCTTCCAAGCCTCCCTCCCCTTTTTTCATATCTTGTCGCTTATGGTCAAATGCTTTCTGTACCTGTAGTCCTGCCCAAACGTGAGCGCTCTTTTTTTGCTTTCTTCCGGCACAGTATGGGCGATGGGGTCTCTTGCTGAAGCTTCGGGGTCTGGCCAGTACACCGGCAAGATAGTTTCGAGCCTTGCACCAACTCCTTTTACTACACTTTAGACGTGGAGAGTTTTCAACTGCAGTGACCCTCCCCGCGCTTGTTGTCCTTTTCTCGGAGTAACAAAGTTCCTCTCTGTTCTCAATCTCCCCCTCTGCCCCGACGTGTTTCGAGTAAAGACCAGCCCTTCCGCTCTCGATAATTGTTTCCCTTTTTATATTGTTCTTTTTTCCTAAGCTGTCCACCAGAGCCAAAAGTTCTTAATGCCTTTTCCTTTTCCTGCCCTCATGTCCATTGACGCCTTCTGCGGCACTATCCTCCTTTTAAGGTTGTTTTTAATGAGTTCCCGATAAGGGCGCTCCTGCCGATTTTTGTTGGTTTCCCATCCCCTTCCCATCTCCCCCTCACCCTCACACCAGGCTTTTCTGTAGTTTTTCTTTGCCGCTTTCTGGCTTTAGCGAGAATCTCAGTTACTCCCCTTTCCGGAAACCTGACACTTTCGTATATCCCGCGCTTTGCGTTGTGTTGCATTTTTCTTCCTTTGAAGGTCCTGCCTTCTATGATTGCACTGCCCCCCTTCCTCTTTCTCAAGAATAATATGGTTTCTCGGAATCACTTCAGCTTCCTTTGGTCCTCCTTCCCTTCTTCCTGGTTTTCACGAATGCGTGGCTCCCTTTCTCCGGGAGTTGGCCTCACTTCTGTCCCACACTAAGTATTGGACCCCCCCTCCCCTCAATTGGTTGGATATCCTAATGCTTGCTGCCCTCCCTTAGTTCTGCTGTTCCCCACCTCCTCAAAAAAAACCCAACGAAGGCACCAGTGATTGTCCCCTGTAGTCCCGGTTTCCATTTTTTCCTGATTTTTTAGCCTTTTTTTTTCCCTCCCCAGCCCCTTGGCCCCCACAAAACAATGCCCCACATCCTTCAATTTACTCTGCTGCGATAACGCTTTCCCCGTAAACTACATCTCTTCTTTCCTAGTGCGCTCCTTCTCCCCCCCGTTGTCCCTTTCAAACTTTTCAGAGGAATCTTTCTTTCCTACTCTCTTTGCTCATCGCAACGTGTCCTGCTTTTCTGGTTACCCGCTCCCAGTCCACCCCCCTGCACCAGATGGCCCCACCCTACGGGAGGCCCACGTTTTTTCTTTCTTTTTACCTTTCTCCCTCCCCAATAAATCACCCACTCGCCGTCATGACGCTACTCCAGCCCTGATAGGGCTCCTTCGTTTTTTTTCCCTCCCCTCCAGCACAAACCCTGCCTCCTCCAATGCACTTCGTGGTCCTCCCTTCTTTCCCCCTTCTTGCCTTCCGCAGCTAGCTTCATCAAGAAGTTGTTTTTTTATTACTCCAGGGTCTCCCTGTCCCCTCATACGGCTCTCAAAAGTATACCATTCCCTCCCCCCTCCTACCGGCGAGTCCAACCTCTGTCTCAACCCATTCTTTTTTTTCTTTCTTCCCCCTTCTCTCACAGGATGCCAAAGATCCTACTGCCTTCAATCGTGGAGAATTTCTCTTTCCATTCATTTTCAACAGTTGGAGCCTAGCCTATTTCCGCCTCCCTTCTCCTAGGTCTTCGGAGAGATGGACCGTTTACCTCGTTCCCCATTTTCCAGTCCAAGCCTGACCATCCGAGTCTCCGGTAAAAGTTTTCTGGCCCCCTCCGCCCTTTTTGGAGCTCCTTTATGAAGAAGTCGTAACTAACTTCCGTTCTTCCGGCTGTCGAGGATCATTACCGCTTTTTCCCCCAGAAACACTCCAAATCACATTGATGTCAGCCCCTTGGACGGTGACGGGATGTTAATGCTCCCTTTTTGGAACTGTCCATCCCCGGCTAACCCTAATCAGTGATACAGTGTAGGCATCTCAGGCCCGTTCTCTCCCTACCGCTATGTGTCCTGCATTCTCCTCTATGATTGCTAAACTTTGAATTCTATCCGGATTTTTCCAGAATGCCTCTTTCCAACCCGTTCC
>Ga0179593_1308987_pt1 | contig 15667 bp, 13 predicted proteins | sample CZODoug2_1_08_16_FD_185931 | JGI IMG/M metagenome (GOLD analysis project Ga0179593, IMG submission 185931) | Vadose zone soil fungal communities from Angelo Coast Range Reserve, California, USA - CZODoug2_1_08_16fungal (PacBio error correction) | ecosystem: Environmental > Terrestrial > Soil >... | reverse complement strand
TTATCCTATGCTTTTTCCGATGATCTTTTGAATATTGCATCCGAAAGATCAACTCTACCTTCAATACTTCTGTCTCTGAAGTATTCTTTTGGGGGATGATCCTAATTCTTCGTTTTTTTTCCCAGATCTGATAGCAGTACCCTTTCTATCTTTTTTTATGTGAGTCTCCCCACTTACCTCTCGTTTCTCTTGAAGTCATCCCCTGGAATACCCGAAAGAACGTTCTCAGTGTTTGGGAGAATACCTGTCGTGCTCATTACGCTTAATAGTTTCTTCTTCCCGTATCCCCCCGGTCATCGTTTTTTCTTGTGGCACCCGCATTTCCTGACCTAGGGTCGTTTACCCTGCCATCCCGAGGAACCCCGCTTTGCTGAAGCTGTGTCCCATGTTTCCTATGTGCCTTCTTTTTTTTTCGCTGAAACGTCCTACCCCTTCCTTGGGCTAGCAGAACACTTTTTTCTGTGACGTCTTATGATTGCTCCCAGTGTTATTTTCACCCCCAACTGCCATAGCAGGGGGCGAACCTTTTTACTGTGTTTTCTTTTTTCCTTTTAAGCGGGTTTCAGGTCAGTAATTTCTCCATCACCAGGGTATATTCCCCGAGCGCCTAGTTCTCCGCCCTCCAGGCCAGATGCTTTCTCGTCCCGTTTCCCTCTCGGGTGTTTTTTCAAGAAAGTTGACTCCGCCCCTTCTCCCTCCTTCCGTGTGGATCATGAGTCTCAAAATTCATAACTGTAGCCCGAACTGCAAGTTGTTTCGCTGGACTTTGTCAGAGCTTTTCCCTGCCCATCTTCACTCTGATCTCTTCTCTCAGCTCCGAAAAAACCCCCCCATCATCTCATCCTCTTTGCATCCGTGATTCCTCTTTTTTCCCTTCCTATGCCCCTTAGAACGTAGACGTGCTTCCTTTCTGTATTCTTGGATCCACCATGTTGTAGGCCCCTCATCCTTCTTACGCCCTATGTGATGCCTCTCGCTGGCTACAGTGCCCTCGTTGCCCACTATCTCAATCGCCCTCCTCCGGCCACGCCAACCCTCGCCCCCCCCCTTACCGTTTGTTAGCTCCCCCCTCCTAGTCTGATGACATGAGCTTCCTCGGTTGTTTTGCTGTTTTGCCTATAACTCCCCGAATCCCCCTAGCTTTTGATCCTCTGACTCGCCTCCCAAGCACTTTATCCGTTCTTTCTTTAGAAGCCTTTCTTTTCCAGTCTCTACTAGAGTGTTTCTTTACCACTTATACCTTACCTCAGAATAGTCGTGGTCCGCCCTTTTAACTTGACCGAGGTGTGAATTTTCGCTCCTTTGCCGCCGGTCCCCCCGAAGAGGAGTTACCTTCTTCATTTTCGGTTAGCGCGTTCACACCTTTTTGATCCCCCTGAACCCTTGGATTGTTTTTTGCTTTCCTTTTATAGGCTGTGGTCCGACATCCCCAACTTCAAGAAGGTGCCTCCATTTAAGACTGCGCTCTTACCTTAGTCCTTCGGGACCCTGGCTACATAGCCTTTTACGGGTTTGGACCCCTCCCCCTGAAAAGTTGAAGAGCGTTCCCCGTTTTGTGTCTCTCTTGTTTCCTTTCTATGCCGTTACGATGTTTCCCCCGTGGCTTGATCGTTCCTTCTTTTGCCGGTTTGTACGAACCTCACTGCCGGTCTCTGCTCCCCTCGTCATTCTCCCGATATTTTCGACTTTGGGAATGTCAGTTACTTACTTCTTGGCTCTCTCTACCCCGCCTCAGTCTCTCCCCTTCTCAGGCTTCCCTTCTTCATATCTTTGAGGAACCTTCCATCTATCCCCCCAAGCCTGGCTTTACTCAGTAATCCCTTCTCTCGTACTAGGTTACCCCCCTGAGCTCAATTTCTCTGTTCTTTCTTTTTTTTGTGCAGCACTAACTTATTTTTTCCCCTCCATGAGTCTTAGCCTTGAGGAATCTGTCCTCCCCAACGATACTTCCTGTGCGAGTTCGTTCCGCCCCAACCTTCTTTTTTGAGCAGTCTCTGCCGGTCCTCGTCTCCACCAATCATCTGAAACATTCTCCCCGGGGCTTTAACTATATAAGAGGACTTTGTATAATGTTCTCCCGTTTTCTTCGGGATAGAGGCCGAAAACCCCCTTTGTCGTTTCCAAGTGAAATGGACGTCTCTGTGAGGCGTGCGCGTCTTTGCGCTTTTCTCGACCGTGACCTGGACCTTTCTGACCGGGTAGTTCACCCCTCTCTATCTCCTCTCCCTTTTTTTTTGCGTGACGGTGATAGTACCCGCTTCTTACGGCGTCCCCCTATTGTCTCAAGATTATTGCTGCACCTCTCCTCTTCCGTCCACGGGCGGGTGATTTAGGTCTTCCCCCCAATCGTCCGAGGCATTTCCTTGTAGAGATATTTCGCTTTGCCCCCCAAGTTTCTCTTTCCTTTGGCCCCCTTCCCTACTTCGCAGCCAAACTGAACCCCCAGTCTTGACCCATCCCCTAAGACAAGGTGTTTAATCTCCTGTTTACTTCTATCTGGTTACTTTCCCTCTTTTGGCCCATTCTTTTACTACTCCTTTCCTTTTGTCGTGTTGTTATTTTAAGGTATCCCCCCTCGGTTTTCTTTTCGTAGATGTTTTGTTTCCGGTTTCTTTTCTTTTTCCTTCCTTTCGAAGTACCAGCTTCTGTTTGCCTTGAGTTCTTAAGAATCCCCTTCCTGTCTCCATTCTGAATTTGTCGGCCGCATAAATCACCCCTCCCTGAGGTGGATCCTTGTACTTCCCCTCCCCCCCCATGAGTGCTTTTTCGATTTTTTTGTCCCCTTCCCTTTATACACTTAGAGACCACAGAGAAATGGTTCCACATTTCCCCTCGTTTCAGTCCAGCGCCCCAGGATCTTTAGGGGTAGGCGTCACCGAACCGAGTCGTATCCCTTCCTCAATCATGCACTTGGCTTGACAATTGTCGAGCAAAAATGTTTTTTCGTGTCCCCTTTCCCACCCGAGACCCCCGTGTATAAAAAATCTCCCTATATCTCCCCCCTAGCCTACGTCCCGGCCGCTCTGTTGAAGAGAAGGCCGACTATTAGTCTGCGCCCAGCGCGTGGCATCCCGAGACAGCGGAATTTGCCAGTAGACGCTTCTTCGTCACCTTTTAGGCAGAACGCCATTGAAAACTGTTCCAGTCAAAGATTTGATGCTGAATTTCCCAGCACACTGAATTTTTAGCTAACCCGTGACACCCGCTTGTATCCCTCTCTTCGTATGCTTTTTTCCTCTGTCCTTGCTCTATCGGAGGTTATGAGCAAACTGATTCCCTCCGTTTTCCCCGTTCCTTGTGTTTGCCCCGCTAGCCTTTCCATACAGGTGTTACCCCTTCCTTACGTACCCAAAGACAAAAATTTTTGCTCTCCCCTTTGGGTACACTCCACTCTTCGACATTCCCCCCTCCAAGACTGTTCTACCCCCCCCTAGGAGCCCCTTCTCAGATTAGACCCCTATCCCCCCCCCTTACACTGTTTCCCTTTTCGCGTTGGATGAATTCCCCCCCTCTTTTAGTTTCCCAGTCTTTTCTTTAGCTTTGCCTTCTTGAGATCTTTTCGCTTTTTTTGTTGCCTTTTTATGTCGGCCATTTCCCTATCACGATTACCCCTCCCCCCCCCCCCCCTTTAAGCGCCAACTTTTTCTTGTTCCGCTCCCCGATCAGTCGTTCTTTCCCTCCGGTTCCGGGGTGTGGTGAAGCCTGCCGATATGTTTCCAAACTCCAATGCATTTTGAAAGTCTATGTATTATTTCATCCCCTACCCTCTTTCCCCCTGCGCGTTTTTTTTTTTCTGATCCAAATTACCCCCCCTGGAGCGAGAAATACAACCTCCTTCAAAAAAGCCATTTTTTCCTTTTTCCCCCTCTCCTCCGCCTCTGCCCTGCCTGCTTGGTGGAGTTTCCTTACTAGTAACCTCATGAAGTTTTGTGATTCTCTCCCACACCGTCTTCCGTTTTTCTTCAAGCTCTTGTTCGATTGACACTTTCTCTGTTGATCAGGTAGCTTTTTACGTTTAGTGGACTTCTCCCGCTCCTTTCCCCAGTCTCGTTCTTAGCATTTACTTGACGTTACCCCAGTAAGATGTTTTTCCCATCTCGTCTTGGATTTTCATCCTCGCCTGGAGGAGCCATCACACTTCCAGTGGCCCACACCTACTCATTTTGATTTATGATTCTTCGCGGTTTTTCCCCTTGAAAGAGAATGCGGTTCGCTTGATTGAATGCTCGACTTCTTGTTTTTTAATCACGGGAGCTGATCTCATCTTTTCTCCTCCTTATACTCAGTGGACGTAGCCCTGGAATTTTCTTCAGTCAGATACCCCTCTCCTTCCGTTGGAACTTTTCTTCGGGGTTCTTTCCCTTCCCCTTCCTCTTCAACTTTTCTCTTTCTTCCCGCCTTTGTTTGAACAGTTCTAGTGGATCCTTCCCGGAAAGTATCTTCACTTCGGTCATTTCTCTCTTTTTCTTTTCTCTTGATTTCCCGTTTCGGTCGATGCACCCCCCTTCCATCCCTGGTCCCCAGTACTGAAACCACCCCGTCAAGATTGCTTTACCTCTCGTTGTGAGAACCCGTTCGTCTGACATTTTAGCCCGTCTCCTCCTCCCCGGATCATGTATCAAGCATGGTGTCCTTTCCCCCTATACCCCCCCCCATGAAGCAGTGTCCTTTCTCTCAGACCCCCTTTCAAATAGGGAATGTCCTTCCTATAGGCTCCTCCCGAATGACGGGCTGTCCCAGTCTGCATTCCGGATCTGAAGAAGAATAGACTCTGATGCGGGAAGTTTTTTTTATAGGAACTAGAAGTTGATTTCCCCCATAACCTCGTTTCTCTGATGGCGCGACTACCACTCTTTCCCCCCCCAGGTTTTTTCAGCCATCTCCCGTGAGTCTCTTGACGCGCCCTTTAAACAGAAACTGGTAGCGCCCATGGACTCCCCCCCCCCTTCTCGCTCTTATCCCCGTCTCCTCCAAACCGTCCCCCCCTGCCCAATCTTAAAAACTTAGAAAGCCATTTTACTTCCCATCGTCTCCAAACTTCTCTAGTCGAATGCCTGAAAATTTTCTTCACCCCTCGTGTCCTCGCTTTATGCAGATTCCCCGCTTCCAGGAGAAGAATTTTCCTTCATCCCTTTGACGAGATACAAACCTTCCATCGTGGTTTGTCCTCTTTTCAAGAACCCCTGCAGTTGGCTGAGAGACCGTCCCTTTTTGTTCCCATCCCGAGCCACAAGTTTTATGATTCCAAGGTCTGTCTCGTAAAATTCAGCTCGTTCCCCTCCTTGTCTTATACACCGCGATTTTCGGGCGCCGTTCTCCCCACCCAGGGCGCTGATCGTGCTCTTTTCTATTTTTCAAGATCTTTTTCGTGCCTTCTTTCCACCCCTTCTTAAACGGAAGTCTTTCACGGGCAGAACCAACTGATCTCTTTCCTCTTCTATTTCGCAGAAGTTCTTTCACATCCATACCGCCCCCCCTTTGAAGTCAGTTTGGGCGCTGGCTACAAGTACCCCCGAAGGGAACTCCCCTCATTTTCTTTCGCTTATGCTAGCGGTAGTAGTTTCTTCAAGCGCCTCCCTTCACCCCGCGTGAAGAGACGTCCTCCTTCGTCTCCTCGGACCTTCCCCCCTCTTTTCCCTTTAGTTCCCTTCCCCTAGGTCTCCTTCTGCGTTTTACGTCATTTTCTGTTCGAGCGCATGAGCGGTCTCCCCTTAGATTCAGCTACCCCATTTTTTTCCCCGAAAATTCCGATTCCCCCCACTTTCCCCATTTCTCCTGCGTTTTATACTCCCCCAGTTTCCAACTACTCTCTTTCTTGTGTATAATCTTAAATCTACCTCCCTCTCTTTCCCCCTCGTGTTTAGACAGAGCTTACTTCCCAAGATATCGTTCACTTCTTTTCTGCGAAAACTCGCTTCGACAATTGTTCCCTAAGAAACCACGCCATTGGACTTCGCATGATAAGAGCTAGGCGATCTTTTTGATTCCGGAATCCCCCGTGCTTTCCTCTCCCCCTACCACTTAATCCATTTTTTTTGTTTACTGGGCCCAACCAATTATTGGGGACGCTCGAAGGTTCCCTCTTGCTCCGTCCCTCCCCTGGTGCTTATGCTTAGACGACGCCCCTCCTCCTCTACCCCCGTGATTTAACGGTTTTCGTTTGGCGGTTTCCCACCCCTCCTCTGTCCCCCCTCCTTCGTTTTTTTCTTGATTTGAACGAAACTGCGCGAGTTCCCTTTCTTCCCCCTGGCTCGTTGTTCTCTTTGCAGTTCCTTCCCTTCCCCCTTGCTTTTTGAGTTTCTCCCAATTTTTTTCGGTACGGCAAGCGCCTCCCTCCTTCGAATCCTTTCTTGAAAAAACGATCTATTCCCCTCTGAAAAACTTTCTCGACGGACTGTTCTTCTTCATAAACGGACCCGAGATTTTTCCTTCTGAATGTGGTCTGCAACTCTCCTGACTAATGCCCGCAAATTGTCTTGCAGACGGGTGCTTGATGCCGAATTAGGTCGGAATAGGTAGCACACCTGATGCCTGCTTTAGTGCAATTTCGGCAGGGGCTTTTTTACACTGCGAGAGAGGCAGACAGCAATCTTGGGTCCAGGAGCCCCCTTTTGTAGAATTCCACAGCATGATTTCCCCCCTGCTCCTCGACTGCAGTTGGATGTGAGGCAATTCTCCTGCGTACATGGTTCTCTTCTACCGCATTTTTTAAGGTAAGAGTGGCGCCGAGCGCCCCGCCTCCCTGTCCAGTGAACATTCGCGAAGTATCCGCTCCTTCCCCCTGGCCTTTTTCTCGCTTTTTTCTTGCTAATCCCTTTTCTTAATTTTTTTCGATCCCCCTTTTCCTCTTACTCTGGATGATACACGCCTTCATTCCGTGAAATCCCGCAGGAGTCTTCTCTTTGCTTCTGGTTTCTTTAGGGCCGAAGCCCCTATTTCTCAAGCCTCTTTCTACACACAGTCCCTCTCACGACCTCATCAAATTACCTTAAAGATCATTTCACCTTTTCCCTCTTTAACGAGTTGCTGCCGCAAATCTTCTAAGTTGGTTATCTCCGTCGTCTCGACATTTCCAAAATGAATGGCTCGCCCGTTTAGATTCTACTGCTTTTCCCTCCAGGGATGATAACGCTCCTGCATTTGACAGCCGGGTTTAGCCTCTTTTCCCTTACCTTCGTGTGTCACTCCCGCTAAACCCCCCTTTTTTTCCCGTATCCAGATCCGACCCTCTTAAATACAGTTTTTCTTTCCGTGTTTTCTAAGCCTTTTTCTTTTTTCACTCACCTCTCCCCCCCCCTCCTCGCCTCGCGCTCCTTGAGTCAATACAGCAAAGAGGAAGGGTTTCTTCTTGACCCCGACCTGCCGTTCATTATCTTTATGTTTCGAGACACGCTCGCAACCTCACCAGAAAAACCGGCACTCCCTTTTTTCTTACGTTTATGAGAATCTTAAACCAGACATGAGCCCATATCCCTCTTATCGCTATACCCCAACTCCCTATGCTATTCAAACATGTCACCCCGTAAAGTTGCTTCCCGCTATGTCTAACGTGTGAAGTACTTAAGACACTTAGGTATTCTGATTACAAGCCCCAAAAAACTTACCGACAATTTGCAGAGAGTACACTCCTTACCCTATCCTTAGGTTGACCTTAAGTTCTCTTAGAGTTTCTCGAAGGTTCCTCCAACTACCCCTAAACTCCCTCTCCCGGCCCATCTCACCCTGGTATGGAAGGTGATTCTCCCTACTCTCAGTTGCGGTTGTCCCTTCTCGTATAGCCGCTTTTCTTGGGCGCTCATTTAATTCGCCTCCAGAAGTTGATGGCCTTTTTTTCCCCAAACGGCGCCTTTGCGGGAAGAACTCAGATTTCTGTTTAGTTCAAGACCCACGGGAAATAAAACCATTTTTCGTGGTCTTCTCGGATGTTTCTCAAAGCCCCGAGTAAATATCTTGTTATTACATTAAGTTACCCTTACTCTTAGCTGGAACTTCCTCTCCAAATCAAAGCGCAGCATGTAAATTTTCTCTCCCCCACTATTTTCTTCCCGTAGTCAGAGTACTATTTTTGCCCTGACGTTTTAGGGCGGTGTTCGGGCGACTCAACCTGGCGCTTCAGTACTTTTATTCCGGCCCCCGGCATGTCCCTCCCTTGATCTGCACCCCCAGAGATTCCTTGATTGGGAATCGTTGCTTTTCCCCCCGTATCCGCTCCCCTCAAAGACTTCTTTCATACGCGTACTCCCTTTCATAGTTCCTCCCCTCCCCACCTTGGGCATTTGTTCGTTCCCAGCCTACGTCTTTTCTCAATTGTTCTTTTTCCGTCTCGTTTTTTTATTTTCTCCTTATCGACTCGAGCCCCCCCCCTGTCTTGCACCAATTTTTTCCCGACGCTTAGGGCTCTTTCCACCTCCGGCATATGCTAGCTCCAGCCTGAGATTCTTTTCCATGATAACAGATGTTTAGGCGACCCCAGTTCCCCCCATTCTAGGAATGGGTGCGCTTTAAGCTCTACCGGAATCACCCTCCTTTGGAGCCCCTTCTGAAAACTTTTTCCTTTTTTCTCTTTTTTCTGAGGTTTGGAATTCCACACTAGTAACAAACCTCTTTCTCCCTCCCAGTGTGTCAACTTATCCCCCTTCCCTTTTCAAGGCGTTGCGCGGCCCCACAAACTTAAGTAGTACTTCTTTTTCTTAGCATGCGTTAGTCAAATCTCCTTTCCCTCCTTTCGCCGCTCTATTTCAGCCCTCTAGAGCCGTCGTAACAACCCCTTCCCTTTTCTGTACTCTTGATCCGATATCTTTACCTCTCCGTTTTTTGCGTATGGACGTCTCTCAATGCTCCCCCTTGTATTCATTTTCTTCTGGATGGTACTTCTAGTTACTGTTTCCGACGGCCGTACTCTTTCCTCGTCTCTTTTCCTGACGCCTTTATGTTCGCCGAAACCCTCGTTCTTGTTCAGCCCCGACTAGATGAGCTTCTTTTTGTACGCCTCCATTTGGTATACCTTGTCTTAGTTATTCAACAGGCCGAGTAGAAGCGTCTTTTTCACGATGCCCAATGAGTTTGTGGTATGAGATCCAATTGAGTAAAGAATCCTGTATTTGATACAGGTGGTTCCCCCCCCCCCCCCCCCCCCCCCCCCCCCCCTCCCCAATTGTTTGCGGTCGCCGTTATCCCCGTATCACCCTACGCTGATTCAAAAGTCCGCTAATTTTATCACGTAGCCCTGAATCGGCTTTCTCTCCTACACGCTGAGTTCGCGCTTCTCATAATTTACGCCTTCCACATTGCGTCCCCTCTCTCCCACGGTCCTGAAAAGACCCCCGTTAGCGCTTTGCTTTACCCTAACAATTCCCTTTCTATACACACAAGGGAATCCCCTTTTCCTTTATTTTGAACTTTTCTTTGGTTCTCTCCTGAGGTTTCTTCTACTATTTGGATCTTTTTTCAATTTTTCAAGTGGTTGACTCAGCCATCCTCTGAATTCAGCCGTCATCCTCGATACTCTACCCCATCTTTTTCTCAAGGACAATGCTGTTAGACAAGTTGTCCCGGGAAATAACCTAGAACCGATTGAGAGGTACATTTCTGAGAACAGCTATAAACCTTTGTGAACAACCGCCGTCTAGCCTTGAAGGACTTTCTCTGAGCTCCTACTTGATAGTGCCATTGGCTTCCCCCCTAGAATCTTGATGTTGTTTTTTTGCATTCCATGCGGACAACCGAGAGGGTGCAAAGAAAGTGATTCCGCCTGTTTTTCTGTCAAGACTTTGCCACACTTCCGCACGTTTCCCTTGGTGACAGAAAGGTAATTTAATATGAAGGGATTTGCGCCTTTCCCAAAAGCGGACGGAAGTACCCTTCCCCCAATATTGAATTAGCGGGACAGTAAAATAACCTAGATCGGTCCACTGGATGAAGTCTGTGGACCATTTTTTTTGGTCACTTATGTTGTTAGGTAGCAACCGGGTCTAGGAGGCGTGGTGGGTTCGGTGCAGCTATTCCGGTACACTTACTCATGGCAGTCCGTTAGTGGCGTACGGATAACTACGTTTCCCCTCTCAAGCTGATTTCGTCCACCGTCGGGCAGTACAGTGGATTTCCCCGAGATGCGATACCCCATCGTCAGTGACTGACAACGTCCCCCTTTCTACGCATTAGTTATCTCGTGATGATTAAGTTTAGACTGGTCGCATTAAGGCTTTTGGGAGGGTTCTGGTATGTAGTTTTTTTCGGATTAGAGTCCTTCTGCGGGCATCGGAAGTACAGCACTATTTTATCATAGTTGAAATCACATCCGAATGTCTAGTGTACCAGCCCTATGAGCCCATAGTGGAGACGCCAGCCGGTTCCTCTGGCAGGCTACTCACACAGATTTGAAACGAGTTCAGTCCGAAACAGGAATTATTTGTTGAGAGGTTATCTTCTCACAGCAATGTGGTTATACATTCAGTAAGGCCACCGTGGGAACTGTTATACAACGAATAAGGGACCCACGAAAGAGGGGAGAGACTCCAGCGAGAAGGAGAGCATATGATATAGGAGAAGGCTGCGAGTTTTTTTTGCCTCGCAAGAGCGTTCGCCTAAGCTGTTTATCCCATGGGAGTTAGGACAAGAACATACTACCCCACACAAACAACCTCTCACCCCCCACGGACCCCACCCTTGCTTCCCTCGCCCTTTCCACCCCTCTTTTTTCCACTTATGACCCCGACGCGCAGCAGACCGGGCTGCTTCACTTCAGCGAAGGAACAGAGAGTACCTTTTGAGTCATCCCCCCGACCCGTCGCCCTTGTGAGCCGACTACTGTCTTGGTTTTTTTGTACGCTCCCAATTTCCGCCGCGCTCTCCGTCCTCAATTTGCCCTGTTCGGCTCGGTTTTTTTTTCCCGGCCGACACGGGCGAGTCCTGCGTGGGAATAGAAAAGGGAGGCACTCGATTGAGGACTCTTTAGACCTGCTTTTGCAGTGTCCGCCGGTTTTACCTTGTTTAGAGCGTACCTGACTAAACTGCCTCGGCTTTTTCCCCCCCCACTTTGCTATGTAAAGAGCACGTCTAGATTTTTCCCCCTCTTTGACTTCCCCTTTCTCTAGCGCCACCCCCCCCTTTTATTTCCCGCTAGTGTTTCCAACGGCGCGGAGATTTGACATCTCCGCTCTGCTATTGAGAGTCTGTTTTCTGTGTATAGCTTGTACTCTTTTGGGGTGCAAAGAGCTTGTTTCTAAAGAACCCTCTCGTCTGTGCAGTCCACTCTTAGTCTTCGAGGTAATCCTTTTTAACACCGTATGTCACCCCCCTGAAATTTTTCCTTACTTACGCAATATGACCATTTGGGAATTTCTAGATAGTTGACCTCTAGCTTTTCGTTTTTTCTCACGCTATATTCTATTTGTCCTCGACTCCTGTTGGCTCACGGACGCGTCGAGTTTTAGATTTTAGGCAATTGGTTCTTCTCCCCAAAGAACTCGCGTTTTCCCCTTCTCCGCTTCCCTGAGCCCCACGTGCTCATCTCAAGCGCTCTGGTCTTACTTTTCACTATCCCTTAACATCACGGCTGTCCTGCTGTGGGGCACCTTGTATCGACACCCGAAGGGGGTGTGCTCTCCGCCTTGAGATTGTCTTCCTCCTGGGTAGAGAAATCCCGTTGGAGTTAAGCTCCTTCTACGCCCTCAGTGGCGTTATACTGTGCCAGCTCATGTTTTTGTTTTTTGCCAAAACCCCCTCGCGTCTCGTGAGGCGTCTTCCTTATCACTACTACAATGTTTTGCGCTTGTCTCTCTCTGTTGAGCTCGAAATGATTTGCAACCTGGCGAGCCTCCTCCTGCCCCATCCCCCTACATCTGTATCCACCTTGTCCCGTTATCTGATCAGCTAATCTCTCTTTTTTACCTCTTCCCCCCTTTTTGTGGTTCTTCGAGCTCGCTATCCCCCCCCTCTTTTGGAGGTGGTCTGGAGTTTATACTTGGCGTTTCACCCAGTTTTATGGAAAAGAATGAAGTTTTGATAAATGTTTTCAGGCCCATGTTTTTTCCATGGAATGCTTACGGTTTATCCCTTATTCGTAATGATAAAGCCCCCACTTAGGAACTTGGTTTTGTTTTTTGGGCCAGCGCTGACCGATTTTATTATCAACCCCTGGGCAACGTTTGTGGCAGGGGAAGGTGGTTTTGGAACCTTCGGCCCGTGGGCATCCCCCATTTCTCGATTGTTTTCCCGTTCATCTCCACGGGCTAGCGAGATAAAGACCCCCCCACTTCCTATAGTCTCTAAATCTCGGTATTTCCTTTTTTCTTACCGCAAAATCGTTTTGTCCGATGTGGAATTGAGGGAAATGTATAATATTTTCTTGCCCGATTCTGTCTTTTGGTGTAGTTTTCTTGTTTTAGTTTGGCTTATGTGAAAATGCACCTTAGAGTAGATGCCAGGTCTTCCCGTCAGATAGGGGGTTTTCTCTTCTCCCCTTTTCATTGGCCTGACCCCCTTTTGTGAGCTTTTTTACTTTGAACGATAACGAGATCGTTATGGAATCAGTCGGGAACCCGAACGAGCTACTCCTAGGTCCGGGACCCCCCCCATGATTTTTTGTTTGACTCTCCTGAATACTAGGGTTTCAGCCCCTGTGTTCTAAGTGAGTCCGGGTGCGATCAGTCTTCTCCTTGGTCTGCGCCCCTTTGTGGACTTCTTTTTGCCTGTTCCCCCTCAGTTCTGGGTATCTTGTAGACCATTCTTCAACCATGATTCTGCTTTAGCCACACTCTCCTTTGTCCTGGGATGTCCCCAAGGCGCTTTCGTATGAGGCACCATGTTTTGAGGCGATTGTTTACCCGCCCAGCTGCATATTGTCAATAGCATCTGTTTATCTACCTTTTGGCATGTTAGTCACGAGACTGATACACTTTTTATCCTGATTTCTTCTCGTAATATAGCGGGATCTGTTTCTGACTGCTCAGGTTGAAGAGGACTAGGTTCGAGAATTCTCCTCATTCTATAAATGCCCTTTCGGACCACGTTTTTCGCTCACCTTGTCGTTTTTTTCGGACTGATAAGCTTCTTTAGACTTCTCCTATTTCGAGTTTTTTACCTTGCTAGTCTTGTTTTAGTCGCTAGACCGCAGACAATCAGTGGTAGTGACCCGACCCTTTGATGATTTCAAACCCCGCCCTCCGGCCTTCCGTGTTTGTATAGATTCGCTGTTGGCGGTTCCGCTGAATTTTAGCGAGAAGGTCTAGTGCTTTCTTGGTCAGTAGAGCAGATTTCTTTTACCCCCTCCTATTCCTAGTCAAGTAGTACACCCCCGAGTCCCTCGTTTGCAGCTCTCCCCTGCAGGGCTTGCCCCCACTTGGTACGGCTGAGTTCTAGCCAAATGTTATCATTGCTTTTGGCGCGCATGACCTTTCTTTCGCCGCCTCCTTGGTTCATCGGGGATTCTCCACCCTGGTCCTTTGTGTCGGAACGACGCGACTGTGTTCTTTCTCTTGTAATCTGATGGTGCCTCGCCTGGTGTCATAGCTTTTTCACTGGGTGATTATTCAAGACTCGCCCCTATGCTCCCCCGACCCTCCCCGGTCCCCTTTTCCCCGTGGACTTCGTCCCCCCCTCCCACTCGTAGGATTTTTTTAAAGAACCATACAGGGTGCCTACCGCCCTTTCCGTTTTCCCTCGTTCAGGGAGCTTTTTGCTTTTGTCACTAATAACCACTCGATTCAATATAATCACGCCTTTGATTTGGTCTGGATTCTGAAATGTTTTTTGACCTCCTGTATAGCAGTTGGAGTTCTGAGGAGTCTTTACGCCGCTCTCAGGGTCCAGAGATCCTCAACCTTAGATGTATCCTCCCGTATCCACTCCAGCACTTTTCCTGGGTTAATGTTTTCCCATTGCTTGCTACGTCCCAACCGTTCTTCTCGGGTCGTTGGATCCCTTTTGTCCTTTTGCGGTGCCCATTCACGCAAGTTCTTACGATCCCCATCCGCATAGTGGTGACTGCCGCGTTTTCTACTTTTTTTGGCCTCAGGGAAGCCTAGTGAGAAAGTCCCCAACGTAGGATTTTTTCTTGCCACGCCAACCGGAGCCCCACCGCTACTATTTCGACCCTTCCATTCTGCGTCAGTGCCGGCAGACTATCTAACTTTGTTTTTGGAATTCGGTTTGCCCCCCCTCTTTCCCGCCCTTCCCCTTCATCTCTTCCTCCCTGTCTTCCTCCCCCCTCCACCCTCCCGAAGCAGTTCCTGAAAACTACCATAATGGGTGTTATTCTCTGGTAGTATTAGCGCAGTTTTTGGCACCCGTTTTCCTCGTCTATCTTTTAGTGTGCTGTCTCCATGAGCCTTCCCATGTTATCCTGGCAGTTGAGATTGCGCCTTTTTGACGCCCCCCTGTTGCTCAGTCTCCACCAACGGGAAAACAGCTGTCGCTTTTAACGGAATTCCCGATTAGTCGCGTGCAATCGCCCACGTGGTCATATCACTGGACTGTTGCTTGGGTCCTTAATAGGCTGTGCAAACTCCAAGGAGGCAACACACGACCCCCCTAAAAACTTTTCCACGGGCAATACCCTTTCGCCATCTGTCGGAAGAATGTCCAGGTATTACCGTAGCTCGCCTGTCATTTGGACCCAAACCAGAGCCCTCCAAATATCTTTCTAATGCATGTTTTGCCCCGTGGTTAGGTCGTATAGTAGCTTTGACAGATCGAGCTGGCCCGCCAGTTTTCGTACGGACAGTATTTGATTTTTTTTTACTTTCATGGTAGCGGCCTATGGTTATAAGTCCCGGGCTTCTTTTTGTCAGCATCTTTTTCCGTCATGGATCTGTCGTTCCTTTTCTACCCTCATTTACCGGGCCCCCGTGGCCTATGGTAAGACGATTGTCCTCGCTAGCTGGGCACGCCATTGCCAAGCCATCTCCTGGGATCCGAGTGTCTTCAATAATTTGTTTTCTGCCTAGAAAACTCCGTATTGCGACAGACCAGATGGTGAGGAGAGAGCTAATGTCGAGGTGGAGTCCCTGCGTGGTCTTTTTTCAAACTTAGGTATAGAAGCCAGGGATTGTTAGGTCTTAAATAAAAATACTACCTTCTTTTCGCTGTAACATTTTTTTTAGAGTAGATAGCACTTTGAGACGATGAGTTATTTCGACATGATAGGCCCAATTTCCAGTCCTTCCACTCGCGGCGCCGGAACTCGGGTGGATCGTAGGCTGCCAACACTCGTCCTCTATCTTCCCCCTGTCCTTTGAGCTAAGTGTAGATTGTCTACCTTCTAGGTGCACGAGGCGAGCTGACAACCCACCCTTCTTTTATGATTTTTTTCCCCCCCACTCAATCCCCCCACCAAATGGTACGACTAATTGCGGCGAGGAGTCCCGACGATGTTGACGGCTACCGCCCCTCTCCTGACGTACTTGGAACACTATTGCGCAGCCCCCTTTTTCGCACTGACTTAGCCTTTTCCACGCCCCCACCCCGTTTCGTACGGATGATGGCCAAACGTCGAGAAGTCCTCCGTAAGGTATTACCCCGGACGCATTGAACCCCCACACGTAAAGGGCATTTGTTTTATTTTTCAGGCCAACCCCCACCCTTGGTCTGATGACTTGTCTCTCTCCATTCGCACAGCAGTTAAGCGCTTTTGTTTTTTTTCGGAGCCCGGCAGGGGTGTCTCACTCGC
>Ga0179593_1550586_pt1 | contig 15668 bp, 24 predicted proteins | sample CZODoug2_1_08_16_FD_185931 | JGI IMG/M metagenome (GOLD analysis project Ga0179593, IMG submission 185931) | Vadose zone soil fungal communities from Angelo Coast Range Reserve, California, USA - CZODoug2_1_08_16fungal (PacBio error correction) | ecosystem: Environmental > Terrestrial > Soil >... | reverse complement strand
TTGATTGTTTGGTTTTTTTTTTTCCATTGAAGAGATCTCGATCCGACCTTCGGTTTCGGAACGCGCCAGTTTTTTCCTCACTTTTTCCCGAGGGGGACTTTGACATCCCCCCTTTGCAAGGGCGGTTTCCATTTTCTGGTGCTTTTTTTTTTTGAGTTCTTCTTTCAAGGGGTTTACGGGGATTAGATTGATCTCTTTCCCCCGGTTTAGTCCCTGCTGATTTCGTGGTTCTTCCTGTGATGTCACTCCATAGATGCAGTATCCCCCCCGATATTAACCAATTCCTGGGCTTTTTTTTCCAACTCCCCCCCCCCACTTTTCGAGTTACTTACAGCCTTTTCCCTTTTTTTTTTCCCCCACGTTTTTCCGGGCAGGCCAAAAACCCACTTCTTTTTACTGGCTTTTACGTGTGGACTGGTGATGGCCACTGATTTTTAGATTTCTGTGCCCCCGTCTTTCTCCTACTTTTTTGTAAGCGTGTACCTCTTGCCCGTTCTTCCGGTGAATTAAATGGTTCTTTGTTTTTTGTTTTCTCGTTATGTCCCTTTTTCCTTTTCATTCCTCCTTGATTGCCGGTCTTTTTTTTTTTTGGTTGAATGTCGATCGCTTTTCCTTTTTGCCCGGGCTTTTCCATCCCCGTAATTTTTTTCCCCGGACCCCCCTTGCAAACTGCATACTCGTGTGTTACCCCAACCCTCTCCGTGATCCCCCAACTCCCCGTTTTTCTTTCTAGGGGCCCCTTCCCCCTTCCACATCCACCAGTTTTCTTTTCTTTGTTTCTCTCCTCTTCCGGCGTTTCCCGGGAGTTTTTTCTTGTTTTCCGTAAACCCTCTTCAGGCTTTTTGAACGGGTGATCCTGGTTTTTTGGTGGTTTTTTCCCCCGTTTTTGCAGATTTTCCTTCGTCTTTTAGTGCAACTCCATTTTTTTTCCTTATCCCCCCCTATGACTTTTGAAAATCTGGGCCCAGCCCCTGGTTGGTCCAGTTAGAACCCCTTCTCTTCTTTTCCATCAATAAAAGGTTTTCGTTTTGTTATTCCGCTAACCCAACGGAACCGTTCCGCGGGTTCCTATGATTTTTTGTTGTTCTGGTGTTGTTCTTCTCTTTTTCCTGGAAATGTTCCATGTAGGCCTTTTTTTTTTTTTTCGGTCCAAAAAAACAACAAAGCGGTCGCCCCTCCGAAACCTTTTCGGTATCTCAACCCCCCCTTTTCTTTCTCCCTCGTCCCCACTATTTCTGCTGCCTTTCCGAACGCTGCCTCCCCACCCCGCCAGAAACATGCCCCTTCATCCCCATCTCCACTCCACCCTTTCCCCCTCCGTCTCCCTCCCCCCTGCATCCCCCCCCTCCTTCTCCCCCACCCTTCCCCCAAACCATCGTCTCTACCTTCTCCGCCCCCTCCGATCCTCCCGACCTCATCCTCTGTCCCCCCCCCACCCTGTCTTCCCGCCACCATCACCCTTCATTCTCTCCCTCCACTCACCCCCCACATCCCCCCTACCGCCCCCCTCCCAACCATTCACCGTTCCACCCCTTCATCCCTTCCCCCCAATCTCCGTTGCCGGGTAGAAAGTTTGGTTCTCCCTTGGAAAGCACCTTAGGTCGCCTTTTGGTCCCGTTCAATCCCCAAATCATTTCTGGATACCCTATGGATTAGGGGTCTTTGCCTTTCTATGTATTGTACCCTTTATCCTCCCGCTTAAACACCCGCCTGGAACCCCCTGAGACTACCCCACGTAGAGAATCCCTTCTTGGGAACCTGACGCCCAGTCACAACCCACGTCCCCCCTCCCCCGCGCCCCGCCCCCCACACCCATCCATTGGTTATCACCCCGCCGGGTGTCATCCAACCAGGCTCCCCTCCCAATGGACACCCCCCACCCTAGGTTCTCTACACCCCCCCCCCTTCCTCCATCATCCCTCGGACCCCCCCACGTAAACCCCCGAAAATTGTGTAACCCCCCTCCCGCCATCTCTTCCCGCGTTCCGTCCGGAGCCAATCTGACATCCCCCCAACGCCCCTTACCGCCCCCCTTCCCCCACACCGAGATCCCCACGCTACGCACGCCGAACCCCCAACTCCCGCCCACCCCCACCCCTGCCCTCCCCCCCCCCCCCCCCCCCCACCATCTACCTCCCGAGCTCATCGACCCCCCCACCCCCCCCCCCCACGCCCTTCCTCCCACCCGCCTAGACAGTCTCCCAGAGAACCCCCGCAGTTATGCACATACGCAGCCCGTCCCCACCTCCCATCCCTCTGCCCCACCCCCCCCCCACCTTTACTCCCCCCATCCTCCTCCCCCCCCGGACCCACCATCTCACCTCCCCCCCCACCCCCCCCGCCTCCCCCCCCCGCTTATCCCCCCATCACTTTCCTCTCTTCCTTCACAGTCTCTCCACTCCACCCCCCCCCAGCCTCCCCTTCCTCCCTTCCTCCTTCCGCTCTACCCAACCTCCCTCCCTTTACCCTTTCTCCCCACCGCGGCCCCCCCAACTCCTCACCCCCTCCCCCACTTCTTCAGCCCCCCACCTTCCCCTCCCCCCCTGCGCACACGTCACTCCCGACCCGTCCTTCCACCTCTGCCCCCACTCCCTCCTTCGTCTCTTATCTACTTCACCCTTCCCTCTTACTCTCCTCTCTTAACCCCTCCCCTCCCCCCGACCCCCCATCTTTCTCGTCGGTGCTGGGCATTTCCTTCCCTCACCACACCACCCCCCCCCTTTCCGCCTCTTCCACCTCCCCCTGCCCCTCCCGCCTCCTCCTCTCTCCCGCCCCTCCCCCCTCATCCGCCACCATCCCCACCCTCCTCCTCCCCAGCACCCCCCCCCCCAGCCCACCCTACCGCCCCCTCCCTAACCGCCCCAGACTTCCCCCCCCTCCTCTCCCCTCTCCCACCCCGTATTGCCGCACCTTCCAACAACCCACTTCCCACTTTCTCCCCTCACCTTCCCCATCCACCCTTTGCTCTCCCTCACCTTCCCTCCTCCACCCTTCCCTACCCCCCCCCCCCCCACCCCCCCACCCTCTCCACCACTCCCCCTTCCTCTCCCCCCCCCCCCCACCCCGCCCTTACGTTTACCCCCCCTCCCTCTCGCACCCCCTGACCCATAAACTCTACTGTATCCACCCTCGCCTCTCCCTCGTTCCTTCTCAACGGCCCCTCCCGTCGCCAACCACAGTCCCTTCCCCCCCAACCCTTTCATTTGATCAGTCGCACCCTCCCCCCTACACTCTCGGTTCCCCCCCCAAATTCCTTCTCCCCATCCTCTCTCTTTGTTAGCCCCCAGATCCCCACACGCCTCTACCCGAACTCCTCAGATCTCCTTACACTCTCTCCCGCCTATCCTCACTCCACCCCTCAGCCCCCCCCGTCAGCCCAACCCATCTCCCCACCCCTGCCCTCCCCCCCGCCTCCCTCACCCCCCTCCTCCCAAGTTCAGCCCTTCTTCCCGCCCCCTACCCAACAGCCATCCCCCTCCCCCCCCCCCCCCCCCTCACCCCCCCACGCTCCTCACCCCTACGTCCCCCCCTCCCCACCCCTCCCCACCCTCTTCACTAACCACCACAACCACTCCTTTCCTCCTCTTTCCCACCCCCCATTCCAACTCTCTCTTCCAACCCATTTCGCCATCCCCACCCCCCCCTTCTCCCCCCCTCCCCCTTCTCCCCTCACCCCTCCTCTCCCCCCCTCCCCACACCTCTCCCCCCTATCTTCACCCCTCCCCCCCCCCGACATCCTCTCCTGACCCCCCCCCCTTCCTCCCCCCTCCCCCACAGACTCCCACCTCCTCCTCACCGCGAACCGTGTCTTCTCCTCACCCCCGCATACCCGCCCCGCCCTCTCTCCCCAACCTCCCGCTGTGCCCACTTAACTTCTGGACCTACCTCTTCCCCCCTCCCCTCTCTTTCTCCCCAACAGTGGGCCCATCTTTAGCTATCATTTCCTTTTTACCCATCCTTGCAACTCCTCCCCTCGCTCCCCTTTAACCCCACCCCCCCCCCCCCCCCCCCACTCTCCCCTTCTCCCCAACCCCCCCCCCCCCCTGCTCCCCCCCCCCAACCCACCTCCCCACCCCCTCTCCCCATTCCTATCCTGCTTCCCGCCCCACTCTTACCCTCCCCCCCCCCACCTTATTTGCCCTCTCTGCATCCCCCGCCCCCCCGCACCTCCCCCCCTCCTCCCCCCCCCTGAGCTACTACGACCCCCCATCCCCCCCCGTCTCACCCTCCCCCGCCCCTTACTTTCCCCTCCTCCCATCCTTCCCCTTTTCCGCCCCCACCCCTACCCCCCCCCTTCACCTCCCACTCCCCCCCCCCTCTCCACCCCCCGTCGCGACCCTTAACCCCATCAGACTCCTTCAACGTCCCGAACCCCACAGTGGAACCCATTGACCTTTCCCGCACCACAGGCACTCTTCTCTACTCCCGGTCGACGCCCCTCCCTCCCTGCCCCGTCACCACCTTCCCCCGGCCTACCTTCTCACCCCTCTCCCCCCACCCCCCCACTACACCCACCCCCATAGACCCTCATCCCCCCACCCCTTCGCAACCCCCCCCTTCATCTCGCACGCTTTCCTCCGTATGACCTCTCTGGCACCCTTGTCACCTTACCATCCTTCCCTTTTTTTTGTTTTTTTTTTTCTTTTTCTTCTCCGCCTGCCCCATTTCCCTCCTCACTCAATTCTTCACCCTCTACTTCCCCGCTCCTCCCCCGCTCCTATCAGTTCCGCCATCTTTCCGCCCCCCCCGCTTTCTTATCCCCTCCCCCCCACCCCCCTCCTGTCCTCCCCCCCCGTCCACAATACTTCAACCCTATTTCTTCCCCCCTCCTCTCCCTCCATATTCTCCCCCGCTTCTGTTCCTCCGCTCTTGGCTTTGGTTTCCTCACCCCGGCCTACGTTTTCTACCGTCGAACCCCAGACTAAGCCCAGAGATCTGACCCCCACCTCCGTTACAACCACCTTGCCCCCCCCGCCCGGCCTCCCCCATGAATCCACTCCTTTCCTCCTCCCTCCCTCCCCTCCCTCTACCCCCCCACTCCGCCACCCCCCCTATCACTCCCCTCCCCCCCCCCCCCCCATCAATTCCTCCCCCCCTCCCACCTTCTTGCCCCCCCCCTTCACGCCTACCCAGCTACCGCCTCCCCCCCATTCCCCACCCAACCCCCCCGCCCCCACACATTCCCATGCACCTGCCCCTACCCCCTTTTCCCGTCCGGACTCTCCCAACTCCTTCCCGTGCTCCCTCCCTCTTCCCCCACCCAGCCTGCCACGCCCCCCGTACCAACTCCTGTCCCCACCACTCTCCCTTCACTTCTCCGCTCCCCCCCCCTCACTTCCCACGCCCACCCCCCCGACCTCCTCCCCTCGCCCCTCCCCCCCTCTCCCCATGTCCCTTTGTACTCCCTTCCGACGCATCGTCACCACTCCTCTACCTCCCCCCCCACTTTCCCCTCCCCACACGTCCCCACCTCCCCCCCAACTCCCACCCCGCCTCTTCAGTGATCATCGCCCCCCTCCCCCACCCCTCTCAACCCCCCCTCCATGACCCCCTCCCCCCCCCCTCCCTCCCTCCCCCACCCACCCCGAGCCCTCATGCCGCCCCTTTTCTACTCCCCCCCACACGCACACCCCCCCCCTCTCTCTTTCCCCCCTTCACCCCATCTCTCTCCTCTCTCCTGCCCCTCCCTTCGCTCTCACCCCTCCTCCCCCTTCTTCCTCATCTACTCCCCCACCCCCCCCCACCCCCTCTTCCCAATCCCCCGCTTCCACCCCCACCCCTTCCACCACACCCCACCCTTTGCTCCGCCACTCCCCTACCCCCCCCATCCCGTAGCCCCCTACCCCTCGCGTTCCCACCCGTGTCCCAGGCCTGCTCCCACCGCCCCCCCCCTCCCTCCCTCCTCCTCCTTTTCCCTGCACCTTACAATTCCCGACCCCCCCCGCCCCATTCGCACCCGCCTCCCCATTTCCCTAACCCCCTTCGTTGGCCCCCTCCCCACCCTCCCTCTCCGCCTCCCTCCTCTCCCCCACTCACCTCTTCCTCCCCTCCCTCCTCCCCCCACCCACCCTCCCCGCCTTACCTTCCCTAGCCCATTTCCGCCCGCTCATCAAACCCCCCCCGCCACACAACCCCCCCCCCCCCCCCCCCCCCCCCCCCCACTCCTCATCCCCCCCCCCCCCCAACCTTACCGCGTCTGTTCCCCCTTCGGCCCCGTCCTCTCACCCAGCATCCCCCCCCCCCCCTACCTCCCACCTCACCACCCCTTCGCTGTCTACTACGCTCCACCCCTCCCCCCCGTCACCCCGCCTCCGCACTCGCCTCCCAACTTCGCACCCCCCCCCCTCCTCACCCCTACAGCCCCCCCCCCCGCTTACCCTCTAGCCCGGTCACCCCTAACCCCCCACTCCCCTCCCCCCCCCCTCCCCCTACCTCATACTCTCCATATCACTCTCTTCTCTCTCTTTTCCCGTATCCACCCCATACTCTCTCTCCTACCTCTACACCAAACCGCCCCGGCAACCCCCCCCCTCCTCTTCTTGCCCAATCCCCCTAACTCCCCGCCCTGCCCCTTCCTCCCCTCCCACAGCTACACATCAACCCCCCTACCCTTTTCTCATCCACCGCCACCCACCCCCACACGTTGCAGCTACCCTTTCTCCCCCCTTCTCCCCCCCTGACACCCGCACACGCTGCCCCTCCCCCCCCCGACCCCCCCGGCATTTCTCCCACCCCTTTTCACCCCAAACTCCCCCCCTTCCTCTCTCCTCCCCCCTCCTCCCCCCGTGATGTCCCTTTTCACGCTTCCCCTATGACCCCAGGTATTTCTCGAAACGTGTTCTCTTTGCTCGCGTGTGCCCCTGCTCCTTTCCTTCGCGGGACGAGGAAACCTGCCTCCCCTTTGCGTTCAAGTCATCTTCGCCCTTTCCTTATTTTTTTCCGGGGCCCTAAGGTGCTCCTCCTCGAGCCTCCCCCCTCCAGTCCCTCCTTCCCCCGGTCCCCACGACATCTTCCCCCAGTGACCTTCCCTCTTCACGATTCTGGGACCCTACTTCTTCCCCATCCTTTGAGTGAATCCCTAAGTTTAAAGACGGTCCCACTCTCCTGTTTACTCGGGGCACTCTTTTCGCGCGGAGCCCAAGTAGAACAGGCTTCCTTCTCAGCGGAACCCTCTTCTGAGTACGGATCCCCTTCCGGAGCCTCTTTCAGCGCAGAACCAATCTTGACCCCCCCCCCTTTTCAAGCAGAACGGTCTCTTTTTCCATCTCTCTCCTTTCTTCTTAGTCTAAACTAGTCTCGACAAGAAAGCAAGAATCTGCCAGTCCTCCTGCTGAGTCATGACGTCGTTCTGGAGAGTTTTGGCAGATCTACCCGCTGTAAGGAGGACCCCCCCGACCTCTTGTCGAGGGCACTCGCATCTCGTCTGGCGTTCTTTTTTATTGCCGTTTTTTTTTTTTCCTCTCGACCGCCAAGCTACCCCTTGCCCGTGGACTCTCAAGTCCTTGTGAACCCCCCCCTTTTCCTACACGGATCAGTTTACGAGGAGTTTCGATTCTACCCCCCCCCCCCCCCCCCCCGGATCTGGTCCCTCCCGGCTCCATCTTTGCGAGGAACGCGTGGAGGTTCTTCCAGCCCGGGTCGTCTCCCCCCTATACTTTTCATCATCCCCCTTTGTTGTTTTTCTCGGAGCGAAAAGAACGTGTTGCTGCCGTATCTTCCTTCCTTCCTTTCTTGAGAGCTTCCCTCTTTGACTGGATACCTTCCCTGAATCCCCCGTAAATTCGTTCATTTTGTTCTTTTTCCATCTGGTTGCCCGGGAGGCTTCGAATTATTCACGTCTAGGGAGAGAAGCTTTCCGAGATCGCTTCTCGTCGAAGGCACCGCCGGTCTTATGCACGATTGGCGTTGCATGGCGACCGCGCGTTACATATCTTTGTGCGGGTAGCGTCTTACCCAGCTCTAAAAAGTATTTTCCCAGGGTACCTCAGTTTGTGAAAGCTCCTGCTCGCTAATATGCTTCCGAGCGCCTTGGAAACGCTATCGTGACTTTCTATTGAAACTTAGTGGGCCTTTCACCCCCTCCGAGGGTTCTGTTTGCCTCCTTGGCGGCCGCGGTCGTTGAAAGTCCCGAATTAGACCTTGGTAGGGTGAAAGTGCCACAATTCGTCCCCCCAGCGGAGCTTCCCAGACATGCCTAATTCCCTGTGCCGATGTGGCGTCTCGGCCCCTTGGAGACTTACTTTTTTCTAGATCCTTTTTACGCACGGGCGACTCCTTCTGGGAAAAATCCGCAGGAGCGCTTTCCCCTCGCCTAGACTTTGCCCCTCCTTCAGGGGGCAACGGGTTGGACCCCCTCTCCCCCATTCGGAACCAGGTATGACTAATCCTTCCCCCGCAAATAGTGTTTTCTTCAGGAAACACAAGGGGTAATAGTTCTAGATGATGTCAAATGAGCAAAGACTTCCTCGTCCCGGCGCAGTGCCGCCGCTAAAAGCCGCGTTTCCCAGAATTTTTTGGAGGGGGCCTCCGCGGTCGAACACGTTGATTTTGCCTCTTGGAGAGCTTTTTCCCCAAGCAGGTTGAATTTTCCAGAACGCACTGCGACTTCAGTTTCACCTGAGGTCCCCAGGGGCGTAGGGCGGCCAATTCAGTTCCGAAGAAGCACCTTCCTCCCCGTTCCTTTCAGACTCTATTAGATCGATGCTGGGGCCAGGTCCTAAGGCCGACCAACTCTCTTTGACCAAGGGAGAAGAAAACCTACGGTTGCGAGCCCTTCGCTATTATACGGAGGGGGTGTTGATTCGTCGCCCGAGTATCTCGTTTTGGTGGAGAGATGAAGTAGTGGCGTTGAGGAAGGGGACTTAGTGGTCCCTCGCCCTTCACCTGAAATACCTCCCAAAGCCCGGAGCATGTCAACGAATTGATGACGCCGGAGAACCGGCACTTCCATCGTAAAGGGCAAGGTCAGCGTTCATTTTGCCCAGGCCCCCTGCGCCGTATGACCCTGTTCCTTCAGGCAGACAGGCTCTCATGATAATAAGGCCCTAGCCGACCCCACCTCCCCCTCGCATCACCCGCGCTGAAGAACCTCTTTTAAGTTCTTCCCCGACCTTTCATACACTTACGTTAGATAGCGAGCTCAGTTCGTCTTTTGCGCACCCATGTCACTCGGGCTTGGATCAGGGCGAAGCCAGATACTTCCAAGGCGTTGGCTGGATTAGCCGATAAAACACGAGTGATTCAACGCCTCCCCGCTTTTCCTTTCCTCCCTCCAGGAGTCGGGCTTACCTTTTCCGGATGAAACTCAGGTACCCCCCGCCTGAATGACCGAGCAGCTTACATTTGCATGGATAGACACAACCCACTTCTAAACCTTCTTTCAGATGCAAGGGAGGCCGACAACCTGTTGACCTTGGGAGAAGACCTGCCCGCCCCCGCCATAGACAAGCACAGAGATCTGAGCCACCTATTACTTCTTAGATGCAGCACAAGTTGCTAGAAAGAACTCCGTATACATTCTCGGGGCCTTAGTCGGGCAAACCCACGACGCGCGGCGCCCTACCCAGACGTCTTTCCCCCCTAACCCCTAACCATGTCCGCACCGCCGTCCCTCCCGGTAGGTTTGAAAAGAGTACTTCCGTAACAGGGTGAAGTCCGCCCCGGAATTCGACTCTTGCTCCGCATACTTGTTCTTAGAACCCTTTGAAGACCGGGGGCCAAAGGACTCTCGCGATTTCGCCCATAACGGGAAAGGAAGCTCCTATCCCATCCTCCCCCCACTCCCTTCAGAAACCGGCAGCTCTGCTATTCTTTCGTTGGAGGGACACGAAGCGACCCCTATGCGCTGGCTGGAACCTTGTTCAATCCTCTCCCGGCAGGAATGAGCTCTTTTTTGCAGAAGACGAATGTTTCCGCATCACCCTGCACTCGAGATTCCGCCTCTCTTTCCGGCGCGCGAGAAGAAGTAGACAGCTTCGGGCCACCAGACAGTCCGTGTGATCCCGAGAAGGACGGAGGCTGTATCTTTTACAGCCCTTTTTTTTTTGCTTCTTTGGGCCCTTTTCACCTTTTCTGGTCTTACACTCCGCGGAAAGCAGCCTAAGCTCCCCTGGTTCAAACTGAGGAGTACCCGGAAGAGTCCGTCCCCCTTTTCTGACTTCTGCGACCAATGTTTCTGTTTCCGACAATGTTGCCCCCCCCTTCTGATATATGAGCTGGAACCTCTATTTCTGTTGACCCGTAACATCCCCTTTGCCTTGGTTTCAAGGCTTGTCTCGATATCTCGTTCCCCTCCTTTTTTCATGTTCTTAGTTCGAGTTCGGGCCAGTTAACTCACCCGGGGGTGTGTGTTTTTTCCCGCACTGACGTTGACCTCCTTCGTTTTGGTTCCGATCCCCTCTGTCCGCCTGCTGTTTCCCGTCATTCCCCGTCCTGCGGTTTCAGCCCTTTTTGCCTTTCCTACAGGCCCCCTTCTTGGGCAGTAGTTAAGCTCAGGATCACCATTCGTGATCACCTTTTGTCCTGACGTGCGTTCGGACACATGTTTAACCAGGGTCATCTTCAGCACTTGCCGAAATCCTGTTTCTCCCTCTCTGGTAGTCTTCGAATTTTCGCGAGATACCTTATAAGGGTCGTGTTCTAAACAGACAAGTTCTCGTCTTGCCCCTTTCTTCCAGGGAATCGAATTTACCCACTCCCTGACCCTGAGGACCAAGGAACTCCAGACCGGTCACTCAGAATGCACGGTTGACCCTTCTCCCGAACTGGCCGCTGCGCTTTTCTCCCATTTCTTATGACGACCTACATCGCCAAAGGTGATACCGCTGTTGATTCTTTGTGCTACGCTTGAAGGAGATCCACCACGCTGGAACCTCCAAACTAGGAAGAGTCCCCAAAGTCCCTCTTCAACACGTTCCAGACCCTGGCCCCCAGCACCCCCGAGGAGAACCCACTCCTTCACGATCCAGCGTCGCATCCGCCCATGTCCTCACTCCCCTTCCAAACCTACCTGAGAAGAGAACCTGGCGGCTCTCCCGGCGCGTGTCTCACACTCGGCCTGACTCCGGGGAGCCTCCGCCCACCCTCGTCCCCCTACAAACGTTTAGCAAAAGCCTTGAGGCTCTCTTTCGTCTAGCGCCACCATCATCTGAGGTTCTGGATAATCGTGGAAACTGACGAGAGGATAAGAGACCTGTCCTTTGGTCTTCAAAAGCGACCCACCCCCCCCCTCCCCCTGAAAACTGGGCCTCCCCTACCTTTTGGACGGGACTCCCCCAGCTGGTTACCGTTTTATCCGGGGAAGACCAAAAAACGTGATGGCAATGTATATCCATGTTCTTAACACCCACCTCTTGCCTCAACGAAATCGTTGCCTGTGAGTTCGACCCCTTCTGTCCCTCCTGTCGGGTTTGTGGCGATTCTGCGATCCTGACTTGACAATTGTGCCCCTCGCTCCCTTCCCTGCCGGGTCCTGCTTGCGCGTAATCTGAAAAACGTCTGCAGCAACTTCACCCTATCTTGTAGAGGGCCAGATCACGAACGGAAGCGTGGTTTCGCCAAGTGACGACCCTTTCGTTAGTCGTAATCGTCACATCGTGTCTCATATCTTTCCCTTGTAATTTTGAAGTCCTTCGTGACTTCAACCCTGACCTCTAACTCCCTTCACCTTCCGGCACCAGGTTTTTTACTCTCCTAATCAGCTTAACCTTCTTTACAATTTGTCCTGATGTTTCCCACTACGTTTGGCGGCAAGACCTACCTCCTGTTCCAGACCCCGGCCCCCCCAGGGTCCCCTCCGTCCTGCTTTGGCCCTCCCGAACCCCCAACAAGCTCCATGGTCTTTAGAGACACATCGTGTGTTCCTAATAAGATCTCTTTCTCATATGTTTACCTTCATTAGAGTTCCCCGTTTCGGTTCCCGGGTTTCCAGCTGACCTTTCTTCAAGAAACTTCTTCGCACCCCTCCACCCCTTTCCCCATCCGTGAGAGGATATCCCCCCTGTCTTTTCAATGCGGTGCTATTATACCCAGCCCACTCCCCCTTTTCCCTGACCCTTCCTTTTTCTGCACATTTCAAGTACTGAGCCCTCGCATTCCGGTGTATGATCGACGTATCTTAGCCCTTCGACGCCACCCTTTTTTCCTCACCTTGAGTCCCCCCCTGAATGCACTACAAGGAGTTGCATCACCCCTTCCCCCCCCCCTCGTGAAACGACCAGGACGACTTTTTGAGCGCCGTTCACTGGTACATGCCTTTGTTGCTAAGGCAAGCCCTTAGGAGGTCCCCCGGTCTCCGTTCTGTTTCGTTTTCGCGGCCTTTTCTTTTTCCTCACTTTTTTTTGTTTTTTGAGATTGATCTCTCGTCTGGACTTATGAAGGTAGCCCTCCCTCTTTTTCCGTCATTCGCTCCTTTTCCTTCCCGCTTTGACCAGGGATACGGTTTTAGCTCCCCGCCTTTTGTCGTTGTCACGATTTTTTTGCCAGGTTTGTCCTTCCCAAGCATGGAAATAAGAGGATAGTTTCGGGTTTCCAGCTTTTCCTCTAAGGATTAGTCCGAGAAGCATACACTCCTTGCCGAGATGGATTCTATTAGTAAGTGTTTTTTGATTTGACTCTTTTCTAGGTTAGAAGCCCCCATTTAGACAGTTTTGACCCACACCGCGAGAAAGGCTTTTTTTTGCTGACCTCTTCGACGCGTCAACGAACTTTCTGAGTACGGTAATATGCCCCGTTCCCCGATCTAGTAGGACTTTGTCCAACATTCTGTGGCCCCGTCATTCTAGGAGAATTTCGACAGCGGTCTGGGGTCTTTCCTGGTCCCCGCCCCTTAGCTTTCCCCCCCTTGGTCGGGTTGTGTCGGTAAACGTCTTTTTACCCTTCCCCAATTTTTCTTTCTCCCGCGTAGGGTCACACTTTCAGAACTATTGTATTAACCTTGCGAAGCTTTCTCCCTTCTGTCCCCGTGCAGGAAGGTTTCTTGCTTCCTTCTAAGGAAAGTCTTCCCCTAATTCCCCAGAGGACCCGCTCTCTCCGCTTTTATGACTCTTGACCGTCTTCACCTTTGCCCTCCAATCCCATCCATGCCCCGGTTTTTGAGTTCAGTCACTCCCTTTCCTTAGGTTTGCAGTTCCACACGTCACCTTTCGGCATTTTTCTAACATGTTTTACGAAGGCGGCGAGCAGCCTTCTTATCTCCCTTACCAAGAGCGTCTCACTTCCTGGCTTTTTCACTGATTTCCCTTCTTTTGATACGCGTCCTCGGTTTTTCCCGACAGGGCAAGGGTCAGGCTAAAAGTTTTGTCCCTATCTTTTCCAAAAATTGTTGTTTCGTGGCCAATGGAGATCCAGGGACGGGACATGCTCCTTCCCCCCCTTCGAGCCACTTTAGAAAGAAGGGGTAGCGTCGGTACCTCCTAGAGTTTCGGGGGGACGTCCCCCCTCATCAGAAAAATATAGTCCCTGTCACCCCGCTCCTGTGGCCCTTTTCTTAAAAGAAGGACTGTGGAGAGAATCCCCTGAATTAATGATCTTTTTTGTGACTATAGTAGAATCGTCTGTTCTTTTTTTCCCCTCCTGACAAGTAGCTCTCGTTCAGCCTGACTTAGTAGTCCATTTCCTCCTTACCCCGCACTTCAGAGAGGGAGAATTTTCCCTCTGTTTCTTCTCACTCTTTTCAATTCTGGGCGGTCCATTGCGAACCCCAGGACCGTTCTTAGTCCCTTACCGTGCGAACAGGAGATGATAGTTCTTTTTGTTAAGCTTGAGAGACCGGATCACGCGAGATCCCACAGAAATGCCCCCCCTTTCGTTTTTTTTACGCCGTTTCGCTCCCCTGCCTTTGCTACTCCACTGCCCGGTTAGCTCGCGAGTAAGTCGAGTCCCCGTTCCCCCTTTCCCAGCTTATGCAACAATCCCGTACGGGCTCCTATCTTTTCTAGGAAGGATCTCCTGACTTTTTTTCCACTCGTGATAAAACTCCTTGCGTCGCTATACGCGCTTCTTCATTCTCTTCTTGGTCCTCGTGAGCTTGACGAAAAGTAATTTTCCCCCTCCTTCTTTCCCGCGGCCCCTTCGCCGAGTACCCGGACTGTGACGACCGACCCACTTACACCACCTGCAGCTCTTTTTTTTTTTTCTTGACCACTGTGGTAGACCTTTCCCCTTTTCCCGACCCAGCCCCTCTGAGCCCCCCTCGGAGGTCGATCTCCCTTTCTCATAAAAGAAGAAGGCCTGAAGGTACTCCTCGGGAACCGTCCAAGCCCCCAAAAACTCTTTCCCGCTGGGCCGCCCCCCCTCATAAGCTCTTTCTTCAACAGGGCGAACCAGTTCCGAACCGCCGTCCAGCCCCGGTCGGCCCTCTCCTGTTACGCCTCAGGGTGAAAAGTCCCTCCCGGCCCCCGGTTTTCCGGAGTAGACCAGGGGCCGGAGCGACAGCGACTTGGCGAACCAGACCAGTTCCCCGCCCCCTCCTTTCCGGCAGAAAGCGAGATCTTTGGTCTGGCCTTCCCTGAGGCGCGTGAGATAGATTAATGTCGCTCTTTTCCCCCTCTTTTTTTTTTTGAGGATCAGTATGACGAGGCATGATCCCTTCGCCTTCGCCGCTCTCCTGGGCCGTCGAGCGCTTTTCTGGCAGTCTCCGTGTCAGCTTTCTTTTTTCGCAGTTAGTACGAGATACTCTTGTCCCCTTTTTTCCTCACTACATCGCGGAGCAAGCCTACCTTCGTCGTTAACAATTCTCCCGTCCAGGACCCGATTCCCTTTCCCGTTATTGAATGCGGGTAAACCCACCTTTTAGTTCCCTGGTCGTTTGTGATGGAGTGGTCTATACCTATTTTTGCGATCTGTGTTTTCCGGAAGAACCTTCGGGCTCTTCCCTGGTTTGTTGATTATCCGTCTCATCCCGCCGCTTTCTCAATCTTCTACTTTTTTTTCGATGTGGCATGGCTTCACCTACCCATTTCACTCAATTCCGTTCATTCGTTTTGGGGAACTTGTCCCGATCCCATGCTTGGGTACGCTTCCTTTCGTTACCTGCCCTGTTTCCGCGCTCGGGGTCCCCTCCCCTCGATGCTCCCCGCTCTGAGCGCAGGCGGGAAATTTCTCACTCTTGTGGTCTTTCCGCTTCTTTATGATACGTCCGTTGATTTTTGACTTTCTTATTATTTAAATTCCTTTCATACTTGGAACTCCCTGCCCCTCCTGGGGGAGAAGCCAAATTATCCCCCCGATCTTTTAGCATATATTCAGGTCTTTTTTTTTATTCAGCCCCCGGCGTTTTTCCTTTTTTCCCAGAGCTTTTTTCCGTTTTAGGCCCCCCTCGGTGGTAGTATAGGTCTTTCCCTGGCCGGCTTTCGGCGGACAAGCGGTATCGACGCGGTGCGCAACGTGCGGGTCCCCCGCAACCGCTTGTCTGAAGCTTTCGTGGCCCCCCCAAACTCCTTACGGCCCGTTCTTAAATATGATACACGAGTTATAAAGCTGTCTGATTCTGCCTCCGTGAAAGGACTGAAAAAGATGGCCTGAGTCCCCTGTTTGCCCATGAAGAGAAATGGATTGATTCAAGAAAAGAGGAGAATCCATAAAAAACAGAATGATAATAGCTTCTCCCTTACAGGCAGAGGAACAGTAATTTGATGGTGAGGCTGCATGATATCCCCCTATAGGGGTTT
>Ga0179593_1418337_pt1 | contig 15668 bp, 15 predicted proteins | sample CZODoug2_1_08_16_FD_185931 | JGI IMG/M metagenome (GOLD analysis project Ga0179593, IMG submission 185931) | Vadose zone soil fungal communities from Angelo Coast Range Reserve, California, USA - CZODoug2_1_08_16fungal (PacBio error correction) | ecosystem: Environmental > Terrestrial > Soil >... | reverse complement strand
TCTTTATGAACTTCTTTCCTCAATTCTCTTTGTCAGCTTCTGCGGCCACCCCATAGCTACAGCTCCCCCCTTTTTTCGCTACCTTCGTAACAACAGCATCATCTCCTTTTTTAATTCTGAGTTTAGCTCCCCCCCCCCACCCCTCGCTCCCTTCTTCTTTTTTCTAAGGGCACACCCACTTCCAACTACCCTTAGGTGAACTGTTTTTCGACCCCTTCGGAAGTTTGTCCAATCCGTCATGGTTGCGTGACCTTTCTCCGTTTTCTACTTCTAGTTCGTTGCCTGTCATTACGTCATGCTGCCATTAGAGTCGTTTCCCCCTGCTATTTTTTTTTTTTTCCCCGTCAAGCAAATCTTTGCACTTTACAAGTGGAAGGACTTCTTGATTTTCCTAACTCCTAGCCCGAGCCGCACCGCCAGTTTCCCCCCCACGTCTCGACCGCGTTTTCCCGCGTCAGGGAAGGGACCCGTTTTTTTTTTTCCAACTGAGCTCCGATGAGCACGAGCGTTTGGTCGTACGGGTCATTTTCGATTGGCGCTCCCCCCCTTGGGTTTCCTTTCCCCTCTATGCTTGAACACCCCCCTTAAGCCCCTGATTATAGTCTATTCCTCCGGTATGAGATTTCCTCTCTTCTTTCAGATTCCCGTACGATTCCCGCATAAAGAATTCTGCAACTCATTCTTCCGTAAATGCTTTTGCGTGGAAGGAAAGCACAATGGTCCACATTTTTCCCTTACTTGTTGCTTCGGAGGATGTCAAAGAGTGTAGCAGCTTTGGGCACCCTTGCTCAAGACAACGATGCTGGTTACGCATGAACACCCCCCAACCTTTTTTTTTCCAGTCTCCCGTCCATTCGGTTGTGAGCCGTGTGAGATCTTTTGGACCTCCAACTCCCCATTTTAGTTCTTGATCGTCGACTGTTTTTACGAATAGCCTTTTCCCCCAGCGAGGATTTCCCTCTAGCCTTTTGAAGAAGATCCCAAGTTTTATCGCGTCTGCAGCTTCTTCTTCTTCCCAGTTTTCTGCCTACCCTCGGCTTCTTGCTGCGTTCAATTCAGAAGGGCAGATTTGGGTAACCCCCTTCCAAAGAACTCAGCGTCGCGTTTTCTTGACCCCTTGTTTTCTACATTTCCCGTTTGAAAGTCGACCCAGCAACCCTCTCGCCTGATTTCCCATCCTCCACTTTTCCACACATCGACCTTGTGGTTTTCCACGGTCCCCTTGCCACGAATTAACACCCAAGAATCAACCTTTTTTCCTAGCTTCTCTTCAGATTTCCCCTTCAAGGACCCTTTTGTTTCGAGCTCCCAAAATTCATAAGGAGACTTCTCTCTAAGGAAATGCCGGTGTGGCCACACATATTTTACGTTCGGGGTCGCAGTTTCCACCCATGATTAGCCTTTTCCCATGCTTCTGAACTCCTTCGCATATGTTCGCACTGATTTGCCTCGCGGATATATTTTTTCGCCTGCCTGTCCTCTTTGCTCTCCCCTTCACCCCTACGGAATCGTTTTCGTTTCTTTTTGAAACTGCGCAATGTTTTCTCCCCAACGACTACCAAGGTCCTGGGTAGTTTTGCATTTATCCGTCTTTATACCCCCGGTTTCCCCCATTGATTTCGTGCTCGCGTTGTTTTCCGACCGTACCTATGCTGAAGACTTTCACTCCCTCCCTTCCCGGGCCTGATGTGATGATGGAATCCCGACCCCGTTAAATACTGGCAGGTCCCCCAACCCACGCAGAGAAGCGTGACCTTTCAGTGCGCACTTTCCTGACTCCCGAGCCAACCCCTTTCTATTCCTTTGTCCAGCTGAAATCTGGTGGCGCACTCCCCCACTGCTCGTGACTGCCGTCCCCGGTGGCCCTATGTGGACCTTCCTCTTGAATTCGGACGCCCGCAAAGTCGCTCGACAATATCTAATCTTTTACCCTTCCAGGGGTTGTTTGGCTCGATTCGGATTAGAGTGCGAGTTGCGTATGAGTAGTTTTTAAACCCAGGTCAAGCTTTTCATTTTTTCGTTAGGTGACTGAGGACGGCCAAGCAGTGAGCGTTTTTTAGTTTGGTTGATTTTTCCGTGGCGCCCCCCTCTTTTGACCTTTCCCATGAACTACTGCACTGTTGGATCTTTTTCGAAACTTTCCCTGCCACTTTTGCTTTTTTTTCTTCAAGGACTTCTGTTGGCCTTTTCCCTCCAGTATAATTTCCTCTCATAAGCGTTTTCTGTTTCGATCGGTATTGGCCTTGCTCTTTTCGCTCCAACGCTCTGCCGCAAACAAATGGTTTCCACCTTCAAAACCGTGAGGCCCCCACAAAACGCACAGGCCAATGTCCGTGACATTGGCCGATTAATTCGCCCGTCTCAAACGTTATCCACGAAAACCGCTTCCGTTTCGTTGGCATCGTCATCTTAAACACCGGTAGGTAGTGCTCAACCCCTTAGTATCGCCTGTATTTCCCCTTATAGGTTGCGGAAACTATGATCCGTATGGCTTGCCTACCGTCTCCTTGACTATTCTTTTTTCCCTTCCTAAATTATCCTATTTTTTTTCAATATTGTTCCGTTCCCACCGGGAATGTCACATTTCATTTAGTCTACAGGTGTTTTTGGAAGCCCTCTACCTCTTTCCCGTCCCTTCTTTCGCTTCTTATCATAGGCTTCCTACCCGATAAAATTTTACTCTGGTTTAATCTTATTTGTTGTATGTTAATTTGGGATCCTTCCCCACACATTCTAGGGGAAACTCTCTTTCTTTTCCTTGGTATTCGAGTTGGTGCTGGAAGTTCCACGGCATTGCCCCCGTATGTCCAGTGATGGTCTAACCGAAGGAATCGACTTAGTTTTCATTACGGTTTTTCCTTCCCTCTGCTTTATAGCAGAAAGGGCCGGCATTTGATTTTTGCATCCTGGGACCTACCGACCCCTCTCGCCTTCCGGATAAAGAATTTTTTTTGATCTTCGAGGAACAGATCGTCTCTTCACTTCCCCTCCCCGTGGGAGTGATTGGACGTTTCCTATTAGTACTTTCGCCCTGATTCCCAGCACTAATGGATGGCGGTCCCAACGATCCCACAGATCCCCACGCTGGAACGCGTGTACGATACAGTGTTTTTTTTTGCTTTCGTGAACTTCCAGAGGATTGCGCCTTCTTGCCCCCTCTACGTTTGAGCCCCTATTGGAAGACGGCGATGACGACACAACCACCCTGTCACGACAGGGTTTATAGGCGTCCTTGAATCTCCGGCCCTACCGCACCCCCCGCGAATACCAGCTACAGAAGGGACGCCAGTTGAGCGGTCGTAGCAACCGCAGAACTGCTATTGCGTCCGCCCATATTTGTAAGAGGGCATCGTACGTAAGCATGCAAAGTGGAGAAAAGCTATTCAGGAAGTTTCTCCCTTCCCCATGGATGGAATAGGTGTGCAAAATCCGGAGGACTTCGCATTCATGCAACCAACGGTCTTTCCGACGATTGCGATTGTACTTGACCGACCCCCCCTCTATTTTCCTATACGTGAGTCTCCCTTTTCCCCCAAAAGCCTTTGAGTCAGTCTAGGTGCGGCGTTCGATAGAGCCGTTTCTTTCTGGAGCTTCCTTTTTTGCGGCGGATTTTGGTACGCCTTTTCGCACAGATAGAACGGCCTGGTATTCCATTTTGTTTTTTTCCCACTATTGATTTTGCTTTCCGGGACCCCTACCGTCCTACGAACCGGACACATCGCACTTTTAACTTTCCCTTTGCAAGCACTGACGTAAGGAGGCCCTCCCTCCTCAGCGTCCCCCCTTAGATTCTTTCCACGCCCTTGTGCCATGGGGATTGGCAACCTCTTAATTGCTTTTTTCCAACCCTTTACCTGGAATTTCACTTGTTTTTTCCCGTTAATTCTACCCCTCAGGTCCTTTTGTCTGTTTGGCTGCCACCTAGATCTTCCCCTGAGATGCTGTTGTGAACGTTTTTTCATAGCCTCTTCCCTGTTTTTGTATGCATGGTCCTTGGACCGTGACCCCGCCTAGTGGCGGGTCGCGAGGGTGTTGGAGCCCCACCCAAGTCCCTCACAAGACCTTAACGCTTGTTATTTCAATCCTGCGGTGACGACGAAGATTTTTCCCACTTTGGCTCTTTTCGGTAGTTTTGGATACTTAGGGTCAGAAATCACATGGTGTTTCCTTGTCGTTCTGATTCTCTTGGGGGATTGGCCATTCTTTCTCATTTCTTGCTCCACAGGTCTTCTTTTTCTCCCCCTTCCTGGCCTATCCAGTTTCCTACTCCTACGTTGTTGTGTTCTGATCTATAGGCTGCATTTTCCAATGCTTACCTTGGCCCCCTGCATCCTTCTGTCCCCATAACACGATCAGACGCAAGCACCCCAACTCTCTTGCGGCTCAACTCACTCCGAATCCAACCATTTGCAAATTTCCTTTGTCGTCACTTTCTGATGTTCCCTTTCGGGTTCCAGTCTTTTGAGATTTTTATTTGTCCCTCCTTGCCCCCCTCCCCACCCGCTTAGTTGGTGGGTCCCCCACTTTTCCTGCTTCATAGTCTCCTCTCCTTGGATTGGAGCCTTTGTCCCAAATATCTATGTTCCTCCTTTTCTCCCTTACTAGGCCCTCGCCCGATCAAGGCCAGTTTTGTCGTGAAGTATTGTCCCAATCATAATCCGACGGGAAGGGTTCCTCCCTTTACAAGCTTTTCCATCCAGTTCAAAAAGGGCGTGTGAACGTAGTAGCTGGCTTTCCTTTGCTTCGGCTATGTTTTCTACGTCATGATGCCGTAGGCTTTCTCCGATTTTTCGGTTTTTTGATTTGAAGTTCCCGCCCATTTTTACCAAGAAAAAAAGAATGCTTCCCCTAGCCGTTTCTCTCTGTTTTTGCCCGCCACCTACTGAATCCGCCCTAACCCCCTCCCCGCCCCCTCCCCCACCCCAACGCCTCATCGTCCCTGCGCTCAAATTGACCTCGCAGGAACGCTTTTGGTCCACACGTCCTCCATTTTTTGACTAGGTTTGTCCGAGTCGTCATTAACCTCAGAATCTTTTGTCAGTGTTTTTCGGGCTTGCGAGCAGATCCATGACCCACTATTCTCATTATGAGGATCTTCTTTCCTTCTTCCGCTTTTCTAGCTCGAGCTGAGTACGGAAACCCCCCCCCGATTCCCCTCATACTTGCTGACACCTCGGGACTTTTTGCTTCCGTATGGTTGTCGTTTTCCCTTTCCTCACAGCACTTGTCCATTTGCGGTTTGCCTAGTTTGCCGCTCTTGGCACCGTTGTCTCCGCAGCGGCCAATTTTTGCCCAGGTAACCTATGCATGCGCAGCAATCCAAACAACACTTCGTAGGTAATAAGTTCCGAGGGTTTTGTAGGATTTTGCGTGCTTCTGTTGGAAGAAATAAATCTTAGTGGTTGAGTCGAAGTTACGATCGCACGTCCCCCCAACCCCCCCCCCGCTTATTGATTAAGCTAGCATTCCCTTTCTTCCTCTCCTCACGTGACTTCCCCGCTATCTTCGCTACGGTCTTTCTTTTCCCCTTCTGCGACCACTTCCACTTCTCCTGCTTCGAATCTTTTAGGCATCCGTCCGGAACGTAAGAGTAGAAGTTGCATAAGGAGTTTTTCTATGGACCGGCCGCGTTTTCAGCAATACCAGCCCTTTCTCCAACTTCCAAGTCAAGCCATCTCCCATCTGTTTTGCTGACTTACCAATCATCCTTCACCCGGTCCACACACATGAAACCTTTTCTTCTTTTTTCTTTCTTTTTTTCTTTTTTCACCCTGGTCCCTGCCCGTTGACTAGTGCCGGCTTCCCAACTTCTTCCCTGGTCTCCCTTTCTAGGTAAAATGTTTGCCGGCAAATTATCGCGAAGCTTATGCAGGTCGCCCCTTATCTGGCGCCCTTTACCTCCCTTTCTCCATTCTCTTGAATCCTGACTCGGCGATAGCTACCATGTCCGCGCCTGACCCTTTTTGTTGCTTCTTATTACCCCGACCCGGAAGCTTGGTACCCTGTTTTACCACTCACGAAGATCGACATTTCCGTCAGGCCCATTTCCTTTTCCGTTGGCCCACTCTACGCCCCCTTGGATTACGGTGAACCAGGGTAGGCGGCTGAGTTGGTAGCCTCCCATCTTTAACTGGCCATAACGCGGAATGGCCACGAGTCTTCCTTTTCCCTTCTTTTAAGTTTTCATCAAGAAATTGGAGGACCCACTCTCCGAATAGTGCTGCCTTCTCCCAGGGATTCTCGTGACAAAAGGCCAGATGTCATGTCACGGCTGTCCACTATGTGTGGCTGCCGGTTTTTTTTCTGTTTTTTTTTTTGTGCCCTACCCCCTTTTGATGACTATGGGTGTAGGAAACATTCGCCATTTTTCCCCACCAGTTTTTCTCCTCCCTCCATGCACTATCCTGACCGAAATATATCCTCTTGTACTCTCACCGTGTTTTTTGTGGTCTCTGGCGAGATTATTTCGGATATTTTGCACGTGCTGCGTAGTCGATGACAACCTTTTCCCTTTTGAACTGTCCGTTTCCTGGTCCGGCCAATAGTGGAGTCTATGGTATTTTTTCGGGCGCAACCGAGTTTCCCTCCTGTTTTTTTTCCCCCCTTCCCCTACACAAGGGTGTCGTTGATTCGGTCCTGCTTCCCTTCCCTCCCAAGATCTAGCTGGTTGTTCCCTTCTTATAGGGATGGGATTCCAGCCGCCGTCTCATACCGACTCTTCCATTTTAGATGAGCAGTAATAGTGGGATTTCCAAAAGATCTTCCCCCCCCAATCCCCAATGTTGCACCTGTAATCAATTATCCCCCCTACCCCTTCCCCCCAATTGTTTGCTTTTTTTTCCCTTGTTTGGAATTTCTCCCAGTTTTTATCCCCCCCCCGTTTCACCGAAAACGCTCGGGGGGGTTAACTTACACCCCTTTTTCTGTTCCCTCGCTCACAATTTTGTAGTATCGCGAGCGCATCAGGTGGCGAAACATATGCGACTTTGGTAGGGGATCCTTTCTTGGAGTCATAGGGGGGGAGCCAGTCCTACCCTTTTCCTTTTCAACCGTTGCGTCAAACCCGTGCGGTTGACCTGATCATCTGTCTTTCTTATTTCTTTTTGTGTTTGGAAGGCGGTGCCTAACAAGGCCACGTTTCATTACTGAGCGTAATTATCCTATGCCCTCCCTACGCTTTCCTTTTTTATGGTTATTCTGTGAGGATAGGTTTCCGGTGGAAGTCCAGTCCCCCCCCCCCTGTCCCCCGATTGTTCCCTCTGGTTTTTTGGCGGCTCGTGGTGAGGATTCTTCTGAACCATCCCTTTGTCCCCCGTCTTTCTGTCGGAATTTCTTCACTCTTCTTCGCGGTCTGGATGGTTCCTTCCCTTTCCCCCTCTGACTTCTTTTCAGGCAAGCGGCGGTTTTAGATCAAATTTTCAGGATTCCCGTATGCGCTGAGAGATATCAGTCCTGGCTTTAGGCTCTTCTGGAGTAAAGAGTCGCAGTCGGACTGTTGTCCCTCGGGTAGGGTTCCTTTGTCCTCTCGTCAGTGTTTTTTTCAACGAACCCTTGTCTTTTTTCGTTTCCCTTGCCCGTTCCTCCCCCAATTTTGGTATTTTGAAGTTGTGAGTTTGACTTGTGCGTGTCACCAACCTGGACCCCCCTCTTTCTTTTCCATTTGTTTTTCAGGCGGCCCCACGCTTTTTTTTTCTTCCATCGCACCTTTTTCGCCTTCAGTTCTTGTTTCTTCACTTCCCCGAAAAAGCAATCAGTTGGCTCCTAGATTTTTCCCTCCCTTCAGTGAGTTGAATAGTAGGTTTGCGTACGCAGCTCTCCGAGGAAGACCTATCACCTCATGGTTCCCCAACACTCCCTCCCAGGGCTTCTTAGTTTAAATTCTTTTTTGATGATTTTTCGCCCCACGACATGCCCAAAAACCACCTTCTTCCCTCCCCCTTTTTGTGTATGACTTCGACAAAACTGCTATTCTCTATCGGGGCCGCTTTTTCCCCCCCCCCCCTCGTTGTCACTCTTCCCTGTTTCTATTTCGATTCGATAGAGCGTGCCTTTGTTCCTTCCCGTGCTATGGCTCTGCCTGTTGGCCTGCACGTCTAACTTATGAGTCCCCCCTTTTTTTGTTTTTGAAAATATTTTTTTTTCTTTGACACTTTCCCCATCCAAGACACCGAAATTCAGTTGAAAGCTCTTACTCTCATGTTAGGAGCAGCAAGGAGCGTCGTGCGCCTTTTCTTCTTTTCCCCCCCCGCCATTGTTTTTCCGTTCTTTTCCCCAATCCCCCATGTCGTTCAACCATTCCTACTGGACTGCGGGCCGAATTCGACAACCTCCTGCCTTTTATCGAGTTTTTCTCGCTCTCTTGCCAACAACTAAATATTTTCCTTCGCTCTTTTAAAGTTCATTTCTACTAGCAATATTGTACTTGTATTCTTCTTTCCGTCCTAGACCGTGTGACCCCAACCTCTCATTGAGTTCATTGCTTTCCTAAAAACCCCATAATACCCCCCCCAAGACTGTACACCATCATTGTCAACCTCTCTGTATGTGCTCCTCTTCGTCAAAGTTAGTGCCTGATTAGTATTCTTTTGAGACGCCCTCTCACCAGTGTTTTTTTTACGGTCTGACTGGGTTTGGTTCCCCCTTTTCCCTTTTTTACTTTCTCTCCCTTTTTCTCCTCTTGGATCACCCTGATGCGGCCTATCCTCTTTTATTCTTTCATCCTCCCTCGTTGTTGTGTTGATCTGCTCGGCCCCTCTTTTGGCTCCGCATACCCTTTTTCTATTTCAACCGGCAGAAGGCGTCTTGGACCCCCCCCCACCCACAATACCACCAGCTTTTTTCCCTGACCTTTCCCCCATGTTGGGTTTTCTACAGGAGCCTGACTGCACTCCCCCCCAAAATTCTTGCAGCTTACGGCGCCTAGGTATAACATTCTGGTTTCCTTTGTTTTTGAGGCCTTTTGTCACCTTTTTCACCACTGAGTCGTTTTTGGGTACACGATTTTCGCGTGAACTTTACTGCCTTGCAGATGCTTAGGCGCCTCTGTCAACCCTCACCCCCTCAACTTTTTTCTTCCCTGAAGATACTTTGCGTCATTAGCCGCTCAACACCTTGAGTCCCCTCCGGCGTTTTTTTTCCGAATTACGGGCATCACACTATCTTAAGGAAGGGGTGCGCCTTAGTGCCTTTCCACCTTCCCTTCCAACCCTGGAGTGAAAGTAGTAGTTTTTTCGACATTTTTTTTGCAGTTGTTGCTCCTACGTAATGCTGCAACGTAGAGCTTCTCCTCTTTTCGGGTCTTTTTCTTATTTATTTCTTCCTTTAAAATTTTCCCCTAGACCCGACAAAGATGCATTCCCAGCTAGATCCCTTTTCCCAGTTTATACACGCCCCCCTTCCGTCAACATTCAAAGGCTCTATCCGACGCGCGCTCACTAGAATGGAATTCCCCCCTTTTTTTTCAACCCTCCTACTTTCTCTCTGCTTTACACGTAGTCCGTAGTAATTCATACTTAGACTTTGTCCTGACCCTTTTTTGGGCAGTTTCTTATTAATGATTAACAAAGATGCTGAGTAGTCTCTTTCTTTAATTCTTATCGGTTCTAGAGATGGCGTTTATGCGTACGACTTCCCCCTTCCTATCCGCCAAAATTTGTTTTCACCAGCTATTTCCCTTATTCCTTTTTTTTTTTCGTGGACGGAATTTCCCTCCCCGCCCCCCCCTTGGCGCACATTTTGATTTCGATTTTTTTCGATTCTCTCTGAACATAGTGTCGCCAGAGGTGTTGCCCCCCTCCCTCCCCTCCCCTCTTCCTTCCCAGCACTTCACAACACTTCGTCATACCCGTCCATCTTTGATGTGTGAGCCCTTTTTTTTCTGCCTCCAACCACCTTGATCGTCGAATGAAGAACGATCGGCACCCCCGCTCCCACGATATTCTTTCAGATCGAAGGCCCCCTTTTTCCCTCTCCCCCCCTTACAAGTTTTCTATCTGCGATAAGGTTCGTCCTCCATTGATGCGGGCCCTTCCCCTCTTTTTTTCCTTTCTAGGGCCTACTTTTTTTGCCCCACCGAAGCGTCGACGGAGTCGAGCGTTCCGTCGTGTCGAAACATTTCCCTTGCGGTTACTCATTAACAGCACCATGTTTTCCCTTACCCCGCAAAGAAAGCCATATTTCCACTTTTTTCTTGGTTGACTTCCACCAGGCCATACACAATCCTTATACACCATATGAAACTTAGGAGTCCCCAGTTTCTTCTTCCTTTCCCCGGGGCCACTGAAAGGCTCGTTATTTTTCTATCTAGGATGAATCAGATGATCAGGTAAAAATTTGGCAGTTGGTGACCCTTTCCCCTTTTCTAGCCGAAGATTGTCTTTCAGGCTCCCCTATTCTCTGTACCGGTTTTCCCCTCCCCCTTTTTAGCATATTTTGTGTCCACCCTTTTTTTTCTCTTGAGAGCTACCATTGTTTTCAGAGCGGTACTAACAAGTTTTTTTTTTTCCTCCCCCCTCTGCCCCGTCCTCCTTTTTCTTTACACGTTTGATTTAAACTTGCTCCTTCCTTTCTTTTGAATTCTCCAATTTGGTTTTTTTGGCTTCGTCGTTGCTTACCGGTAACCCATTTTGTTCCTTTTCTTGTGCTCACGGATCAAGCCATCATCTCGCAGAATTTTACCTGCTTCTTTCCTCTTTTTTTCGTTATCTGGAATTAACCTCCCAGCTTCAATTACCAACGCCAGAGGCATCTGCTTCTGCCCCCCCCCCCTTTTTCAGTCTCCCCACCAAGTTTCATGTGGGGGCCAGCGTGGAAATCTTGTGGTGCCTCACCCCCCTCCCGCTATGATCTTTTCCTTCCAGTTTCCTCGAAATTTTTGTACCTGTTTCTCTACCTCCGCCAGCTCACACTTCTCCTCATCCGACCTCCTCTTTCTCCTCTTTTTTTTGCGCGCGATCTTTTCTCTTTGTGCGACGTTCTTTTGTCGTTAGCTTTTTTGAACCTGGTCCTCTCCGTTGAATTTTTCGTAGTTTCTGTAATTCCCCCATCAGTTGCGCGTCGAGTCTGGTAGGTCGTGGCCCCCCCTCCTTTTTTTTCCCGGTCACCTCAACTAAGTCCACTGGTTCTTTTTTCCTTCAGGAAAAGATTCCCTTTCAGTCCGTCTTTTTCTTTTGGGGTCCTTCCAGTATTTGGGATTTTTTATTATTCCTTCAATTCCCCCTGCCGCTTCATAATCTTTTCCATTCGGCTGCTTTCTTTTCATTTTCATCCGTCTTTCTTATTCCAAGCGCGTCCCCCGCAATCCCACTGTTTTCCCTTACCCCCCGCCGTAGACCTTTGGACTTTTTACCCAGGCCCATTGTTCGGCTTTTTCAAATTTTCTATTCGCCAGGTTCTCCCCTTTTTTTTGTACCCCCTCAACCCCTCCTTTTTTTTCCTTCTTTTTCCGGTGAAGGCAAAGCCACAACTTTTTAGGTCCAGTTTTTGCCCACACTGGTTAGCTATGCCGTTTAGTGCAGTCCTCCTTTGAGAAACCCTCTGAATGAGGTCTTAAGACGTTTTTTGAGGCTTAAAGTTGGTTGCGATGCAATCACCCCCCTATATTTTTTCCCCTCCCTAGAACCAATATTTTTCCGTCCAACCCTGACTTTTTTCCCCTGATATCTGAGGCGCCTTATGAGCGGAATTTTAGAGTTACCGGTGTTCTTTTGGAGCTTTTCTCTCCCCTTTCGGTTCACCCCATAATGTTTATTCTTGGGCTCTTTCTTTTTGAAGTTTTTTGGGGAGTCAGCAAACCCCTCCCGAGTGATACATCTGTCTTTCCCTTGATTTGAGGCGAGCGGGGTTTTTCTTCTTTAAACGCTTTGTCCCCGTCCCCTGTTTTTTCCCCGAATGCACTGCTATAAGCCTTCTTTGCTTTTTTCTTTAGGTGGCCAATTAAGACTTCCTTATGTTTCGCATTCACTCCCTACTTTTTTGAGCCCCCCCAATTTTAGGTGGGACTTTTCTCGCAGAGGGTTTTGCGCGCCCGGAATGATGATTTCTGGGAAACTCCCTGATTTTCCCCCCCCCCCTCTCTTATCCCTCGGTGGGAGGGGGGCCGGTGCGACGGCAGTTCCTCCTCTTAAACGTTGCACCAATGTTATTGATGGGTGTTTTCCCCCCCCTCTGTTTTCTTTGCCTCAACAAGAATGTACCTTTTTACTTCCTCCCGTCACTTTGTGGTTTCGTGCGTGACACTGATTGCTGCTACCCCTTTTTCCCCCCCCTCTGTGCCACTCTTGCCAGCCGGTTATTTTCCCCCCAACTCAGTCCGCCCCCCTGTGACAACTTTTTTCCATCAGACACCCGCACCTAAGTTTCCTAGTTCCTTTTTGAAGACTCGTTTTATTTCGTGGTTTTCGTTCAAGGTTGTCCTCCTTTCCCTCTCTCCCTAAGCGCGATACTCACCAGAATTTTTTTTTCTATATCCTCAGGGCTTAGCATGTCTGTTCCTAATGTGGCTTCTCTCCCCGCAGTTTCCCCAGTTCGCGCCATGGTTTCTTCTTTACTACCGCACCGCTATTGCTCTATAGGAGTTCGTTTTTTCACAAAGCGTGAATGAACTTCTCGTGGTCCCCTGACCCTCCCTCGTTCGAAGAGCAGTTTTACGGTTTGGGTTTTTGTGTTGCGGAGGACTCTTTTGCTTAGGGTTTTTTTTTTTCCCTTTTCTCTAACTTGCTATTTTTGAATTCAATCTTTCGGAGTTTGCCCCCCTTCTTTTCTTTCTTCCTTTTTGAATCTTCCCCCGAAAACGTTTTGTTCCCTCCTCTTCCTTTTCTATGACTCCCTTTATCATAGCACGGTTTTTTTTTTCCGTCGCGCCGCGACTAAGTCAACCGCCTTGTTGTTTACCTTCTTCAACACTTTCCCTCCTTTCTGCAACCTTACGGATTATGGCCTTTTTTGCCTTTCCTCCTCCCCCCCCCCTCCGGCCTTTCGCGGTTTTTTTCGTTGCTCTAAATCTTCTTCACTACTATGATGCTGTGGGCCTCCCTTTCTTTTTTTTCTACTTTCTGGGGCTCGGCGCTATGATCCTGCGATTTGTGGCCCCAACCTCTCCATGAGGTAATAGTCATCTCCAAGCCTTCACCCACATCATGAGTTATACCATCATTTTGACCGTGACTCTCGTCAATTTCTTCTACTTTTTTTCCTTTCGGGTGCTACTTGATACGAATTCCCACGGGGGTTTGCTGTTCTTTTTTTTTTCTCCTTTTCTGGACCTGTTTTATGGCTCCCAGGTGGATGCGATTGGGCAGGACTCTTCCCCTTTATCCCTTTTTTTTCCTATTTTTTTTTTTGGAGACGGCCGTCCGTTCTCCACCTCGGGTCCTTCTCCCCCCCCCCTTGGGATATTGCCCCCCCCACATACCCCCCGATTCCCGAACAATTTCCCCCCCTTTTTGCTTGGGCTCCATGCTCGTAATGTCCGACCCCCCCCCCCCCCCCTTTTTGCTACTGCTTCGTCGCACATAGTATTGATTTTTTTTTTACCCATCTTTTTCAGTCTTGAGGACTTTCTATGGTTTTACCCACTCTTGCCCCCTTTCGTTTTAAACGTGAATGCGCAATACTACTTTTTCTTGCGGATGGCTTAGCTCCCTTTTTTTTTTCCCCCAAGCATCATCTTTTTCAGATCTCCATCGCGTCCCACACCGCGCTCCTGCGGAGTTTGTCTACTGGTCCCCCCCCTTTCCCCCATCATCAGTAAGTGAATGTTTTGCTTTTATTCCGGAAGTTTTCCCCCCCCCCTCCTCCACACAAGGGCGTTTAGTCTGCTTTCGCCAGGACCTCTTCTCTTTGCTGGTCTATGCGCCCCAATTCTTTCCAATGCGCTTTCTGGTATTATTGAACTTCCAAGCACCATCCATCTTTTTTTTTGCCCCCCCCTCCCCAATTCATTGACTTTATTTTTAGCTTGTGCAGCACTAGCCCCTCATCCGCTTCCTTCCCCTTTCCCCCCTTTTCAACCTTCTTCTTTATCGTTTCCCACGCGCGGGAGCACCTACTCAGCTTTTTTACACCCCCTCTCCTTATAGGCCCTCTTTGTTTTGTCTTAGTACTTCCTACTTACCCATATGGAGCCGTGACTTTTTTGCCTTTCGGAGTCGAGAATCATGATTTACCAACTTCTTCTCCGAGACACCTTCTTTCCGTCGATGGCCTTCTTGTTCTCTTTTTTGCGATTCTTTCGTGCCTCTTTTCCCCAACTTCCCCCCGCGGCCTTAACGAATTGTCTCCCCACTCTCGCGTACCTTTTGTGGTTTTCTTGTTCCTTTCTGCCAATCCATTGTATACCTTTCTGCCGCTTGACTCCTGCCTAATATTTTTGTCTCCCCCTATAGGACAAGCGAAAGAACTCCTGGTTTCAATGTCAACCACAAATTCGTCTCCCCCGGTCCATCTTAGTTAGTTTTCGGTGGTCCCCCTCATACCTCATTTCGTTCTCTTCTTACGGCGAATAGGCAACTCTTTTTATTATCCATAGATTTTCATTTTATCAACGGCCTTTATCGCTTCCCCTTGCTCTACGTTTAGGTTACCCGGATGCTTCCACTTCTCTGTCCTCCTCCTGATGTTCCTGGCAGGGACCCAAGTTAAGTTCAACCATGTGCGAATGACGCTCGACCGAAGCCTGTTCCTGTTCCGAGTTTGCCACCCGAAGGGACTACGCAGTCCCTATTCCCGCCCGATCTGTTCCCCCCCCCCTCTCACAAGATCTCGGTACGACGGAATCCCACTTCCGCCTGACCCCTCATAAACATAAAGCCTAACCCAACGCCGCCCCGGCCTCCATTATCCGGCGCACCCCTTCTCACATCATCTGCACGGTTCTTTAATGCTGCTTTTCCCTTCCTTACTAAGGTCAAAGCCCTTGATTCCACTACTATAGAAGACGGTTCGACCAACACCTAATGACCCCCCGGTACGCGGTGGCGTTTCCCTCCCCCCATATTCCTATTCGCTCCCCCGGGCATTGACCTTGGTCCGCTGTTAGGTCGGGCTTCCAACATAGTTGTTTTTTTACGCCGCTGCCGGTCAAACCCCTCCTTTGTTTTCACTACAATATTTAGAATCTTTGTCGGCATTTTTTTTTCAAACCACCGCTTCCCTGACCTAGTCGCTAGTTTCGACAAACTTGATTTCCCTTCCTTCTCGTTATTTCCCCATGTTGTCGCGCCTTTCATCCCCCCTTTTTGGCTGTCCGATGTCATTTTGAAATTTTTTTGCGGTTACAGTTGATTGACCCTGGTGGCCCTTTTTTTTTTTTCATCCTACAATTTTCACGCACGCCACTTTTGATTTTTTTTTCATCTTGTCTTTTCATTCGACCCCTTGTGATTGCTCTTTTTGTCCCCAAAACGTTACCTGACCTCCTTTTTTCCTGGAAACGGCTATTTTGAAGATTTTTTTTAGTGCGTCGGGAATCCCCATTCAATACTGTTGAAGGACCCAACTCGAGAATTGGTGACTTGTCATTTCTGTCAATCCTCTCCCCCAATTTGAAGTCGTTTGTGTTCCAGGATTTTCCATTTTTCGCCTCACCTCTATGACTCCGCCACTCTTTTTTCCTGCCACTCCTTAAGTTTTCTGTTTGTTCCCCCTTCCTCCCTCTTAGAACCTACCGA
>Ga0179593_1566944_pt1 | contig 15669 bp, 27 predicted proteins | sample CZODoug2_1_08_16_FD_185931 | JGI IMG/M metagenome (GOLD analysis project Ga0179593, IMG submission 185931) | Vadose zone soil fungal communities from Angelo Coast Range Reserve, California, USA - CZODoug2_1_08_16fungal (PacBio error correction) | ecosystem: Environmental > Terrestrial > Soil >... | reverse complement strand
AAGTCTGGTTGGTTTCTTTGGGTCCTTTTTTTATGTCCTTCAATTCTCCCCCCCCCCTTTTTCCCCTCGGTGTCCCCCTAACGTTGGATTTGTACTCGCCCAATATTTACTTTTGGATACGAACAAGAGCCCCGTGAATCTTTTGGTTTTTCCCACAGTTTGACTCCCCCTTCCTCCTTCCCCCCCCCCCAGCCTGTCCCCAAAACGATTCTGCGATTTTGTTCAACGCATCAAGGCGGAATGTCATAGCGAAGGCCGGTTTTTTTCTCTTTCGTGCTGTGACCTTTACTTTCCCGCATTTTCTCTCCAGTTTTCCTTTTTTTTCCCTCAGTTGTTTTTCCAAAACTTTCCCTCCCCCAGACTTTCGCGATGTACTTTCAAATTATTGGAGAAACATCCCCCTGCTTCAAATTCCCTGTTTCTTCCTATTGGTTTGTCCCCATGTGGGAACGTCTTTTCCAGCGTTTTTGGAAACCCCCGTCTCTTCCTCCCCATTATCTAACCCCCCACCAAGCTTCCAGTAGTTTTTTCTGTTGAAGTCACTTCTTATTTCCCTGCGATAAGGTACTTCGGTTAGTCAACCGTGGTCCTTTTCGTTCCATTTTCCCTACCGCCCCATTGATTATGTTCTCTCTTCCCCAATTTTCCAGTTTTTTTCACACTTTAAGAGTTGGACCGCATATATCTTGTGTTTCCCTCCCGGAACTTTTCCCCGTATATTGCTTTTTTTTTGGGCGGATGAACAACCCACCCCTTTTTCCCAGTTCTGCCCCCCCTTAGTTCAATAGTTCCCAGGTGCTACGCTATTAATTTCAAGGAACCCCGCACCCTCCTCCCCCCCTTCACTTAGCCCCCCTTCTCTTATTCCCCCCCCCCCATAAATTTCGTGCAATCCTCTTCTTGTCAAATTCCCCTGTGGGGCCTATATTGTCGGATAGGGTCCCAGTTTCTCGCTGTCTGCTTTTGACCTTTTGTCTTTGACAATCTGCAATTTTCCCCCCAGGATGTTTCATTCGACAAAACTTAAGCTCATTTCAGGACCCCTTCAATATCGCCTCCCCCTCTACCCCCCATTTTGCCCCTGCGCGTTCCCTCCCTTTTCACTTTGCCGCAGATGCCGCGGAAGTCAACCTTCGGTCCGTATTACCCCCCTTGGTGATTTTTTTTCTCGCATTATCTTTTTCAGCCCCCCCCCCCCTTTTTAGACACAGCGGTTCTGAACAGGAATTGGCAAGGGCGACCTCCCCCGGTTCTGCGAACACCCCCGTTCGTTCTCATTTCCCCCCGGTTCAACGCCTCATCCTTTTTTTTTTAGCTTTTTCACCGGCACTCGTAATCACAGATGACACCCCCAAAAACAATCCTTGCTCTGTTTTTTTTTTTTTTTTTTTTTTTGGGACCCTTCCCTTTTCCCCCCCCCCTTTGGTTTTTCTCTCCCCCCCCCAATGTTTAAAACCCGCAAATGGGGACACGGCCTCGCGGGAAGACCAACCCCAATCTTTTTCCCCACCTCCTCCCCCCCCCTTGTTTCCCTTGCGGTCTCTTTTCGACCTTAATATTCCTGAGAACCTCCCTGGGTTGACGTCTTCGGGCACCATACCGGAGACGCTTTTTTTCTTTCGCTTTTCCCTTTGTAGTTCTCCCAGTCCTTCCCTTCTTTTCTTTGCGTCTCTCCCAGGACACAGTACCTAGCGGGTATCAATGAAGTTAAAAAGCCCCTCCAGAATAAATCGTTTCGACGCCCTTCGGAGTTCTCAGGTTTTTTTTTTTTCTTTTTTTTCCAACGGTCAGGAGAGCGTTCTATCTTCAAGGGTCTTACCCCAAAGGAGGATACTCATGTTTTTCCCCCATTCCACCTGCCAAAAGGTTCTTCTAATTAATTTTATTTAGGTCCCCTTTTTTTTTTCTCCAGGATAGGGCCCATGGAGTAGATCATCTATTTTTGTTTTTTTTGTTTTTTTTTGTTTACTTTTTCCCTACCCCCCTTTGGGTTTTTTTTCTTCTTTATTTCAGCAGTTCTTCCCAGAGGGATCGAACTACAAGACCCCAATTGATTTTCCCCCCCTTGTCAAGTTTCCCCCCTTTCCTAAAATCCCTTTAATCTAGATGCTTAGGTCCCTGACCTGTGAAAGATCACCTTCGAAAGATTTTTTCCTGGTTCGTATTTTCCCTTCCCACCTTGCTTGATTTTTTCGGCTTATTTCTAATTTCTTACCCCTCCCTTAGGAGGGCCCCTGGGATTTTGTCCGACTTGATTTCCTTCTTTTTTCCTAAAAACCCCGTTGGGGATTCCCCAAGATGAGACAGCGCACCTCCCCCCCATGTTTTCTTCCAACAGTTTGCTGTCCTGTTCATTCCCCTTTCATTTCAGATAAGCATAGAGTCCAGGATTAGACTCCCGGTCAACTTGCTTCTATCGAGATTTTCTCCCTCTTTTCTGCAATTGTTAACCTGGTGGATGGGACCCCCCCTTTACCCCTTTCTTTCCAAACCCCAGAAGGATTTCCATAGCGGTTCCCGGATTTATTTTGTTTATCTTATTCCTATTTTTTCCTTCTTTTATACTCCGCGATGATTCTGCAAGTATAATATCTTTTTCATGTTCATCCCCCCCTCTTTCCTTCTGTTCGGTTTTTTCTCCTTGAGATCCCCCATTATTTTTTTCTTACAGGAGTTATGAATTTGGATGATTCTATTAGACTTTTCTTTCCAATAAACCCACCCCCGTCTTTATTTGACTTTTTTTCCTCGTCCTTTCCTATTCCCCCCCATTTTTTTCTGATAACACAAGTGAAGGCCCCCCCACGCGTCTTTTCGTTCCTTGCTTTTGGCGGTCCTCTTTATTGTATTGTCCATACATGCGGTCTTTTTTCCCTACGCCTTCTTTCTTAAATTTTCCCCCCTTCCCGGACAACCTTTTCCTTGAACAGGTCTTATTAGGACTGGTTAATGTTTTCGGAGTTTTACCCCTCTTTTAGAAGCGTTGATCCGAAAGGACTACCGCCATTTCCGGTTCCTCCACCAGCTTAGTTTTTAATGAGAAGACGCAGTTAGTTGTCAGGAATTGTCCCCCTTTTGACGGATACTTCCCCAGCCTTTATGTTCTTTTTTCAAGAATTTTTCTTCAATGAGGACCACTTTTTGGACTTCCCCCGTTCCCCCCCCCCACGCCCTTCCTCAGGTTATTGTAAATTGTTTGGCAATCCCAGTTCGTTCTTTCCCGTCTCTCCCCCATTTTCTCCATGTCTGAAACCCCCCAGCCTCCCCGTCTGCCTTCCGCCTTCTTTGTTTACCACCTCCCTTGAACCCCCTTGAACTCATCATGAATGTTCGGATGATTCACCGTGCCATACCTGCCCGTTTGCCCCCCTTTTACTTTCGGCTTTTAACCGGAGCCTTTTTTCCGTCGCCCTTTTTTTTCAACACCCCCCCCCCCCTTCTTTTTCCCCTTTACTTTTGACCCCTTCTTCTCCCGCTTTCGGTTTCGAGATATGTTTTCTTCTTTTTCTTTTAAATGTGTCCCCTGGTTTCCCCCCCCCAATCGTTTACCATAGGAACCAGGGAGAAATTGCCCCCCTGCACGCTGAGCCTTCGTTTTTTTTGGCCTTCACCCGGACCCTCGTCCCCCCTTCCCCTTTCTGGGAGGTGGGTCCTCAGGGAAAGAATGAGACGATGAAGGGACCCCCCCCCAGTCTTTTTTTACTGGTTTTTCCCCCCCCCCCTTCCCCTCCGTCCCCCCCCCCTTTTTGCGATTCCTGGGGTCTTGGCGTGGTCGGTTCCAAAAATACGCGAGCGTTTTTGTTTTCATGCTGGTTCCTTCTTCGATAAAGGCAGCGATTTTAGGCGGAAAGTCGCATAGTTCCACCCCTTTTTCTTCCCGCAGTGCCGTGGTGACAACCCCCACAATATCTCTTTCCCGGGAGTAGGTGCTTCCCCCAAGGTTGTTCCCGGCGACTCTTCACAGGAAAGGCCCCCAACGGAAACCTCTTACCCCCACCGCAGACGCCTTTATCCTTCCCCCTTCATTTTCTTCCTCTTTTTCTTAGGTTTTCCTTTTTTCTGCGGGTTTTATTTTTTGGGCCCTGTTGGCGGGCCGGTTTTATAAGCAGTGCCCTCCATTTTTGGATGTACACCTTCCCTTTTTTCTGGCTGGGTCTCCGCCCATCCTTGAAGGTTTTCCTTCGGACATGGCCACGTTTTTTGATGGAAGATTTCAATATGCAGACCTCTTCAGGAAATGACCTTTTAGATCATTTTTTCCCCCCCCCCCCTCCCCTCCTTGAAACCCCCCCCGCTTTTTTTTTGATTTTTTTTGGGGAACCTCCCCCTCGTCCAAGGTTGTACCTTACAACTCGAGGAAAGGAGTTTCTGGAGGTACGGTTTTTTGGCTTTTTCCTTTTTTTTTATGCCTCTCCCATGTTCATTCCTTTTCTTCTGCACTGGGTTACCCCTGGCGTGGTTCAACCTCCCTGCAAGTTCGCAGCATTTTGAAATATTGATTTCCCTTTCCCCCCCACCCTTCCCGTTTTTTGTTTTTTTTCCCCCCCCCACCGGCGTGGTTTTGTTGGTTTTTCACCCATTTGACGATGCCGAGTTTTGGAAAAACCGTCTCTGGAACGACCTTCTCCCTTCACCCCCTAAACCCCTTTTTTTTTTGCGGTTCCGTCCCCTTCCCCCCCTTTTCGTCCCAGAGATTCATGGTTTAAGGCTTTATCCAGGCCCCCCCGGGCATTGAGGTCCCTTTTTTTATTAACCACTTTTTTTGGGCGTCGTTTCCTTTCTGTCAACATCAGCTTTTTTTAGCACCTTAGTTCAGATGGTTTTTTAAGACATGGCAAAATTGGCCTCTTACCTTCCTCGATGGGTCCCCCCCTTCCCGGGACCCCTTTGTCCTTCCACAGAGTTCCAGCTAGTTAAACCATTTTGGGGGATCGCTATTCAGGAGGCCCTTCCTCCTGCCCCTTGTGCCCCGCTTTTTTACCCCCTTCCACTTCTTGCGTCCGGCAAGATTTCGCGCGTGTCAAATAAAGGGGCTATATTTCCTTGCTTTTTTTGCCTTTTTTTCGTCCCTCCTCCTTTTCCCCCCTCGTTCGTTTGTCTTCGGACCCGGACAGCGAGTTCCCCCTAACCTTTCGTCCTTTGCCCGGACCATTTTCCCCCCCCCACCTGTTTTTCCAGTGTCTTACCTCCCCCCCCCCTCATTTCGCCGAAGCTACCAAGCCACCCTTTTTCGGTTTTTACCTCATTCCCCGTTTGGAGGATTGCCCTCGAAGATTGCTCGTGCGAAACGTCAGGAACATCCTGATCTCTCCCCCCCCTAGGTCTGCACCCCCCTTCCAGCAACTTTGAACTTTTCACCCCAGAAGTTGTTCCCAAGCAGCCTTGGAGAGACCTAGTCCCGACCCTTCCTGCGACAAAGGTGGATGAAAAGGAAACTAGATACGTGTGGCCGGAGGTTTCCCAAACTTCCCCGGGGTCTCGGAAGACCAGTGGGGGTACAACAACAAAAAGAAACCCCACATAATGGGTTGGGCTGACAGGACATCCCCGGTCCTCTTCTCTTCCTTTTTCTGACCGCCCCCCAGGGTCCCCTACCACCGCCCATGGGAAAGGCAAGAACTTTTTTTTAGTCACAACCCCCTTCCTTCTGGGAATCTCCATGTCTTCAACGGATCCCTGCCTGATTTGATTTGTCATCGAATAGGTTTTTCTTTCCCCCTCGTCTCCTTTTTTGGCCCCCCCCCCCGTTCGTTTTCCCTGCCACCGACATTCCTTTCAGAGGTTGTATTAATAAACCCCGGGGTCGTCCTGAATGAGTTACTCGCAGCTCGCCCAAAGTGCCCAACGCGACGATCCTTACCACATGCGTTTATCCTTTTCCGAACCTGCACTTTTCCCCCATTTGAACACGAGGGCGACAAGTTTTCTCCCTCCCGTCGGGCGCGTCTTCAAGGGTTCAAAAGTCTATTTAACTTTTTTCTTTGGTTTGTCATTACTCCGTTTAGAAACCCTCGGGGCGGTGCTACTTTTCAATGATTGGTTTTGCCGAGGCCTCCCACCTTCTCGCTTCCCCCCTTTTCTTTTTAATCCCTCCCCCCCTCAGTGGTTTTTTTTTTTCCTTGACTCTCCCTCCTCCACCTTTCCCTTTTATTCCTTTTCCCCCTACCAGTCCCCACCCTTTCCTGTAATCTGCGGTTGCCCCCCCGAGGTAACCACTTCCCTAAATCGTCCCATCCACCCATGTTCCTTACGGGGTTTTTTTCCCGAGGTTCCCCTTTTTTCAAAACCTTTTTTCTGATGCCTTCCTGAAACCCTGCTGGATGCTGTTCCTTCTGGTTTTTACCTTCTCTTCTTCTGTCTTTTAATGGGAGTCTACCCTTTCCACTCCCCTTTTTTTCCCCACGACAACGTTGTTGATGTGGAAATAACCTGCTCGACTGCTTTTTCGGCCTGGGATGCAAGAGGGTGAAAATTGGATTGTCGAACTCCTTTCTTTTTTCACCTTTCTTCCCTCCCGGCAAGTTCTCGAGGTCAAATGTGGATTGTTTTCGCTCTTTCCCCCTCCTTTGCTGTTGGAACCTTTTGCTGGGAGGTAACCGGCTGCTGTGTCCTCCCCCCCGCTCCCCCTAGATGCTTTTTCCCCACTTTTAGGCAAGCGAATTGTCTTGGGATTCATTTTTTCTCTTTTTTCCGTTTGCCTTTTTTCCTAAATCCTATGCCTTCTGCCGATTCTATTTCCTTCAGAACACCTTTCTTTCTACGGATTCTCCGCGATTTCCCTCCCTTTAACCCCTTTTTTGGCACCCTCTGTATGACAATTTTGGTGATGATTTCCATTAGATTTATAATCACACCCTTTTTTTCTTCCTTTTTTTATTATCGGCTCAGCTTTACCACCAGGTCTTAAGTACGCATTGTGGTGATGGTTAGAGAGGAGATTTGGACTTTTTACTCACTGTCCCAGTTTTTTCGAACTCCCTTGAAGAATTAAGTGGACGGATTATTCGGACGGGTACTTTCACCTTAATCTTGAATTCTCGACACTGATATCCCCGCAATAATAGGCAAAAGGGAATAAACGCGCTTTTTTTTCAACCTTCCGCCTGTTTTACTGTTCCTATTTCTGTACTCCCTTTATTTCCTTGCCTGAGGGTTAAGGAAACTCTGATAATGAGACCCTGGGGAATAGCTTTCAAGAGTTGTCTGTGTCCCCCTAGTTTATTTCCTGAAGCCCCTTTCCTTTCCCCAGGTGAGGAAATTGGACTTTTCTTTTCTAACCCCACATTTAAGGTTTCCTTCCAAAGCTTTGAAATGTTCTGCCCAAACGCAAGGAAAACGAACGACAGCATCCGTTCCTTAATCTTCCATTTTTTTTTTCAACCCCCCCCCCCCCGAATTGGACTTTGCCTTTTTGATACCTCATTAACATGTATTGATGGGCTCGTCGGTCCCCGGCCCCTCCTTTCAGCTTTTTTGATCTGATATTCTACTTCATTTGAAGTCCTCTTTTTTTTTTTTAAACGCTTCCCGTTTTCCACCAAATTTTCTGAACCGGTAACATGGCTACTTTCCATTGACACCTCTTCCTGCAAGTGTTCTTCAATATTTTTTCCCTTTTCTTCCTGATCCCCTTTTTGCGGGTTTTGTTCCCTGAGTGAAGCTGGAAGGAAAAAATGTGCCGCTAAGGGTCTCCAAAGAGAAAGAAGTGTCCCTACCCCCCCCCGCCCTTTTCCTTAATTTTCCCCCCTTCGGTCCGAGGGAGTTTTTTGTAGAAGTCATTTTGTGTGCCTCCTTTGACTAACTTTCTTTCCCAGTTTTATTTTGTTCTCCCTTCGTACCACACTTTTAAGACTTTGCTTTTAGGCAACCCCCCGTTTTACACCCCCCTTTTCGATTGATCCACCCCTCCTCTTTTTTTCCTTTTTTTTTTGTCGGCCTTTCCCCCCTTGCCCCCCGGTCCCACCCGGAAAGATAAACCACAAGGGTCACTTAGCCTCCCTCTTTCCCTTGTTTGTTGACCTCCCACGCTTCTTTTTTTCTCGTTTGCCGTTTTGGGTGATTCGGGGGGAACGGTGCCTACGTTTCCTCCCTTGTGTTGACCCCCCCCAAAGCTCCGGATCTGGGGTATTCGACACCTCTTCCTTTTTTTTGACCCTTCCTCTGCCCCTTTTTTTTTCACTATGCCCGATAGGACTACCTGATCGTTTTTTATCTGACGATTTGGAAACTTTTCGACCCCCCCCCCCCTTTTCTCGATTTTTTTTCACGCGACGCCAAGGCGTAAAGGGGTCCCAGGTCCTCCTCATTTTCTTTTTTTTTTTTTTTTTTCATGGTTTAGCGCACAAGGGTTTCCCCTAATATTACGCCTGCCTTGACTTCCCACCGACCTCTTCTTTTTTTTTTTTTTTTCCCTTGCAATTGAGGTCCCAGCCATAAAGGGCTTTCGGAGTGCCTTTTTTTCAATTTTTTTCGCGTTTTCGTGACTTTTTTCCCTGAACTCTCTTGGGGTTCCCCCCCCCTCCGTTCGATATCCTGCCAAAAAGAGGGTCCAAGTCTTGCGTGTCTGTGATCCTGTCCCCCACGTATTCTTTTTTCCACCCCCGATTGGGTATCCCTTTTGCACCCGGGCATTCTTGCAAGGTCCATCTCTACCCCTAGAGATGATGCCCTGCTTTTATGTTTTATTTCCTTTTTTCGGTTTTTCCCTATTTCATGTTGACGGGCTCCCTCCGTTAACCGCGGTGTTGGTGGAGAAACCTTTGACCTTTTCCCCGTCCCTCCCTGGCCTTTTTTTTTTGTCCCCTGTGTTGACAGGATCCCCCTGTCTTTTGCCAGGAAAAGGACAAGCGCGGAAAGGAGCCTTGTTTTGCGGACACCCTCCTCTTCCCCTTCACGCTGTTTTCCCCCCCTCCGTCTGTGTCAAATCGGTTTCCTTCTATTGCGGGCGCCGGTCCTATGCCGCGGGGTCCCCCGGGTTGTCCCTCTGACCCTTTTTTTAATTAATTCCCGAATTGTTGCGTCCGGGCATTTCGAAATAGGTACCAAGGTATTCCCCCCCACTTACCGCCACCTCAACCTACAAAACTTCCCGACTTTCCTTTTTTTTTGACCCCATTCTTGCGCTCCACCTGCTTTTCCAGTAACACGGTTTGTGATGATAATTACTATTCACCTGTTTTGTTGTGACCTCCCCCCCCCCAATCAGTGACAAAAGCCGTGGGCGTGACTTACAACCCGATGGTTGGTCAATTTTGCCTTCGCGCGCAAAGCAATCTATCAAGGTACTTTTTCGGACCCATACTTCCTTCCTCATCGTATTTAGTCGGGCCCCCACTGGAACCCATCTGAAGCCCTGATGACACCCCCCAAGAAAATCCTTTTATTTGCGCACTTTTCCGTCTTTTTTCAACGCGTAGAGGAACCCGTAGCCAGGCACCCCGGGAGTTGACCCCATCCCCTTTATTGCAGTTTTCAACAAGAAGAAGGTTCAAAAGGAATTTCCCATTTTCCCCATTGCCGAGGCCGACTCCAGTGGAACGTTATAGCCCCTGGGCGTGATTTGATTCGTACTTTTTGGTCCTTTTTTCAAGCGCGGAATTGCTGGAAGCCCACGTGGCGAAGCCTTTTTCCCTCTTTTAGTGTTTTTTCTCAATTCGTTGGAACTATGAGCATATTTTTACTACTCCTGCCTCTCGGCTTTGTATCCTTCCGTCCCAGGACGACCCCTGCATAAGAAAGGTGGGACAATTTTTTTTCACCCAATTTTTCCCTCCTTTGAAGTCTTCTCTTTCTTTTGACGGCGACGTTTTTTTTCTCAGGGAGTTTTAAAAGGCATTTGCTCGGTCGTGGTACCCTTCTTTTCCCCCCTCTGGATTTTCGAAGGGGTTTGCTGTAGCGGAGTCCCGATGACCGCAAGGCGTACAATTCCTTTATTTTATCCTTCCTTTGTTGGTGAGTATTTCATCTGGACCGCTCAGTCCCCCCCCCCCTTTTCCAGCACCTTCCATCAACGCTTGGCACGGCTATTCCACATTTGATATTATTTTTTTCTTGCACTCTTCTGGCTCCGTTCGTGCCAATTTGACCCTCCCCTCCCCCCCCCCCCTGGTCTTCCCCCTCCTTCCAAACCTGGATGATGATTCTGGTGTTTCTAATCTCAACCCCTCCTTTTTTTTCCGGTCTCCCAGCTTCGCTCAGGTCCTTTTAGCCTCACTAGTCTCTCATTGACCGACAACGGTTGTTCTCCCACCATCTCCCAAAAGGCACGTCTGGCCTGGGATTGTCATTCAGTTATTCATGGCTTCGTCCAACCCTTTCCCCCAGGCGATTTAATCGTCAAACAGGTGTTCGGTTCCTTTGTATTTTTTGCGATTTTCTATGGTGTCGTTGGCGGTTTCACCATTGGGCTGAGAACTGAAGATAAGCGTCCCCCCTACCCTTTCCCCTCCCAAGTTATTTTTTTGTTTGTGGATGGTATTTTTTGCGTTGTCCCGTGTAACCCTCAGATGATCTTTGTTCTATTTTCAATCCCCCCTGTTCTTGTTTTCGCTTTTTTTCCCCTTTCTGCACCTTTTCTTTGCATTGGGCTGATTTCCTCTTTGTGATCTATCTACTTCCCTCTTACTGGGGCTCTTTTTCTTTTTTCCCTCCCTTTTTCGAACAAATTTTGCAGGGGAAGGGTCTTTTTTTCGGTTTTTTAGCTTGCGGAGCTTATTTTTTTGTTTCCCAATTATTTTACCCCTTCCTTTCAAACTACTCCTCCTGTGACTCTTATTCGGACGCAGGTCAGTCTGGGTAAAAAAGCGGCCCATTTTTTTTTTTGTTCTTCGATCCCGCCACGGCAACAGTTCTTTGACCAAGGAGAGGTTAGTTTTTAGCCGTTATTTCCTTTTCGCACCTTTTTTTCGTTGGATTTCCCCTGACGGGATGTTTTCCGGAATCCTGTGATCACACAACTCTGAGCCACTGGGGTTTTTTTTTTTTTTCCGAGGCCCCCCACCGTTGCGTACTTTCTCCTTTTTAAGCTTTCTCCCCAAGCAGCGTTTGTTGTATATTCCGGACGCCAATTGGCCACCCCCCTTTTCCGGGTGCCTTTTGACCCCAATTTTTTTTTCCCCCGCCCAAGGTACAACGGCCCTGGACGGGGCAGCATCGATATGTCCCCTTGTATTTTCAACAGTTTCCCTTGGTGTCCTTACCCTTTTTGACCTGAGCCCTGTTTTACTTTAACACCCTTTCCGATTTTTTTTTCCCCCCCCAAGGATATTCGTCCCTTCATTTCTTTCACCTGACCCTTTCATAACCCCCCAACGCTGTTTCAAAATTTCACCCCCCATTTAACGTGTAAAAACAAAGGCGACCTTTTTCCTTGACTTCTTACTTTTTTTTTCCTTCACTTTTTTCAACACGACATAGCTCAACTGCTGGGGCGGATTTCGGCCTGACCCCTTTTCGTTTGTCGACCCCCAATTTTTCCCTAACGGTTTACCCCACAAAACCCCCCCCCCTCCTGAGCTTCCATCCGTCCTTTGGGCGAGGGGCCCAAAATCGGCGATGGTGCGTGTCGCCAGCTCGTGTCTTTGCCAATCCTGCCCTATCTCCTGTAGTTCCTTCCACCTGGCGTTTCCCTTTTCGTACAAAAACCAAAAAAAAACCCCCAAAGTACAACTATAGTCGAGATACCCCTCCTCGTTTTTCCCATCTCCTGGTTTCTTCCTTACCCCCAAATTTCAAAACGATAAAACCCGTAGGCAGGAATAACTCTTCCTCCCCCTCCTCCTTTTTTTTTTTTTTGTTTTTTTCCTTGGGGTCAGAGATTCTTTCTGGTCTCCTTTTTATCTTTCTTTTGTTGATTCCCCCCTTTTTTTTTACTATTGTCCGGTCCCCCGCCTGGGTTTGGAAGCCACACACGACTTTCAATCTCGGGTACTCGGAAACATATTTTACGGGGCGTCAGGCCCTTTTCGGCACCTCCTTGTCTTTTTGTCCCTGTACGCCCCCAAGTGCGGCGACAACACAAAGGATCGAGATTTTTTCAAAGCACGCGCCCCCAATTGCATCCTTCCGACTTTCTTAGGCCTCTGAATGTTCCCCGTAGCGCAAGGCATGGTTTCATTCCTTCTGAGGGTAATGTTCCACCCTCAACAGTTCTCTTTTTTTCCCATTGATTTTTTTTTTTTCATTTTTTTCTCAGGAGTGCCCAAAGGTCCCCCCCTGTCGCCTGTCCGAGGTACGATTGTGTTTTCCAGTGGAAGATTTTTCCTTGGTCCTTTAACCTCTTTCCTGTTGTCACACTTCCCGGATATTCCCATCTTTCCGTGGTTCCCTTTTAGGTCTGTCTTTCCCCGTTTCTCCCTTCCATAATCCTCGGGTCACGGCAGTTCCGGTTTGAATTGTAATCATCTCCCATTCGTCCTGTCCCGTGGTCTTTTTTTTTGCCCTTCACTTTTCTGGACCGACGCTCGATGGTTGAAGTTTTGGACATGGCCCTTTGCTATCGTAATTCCCCTTTGTCCCGGGTTTTGCTGCACGGCCTTTCCCCCATTTGAAAACTTTTTTTCCCTCCCTTCCCAACCTTTGCTCGCAGGACTGCGGCCAGGGAACTGAAGAGATCCCAAGGAGGTTGCGTCTTTCGGCCTCCATTCGGCCAACTTCCTTCTTGGCTAATCCTGGGCTTCCCCCCCCCTCCGTTGGCCATATTTTGGTCGGATCCTGTAGAGAGAACTTCGTGAATTTTTTCTCTTTCGGGCCCCGCCCGGATCCGGGTTTTCCCCCCCCCCCCGAAGTTCTTCAGACAATCGGTATCGGGTGTTGTCGGGACCCCACTCCTATCGAACGCCCCATGCTCCCCTGCCCACTAACGCCTCCGAAAAAAAAAGACGTTTTCCCCCCTGATTCTTTTTCCCGGAACTCTTCTGAGTTTACCTCCAAGGAACCTGGTGGATGAATCTTTCGACTTTTGTTCCAACCCTTTTCATTCCCAAGTACTTTTCTTTCCCCACTCATTTTGGTACCCTTCTGCCCCTTAAGAGGGAACAGGAATTCCCTCGGATCCCCTCTTCTTTTCTACGGTTCGCACGCCAAAACCCCCCCCGGAAACCTCGGAATCTCCCTTTTTTTCACACCCCCTGGAACCCCCCCCTGGGCGATGGTCCTCCACCTGGCCGGTTCCTTTTTTGGTTATCTCACCCTTTCCCAAGGTTTTTTTTTTCCCCCCCGCACCCTTCACGACTTATCGGTAGCAACCCACGAAGTGCCATTTCCTTTTTTGGACCCTTGCCGCTGATGCTTCTCGACATAGGATCAGAGCACTGCCCCCAGTGCTTTTTGGTTTCTCATCCTGTTTTCCCTACGCTTTTTCAGAGTTGTATTTCATCAAAAAGGTGTAGTTTTTCAATTTCCCCTAGTTCTGCTTTATCGGGACTGCCCCAGGGATTCTGAAAGTAAGGAGTTCCTCCCCCAGGACCCCAAACGGACCTCATCCTCCTTTTTTGTTCCCTTTCCTTTCCCTTTTCCCCAGTTTCTTTGGAGGACTTTTTTTTTCTCTTACCCCCCCCTTGCCAGATCCTGCGATATTAAGGGTTTTTAAAAATGTTCCCACTTCTTCTTTTACCCCCCCCCGTTTCCCCTCCTGCAGGTTTTTTCTTGCCCGGCTCCGCTGACGTCAAATTGAGTAGATCTTCTTCTTGTTGTTGTTAGATATGTATCCCTCTCTGAGTTTCTTCCAACAATCACCCCTCCCCCTGATCCTGAGTTTAAAGATGTACCCCACCCTTAACTCCTTTTATTGTCTCTTTACGACCTTTCCCCACGCTTCCCTGAGGGCTCTTCCTGGAAAGGTTGCCTTATAGATAAATCTATTATTTTTTTCAAATTCTTTGGTTCTGTTCCTTTCGGCTGCTGCCTTTTTTTTCATGGGTTCCCCCTTATCTTTCAAAACGATAGTAGGGATTGTATTTTGCTCTCATTTTTGATTTCTTTCCCCTTCTTCCTTCAACCTTTGTTGATGAAATCCCCTTTCATGGACTGCGTTTTTCCCTTTTACTGGTCTCCCCCAAATGCCTTCAGCACTGGTCTGTGATAGGACCATTCTTACCATCTTTAGGGCTCTGCGCCCCTTCCCTTTTTGATTCTTTATTCGCGACGATTTAGTTATCCCGGTGGCTTAGGTACTTTGTTGGCGTTTTCACCCACTTTTTTTTTTTTCGCTGGCCTTTACTGATACCAGGCAAACCTCATTGTTCCCCCCCCCATACCCTCCCGTTTTTTTTTTTTCTTTTATTTGGGTCATTAATGTACTTCGAGTTGCCGTTGCCTTTTTTTCCACGGATCTGCTTTCTCCGATCTTCTCCTTTCCCTATTTCTGTCCGTCCCCGAGACCCCGGGGGAGACTCCCAAAACTTTATTGTTAGGGTCCTGCCCATTTGGTGTCCCATATTCTCCCCCGGATTTCCCCTCCTTGTATCGAGCGTTCTTTTTAGCATGCCTATATCCCCAATGTAATTTGTACCCGCGGCTTGTTTTGGTTAAGGCCTTTCGGCCGCCTTATGTTGTTGTCATACGCCACCCTGTCACAACTTTCCAGTTCCCCCCCTTTTTTTTCCTTCTTGACCCCTTCTTATCTTCCCAATGTCACTTTCCTAGTGCAAAAAACGCGGCTCCCCCCGTGTGGCTTTTTTTCTCCTGTCGCCCCCCCCTTTTTTTCCATAGGTTGAACCATCCTCAGCCTTGCCCGTCAAAGACCGTTAAGGTTTAGGATTGTAGCGTTTTTTTTGCACCCCATCCTCTTCGTCTGTTATGACTCTTTTTGCTCTCTGGCTTCCACTTCTTGAAAAGGGCGGTAGGTTCCCTTCGTGACCGACCCTTGTTTTGTTTGTTTTTCTTAGTTTTTTTGCCCCCCTCTGGGCTGCCCCATCGCATACTCTCTCCTCCAAGATTCAAATTTCTGAAATCTTGACCCGACCTTCATTTGGGGGCCTGATTATTGAGCTTTTGACCGTGGTTTTTTTTCAAAAAAGAATGCCTTTGGGGGGCCCCATCTTTAACCGGATCGCTGTCCTCTTTTTTTTCTTTTTTGAAACTTTCCCCCCAAAGCCCCCCCCACGGGAACTTTCCCTGTTATTGAAACTACAGTTTTAAGTCCTTCCCAACTTTCCCCGGTTACCCCCTTTGTCACAAAATCGTCCCGCGGAACAAAGGGTCCCTTGCACTTTGATTGTCCCGAAAGGTTCCTTTCCAGATTCCCTTCATAATTCTAACCCCCCCTCTTTTTGGAGGTTTTTTGCCGGCATGACCAATGCGTTTCCTGATGAAGTCCCAATGATGAGCAACTTTTTTTTTTTTCTTAACTTGACGCCCGCGACCCCCCTCCTCCGCAATGGTTTTATTTTCCTTTCCAGGACTTGCCGCTGCTTTAAAACCGCGAGAGAGTTGGTGGCGTGCCTTCCCCTTTGGTGTCCCTGTCAGATCCCCCCTTTTTTTCCATCGATCATGTAGGACTCGCGTCATAGGTTTCCACACCCTCCTTGGCCTGGGTCTCTCAAAAATCTGTTTTCTATACATGACTTCCTTCAGAGTGATTTTGTTTTACTGCTTTCCTTCGGCTCTTCCCCCCTTTTGGGACCAGCAACCTCCCCCCAAGATTTCCCACCCCCCCCTCAGCCTTTTTAG
>Ga0179593_1526492_pt1 | contig 15669 bp, 14 predicted proteins | sample CZODoug2_1_08_16_FD_185931 | JGI IMG/M metagenome (GOLD analysis project Ga0179593, IMG submission 185931) | Vadose zone soil fungal communities from Angelo Coast Range Reserve, California, USA - CZODoug2_1_08_16fungal (PacBio error correction) | ecosystem: Environmental > Terrestrial > Soil >... | reverse complement strand
TACCGTAGTTCTTGAACTTGGTGACAGCTGACACTTTCCTCCTCTGTCCTCCCTCCCCCCCTTTTCGCCAGTTTGAGCATTAAGAGAATATTTTCGACCTGCGACGAGATGACCTCAATCTTCAGGGAGCTTCTCGTCCAGCAGTTAGTTCTTTTTTGCTCCCCCCTTTTTGAACCCGGAAGTAATAGCCTACCTCTCGTCAATTCCCCCCTACGGGGCAACCCCTCCCCTCTAGTCGGTTTCTCCCCCAAATTTGGAATTTTGTTCAAGACCCCTAAATAATTCAGATTTCTGAAAAACGCGATGTCATCTACGTCGTACATAAGGCCCCGCTCCTCAACTGATGCATCTTTCTGACTATTGGTCCTTATCCCCATTTTCGCCTTTCTTTCTGAGATGGTGAGATGCCCCAGATGTTAGTCGGCATGTGAGAGGCGGGCTCCGACCCTCTTTTCAATTCTACAAGAGGTTCGCTTATACTCTTGCCGCGCCTTTTGTCTGCCGTCATGTTCCCCCCTCCCTCGTCGGTCCCCCCTCCAATCTCCATTACCCCCTCCCCCGATGATCGTTTTAGGCTCCTTTTTCCCAGAGAGGGCTTGTCAGGAAAAATGCCTTTTTTGATATTCTTTTTCTTAGTCTCTTCCCGTGCGATCAAGTTCGGGCTTCGTTGTGAAGGCGGCCTAGTTCCGCGATTATGGACCCCGTCTTTTTTTTTTTATGAGTGCGTGTTAGTCGTCGAATGCCATTCCCCTTTTGTCCCCTCGGAACGAAACCGAAATTTAGTTTTTCCCCCTCCCTTTTGGTCTCATGAACGACGACGAGGTCAATTCCTAACGTTCCTTTTTTTTCTACCCTTCTATTCGCTTTCTAGTTCTGAAAGGCACGACATCGCTTGTGGTTTTAAATAATTGCAACGCCTTCTTTCGTTGTGACTCTAGTGACTTTCTTTTTTTCCACGGTCCCTTCCCCCCCTCCAGCGCTCTCGAAATTTGGCTTGGCTCACCCGTCCTCTGCTGTGCCAGATCGATGTCAAATGCTTTAGTCCCAAAAAATTCTAAGTCACTTCGTTATGGCCGCTCTGCTAAAGTCCACCCGATCTATTCCCCAACTCAGTTCTTCCCCCTCCTTCACGGTTAATGGCCGCGTAACAGGGACCGGGCTGAGCAAGTAATCCAAGGATTGCCCGTCCTTGTTCTTTTCTTGAAGCCATGGATGCTTGCCTTTCTGTAATTTTTCTTCAGTTGCTGTTCTCTTTTCGCGGGGGTCTTCGTCGGGTTCTCGACCTGGAGATGATGCAGTCGCACACTTCGCCCCCAAAACAGATCCCCCCCCCCCCCAACACGGCTGCGGGTCGGTTCACATGGGTGTTCCGCCTGGTTTCTTATGGTGTCTTTCCCCGTTTGCGTTTTTCCTCCTTCTTACGAAGGACCTGTCAATGATTTTCCCCCCCCCGCTTTTTTTGAGTCTGTATGCTTTGTTTTTCGCGAAAGTGGTTTTCTTTGCATTGTTCCCTCCCCCCCTTTTGTTTTTCCTATTATCAGGGCTGGCTTTCCAGATTGTCTGCTCAGGCTCTACGTTTCACCCTCGGGAGCTTTCCGCGCCCTTCTCTCTCGATACATCGTGTGGGTTCTTTAGTGTGAAGATGGTTCGTTACTAACTTCTTCCTCTAGTTTGCGATTAGCTTTCTTTTTTTTTTCGAGAGGAATTTCTTTTCCCCCGGGTCAGGTCCTCAGTCGGGGATAAAGACGGAGGGTTGGCGTTAACACCTGCCTATAGTGGTGCGGAAGCACAAGTGGGTTGTTAACCCCCCGCAAGCCGTTTTGAATCCTTAAGTTTCTTTTTGCTTCAATCTAAAAAACTTCTCTATTTCCCAATACCCCCCCTCCTTTTTTTTTGTTCGAATACAGTATTTTGGTGGTTCAGACTCTCCCCGATGTTCCGTTGCCAACCTTTTTTTTTTTTTTCACCCCCCCAACTTTTTTAAAGCGCAACACGTCCAGGGTGGCCAAAACCCCAACCTTTGGTCTCCCTTTTAATTTGCCTCTTCCCCAGTTTCCACCACTCTTCTGTTTTTTTCAGCGCCCCCAAAGGTTCCCCCGGGACTAAGAATTCTAGGAGTCACGCGCCGGCCGTCATAAATAAACCCGCAAGGAGGTATAGAATCTTGTCTCACTTTCTGCCCTTTGTCTGCTGTTCGCGTGAGAAGCCTCGAGCTGGCGTTCCCTCCAGACTGGGATATGGCGAGTCCCCTAACTGGTCCGTCTTCAACACGTCTCGAAAAAAACCCCCTTTCTCCGCCTTCCGCCCCCTCCCTTTTGACGATGATTTAAAGGGCACATCGCCTTCGGGTCACACAGACCCCAATAGTCCCACCCGGGCACATTTTGGAAAATAAGTGCGGTGTTCCCCCCAATTTTCAGAGATTTCCTTTTAGCTTCTCTTTTTACTACGAGCTTGACGACTACTTTTTTTCCAGTCAGACTCCTCTTCAGCACCCTCTGAAGTCCTCTCGATGGTTACCCGCTCCCAGTGGTGTCCCCCCTCACACGGAAGTGCCTTCTAGAGGGGTCGTCTTAGATCACAGTTAGTTTCCCCCTTTTCCATCGTAGTGTTTCTACCCCTTTCGTTTGGTTCCCGCCGCGATCTCTTCTTGTGGAATTGAGCTAGATTAGCAACGGTCTGAGCGTTCTCTTTTTGACGCCCGAATTGAAGAGAGATGTCAAGCCACTTCCGGTTTGGGCCCACCGCCCCCCCTTCTCCACACCTCGCTTCGGCTAGAATCCCTTTTTTCCTCTAGTATTTTCCAGCGCCTGACTGTTTTTCCCCCCTTTTCCTTCACAAGCAGCTTGAAGAGTAATTAATCTACATGTTTTTGGTGGTTTCGCGTAGGGAAGCCCTCGTTACCCCTTCCCAGCATGTTTTTAGTCGTTATTTCTCATGATTTTGCAGGTTCCCGGTTTTGTCCCTCCCTGGGCTCATAGATATCGGAAGCGCTGCTTGCAATTCTTTTCAAGTCCCTTCTTAGCGCTGACCCCCTCGGTCCCCCCCCCCAGACAAACCTTTCCAGCCGGGACCTTTTCTTCCTTAACACATCGCTATTCCGAGAGTAGTAAACCCTTTCCCCAACGGCCCCCTCGGTTGTAATCATTTGCCCAGGGGCCACCGATCTCGTGGTCCATGAGTCATCTTGCCTGTGTTGAATGCCGCTGGAGATTTACCTCATTTTTCTAACTCAACTCCTTCCTTTTTTTCCTCTATCATTCGAAACTGCGGGCGTTGCTTGTGTGCGTAGCCCATCCTCGCACAGTAATCTTTACAGAGAGGAAGGAACGTGCGGAGTCAAAAGACTGTGGTGTTCGGACGGTATCGTGAGCCCCCCCTTGCTCTTGAAGAGCCTCCCCACAGTGCCTGACTTAGCTACGCGATTATCAGTAACCATTTTCCCTTCTACCTTCTTTGTTAACTGAGATGATCACCCACGAACTCCCTTGCGTATCCCCTCTTTCTGCCTGGCTTTCTGATCCGCTTCTTTCCTCTTTGGGTATCTTTTTTTTCGACCGAGGAAAGACAACCCGCGCTTTGTGGTCCCCCCCTCTCCGGAAGATTGATTCATATTTACCGTATGCCTGACGATCATTAGGGCCTTCTACCCTGCTGTTCTTCCCCCTGAGTATTTTGTCCTCTGTACCCCCTCCTTTCACCACGACCTATAGACTTTCTTTTCCTTACTCACCCGTTGTATCGAGAGATCCGGTCGGTTTCATCCCTGGTGACTCTCCCCCCCCCGCTACCCTTGGCACTAACGACACCAACTGTCCCTCCCTTCTCTATCTTCCAGGATTTTGTAGACTGGTATGTCCTTCGATTACATCACTCCCTGGTTTTTTTTCCTCGTCCGCCTTTTGGGGCTCTTTTCTCACCCTTTACACGCCTATTGAGAGTTTTAGGCTCAGCGGCCCGCCGGTTTGCAAAATCGAAGCTTTTGCTCACGCAATTTTCAATGTTTGATCCCCCTGTCTACCCCCTTTCCCAGATGTCCTATTTCTGTCCCAAGATTTCTGAGCATTCGTATCTTTCCTCGAAGGTTAGGCCACTGATAGATGAGACATGGCTGCTCTTTCTTCCCCCGCCTTCCAGTCTGTTCGCCTTTTCTCCTCAGGTCTCTGAGTCGGTAAGTAATCACTCCCTGCCCGTTTTTGAGGTTTCCTCCATATAGTCGATTCGCTTTGGCACGGTCGCTGATGTCCCCCGCCCGGAATCCGAATTGCTCCCTACTCTCAGCCTCCATATAGTCTCTGCCTTAGTGGGCTCTGACGTTTAAACCGAGGACTAAGCGGGTACTTTGCCTCCTTTTTTTCCCGAGGAATGAGGTGATTAGACTCATTGGGCTTTCCACAACTTTGTTCCTTTTCTCGGGCGGCTTAAGGCTACGTCTCCCCTCCCCTTTCCCCAGGCGGGCCTTTTTTTTTACTGGAGATGATGATTTGAATAGGCCTATCTTCGCATGCCCATGGCCAGTTAATCTTGAAAAATCCGCAGCTTAATGAGCCCCACGCCTCGCGACGGCCCCGGTACCATTTTCGGTCTAAACTTTCTCCTTCGTGTAAAACTTCCTTTGAGACAACTTTTATTTCCATGTTCCGTTTCGCTTTTTTTTTTTTTATAATTTCCCCCTCCTCTCGTCGCTCCCGTGAAGCCTACTAAGCCCTCTCCCACCACAGGCTGCCCTCCCCCCTCAGCGTATTGAGCACTTCTAGTTGGGGAGTTTCACTTACACCCGGTTTTTGAACTTTCTAGTCTGCAACTTCCTTTGTCCCACCATCCTCTACGATAAATGGCCTCTTATTATCCTCCCCCCTCACTCGGGCTTTTCCATAAAACTACGTGGACTTTTGCTCTCTACATGTGTCCAATTCTCTTAAGGTCAGCTTCCCCCCCTTCAAACCTCCGCCTTTGTGCGGCCTGCAGTTCTCGCTGCACCGATACGTTCTGCTCTATTCTTTTTTCTTCCGTCCGGTATGAGATGATGGCATGGGATGTCTTGATCCGGTTCCCGGTTTCTTTTTTTACCCTTCTAAGACCCCCCCCTCCTCAAAAACGGAGCGGTTTTCCGACAACTTTTTTTACCCGCCAGTTTGTCCTTTTTTTTTTTGCGCTTGAACATGGCGGGGTCAAAGCCGTCTTATCCAGAGGTTATCCCTTTGACCCCTATCCTTTTTTCCCCCAATCTTTTGGCTATGGAGTGTGTTTTCTCCCTACCTGTGCTTGTTCCACGTGATCGTCCAAGTGGACGGTGGATTTTTTGCCCCACGTAGTCCGCCCAGGCGAGAGTCTATACGTGCTTGCAAGCTGGTTAACTTCTCGCTGCTCTCTAAATTTCTTTTTCTTTTTATGGCTTCTTTTCCTCCTCTTTCGAATCGTTTGACGACCTTCTCCACACACCTGGTCCCTTTGTTTCCTGCTTCGACGATTCTTCCGGGAAGTGTTCACCCTGGCTTTCCATCCTCCCCGGGTGCTTTACCATAACGTCCAGTTTTTTTTTCCCCTGAACCTCCTCTTTTGCTTAACCGCATTTGGGGGGGCCCGAGACAGCTGACCTGAGGCGCTACTGTCACACTTGTCCTTTCTTAGGGTTTTACAACAAAATCTGGTATTCGAGTCAGCATAAGAAGTTTGTGGAGACTTTTTGGTTTTGTTCCCGCTGCAGACTTCTTTTCTCAGAGAGTTTCCCTTTTTCGTTAGGGCACCCCCCGCAATATAGGGGAGTTCGGCCCACCCCGCCGTCGTTTTCTTTGCATAGGGCCACCCCCTGGGAGCTTAATGACCGGGTGCCACAAAATCCCTCTTGTCTTCTTCCCCCCCAAAGGGGGGGGCCCCCATTGGTGTGGACGGTTCCCTTCCCCGAACATTTAGTATCACGCCTTAAGTAAACGCGCCGGCATTTTTCCTACAAAGAGCTCACTTTATGTCTTCCGGAGATGGAGTTGCCGCGGCGTCTGTCAATTTCCCCAGTCCTCCTTTGTTAACTCGACCTCCTTCCCTGTGGTCTCTTCCCAGTACCCCTTCGATATGTGAACATTCTCGGCAACACCAAAAGCATACAGTTCGACTCAGCCGGTGGCCCCCATGATTTCCATTTTCTGACCATCGATCGGTAATGAATCTTTGGACAGTTGTCCCTTCCCCCCCCCCCCGCACCCTTACCCTACCGTGTCTTCAATTTTTTTCCTTTTTTTTTCATCTTAGAGGAGAAGGTGTCTAAGAGGACGTCCAAGGGATCACCATCATTTCCCCCCTTTAGCTCCCCTTACCGAGCCCCTTTTCCCCATACGAATCAGCAACCGATTCCTTTATCCCTTTTAGCCAAAATTTTGATTAAGAAACTCAGGTCACTGTATTATGGGGTCGCTTGACCGCTGAGCAGTAAAGATCTTAACTTTGCTAGCTGACCCCCTGAGTTTGGATACCATTCTTTTAGATGGACTATCTCTCGGCAAGACGTGATTCGCTTCTAGATGGTGTGCCAAGTTTCCCGAATTTCTTTTGTCCCTTACTGACGACCCAAATATACGATACCTCTAGATGATTTTATCCCCTTGTGTTTTTTTTTTTTTTTTTTTTTTCTCTAGGCTTTCACAGTAGGCCGACGAGCTTTTTGTTGCATAATGGAAACCCAAGCTATTTACGGTCACTTTCTCGTTTTAACCGTTCTCTCTCTAATGAATTTTCAGTCCCGTTTTCCAGTTAGCCCCTCCCCTTCTCTGTTCTGGCTGTTTCGTTGGCTGATTCTTTCAGGGGGAGGAGATGACAAATTGAGTCATTCCTCAATTTTCTGCTACCCCCCCCGGATTCCCCTCTTCTCTCTGTCGAACTGAGTCCGCTTTCCACAAAAAACGTCCCCAAAATCCCTTTTTCCCGCCTTTCCCGGTGCTCTATTTTTAATCCACTCGAACTTTTAATAAAGTGAGTAGTGCTTTTTCTTTTTCACTAGACTCCCTCTTGGGTGTATCCTTTCACGCCCTTTCCCACGCTCATTCCTTCGAGGGGGAGTATTTGGTGTCCCCCTCTCAGCTGCGTTTGGGGAAAACAATGAGAATTTCCCCCTTGCCTCCCATTTCCCCGATTTGGGAGATTCCCTTTTTTGCGGTAAACTCCATCAGCAGATTCCCCTTCCCCCGGGAGGGAGAACAGAAGAGGAGTCTTTGTGCCTCTTTCTGTCCCTAAACAGTCTCCTTTCCCTCAGTTGTGAGGATAGCCGTGTCCCCATCGCCCTCTTTTTTTTTGCGGTTTGACGCTCTGAGGAACCAACAAGTAGGTGTTTTTTTTTTTTATCAGTCATTGCACAGGTTTCTTCTTCCTCTCCCGATCTAGCCATTTGGTTGGTTCTCCCCTCTCTCCCCCGACTGCAGCGAATTTGGACGTAATACTCGCACCGGATTTATGTCTCAGTCTTACAAGGCCCGATTCTCATGGGCTTCTTTTTTTCTCAACGTCTAACTGTGACAAGGGCGTATGGCCCTGTCAACTGTCCTTTTCCATCACCGCCCTATCTAATCTTCATCCTAATTTTTGTGGCGCATTATAGGTCGTGTATTACATGAGTTTTACAGCTCCAAACGAACCGGGCCCCGTTCGTTTACCTTCTTCGCAGTACGCCCATGAATAGTAGGGGACCATTGTAGACCTGATCCCCCCTTCGGGCATTTATGAGGCCTGTAGAGGCAATGTCCTGCCCCCTTTCCTCAGGTTTGAGACCCCTACCATTCCTCCTCTCCGTGCTTCAGGTAAAGGCCAGCAGGTGGACCAATCTGAAGAGGTGCAAGCCGGTTTGCATTTTGTATTTCTCTTTTCCAAATCTAAAGAAGGAAGCGTTGTCCAACGATTGAGATTCAGTCGCATCGTCGTCTACCCCATTTGCCCTCTTATGAGAACGATTTTTCTAGTCGCGCCGACACAATCCGTCTTTCTCCCCCTCCTTTTTCGCCTTCAGAGATGTTCTTTATGGAAGGTGCTTGGTCTTCAGCAACCGCAGGTTTCCCTCCTCTCAGTGTGTAGCCCCATAGGCGAGAAGCTTTCCTCGTCTCATGTCATAGCCGGCCCCCCTCCCCCTTGACGCAATTCCTCCGCAGTTCTTCTCTTTGGGGAAGCCGAGTGGGCCTAGTGAAGTTACCCCCGCGTTTCCCGTTAATCCTACTCACTCCCTTTCTTTGCAGAATGCTCGGTTAGACACTCTTTGGACAATGGGGTAGATTCTAGGGACGGTTGTTTGTTTTTGGTAGGCGTGCCTGACTGGCCACTGTCTCTTTTTGCGTAAGGCTCGTTCCTCTAGATGCAAATTCCCGTGCCTTTTCCGCCCCCACCGACGTTTTTCTAGTTCGAAACTCTTGGCACCGCTGGAAATGGTAGCAATTTTCACTTTTAACGCACCTAGATCACAAGTTCTTCCGGAGCTGGCGCTTAATGCACCATCCTCTTCTTTCTCCACCGGGTTTTCGACTCCTTTCAGTTGAAGATCGCAACCCTGCGCCTCTCCAGAGAGTTTTTTCACTTTGCCGTTTTGGTGGCGGTCATCCACTGCCTTCTTTTCCTCTGCTAGTTCACCCTTTTATCCAAACCCCTACGATCATCCTTGTTTTTCTTTCCCCTCGCCTCCTCCCTGCTTTTTTTGGAACCCAAACTCTGCAGTATTTCACCTGCTACTATACTTTGCGTCCAGACTGCCTCTGTACTCCCCCCCTCTTATCGGTAGAATGTCGTGGGATTGCCTTGGTTCGCGGCTCAAGATTTGTACGCTCTCGTGCTGCTTGTTGAGTTTTCTATGTCTCTCCTCCCTACTTTGGATTCTGTTCCCGTCTCAGGTTCGTAGTTTCACCCCATCGCCTCCAAAAAGCTCCCCCGGACTGCGGGTCCTTTGTTCCTCCCCGTTGAGGGGCCCTTCTGGTAGTTCTTCCAGGGGTGGTCCCCCCCTTTTTCTACTTTTTTTTTTTCTGTTCAGCAAATGACCGTTATCAGGTTTTTTTCCCACGAGCTAGGCTGGTTCTCCTTGTGTTTCCCTCTTTTTTCAGCGCTGTCCGATCCCAATGGTCTATGGTTAGACTCAGTTGGATTGGCAACTTGCGTGCCGCTAGTCGGAGTTCCCCCGTGGAATCCCCTCCTCACGGGGCGACAGTCCTACATGCTCTCAATCTGACGGGGCGCTTTGACTTCTTTTGGTCTCGTTACCAGTCCGATTGAATTATATAATTCAGATAGAAGTTTTCCACACTTTTTGCCCCGTTTCGCCTGACTATCGAGTCTATTTTTTTGCAGAGTCCCGGGTCTCTCAATAAAGCGGGGGGGCTACACCTTTGTCTCTTTTCCCCGACTGGTTTTGTCCCTCAAGACAGCAATTTTTGTCTCCTCCTGGTTACCTCTGTTCTTCTTTCCCCCCCCAATCTTTAATATTTGTTGTTGAAGACCAGATTTTGGTGGTACTTTTCCCTTCCCTCTTTTTCCCCGTCGCATTACTCTTAAAACCCCCCCATTGCTTTTTCCCTTCCCCTATTTAGTTTCTCAAAAAAACCGAGCCTATAGAGCACCCAGATTCCCCCCTTTTTTGCCCCCACTCCCGGCGTCGTCTACTCGACTTAGTTTGTGGCGAAGTTCCTCATTAGCTCCCCCCAGCGACTAGAGTAAAGGCCATAAGCAGTTCCCCCAACCCTTCACTTCTTTTCATAGACCTGTCTGAATGGAGTATGAGCTTGTCCCGTCTGCTGGCGAATTTCCAATTTTCACTCCCTCTTCTTGGCCCTCGTTTCTCTGGATATGCCCTCCCCTTGGCATACTTGCCGTCTAAACTTTAGCCCCAGCTCCCTCCCCCTCCCCTGACAGCCGTTTTTTTTTTTTAAAAAAAAATTAAGCGGCTGGCCTTGAACTTTTTTCCCCTTTACTGAGTGACAATGACAATGCCCCAAGAGAAAAGTTTCAACATAGGTCCCCCGTGAGGTGCAATCCCTTTGATTTTTCTCTTCTCCTTTTGACTCGGCCCCTGACGGCCGGGATAACCTCTATGTTTCACAGTAATATAGTCCCTTCTTCCCTCGACAGTAGATTCTTTTTTATATCATAATTGGCACTCCGCTTCCTCAAGGTCTTCCTTGGGTGAGCGAAGCTATCCCTTTTCCCTTTCCGCGTCGCCGTAGAGTCGCTTTGTACTTCGCCCCTCTTTGCGTATTCGAAATCTTTCGCTGGCATTTCTAGCTTGACTTATCTTAGCGACTGGTTTTTGCCCGCCTGTTGAAAGCAGTACTAGCCGGTGGACCTTCCTTCCCCTCCCCCCCAACCCGTGCTAGATAGTAGTGTCGCGCCCCTTTTTTTTTGCGATATGGTAAATAGTATTTTCCCCGTTTCTTGCAATTAATGCCCCCCTCTCTTTCACTCTCCTCTTAATAGGACCATTTCTCCCCCCTTCTTCTCCCTTTTAGTCCCGTTCCAATTTTCTTTTCGTGGTTCAGTTCACCACCTTCTGTCTTGCGCCCAGAGGTTTTTGGTCGTGTTTTTCCCCCCTTTCATTCGATATACGCCGAGAATTCGTCAATATACGTAGGAAGATGTTAGTTTGACTCCTCCCTTCCCCCGAACCCCTTCCCAATTTCCCCCCTGTACCCTTCTTCGTTATATCTAATTTAGCCAGTTCGTCGCTGGAGTCAGGTTCTCACCTATAAGTTCCCCCTCTCGGGGGTAAGTACGGAAATGCATATGTTCATCCTTCTCGGATCTTTTTATCTGACCCGTGTGACTCGCATCTAGAGGGAGAATTCTACGAATTTGCAAAGTCGGCTCACCATTTAGAACCAATGCGTTCTCTTCACTTCGGTGGACTCCCCCCCCCCCTGCGACACAGTAATCACACGCGGAGGTCTTCCCTTTCTCCGATTGAGGTTTGGGCTATTTTAGCTGTGAGGCCTCGCCTATCTGCCCCGGTTTCCTCCCTTTTCTCCTCCCCCCCCCCCTATGACAGGAGCGATAAGCAAAAGCGGGGAGGAAATCTATTGATTCTCTCCTCTCTGGCCCCCTTCTGCAGCTAGATGGCCCCTTCTTGCTTGAGCCGCTGTCCTCCGTTTTTCCTCTAGCGCCCGCCTCAGAGAATGAGTGCCCCGGACCGGCCGTCAGTTCATCTTTTCCCCTGTTCTGTCCTTTATAGTAATTGCGGACTCACCCCAAATTCTACGTCCGGAGGCCCACGTTATCCGCGTCCAATCCCCCTTTTTTTTTTTTCTCTTTCCCCTCCTTTGTGTTGTTGCCTAAATTTCGTTTTTCCTCCTTTTGTGCCAGAGCCGATAGCTTTGACCACTTCCCAGTTTTCCCGGATTTTATGAAGGCGCTTTTAGACGCTCTCCCCCCCCTCTTCCTTTTGCTAGGATGTCTTCCAGAGTCGCTGTCAGTAGTTGTCTTTTCCCCTGCCCCTAATCCATCCATAGCGTTATCTAGCCAGCCGGTCTGCGCCCCCTTTTTTTCCTTTTTTTTTTGCTCCCCTCGCTTTTCAACCCTTTACAATTCATATTCCTGTCCCCCTTTTTTTCCCCCGCCATTAATTTTACTTGATGGAGCCTAGAAGATTTTGAAGTCCCCAAGATCCTCCCCCGACGAAGTCTGGATTCCCCTGACTGGGCACCTTCTCTGGTTAGAGGACTGATGGCTTGGGGGTAGTCCAATCCCTTTTTCAAAAAGCAGGCGTCCTACTTCTCTCCTCTTCGGCCCTTCCGTCTCATTTCTGTGGACCACTCTCCGATTTGAAGGTTCAAATGCTATTTTACTTCACTGCCTCCGCTCTCTCTCTGACGAGAATGGATTCATCCAACCTCATTTTGGAGGGCCCCAGGGTCCCGCCTCTTTTTCCTCTTTCTTGCGTCTCCAATGAAGTCGGGTTATGTCCGTCCCGGTTCCACCCTTTTTTTTTCCCTTTTTTGCGGGTGTGTACCGGTTTTTTTTTCCCTATTTCCACTCGCTCAAGATGCCGAGTTGTCGTATCAGAATGAAATGGACCTGCATCAGTCCTCCCCCCCCCCTCATCTTCCTCGATGGTTTCCCTTCAGAGCGTTCCCATTTATAAATCATCCCCTTCCCTTTAGAGAGACAAGTTTTTTTTTACTAATATGTAAATCTCTGGTCCCCTACTGCCCATTTCATCACCCCGTAGCCCTCCCCCTTTTTTTTTCCCTCCTTCTCGCACAAACAAACTGGCCCCCCTCAGTCTCTTTGCCTTTTGGTCCCCCTAAGCAAAGAAATTCTCTTTTTTCCTCTCTTTTACAATTGCTTAGTTTACGCACTCCCTTTTTCCTGCCTTTCTAGCTAAGTCCTTCTCTTATCCGGTTCTTCAACCAAAACTCCTTGTTCGTACCCCCGCTCCCTCCTTTATTTAAGGAACCTGATCAAGTGTAACCCATTTTTTCCCCCCCTCAATCAAGCCCATTTTTTTTGGGGCCTTGATGATTCTTCTTTCCCTCTGTATTGGAGATGAGGTTATGCTCGGTTCGAGGGGGGACGTACCCCCCTTTCCCCTTCGATGACTACTTGGTCTCCTTATGGCCCTTTTTCGGAGTCACACTCTGCTCAAAAAAAAGATCCCCCCCTTTCGCTTTTTCGGCCCATTGGTGGTTTTTCCCGCCCGGTATTGGACGATTTTTTTTTCTTTCCCCAGTTTTCTGTCCCCCCTTCCCCTGCCGCTGTTCATGACCTCAAGGTGGCACTTTTTTTTGTGTGTGGCGTATGATGGTGTGCTCAAGTTTTCGGTATCGATCCCCTTTTTTTACTCTATCTTTTATATTTTTCCCACTTTCCGCTCATGCGTCTCTCTCCCCGGACCCATCACAGACGGGCTCTTAAGAAGCAAATGCCCTTATAGTACATGTGAGGGGATCCCTTAAAATTGGTCCCCCTTAGACTTCCTTTTCTTTAGCCCTGACTTTATCCCTTCTTCAAAATTTTCAGATTCACAGTTTTTCGGTTAAAAGTTCAGGTTCTGCGTCCGGGTGTGCAATCCCGCTTTGAAAACCCCTGCCCTCTCTTTCTTTCACAGCATTTTTGTTTTTCCGAACGAACTTCAGAGTGGCGCTAATTCGTTTCTAGGGGCTTTCCATGCTTCCCCCACCCCAGTCCTACTCACCTTTTGCTTGATCTCTAGACCCGATTTGGTTCGCTTTTTTATTTTCCCATGTCAGTTCCCGCGCAAATTCCCCCCCCTTTTTGGACAACACCCTTCGGTTACTCGCCCACACTATATGGGGTTCTTGCCAACCTGCGGTCGTTCTGCCTCTCCCTTGCCTCTCCCATGACCTTTTTCTCAGATTCTCTAAGTTTTTCCCCTTTTCCGTTGCGAATTCTAATCGGTTCTCTCCTTTCCCTCCGCTTAGTTAACAGCCCCCGCCCCTCCTCCTTTTAACAAAAAGCCTTTTCCCCTTCTTCTGCTCTTTATCTTTTTCCCTCCTTTTCTTTTTGTTTCCTTCAAGTTCTTTAGTAACTTTTCTCGTCACTCGTTTCCCCCCTAGTTATGGTCCAGTTCCCCCCCCTTTTCGTCCCTTCCGAGGCAACTCTCGACACCCACAATTCCTCCCCCCCTCCTTCCCTCCTTAAGAGACATCCTTTGTTTGAACCATTCCCCTTCGGTAATGCAGAGGTTTCCCACTGTTCACCATGACACCATCGACCCCTCCCCTTTTTCGGGACACAATTTCGACCTGCTCACGTTGTAATATGTTTCATTGGGAAGGGTGATCTTTCCCCTCCGGTTTAACTTTGCGAACGTCAGCATGCCCTTCCTTCAGCAACTCCCTCTAGCAGTACGTCTCCGCCTTTGATGCCGCGATCCATTCTTCCTCACCCCCCCCAATTACAGGTTGTGCCGTGCTTACGCTGAGCGTTCACACCCCTTCTCCCCTTTTAGTTAGAATAAAGTTTGGATTCTTACCCCTTTTTTCTATACCTTTCTAAGACGGTTCCACTAGATGAGCGTTTTCTGGGTGGACCCCTCCTTCCTCTGAGAAGCCCCCGAAATCCTTTCGGGTGCCGGAAATTTTGCCCCCCCTCTTTCCCCACTGATTATAGTCGGATTTTTGTTTGGCGAGCTTCTTCACGAACTTAGTGGCACGAGTGATGTGTTTTCCCCTAACTTCCACATGATTAAAGTCCAGTCATTTCCTCGACATTGTCTTTCTCTCAGTGAAGGTTTCAAGGTCGTATCCTAAATTACACGCCTCGTCTTTTGTCTCGTCTAATGTGAATGATTCCTCTTGTTTTCTCACGATTATTTGGACCTTGCATTCTATTCTCGAGAGCCCTACCCATTCTGCATCTGCTTCTCGCAATTTGACATTACCCCCTCGCCCAAAGTACCAGATAAAGGACCCTTGGTCCAGTTAAGTGTCCCCTACTACCCCCTTCCCCGTCCTCCCTCTGAGTAGTACTAGACGGAGGGTGTAAACGTATTTCCTCTTCCTTTCCCCGACATCTGCGTGAGGCATTTCTATGCTGTTTCCCCCTCTTTCGAGGGCGAAAAAGAAGCGACGCTTGCCAGTTCTTCTACTTCTCTTGAACTCGGTTTTTTGGAGGCCTTTACCTCGGTGTTTACCATCCCCTCGGAAAACTCTCCTTTCCCCAAATTTTTTTGTTGTTTTTGTCTTCTGGTATCTTTTCTCCTAGAATACAGACGGTCCCTGCGTCCCCCATTCGACTTTTCTGCTCCTCTCTTTTGGACATGAAACTCTGCTTCTTGAGGTTTGTAAGCTTAGTTTCCTTCCCCCCCCCCCATTTTCCATTCTCTCCATCAATCCTCCCTTTTTCGGAGTTGCTGCATTTTCTCTGTGCGGCACTCAGGTTTTTCTACTCGTGAGCACAGGCCCGCCGACGCGTCTTGCCTCCCCCTAAGATTGATCTGTGTGTTACAAGGTGACCATTCTTTCTTGTTTCTTTTTCGCAACTTTCTAAACTCGATGCCGTGTCTCTTTCTTCTCTTCAAGCAGTCCATAAAAGCCCTCTCTCCTCTTTCTCCCCGTTGTTTGATCCTTTCTTTATTGCCTGCTTGGGTTTGATAGACAAACCGATACCTCCTTGATCCTCCCCTTTGAAATTGTCAGTTTCAGCCCCTTATATAGTCAGTCTTTCGGTTCCTACGGTTTTTGGTTGTAGACGAGACCATCCCTCTTCCCGCCTCGGATTTCGTCACTATTATTCCGTGTATCACTTATTGCGGTGGATCTGTCGACCCCCCTTACCCACTAGTCCCTATCCATCTCTGGCCTCGGCCGGGCCCCCCCCCACCGCATCCAAAAGGGGGGACTGTTTGATCAGCTTCCCCCCTAAAGTAAATTTTTCCTCCCCACCCTCCCTTTCTGAGTTCGCCGATCTTCGCCCTTTCCTTCCACTTGGTCTAAGATTGTGTCTGCTTTTCTTCTCCCGCTCTTCGCACCCCTTTTTTTCTTCCCCGCCCTTTGGATACTGAGCCATGTTCCTGTCGTCCTCTTTACCAAGCCCCCTTTTGACCTCTCCCCTTCGAGGTTCCTCCTCTAGGAGTCTCCTCTTTGCCTTCGTCGCAATGTTTTCCCCTTCTCCCCCTCTTCTGGTTTCAGAGATTCCCTCCCCATGCCTCCTTTTTCGTTTTTTGCGCCCAGTCTCTTTCTGACCCCCTTTCCCCGC
>Ga0179593_1260752_pt1 | contig 15669 bp, 17 predicted proteins | sample CZODoug2_1_08_16_FD_185931 | JGI IMG/M metagenome (GOLD analysis project Ga0179593, IMG submission 185931) | Vadose zone soil fungal communities from Angelo Coast Range Reserve, California, USA - CZODoug2_1_08_16fungal (PacBio error correction) | ecosystem: Environmental > Terrestrial > Soil >... | reverse complement strand
CCCTTTCCTTCCTTGGTGTTTCTCAGAGGGGAATTCCGCGGAACTGAACTCTGCCCTTCTTCCGAAGCCCAAGAAGACCTGAGTGTTTTTGGAGGGGTTTCTTCGCGTTTCCCCCCTCCTTTCCTATGGTTTTTACTGATTTTCTTTCAAACTCTTTTCGCCGGCTCTGCTCCGCCACACCAGGTCAGGCCCCCTTTGCGTCTTGTTGTCTTTGCAGTCACGTTATTGATCTTCCCTTCCGTTGCTGTGTCGTTTTTTCTTACGCGAGACGAAGAAGCAACTCCGTAAACGTGCAACCACCCCCTTATTATTTCTGAAGGAGGTTACTTTGGTAGTTGCCCTTCTACGAGCTTTCGACTTACGTCTACCTTTTCTATAGCTCAGATGTGTTTTTGACGACTTCTGTTTTTTTCACTTTTCATTCTCCACTCGTTCTGAACGTACAGGGTGGGATGGAACGGCTGAGAGTCCCATCGTCCCCCGGGGTGGTCTCCCCTTCTTCCCCCCATTTTCTCCCCTCCGTGCTCACACTTTACAGGACACCTTCCCCACTTCCTGTTCCCCTTGGGTCCCCGAATGGAACCTCCCTTCGTCCTTTTACGTGTGTTTTAGTGCTTTCTGGTTCTTTCTCTCCCCCCTTCCCAGTTTCGCTGAAGGTTAAGCTTTCAAAGTACCCGTTTTCTTCTTTTTTCCCTTGACACATTCTCTTCTTCTTTCCTCCCTCTGTTGTTTTTTTTTCTATATTTTCCCCTCCGGTTTCCAGTCTTACTTTTTGAGATGAACCTTCCCTTTTCACTCCCGGGTTGGGAGTGTCACCGGCGTCACCTACCCCCGTCTGAGAGACATTTTTTTCCCAATCGTTGACCTTCTACCCGAGTGCAATTCCAGGGAATGTCCTTCGGCGTTTTGGTTAACTTTGTTAGTCCCACCTGAATGGAAAGGCTTCTGTTTCCTCTGGTTAGTCCCGTACGGTCCCCAAAGCACCTTTTTCCCCGGTCTTCTTCTGCGAGTTACAAAAAACGCGTCTTCCCCAAAATGCCCTTTGTGTTTTCGCTCTTTGTTAGGCTTCTGCGGGGCTTTTTGTTAGTAATTTTCCCTTTCGGGCTCCGCTTTGCCACTCCACGCCATTTCGTCAAGCCCCCGACAGAATTCATTTTTTTTACCCCTTCCTCTTGGTTCCCCCCCCCCTCCTTCAAGTCTCTTTCGAGCATTACACAATGTAAAGCCCTATCTACAAGGGCACTCTTCTTACCCTCCCCAAACTGGCATTTTTTGTTTCCGGGTTTTTTCCTCCTTCCTCGGTTTGTTTTGCCCAACCCTAAAGTTTCAAGTTCAGGGCGACCCCATCCCCCCCTCCTTGGGATGTTTTCCCTTCGAACCCCTCCCCCCCCTTTTTTTCAAATATGCAGTTCCTTCGTTTTCCGGCTTTCGGGTCATATTATGAATTGCTGGAGCTTTCACCCCCCAAGTCTTCTTCTTTAGCTGAAGAGGGTTACCACTCCCAGCATTTTTTTGTACCTGCTATGCGCCTCCCGCTTCCCTCTGTTCAAACCCTGTTGCGGTTTTGTTTTTTTTCCCAAGAGCGGCTTGTTGGTCTCCCGTCCTGGTATGAACTTCCCCCCCCTTTCATCCCCAAAGTCTTCCAGGAATTTTACCGTATCTCCTCTGCCCAGTTGCCTGGTTTGCCCGCCCCCGCCTCTCCTTTAAATTCCCTTGTTTTCCCTTCCCTTACATGTTTGCAACACCGCCTCCGCTGCATCCACGTGGCTTCCCGCCTTCTTTTTTCTCGACGTCTTGCATTCTCCCCTGCCCAACGTGACCCTTGCCAAACAAAGTTCGTATCGTCAACCCGATTGTTTTTTTCCTTCTTCTTGGTAAGTGTTATCCCCACGTTCTTTCCCGCTTGCCCTGGGCTTCCCCCTGTCCTCACATGGACATGGGAGTCCATCCCGTTGGCCCCCCTCGCCTTGACTTTTGCTTGGGACCCCCGCCTCCCCCTTGTCCTGGACGTATGGTAAGCTTTTTATTTTTTTCCCTTTTTTCATTTTCCCTCCACCGACCTTAATCCCCATTTCTTTTTTTGAACCTATTTTTTTTTTAAGCCTAAAAGATAGATTTGGCTATCCGGCTGAGTCCCTCCCCCCCTTTTCTCGATGACGGGGGTTAACGTCCTGCCAAAGGAAACCCCCTGACTTTTCTTTTGGTGTGTCTTTTCTGGTCTTCCCCCTTCTCACGTCGGGGTTTTACTTTTGTCCGACTCGGGAGCGCGTCCCCCCTGATCTTGCTCCTTTCCCCCGTTTTTTTCCCCTAGCTCGTAGGTAAGGTCGCCCCCCTCCCCGTCTATCCGTCTTAGAACATGAGCGTTTAGGCCCGAAAATTATGCCCCTCCTATTTTTCCCGCCCTTTTTCGGACCAGCAGGGTATAATTTCCTGTGGAAGACTATACCCACCCCGGATTCTCGGGTACGTTCCATTTGCCTTCTACCCTCCCCAGTCCCACCCCCTTTTCCCCTTTTCCCCACCTTTGAGATACTCAGATAGCCCTGGGTTACTCTATTCGTGCTTCTCCCCCATGTTCTTGATGGATGATGTTTATACCTTTGTGCCGGTATTCCTCCCTTTTCTTTTTAACCCTCCCCCCAGGACAGTTTTCTTGCGGAGTTTCCCGCAATAGATGTTAGTCCCCCGGGCGTCCTTGTTATTTTTCTACGAGTGCCTTTTCCATACATATTTTTTCTGGCTCTCTCCCCCCCCCTTTTGTTCTTTCCCACTTTTTAGTGTCAGATTATTCCACCCCCTTCTTGTTTTTCACGTTCTCTTTCTCGCGGTGGTTATTCAGGAGGTGCTTTCCGCATTTTGTCTCACCATCGTTTTTTGCAGGTTTCGAAGTTTGAGTATTCCCCTTCTTTTCGGCTCCTTCTTTCAGGTTACGGCGAGGAGTCCCCGTGCGCTCCGGCGATCTTGGTCTTCTGCTTTAAAAGCCAGTTCCGTTTTTCTTTTGCTTCCTCCCTGCCCCGTCAAGGTTTCCTTCCCCCGGTTACGCCTCCCCAGACCCCCAGAACTTCTTTAGTTTTGTGATCCTTCTGTCCGATTTCCCCTGTGACTGTGAGTCACCCCTGGTCGCTATTGCCGATACACCCCTTACTTACTTCCCCTTTATCATAAATGTTTCCCGTTTGCACGCTTTCTCCCAGGAGGTTCCCTCGGAATGCCCCGTTACCACTCCCTTTGGATCCGCCCTGATCAATATCCGCCAGTCATTGTCGGCTCCCCCCCTTTTTCGTCACCATTTTGCCAAAGACCTCCCTGGCTTGCTGCGTTTAATTGATACCCTTAAGACTTTAACAGTAGGATGCCTCAACACCGCCTCTGATAGAATGGTCCGCTACCGTTCCCCTGCTTTAGCTTCTGAGGTTTTGACCCTTCACATAGTTATCTTGGGACAGTTCGTCAAACACCGTCTTGCTCAGTCCCACCCCCCCCTGCGTTCTGGTGGTTTTTTCCTCTTGTTCAGTCAGACGTCTCCCAATGACACCCAGGAGCTTAATCTGTCATCCACCCCACCCCCCAAACCCATCCCCCCACAACACCCAACCCCCCCAAACCCCCCCCCAACCCCCCCCCCCCCCCCCCCAAACCCCCCCTCCCAACCAAAAAAAAAACAAACCCAAACCCAAAACCACCCCCACCCACCCCACACAAACCCCAATAAAACGCCCCCCACCCACACCACTCCCTACAAAACCAACCCCCCCACCACCCCCCCCCCCCCACAGCACACCCCCCACAAGAACCCCACCGCCCCCCCCCCCCCCCCCAAAACCCCAAACAACAACCACCCCCCCCCCCCCAACCCCACCCCACCCCCCCAAAACCCCCCCCCCAACACAACCATCCCCAAACACCAAAAACCCCCCCCAACCCCCACCCCAAAAACACAAACCCCCCCCCCCCCCACCAACCCCAAAACCCCCCCCCCCCCAAACCCCCCCCCCAAACCCCCCCCCCCACACACCCCCCACCCCCCCAACAAAAAACCACCCCCCCCCCACCCCCCCCCCACCCAACCAAACACCCTGGAATTTCATCCCTCCACTTTTTTGTCCCCGCGTTTAAGCCCCTTCCGGGGGAAGTCCATGTGCCCTCTACCGTACTTTTTAGTTTTTCCCTTGCTGGTAATTCACGACCCCCTGCGCTCTTTCCGTTTGTTTTCTTCTTTTTTATGTTTTCTTTGCCAAGCCCCGGCGGGTTGGTCCCTGGAGAAAATTTTTTTCCCCTTCCCTTCCTTTTTTTGTTTTGTTTTATTGAGACGGATTTAAAGGTGCCCCCCTGCCTTCTCTCCTTCGGACAAGGTACCACCTGCACTTTTTTTTTCATCGTATCGGTAGTAGTCCGCCTGGACCAGTGCCCTCTCTGGCCTTTTTTCTTTTCTGCCCTTTTTGACTTCAAGGGCCCGGGCATTGTCTTCTTCTGTATCTGGGATCTTCCCCCCCGGTAGGTACCTCATTTTCTTCTCGTGATTGAGAGGTTCCGGCTTTTTTTTTAGGCTGAGGACATTTCCCGGGTTTCCTCCTTTGTTCTGCTGCTTGTGATTTGGTGGTTTACTCTCTCCCTTCTTTTGATCTTTTCCCCCTACCCTCCCCAGCGTTTGTACCTAAGGTCCCCTTGCACCGGGCTGACGTTGGGCTTTCACCAGTCGCTGGTCCCCCCAGTTTTTCCGGGAATCCTTTTTTGATGCCCTCCCCCCTGTGACCCCTCCTTTTTCCGATTCATTCTTGCAGGATCCCCACTTTCCCTTGGTCTCTTTTCCGTTCAAAGTCACCGTGGGACCCAAAGGTTGCCCGTTCCTTCTTGTGTTTTCGTAATTCTTTTTTCTTGATCTTGTCCCCCCCTTCCTTTCCGTGCCTCCCTCTTACCATCGACGGCGAGATAGTTGCCCAATGCTTGTCTCAGGTTTAGCGTACTCGATCCTCCCCAACCCTTCCTCCCACCTTTTTGTCTTTTTAGTCCTGAGGATCTTTTCCCCGTCCTTGTGAACTCAGGCTCGCTCTATAGTATTCTTTCTTTTTTCCCTTTATGACTTGTGTAGTGTCACCCCATTGGGATGAAGAGGTGACCTCCCCCAGTCGTCTTTTTTTTACGCTTTTTTTTTTTCCCTTCCCAAGCTGACACGATACATTGGCCTGGCGTGGTACCCTTTTTCCCTCTCCCCACTTTTTCTCGCCACCAGCGTAAGTCCCCAGAACTTTCCTTCCCATGCCGACGTTGTGCGGGTTTAGTGTCCCTTCCATGATGTCCCCCCCCTTTGCGATCTCTGGCCGAGCCCTTGTCCGGTTAAGTGTGCCTTTTCCCTCCGTTTGCCCCCGGAATGGTTTTTTCAACACCGCTGCCAAACTTTCTTGACTTTTGTCTGGACACCCCCGTTTCCCTGAGTTACTTTTTCCCCCCCCGGCCCATCGCTTCTCTTAAGACCGTCCATCCACTCTTTGCTTTGTTTCACCGGACGTGATTTCTCCCTCCCCCCCCTTTTTGTTAAACTTTCTACTCCCCCCCCCCCTTCTGTAAGGTTACAGCCCCGACTTTTTCCCCCCCCTTATTTGCGGGCTCTGCGGGGGGTGGGGTTCCCCCTGAAACGGGGTTTGGAAGTCTTATACGGATCAGGCAGGACCCGCTATGTTACTTTGTGCTTTTCCCAACCTTTTTTCTTTTCCCCTCTTGATTTCCCCTCCCAGTTGTTTTGGCGACTGTAGGTTCATTAAGTTACTCCTCAACCGATAAGTGTCATTCAGCCCTGCTTTTTATGCGTCCCCCATTGAGGTTTCCCTTTCCCGGTCCTTTCGATTCTTTCCTGGTTGGTTTCCGCTCCTCACCTCGTCCGTCTCGTTTAGCCAGCGACCCCCTCTTGCTTTTTTTGGCCTTCCTATCCTTTTAGTAGATTTCCCCGACTTTCCGGGTTTTTTTCGGCCCCCCCTCCCTCTTTTCAGCGGTTTCCCCCCCCAATTTTTTTTGAGGAAATGAGCGTTTGTTCTATTTTAATCCTTTCTGGGTTTACGCCTCCCCCCAACTTCTTGATATGTCCCTGTTGGCATTTTTTTCTTTGTTCCCTTGCCAAGTGTTTTTTTTCCCGGACTGGCTGGTTTTAAGGTTTTGCTTTTAACAGGAGGTCGGTTTGGTCTGTTCTCTTTATCGCGGACCCAGAGGAGCGAGTTGCTTTTTCCGTTACAGTTTCCTCGGGGGGAGGCACACTTTACCAGATAGTCCCCTCTCAGTTTGACTATAAGACATAACTGGTGGGCGTAGGACGGATTCCGCTATTCTTTTTTCCCTCGTTCCTCCTTGAGAGTTTCTCATTTAGTCCCCTCCCTTTTTTATTTTCGGTTGTTTACCTTCCTAAAGTTACCTTGACGTCATGGTTCCATGCCTTAAACCTTAGGATTGGGTGGGCTGTTGTAACTGCTTACTCTTTGCCTTCTGAGAAACCTCTCCTTCCATGGTCTTTGTTTTTTTTTTTACCCGTTTTTTGCTGCCGGGTCTTCGGTCTCCTTTTTTCACCCAGCAAATGGTTTGGACTTTTCTTTTTCCCCCCCCGATTCGTCCCCTTTCTTTTCCGGCGCTTTTTCCTTTTGGAGTCACTTCTTTTTACTTTTTTTTTTCTAGGGGGAATGCCGAGATTTTATGACTCTGAGGCCGTCTACCCTCGCCCACGATTGGGGGGTTTTTTCGCGTTTTTTCAAACCGTAAGTCTTTTTGTAATCCCCCGGGATGTGAGTCCACTGTCTCTTGTAGCCCTTCTATGCTTCCGTTTCCAACCAAATTTTTGACGTGCGCTTTCCGTTTTTGCTTCGGAAATTCTTCCGCGTCCGTCTTATGACCTCTTTTTTTCCTTTGGAAGGTGGTTTTTCCTCGTCGCAAGAAGAGGTGGCCTACCCACGGGCAACCCCCTTTTCTTTAGTGGTGTTGCTTTTTTTTTTTTTTTGAGTTTAATTGCCCGATAAAGATAGACTACCTCTGATTCGTCCCTCCTCCCCGTTTTTTTGTTTCGATTGTTTTTGACCCACTTTGTTGCTTAACGACTCCGCGTTTTGTCTGCCCGGGTTAGTTCCCATAGGCCCGAGCCTTCATGGGGTGCCTGCCGTTTCTTTTCACCACATTCCGCCTTTTTCACTGGTCCTTTGACCATTTTGAAGCAGCGTACTAGTGTCTGCTTGGGTGGTTTGCGCCGGGTTGGTCTTTTCTTCCCTTTCAAACCTCCCCCCCCTTTTTTTTGGTCTTTTCTTTCACCTGCCTCCCTTGGGATTTTTTTTAAACTAAATACTCCTCCTTTTGTTGTTGTTGTCTTTCTTCTTTTTTTTCGGGATTGAAAATTCTTGTGGCTGCCCCTGTCGTGTTTTTTGGCCAGTGATCCCCTCCCCGGGTGCTTCACGAAGACCTTTGGCGTTCCTCTTCGTTTTTTGTCCCCCCCCTTCCCCCAGGTAGGCCCTGGTCGTCTGTTTCCTTTATTAACCATGTGTTTGCCCACCTCTTTTATCATGGACCGTCCTTTTTTGACCCAGTGGACTTTTCCCGTTTTTCCAGGGTCCCACCTGTGGTTCTCGTAAGCCCCCCGCCGTTTCCGCACCAAGCTTCGTCACCCCCCCATTTTCCCCGTGGGCGGCGGCACGCATGTTTGGGTTATCGGCTTTTGGATGGAGAATTGCTTTTTTTGATTTAGCGTTCCACCCTCCACACTGAGCTCTTTTTCAAGAATTTTTTCCTTTTTTCCCCGTTAGCGCGTTCCCTTTAGTTTTTGAACTCCCCCCGAAACGTTTTTTTCACAAGAAATCCTCATATCGGACTTTCACTTTTCCTGATTCCCGCCCCGCACAGGCTCTCTTTTGGTTTTTCGGTAGCATCTTTTCCCCGCGGAAAAATTATCAATTTTTTGAGCCGGGCTTCCCCAAAGCTTTGCCCTATTTTTTTTTCCCATAGAATCCAAAGAATTCACAACACTCTCTTGTTTTCCGCGGCGAGTCCTCTATTGGCGGATTTTCGGCGTTTTTTGGCTTCTCCCCAACGTTAGTGTGGTTTGCCCGTTCGCGAGATCCAGTCATTTTGACTCCGAGCCCGCAGTCCGTTGCCTTCTCCCACAAGTGGTCGGGCTCACGGTTGAGACCAATTTTTGTTTTTTTCCAGTTTGCCAAGGGGCCGGAAATTCCCCCCCACAAGCTCGTTGACGGCTGCGAACCATAGAGTTTTGTTTTCAGACCAGTTTGCCTCACCTTCATCCCGGTTTGTCCTTTTTAGACCCAGTTGGTTTTGGGACTTTTTCCCCACGTCGGCCCCCCCCCCTTTTTTCTCACCTCACCTCTTTCTCCGTTTGGACGCCTTCAGGTGGGGCTCCGTCAGTCCCTGGCTAAGGTAGGACCGGCGCCTCAGTTTTCCCGCGGTTAGGTCACCTTGCGATCTGTTCTTCTTGCCGGTTTTGCTTCAACAACCCTTGACCGATTTTTTTTTTTTTTTTTCCCCCCAGGTTTTTGGCCCGAAATGGGAATGGGGCCTTTTTTTCCCGCCCCCCCCCGCGCCCCTTAAGGCGGCACGGTTGACCGGGTGTCAACCCCCTTTCCCCTGGTACCGGTGTCTTTCACCGTCTACCTTAATCACATCACACTCACTTCCATTTAAATCTCCTTTAAGTATAAATTTTTTGTTGCATGCACACCTTATCCCGGCGCATTATCCAATTTGGTATTGATGACTTGCTGGGGTTTCCTTGTCCCACCAGGCCCTCCCAGATTTTTTGTGATACTTTCTGGTATTGCCGTCTCCGATCCCGTTGCGGACCAATATTGCGCCCGTTTTTAGTGCGTTTTTGAAGCGGCCCGTCTAGGTTCATCCTCCCACGTACCTTCGTTCCCTCCCGGCGTCGCATAATGCTTCGTCACCTCTAGATTCTGCGAACCTATCCAAAGCACGGTAGAGTTCCCCCTTTTTTTTATTTTGTTCCCCCGTCCCCTCTTTACAGTCTTGCTTCTGGTCCGCCTGACGGCCGCGAGTCCCATCAGTACATTTCCCCCCCACTTTGTGTGCTAACGCCCCCCGGTTGTTTTACCTCTCGTTTTTTTTTTTTTTTCTGTCAACTTACTGGATTGTTTTGATCACCGTGTTGACCCTTTCATTCCAGCGGTGTGCCACCCCCAGGAAATTTTATTTCTCGTTCCTCCCCCTCTCTTTCTTACAGTGCTTTTCCTGATCCTTTTTTTTTTTGTTCCATAAATAGTGAACATTGGTGTTTCTTCCCCCCCCAGTTTTTTTGAATTTACCTGGTAGGATTACGTCCACCTACCTTTCCCAGTTCTCTTTGCCGATGTTACTCGGTATCGTCTATTGGTTTTGCTCCGGTTACCCAGAGACTTCGTCCTTGGTTTTTGGAAGTCGGTTCTTTCTTTTTTTAATGGGGTTCGGGGCTCCCGATTCCCCTGGCTATTTGGGGTCCCGGTTTACTTAGATTTTTTCTGGTATTTCTTGGTGAAAACACGCTTTCCTCGTAGGTCCGTCCCACACCTTCCCGCAGGTTCCCCAGCACCCGTTGATGTCATCCAGTCAAATTTCTTTTTCTTTGTAAAGGTGTTTTTTTTGTTCCACAGGACGCTCCCTATCCCCAGCCAGGTTTGCACTTTCTTCCCCCCCCCGCTACCTGACCCACTTCTTGACATTTGTCTCTTTTTTTTTTTTTTTTTTTTTTTTTTTTTTTTTTTTTTTTTTTTTTTTCGCCCATGAAGGTCTGGTACTCGGCCTTAACGTTGTTATTTTTCACAACTCTGTCTCTCTCACATTTCCCCTAACCACTTTTTTCCGGCTTTCCCCCGTCCCGCTTCCCCTGAGGGACCTGGACGTGTGAGGTGCGAGCTACCTAGGTATCCAAACTGAGACTCCACGGCTTCCCTTATCCGGGGGCTTTTTGGCCTTCCCGGTCCCTTTTTTCGTTAGTCCTTCTTCCCTGGGACTTTCTCTGGGGCGTAAATAGCGGGTCGTCGATCCCACCGTTTTTCTTCCTGATGGCGTTGTTTGTTTCCTCCTTTGCGCTTCTCCCTTCCCTCCCCCCATGGCACACTTTGAGGTAACCTGATTTTACGTTGGACTCCTCAGTCCCTCCAAGCGTTGGTCTCCGTCTCATTGTCTGCCCGGCGTGCTCCCTGTTCGGGGCGATCACCTCTTTTTTTTTTTTTTTTTAGGGCTGTTTTTTCCTTGCAAAGGGGCCCCCTCCACCGCGCGGGGTTCCGGGAGAATATCATATTCTCCCCTCTCTTTGGTTTGTTTTTTTTGAGGATCCTCTTTCCCTGCCCCTTCTTTTTCATTTTAAAGACAATCACATGTCGTGGCGGGTCGGAGTTCTCCCCCGGAAAAACCCCGGTTTCCTCGCCTGCGGCCCGGGTTGTCCCTTCCGGTCCCTGTTTTCTGGCTTTTTCTGTTCGTCCCCTTTTTTTTCCATTCAGTTTTTGTTTTTTTTTTGACGGTGCTTCCACCGGTGCGACGTTTGCCCCGGGCTCCCGTTTTTCGGCAGCGTTGTTTTTTTTACTTGGCGCCGTTTTGATGGCCCTCCAATCCGCGGATGTAAGGAAGCCCCTTTTCGACTTTTTCTTTCTTTTTTTACACGGATCCTCCAGGTTGAGGATGGAGGTTGATGCCTCCTAGGTGCCTTGATTTATATTCGAAGTTGCAAAGAGTTTTCGTGAAGCAGTTTTACGCACTTTGCTTTTCCGTTCATGTGACCTGGCTCAGCCTTCTAATGGCTTTCCCTTAACTTTCGGTCTCTTGCCCAAGTCAAGGTTTTTAGATTATCTTCCCTGCTTTGAGCACCGGTATCGTCATCGCCCGTTCTCCCCCGACCACTTGTGGCTTGGCTACGTAACGGTCCTAGGCCTTTTTTTTCCGTCTCAGATTGAGGTTTGTAGACAGAGCACCCCCCCTGTGGCGTGACCTGTTTGGTTATGGACTTTAGCACGCTTCCTCCCTTTTTTCTCCTTTACAGCTCGGCCGCTGCCCTGGCGTCCTTCCTCCCCTTTGCTCATTCTCATGAGCCCCGTCGCCGTATAAGCGACTTCCCCCCTGCCGCCCGTCGTGGGTGTTTAGCCGAGCCCCGTGTCCTAACCTATGCCGGGTGGTCGGTCTTTCACGCAACCGTTTGATGTTGGCAATGCTGTAAGCACCCTGTTTTCCACCTTTGTTCGGCTACTTCCCCCGCCGCCCACTGTACTAATCTGATTTACCTTTGCGCCCCCCTTTCCCCCCCCCTGCCTGTTTTCCAACCTGCCCGGATTTACTGCCACGTTCTGGCTTCCCAACCCTTCCTCCTTGTCCGGGCGACGCATTCCCTGTTCGGGCTTTCTGTAGCGCCAGGTGGGGGTCAAAGGGTGACTGATGTCCTCGTGCTTAGTTTTTTGGTACTTTCCGTCTTGTTTTTGATCCTGTACTGGGGATTCTTGAAACCGACGGTGGTCTGCTGGGACCCTCTTGAAGGCCGCCTCATAAGTTTGGTCCCCTCCGCTCCGTGTGTCCACGTCCCTTCCGCTTTTTTCGGGACCGCCCCTGGTTCGTCTTCACTGGGGTTCCTGCTCGCCCGGCTCCTTCGGCTTCCCGACTTAGTCGTGCGCTACCCTTCTTTATGCTTCGGATGCCCTACCAAAAGTGCCCATCCCCGGTTTGTTTTTTTTTGGTTTTACTTTCAAACCAGACGGTCATAGCATCCCATGTCGGACTGCGGCCCAATTTTGGATAGTTCCCCTTTTTTTTTGTTTCTTTCGGCTTCCATTATGATTTGGATAGGTGTCTTTTCAGTAGTGTGACCGGGGACGGCTGGTGGAAGGGTTTTTTTTCACCGGCGTCTGTTATGTTTTTTGGTTGCGTCGTTTTTTGGCCATGTTTTTTCGGGATTTCTTCCGAGTTCGTTTCTCCCCCCCCGGACAATTCCGAAAAACTATTCGAAGTGGTTTCTATCATGAACTGGGTGGGGTCTCTGTAACCTTCTTGTGCTTGGTCTTCTCCCCTTTCCCCCGTAATTTTCTTTCGCCTGGTATCACTGACTTTCCCTCTGTTTTTTCTGTCCCTGTCGACGTTTTTTGTTCCCCGGCTCCGCACTGGAGATGTCGGGTCGCACCTGCTCGCCGAGTGACGATTCGCTGCGTCCCTTTTGCCTTTTGGTAGCCGGTGGATGAGTCCCCCTTTCTTATGTTCTTGTTCAAGAACCCCATTGCCGTCTTTTTTGCTGAGGCTCATGTCCCCTTTGGTCTCTTTCTCACTTGTCCTACGGTTCTAACTAACTCTGGTTTTCCCAGTGTCCCCCCAGGCCCACGGCGAGGAAGCTCTTCCGCGGCCCGCAGGCCTGCCCTTGGGCCCGGCTTTGAACACTTAAGTCCCGCTGTTTCTGTTCGGAAACGTGCCAGTTCGACCTTAGTCTCCGCCGAACCCAACAGAGGCATCCTTCCGTGCGGCGTGGAAGTTTTGGGCCGTCGAGATTTCTTTGGGCGGTTTGGTTTTTTTTCTTTTTTACTTCTCTGAGGACGTTACTGCGGCCTTATACGGCAACACCACTTTCGCTTGTTTTGGCTCTTGTTCCCTTCTAGCTTTTGCTCTCCCGCCCGACTGCTCCTCCCAGCCCTCCCGTTGGACCCTGTGTGCGGAATCGTTTGATAAACGTTTCTCTTGCCGGGTGGGCTGTTTTCCTGTCTGGTCCTCTGCCCCGCTTTTCCTGAGTCTTTGCTAACAGGTCCCTTTACCGTCCGTTTGTGGCGTGGCACGGCCCGCGTCGATTTTCCGGGTGTTGGTTTCCGTTTGTCTGGGTTTTCTTTTTTTTTTTTTTTTCTAAGGATTGCTCTTGTTTTGACCTTAAGCTGAACTCCTTTAGCTAACCCGAATGGTTCTCTTTTGCCCCCTTCCTCATCTTCTTTCTCCCTAAGTTTTTTTTTTGTTTGTCCCTCTAGATTGCTATTGTTCCCTGGAGCCACGGTGTCGTCTTTCACCGAGGCAGCGGTTTTTTTTTTGACGTTGCCTTTTTTTTGCATGAGCCCATCCCGACCCCCGGCGTGTCGTTCTGACGTCGTTGTTGCGGACAGGGACTTTGGTCCGCCGTGTTTGTCGGTAACTTGTTGTTAGTCCGTTTTCATGGAACGGCTTTAGTTTTTCGGGGGGGGACTTTCGCCGGCCCCGCCCCCCAATTTTTGCGGTCTTCAAGGCCATCTTTTCTCAACAATGGCGACATTTCCTAGGGGGGATCAGAGTGTTCTCCTGCAGGTTTTCCTTTCGAGTCCTTTTCTTCCCGTTGGGCCCACCCCTCACGGAAGGCTTCACCGCAGAAGTGGTTGGCCACGTGACGTAGGCAGCCGTCGTTTTCGTTTTCTTTCGCGAGATACCCCCCAAACTTACCCCGTCCTGGCACGAAACACTACGACGGTGTTTTGCCCGATCCGAGCACAACCTTTTGGCTTCTCCTTTTTTTTTCCTGGCGCACCGTCGACATATCCGTTTCCTCTGTTCCCTGACCATCCCCCCCCCTTTGGGGACCTCTGTGTTCACGCCTCCCCGTACTTCTCCCCCACACTGCCCGGAGTTGGCGCTGCTCTCTTTTCTTCTCCCCTTCGGCCGTGCCCCTTTAACCCCTGTTCAGAAGTTTTTCCCGTTTTGTTGGTCAGAATGTCGCCTTTTGCTCGAAGTGACGATCGGCTCCGGCCCTTCCTACCCTTTTGCGGGTTACCAAATTCAATTTTTCTTTCTTTGGTGGTTTCGCGTCCTTTTCCCGCGATCCACAGTGACTTTTTTTATGCATCTTCCTCGTCGAGCATTTACGTGTTTTCCTTGGGGCGGGGTGCGTTTTCACCGGACGTCAAACTCTTCGAAAACACCGTAGTGTCCGGCATTGTCTTTCCATTGGTTTCCTCCTTCGGTTTTTTTCTTTCCGTTCAGCATGTCGCCTTTGACTGCGATTTTTTCCGCTTGAATTCGTAAATTTGAGTATTTTTCTAGCTTGTCGGTTTTGAGTCCACTCTTTTTTCTTTTTTCTTCCCCACCCTGGCCTTTCCTGGGTCCCCGCTTTTCCTTCCCCTGTCCCCCTGTGAAACGACCAACCCTTCTCCCCAGCCTCGGTCACCCTGACCTTAGGCAGGTGCACCCTCCCCTCCATCGTTCATAATTTCTCAAGCTAACCACTCCCCGTTTTTTTTTGGGGCCTTGTGTGTCTATCCAACGCTGCCCCTGTCCTGCGTTGACCGGCGGGGGTTTCCGGACCAGGACTTTGTTGGTTTCTCGCCCTTTTTCTCTCCTCGTGGTAGATGGATAGTGCGCGGTCTCTTTCTCCTAGGGCCCCACGGGACCTGACATTTCCGCCGTCGACCGCATTGCTCAGTTGCAGTTTCCCTTCTTTTTCCTGGCCTTAGTTCATTTGTTGATAGCCTTGTCCCGTTGCGCTGTTCCCCCGGGCGTACTTTGGCCCTCCCAATACTCAGGATCCTTTCCCTTAGCCTCGTAAGTCACCCCCCGTTGGTTCCTCTCCCCCCCACCTGGGCTCTTTTGCCCTAGGCGTTTTGGGGTTTTTTTTTATCCCGATCGGTTTGCGACCCCCGGGCGGATTTTTTGACGTTTGCTTTTCTTTTTGCATCCCCTTGGGGGGCACACCTTCGGACCAGTGCCTTGCCTCTTTTCCCGATTTCCTTTTCTCCAGGCGCTGGTTAGTCTGCTTCCGTTCTTTGGAAAATTTGTCCATGGGCTTTTGCCCCCCCCCATGCGGGACGGATTACGTTTCACCACCCTTGTCAATTGTTTTCTTCGTGTTGCCGATGCTGTCCCGAGGACGGCAGGCGTGTTAACCCCCCCGTCGAAGGGGTAGGTTCATGGGGATTACTTTTTTATTTCTTTCGTACGGCTAACGGTTTCTTACGATGACGGGCGTTCGTCGCGGCCAAGGTCATCTTCTAGGTTCGCGTCTTTTCGTTTTTGCTTCCCCAGTCCATCACTTTCGGTTACACGCAACCTCTTCGTCCTGTTTCCACCCAGCAGTCTGATCGGTTTTCTCTCTGGAGCCTGTTTCTTTCACCCCGGTTCGCTTTTCCCTTCCAAGTGTTTTTTTGTTCGGACTTTTTCCCCTTTTATACCTCCTTTACTCCTGTCTCAGCATGGCCTTTTTTTTCCCCCAGATCTCCAGGACGGTTTTTGGCTGGCCCGGGAAATACACTGCTCTTTTTTCTACATTGCTCACTTTCGCTAGTCAGACGTGGCCAGCTTTTTCCCCCCCCCTTTCTTCGAGTTACTCTACTGGCTTTGCTTCTACTTTCGGAAGTTTTTCAGTCATCACCTAGGGAGTCTTTTTACCGCCCTGATCCGCCTTCCAGGTCCACCATTTCTTGTGCACGTATTTTCCTGCCGTTTTGCTCCTCGCGTCGGTTCCCGTCGTTTGCTCACCCCCTTGTCGTCAACGCGGAGTGGGCTCCTTGGCCGGCTCTTTTCCTTTTAAAAGCGTTGTGATGACGGGACTTTTGTCTGTATTGGACCGTGGAACCGTTCCGCAAACCTCCCTTCTTCCTTGGTGGCCCTGGATGCGCGATGCCTTCTTCTTTGGACTGCCCCTTTTCTGGCTGGACCTCGGCATGACGATTAAGTGGTGTTTTTTGTATGGCGGGGCCCCCGCGGTTTTTGTCCTTTGTA
>Ga0179593_1684125_pt1 | contig 15670 bp, 18 predicted proteins | sample CZODoug2_1_08_16_FD_185931 | JGI IMG/M metagenome (GOLD analysis project Ga0179593, IMG submission 185931) | Vadose zone soil fungal communities from Angelo Coast Range Reserve, California, USA - CZODoug2_1_08_16fungal (PacBio error correction) | ecosystem: Environmental > Terrestrial > Soil >... | reverse complement strand
CCCGCATCCGCGCCTGGCAGCGCCTTTGCGACATCACTTGCGATCTCCCTTTCGTCCGAGATTAGGACTTCCCTAGCCTCTAGCGGCGTCTCTCTTTTTCCTGTAGAGCCGGTTCAAGTCTTTCCCCACCCAAACGATCTTTCCCTTTTGAGAGGTCAAAGAAGATTCGTTTCATGCAGCGTTCCAGGACGATCTACGGCGACTTCCTCCTCACGTTTGCACCACGTTCTGACAGCCTTTCTTTTTGTGCCAAAGTTCAGGGCGTCCCTCCCCCCCTTTTTCGGAACGGTCCTTCTCTGCGGCCGACTGAGGATTTAGAACTCAGACCCCCCTTCCTGCCCCTATCCCTTGTGGTGGGTCTCTGGTGTGCAGCTACTCAAGGCCTCCTGCCCTTTTACCTAACCCGAAGCGGTTTGGGTTGTTTTTGAAGAGGGGTTTGGCTTTTGTACTTTCTGGACTTTTTTATAGCGACCCCCCCGGGCATTGGTTTCAGATTGTCTCCCCCGACAACCTCATTGGTTTCTCTTTTCATGATACCGCGACACCCTTACTCCATATCTCCTCCCACCTCGTCCCCCTTCCCCAAGGGCGAGGTCGGCACCCTTGCAACACGAATCGGAGCTCCGCCCACTCTCTTTTGCGTATGAATCGCCCCGCAGTTTTCTTAAGACCCTTACCTCGCATCCCCCTCAAAATTCCGTATTTTTCACTTTTTCTTCACCCAATGGCGCCCCCGTGGTGTTAAGACCATAGCGGTTCCCCATTCAATCACTCCGCCCCGTCCTCCACATCCCCAGGCTCCCCAACAGCTGAGATTCTGTCCCCTCGCAGCAACTCCCGTCCGAAAGACCGGGACCTTCCCCCCCCCCCCCTTGTCCGGCCTCAGTTTCGACTTTCCCTGGTGCCATAGCCCCCTGCATTTTTATACTCACCTTTTTCCGCGGGTGCTTTCTTGCAGGAAGCGTCCTAGTCTTTGGCGGATTGCATTGCCCCTCTCCCGTGTTAAATCCTCTTCCCCATACGCTACTCTCTGAACCCTTTTGCCTCCTTCCCGGATATCCCATCATTTCCAGGAGAGGGCCGGCCAGCAGGATTATCTAGTGTCCCCATCGACCACACCCCCCCCTGAATTCCTTTCCCAGTGAGCGGCCTTAAGATAGACAAGTTTTCAGACAAAATGTTTTTTCCCCCACAATCTCCCTCGCCCCCCGGAGTGGTCCCGTTTTCTAATGACCTCTTTTTTTCTTTCTTATCGAACACCTGACCCCCTTTCGGGCGAAACCGCTGTGGAAGATCCCCGTTTGACCTCCGGATTAGGATCCTGCGTGCGGCTTCGGATTCCCTTGTTTCCGGCAACCGTTTCCCCAATGAGTGCAACTGCCCCCTCTGAGGAGCAGTAATATTCTCCCCTGCCGGGATATTTCCTGTTTCCCCCCTTTGAATTCTGTCGTCTTGACCAGGCGCCCCTCTTTACGCATATTCGTATTTCTGTATGCCCTCTTTCAAGCGACTTCGCGCCTTTTCAAGGAGATGCGTTTTATTCGTTTTTTTGCATTTTATTTTTCCTTGCCAGACCTCGCGTCTCCAAGTCTTTCATATCCTTCCAGGTGCTTTTTCTAGTTTCCTACTCACTTTTGAGAGAGATACTGGAGGCCCTTTTATGGGTCCCGGCATTCTTTTCAATGATAGTTTCTTTTACCGGCCTTCGACCCCCCCCCCCCCCCCCAGCTGAGGTTATACTTGCAGGTCTCTGGGCGAGGAAAAGTCGCTTGCCCTCCTCATCTATCGATCTCCTTTCCTTCTTTTCCAGGCGGAGACCGAACACCCCCCCCTTAGAGTCCCTTTTTTTTTCCTTTTTTGATGCGATCTCTCCCTCACCTCACAATGATGGCGACGATTCTTTTTCCGCAGAATTGCAGTTTGTCCGCCCCCCTCAAATTTAGGTTCTCGGAAGATTCCCTTCAGGATTCGGGCACCTGTTCGTTTTTTGTTGCGGATTCCTGTGTAGAGAATACTTTCCCTTTAGAGCTTTTTTGCTTCGCTTATTTACTCACCCTCTTGAAGCCTTTCGTAGATGTTGCCTCCCCCAATGGTTGAAACGTCTAGTATTTTCCCGCGTCCACCCTTTCAGTCTCTTTTTGGTGTCGATTTTCCCGCAGAGCCCCCCTAGCAAGATTTCCTTTTAAGGACCGCGCTTCCCTTTCTGGTCCAGCGGTGTACATTTTTTTTCACCCTCTTTCGCTGTTAACCGGTTCCTCGGAACCTTTTCTCACTTGAGTGCGGCTATCCAGGATGTCTTTTTCACAGCCAACGGGGCGAGTTTTTTTGCCGGCGATCGCTTACGCGAAGTTTATTCCTTGTGTGTTTTGCCGCTAAAGAGTGATAATTGATTTTCCCCCCCTTCAACCGTCTGGTTCTTTTGGTGTTCCTTTTTCCGAGGAAGTGCTTTTTTTGGTGCTGAGGAAGAGAGCCCGACTGGTGTGTTCTCTTTTGTCTCTTCCTAAGTTTGTCGCTTTCTATAGCCTTTTCTTTCTTCTTGCTGCTTTGCGTCAAGGGGTCGACAAACAATTTTTTCTTGTACTGCATTGTTGGCTTCGGGCTTGGGATTTTGCGCGTTCTTATTTTGGAGACGATCTCGTCCCCTGCCGAAATTAATATAAATTTTTTCACGCTACGCTTCCGTTTTTCTGGCGGAGGAATCAGATGAGGTTTTAGTGAAGGAAATCGCCCGTCCGTCAGGTTATTTTGTGTTTTTCCCCTACCGCCTGACGCCCCCCCCCCACTGCTTCTCTTTTCCCCCCCCCCCCCCCCCCCCCCCCCGCCCCCCTCTTTCGACTGCCCCCCCCCCGACCTTTCCCGTCCCATGGCGGTGTCGTCTGGTGGGGTTGGTCAAGCGAAACCCACCTTTCGCCTTGAAGGCCCGAGGGGTTTCGCTACCTCCCCTTATTCCCAATTTTTCTGACCCAAAAATCCACACCCCCCCCTCCCGTTTGGCATCCCTGAGGCAGCCGATTTTTCCCGCTGCCCCCCCCTACATACACACCACGGTGCCAAAGAGATCGTCATCCGTGGCGCTCGGCTAGTCGTCTGCCCGCCTATGTCACCTTTCCCCCGTCGAATTCCGGTTCGCCCTTGATGCTGCTCTTGTTTTTCCCCCGGCGATTTGCCTTTTTGGCTTCCGTGGAGCTTCAAATTCTGGCCTTTTTTAATTTGCTCACGGCTCCCGTCTCTCTTTTCTTTCAGGAAACGGCCCCCAAGATCGTTGGGACGAGCCTTTTGCGAGTCAGAGCAGCCGCTTTGTACCGGACGAAATTCCTCCTTTCTTGAAACGACGATGAATTCTGCAGGTATTCATGGTCCCCTGCCGCGGATGCGATCGAGAGCCTCTCTTTGAATATAATCCAGTTGTTGTTGTTGATTTTTTCCTCTAAGTGCCTTGCGCACCCCCTCTCCCGATCGAACTTTTTCCCTTCATGGAGGGAATTATTCTCCTTTTGTTTCCTGAGTCTGACGCCTTCCTCCTATCTTTGTTTCCGCTACCGAGCTTTTTTTTCCAGGCGCGGCGCCTCTTGCCGAGGCCGTGCCGGACTTTCTCGTCTGGCGAGCCCCGTCGTGCCGCCTTCCCCTGCAGCTTTTTCCTTCCCCTATTGACTCATCTTGCCCCCTGACGGTTGTGCCAAATTTCGCAGAAAGGGCGGCCTCCCCTTTTTCGGCGGCCGCCTCGGCCTCGTGAGTTGGCCCAACTCTTACTCTACAGTGGTGGGGTATCCTTTGGGAATGCTTAGTGTCCTTTTCCCCTCCCGCAGGACTTGTTCTTTTGTGGCCTTGTGATCTTTTTTTCTTGGAGTTCCTTCGTTATTTTCTCCTCGAACTTTTTTTTAGGCGAGCGCTTCTTGGTGGTTTTTTTTTCTTTTAACCAACCCTACGACACACTTTCACCAAAAACAGTCTGCTCCGTTCACGTCACCATCTTCAAGCCGCCTTCCTTCCCTTCGTATCCTTTTTCCCGTTTTTTTTTGCCGCATTCCTCTCCGACAGCAATTTCTTGACGCGTATGCCCTTCCATTCTATAGAAGAGATTAGCTTTCCCTAGCCTTTCCCGATGCCTTCATCCCGCGCTCCCGCCCCACTCGAAAGAAAAGCCTATAAAGGCCACCTGCACCCCCCTGGGCCGGTGTGCACTTAAAGCAATCGATCTCACTCTTCCCAGCATGGGTAACTCTTCATGTGGCGATTCTGTTTCCCCCGCCCCCCCACGATTCGATCACCCCCCCTGAGATTATTTCGCTTCCTTCGAACCTCCCCCCGAATATCCCCCAGGAAGTTACGGGTAGCCCTTTTCTTTCGAAATTGCATCATTTCTTTTCAGACTTTTTTAGGCTTGGTTGCTGGACTACAAACAAGGCCTCTTCCTTAGACCGTGCTCTCTTGCGCTAGCCTAAATTTTTTTCTGTGAATTTCTCTATCTTCTCGGTTGTTAACTCTGCACGGGCCTGATCAGGACTTACGCGACGATGTAGTTTCGGGAGATTAAAGTTTGCTTTTCTTTGCGGACCGCAGTTTGCTTAGCTTGCCTCCGGTGCCCATTCTCGACACCCCTTAGCCAAGACAGGCAATCCTTTTTATCCGAGACCTCCCTTATCGGCCCTCCCGATTTCTCTCTCTCGTTCCGGCGTGGGCTTCTGTAATCGTAGGCGAACCTAGCAAAGACATGGGTGATCGTGTCTTTAGACCCAACCCCCCCCCCCCACCCTGCAAAGTGAGTCTTTGCGTTCTCGCGCAGCCCCTGAAAAATAATTACTTTGCGATACTGCGCATTGACTGTCCCATGGTTATAGGGCGAGCACCCTTGAATTAAGGCTTTCCCCATTGCTGCGGCGCCGTTTTTTTTTGTTCTCCCTCTCTTCAGGGCGATTTTTGCAATAAATCTTTCAGGGTTCCTACCTCCTGCGATGTTCCGTGTCTTTTTTTTCCCTCCCTTGATAGTCTATTCTTGCCGGGCATATGCAACCGCCTCCTGCGCCATTGCGACTTTAGATCTGTTCTCCTTTATTTTCACCTCGCCTTTTAGCTTTTTTTTTCATTTTTCCAAGCTCGCCCACTCTTTTGCGCCCGGATCTAGTTAACGACTAGGGGATCTCTTCTCCCCCTCCTGTTTGGTTTTACCGGTTCTCTTCTTCCAATTTTTTTTTCTGTCTCTGTCCATATCGCCGCCCGTTGTGACTTTTTCTTGACCACATCCCTCTACCCGGTCGGTCCTGGCTCCTCGTCGATGGCAGAGCCTTTCATATACTCTTTCTCCTTAGTTCTGGGCCCTTCTTACGCCCAATGCCTTCAATTTTTTCTAAGGCGAGCTTTGCGATCCGCCCACCCTGCACCCTTGATCCCGAGGCTTTTTGCCATCCTTCTTTGCAGCCAATCACGTTTTTTTCTCGTCCCGTCGGCTCCCAGCCCACAATCTTAGAAGGTAGCCATATTGCTTTTCCTGCTGCACGCGGTCTTTCACCTTGTTAGAATCCCCCCCCTGATAGGGCTGGTTCCCCTTTTCTTATTCGCCTACGATTACTCCATTCCCACCCTTTCCGCGTTTGCTATTAGATCACATGTGGGGAGTTGACTTTTTGTTGAGGATTGCTCGTCTTTTTTTCTATTTAGAGTGCTTTCCCTTTTTAAACGATGACCTTTACGACTACAACTCTCCTTCTTCCCCCCGGAATGCCTCCATTATTCACGGGATCCCCCGGGTTTTTTTCCCCTCGGACAGCGTATTTTAAGTTCTTTTTTTTTACCCCCTGAAAGATCATCAGGATGTCTCCTCCCACCAAACGGGGCGAGTCCCGGCGATGCTTGCACCCGCGCGGTCGAACTTTCATTGTGTTCCTCATACCTCCCTTTTACCCTTAATTCTAATTTGCTTTGGGCGTCCTTGGTCCGAGGAGGAGCGGTCGGGATGCGGTCCTTTCGCGGTTATCGAGCCTGGTTTTGAGGGACCTCTCTTGGCGTAGGCCCCCCAAACTGAATGAATTTTTTCTCTTCCCTTTGGGTCCTCCGAAGATTTTCTTTCATAGGGCTTTTTCCTTCGATCCCTTTCTTCTTTGACAAGCATCCATTTCCGGGATGACGATCTCTTCCCCCCGCGCTCGAAGACTATTCCGCCCCTTAGTCCCCGATTCTTTGTCTGGAGCTTGGCGTCTTTCCTTCCTTTGGTCGATTCGAGGCTATTTTTTTCTAATCTTGGCCTCCTCTTTTTTCGTGGTCGCGCGTAGCAGAGCCCGTTCCGATCACATTGAGTGTCTTTAGGTTTTTTGAGCGCAAGCGAACCCCCCTCCCTCCCCCTTCCGAGGGTAGTCTCCTCAGAGCCCGCATTTCCTGCTCAAAAACAGCCTCTTTTTGGCAAAGCCAACTGGGCCCCCCGGCCCCGGAACGAGGACAGGCTACTCCTCCCACCATACATATCCCATACACTTCCAACTTTTTGTGCGCTTCTCTTTTTGGCGAGAGTTTCTTTCCCCCTAGTCCTCCCTTCATACGTGCGTCGATCTTCTGTTAGCCATGTTTGTGTTGGCAAAAAACCTTGTTCCAGTAGCTCTGTACTCTGGTGGTTTTCCCCCCTCATGTTAGGATCGCTTATGAACTTCAGCTCTCTTCCCTTTCCCTAGGGGAGGCACGCCGGATAGTGGCAGCTTCTCTTTAGACGTCCAAGTCTGGATCGGCCCGAACTTTTTTCTCCCCCTTTCTCATTCCCTCGGTCTCTTGGTTCCCCTTGAAGGTAGATCTTCTTTCAGGCAATTGGCGCGCCCGCTCCTTTTTCTCGAGCGTATCTCTCTCCCTTCCTCAGTTTGTAGATCCGACTCTCGCTTTCCTGGGCTCTACTCTGATCGGCATTTTTCCCCTGCGATACCCTCTGATGTTGCCTTTCTGATGTTTCTCTCTTCAGCTCGAACAGGGTCGGTACGGAAGGTGAAAGGAGCGGTCTTCCCCCCTTTTGAAGTTCGAGGTCCCCCTCTTCTCTGTTAATGCCATTTTTCTTTTCCTTCCTCTTTAGTTCGTTCCCAGCAAGTCATCATTTTCCTTGGGGGGATAGGCCTTCCGGCCCTGCCACCCATTAAATTTTTAAGTTTTTCTCGAGGGCGGCGATACTCCTCCCTTGAAGATCGCTTTCCCCAACGATTACGATCTCTTGTTTTTTTGGGGGGTATGAGATGTAGGGTGTTTTGTGTATATGTGGATTCCGAGGGGGTTTTTTTCCCCCGGGATCTTGAACCACCGCCTGGTTTCTTTTTGGGGACTTTTTTGGGACGGGAGGAGGGTTGTCTTAGCGAAACTCGGGCATTCCCTCAGGCTTGGCTACCCCTCTTGCAGTCCCCCCCAACGCCCCCCCCCTTTCTCTGTTGAATACGCGCGACATGATTATGCAAGAACGGTCCATCTGAATCCCTTGAACACTAGAGGTACGGCCGACCGAAAAACCGGCCCCCCTGCTCCAACGATCGAGTAAGTTTCGGTCTTCTTCTTCTCTTTCGGCGAGCCCGGCGGCCTCTTTTTCCTCCTGTTTTTGTATAGCCGCCAGTTAAGGGAACGCGGATGCGTCGCCTTCAGTGTGTTCTTACTAGGGACACATTATCAGCATTTTTTTCCAGGTGGTGTTTCCCCCAAAAGGCTCCCCCCAACCCTTTTTACCCCGCGATACCTTACTCGCGCCGCATTTTCCCGCGACTACTAGGAAAGTTACGACCTCAAAATCCCCTACTTTGAGGACCTTGTCCTTTTTTTAGGCTGGCCCCTTTTTTCTAGCCGGGAAGGTTTCTGGGGTGTCTACTTCCCTGCTTCTTTTTCCCCGCCCGTGGGGGGTAGCCTGGAATACTGATGATCTTCTCGTTTTTTTCCCCAATTGAAATAGAAGGGCATGTCCGCCTTGTCCCTTCGTCGCCCTTGGTTCTAGCACCTTTTTTTTGTTTTCAGTCCGCGGGCCGGCTGATCTGATTCGGGTGCGCCTTCCTGGCAATCGGCGGACACCCCTTCTATTTGATTATCCTTTCCTCCCCCATTCCCTCTGGAAGCCATATCTCCAGTGCAACGACCCTTTTCCGGCACCTCGACAGTTCCGAAGGTCGTGCTTTGGGCGGTGAGTAATCGTCGTTCTATCAGCCCGCACTTCTCCTTTCCCTCTTATCTTCCCCCCGGTCCCCGGCGCACTTTTTTTCCCGACGGAAACATACCCCGCAAGCTCATGCGCCGGATGTGGGCTTTTCCGAGGGAAGGAGGGAGTCTCCTCCGGACCTCCTTTTTCATTCACTTTCCTCTTGGTCCTAGTCGCCCCTCGGTTCCTTTAGGGCTGCTTTTCTCTAATCAAGCTCGTCGAAACCCTTCGATTAAGGAATTGGGCTGGTGCCTCACCCCACTTTTCCCTTCTGATTCTGAGGACTCTGCCCGTTTTTCAGCGCCCTTGCTGAAAGTAGATTTTTTTTGCAGCCGGTGAATCTTTTTTCGCCTCAAAGCCGTTTAACTTTCCCCCCCCAGACCTCTTGCGGCTCCAGTTCATCAGTTCCGATCGCTCCTTTCTAGATATATTTTACATTTGTTGTGTGAGAGAGGATCCCTTTGTTCTCGGCCCCCCGCTTACGATCTTTTTCTGTTCCTTCTTCCGTTCGTGTGGACGGCGTTCAAAACCGTGCGGCTTCTATTCTCTTGCCTTCTCAAGTGGTAAATCTTTATTCTAATCGACGAATCTTCTTCTTTTGTGCAAATCCCCCTTCCCTGGACTTAACCCAATTCTTTCGCAAGAGAGCTTTTCCTTCTCCTCCCCTCCTCTGCGCCCTCTGCCTTTTTTCAGCAGCAATTGCATCCAACCGCAATTATTTCTCGGCGCTCCCCCTTTTTACCATCCGTCTTGCCCTTTTTCCCTTGTCGTTGGACTTGCCGCGCCTTTGTCGAGACTAACTTTCGGTGTCGAGACCTTGGCTGCAGAAGTAGTTTTCGCTGTAATCCCTCTTTTTCTCCTTTCGGCTTCTCGTCGAGGGTTTTTTTTGCCTTCGATCCCCCTTTGTCGTTGCCGCTCTTTGGTTTTTTTTTCCCCTTTATGCGATTCTGGCATTTCTGTGTTTGAGCACCGGATTGACGCATCCTTAGAAGACAGCTTCCGGTTCCGTCGCTTCCAAATTATCCCTATGTTTTTTTTCCTTTAGCGGCAGCAGTCTTTTAGGAGTCCCTATCCTCTCTTGATGCCGTTAACCTACCCGCTGGGAGAGCGGACTTGGCCGGCGCCGTGTTTCGAGTTTCCCTCCCGTATTTCCATTCTCATTCACATCCCTCCCCTTCTTCAGCCAAATGGGATGCAATTTTCAACCCGTCGTGCCTTTTTTTTAGGAGGCGAGGGTCTTCTGTCCTGAGGAACGAAATCGGTAGATGGCGGATGCTGTTTTTTTTTTTATCTTCACATCTTTCGAACAATTTCCCTCTCTTTTTTTGCTTTCTTTATGGGTAGCACCCCACCCCCTTGGAAGCGACGCATTTTGGCCTTTTCAATTGATAGGCGCTTGGCTGTTTCCCCCTTTGAGGCGAGCGGGTAGGCCCATTTCCAGGTTATTCGACCTGACTAAGACTTCTTTTTCTTTCTTTTTCCGATCGCTTGCTTTTTAGTAAATCTTTGTCTGTTTCCGGTGAGGAAATCGCCCGTTTCTTTGGGAGATTGTGAGAATCTTCTTGTTTTTGTGTTTTTTCCCCTTTTGTGCTTCCTTCTGGGTTGAGAGTCCAAGGACTTTCACCCTCAGAATCGCCTCTGGAAGGTAGGATGGGTTTCGCCTCTCCCTCCCGCCACCTCTTAAACCCCTCTTTTCAACTCCCCCCCTTGGGTCCTGCTTGCCGGCCCGAGACTATGACAACCAATACATCCCCCCCCCACACGGTTGCCACTGATCCCAGGGCGTCGATCTTAAACTGTCTTTCTTCTCCCCTAGCTTTTTCGCTGCTATCTGTGCCAGTGTCGTTTCCCCTTCTGATCTTCCCCCCAAACGTTCTTTTCAGCCCTTCTCGTTTTATTACCTTTGGGTGCCGATTTCGATTAAGGCGGCGTTTTTCATCGCCTGCTGGCGCTGCATCCCCCTCCTTGACTTCGGCAGTTTTTCGTGGCAGTTCCCCCTGGAAACAGCCGACCCCCTGCGCTTTTTTCCCTTCAAGAGCAGAAAAAGGCGACTTCCCTCTTTTGAACGAAGATGAAAGTCTCTGTGATGTACGGGCAATGGGCTCTCCAGTTCCTGTCTCTTATATTCGTTGTTTTTTCTTTCTCCGCCTGGTTTTTCCCTTGACATCACTTTCTCCTCTTTGTGGCCCAGGCGAGGACCCCGTCTTCGACTTTATGAATTGATTGTAGTCCTCCTTGGCGCTCGAAGGGTCGTTCCCCTGAAAGGCTGGTTCACTGGGTGAAGCTCTCTCGATGGCGTTAAGTTTCCTCCCCGCCTTTTATTTCCGAGCCGCCTAAGCGTCCCATGGGTAGGGAACCGTCAAGTCATCATGGACGAGATTTCCCCCGGCTCTTGCCGTACCTTTTTTTCCCCCTTTCTTACTTTGACCCTTTTCTTACCTTCGGCGAACTGCCCGTCTTCTCTGCGCGCCAAACGGCTGATCTCTTTGGAACCTTGCTGATTAGTTTTTTTTGGCATTTCTTGAAGTTTTCCCTCTGCCTTTTTGCCCACCCCTTTGGTTTTTTCTTTCCATGGTTTTCTTTCCGTAGTAGGTTTCTCCGAAACCTCGGGCCTTCTTCCTCCTTTGATGGTGGTTTCGCTGCGTCAACCCCCCCCTCCCCCCCCACCTTCCTTTTCGTTCTTAATACGCTTTTTCTCTTCTTAGCTCCCCCCTCGCCTCCGTACACAGGGCGCGGTCCGTGCCACCCCTCAACACGCATCTTGGATCCGCCCATGGCGATCGACGCGTATCCTCAGCGGATATTGTGGTGACGCTTCTTTCCCCCCCCTGGTGCCATTTTTCTGGCCGAACACGCCCCGCGCAAAGTTCTCTTCAGCCGATCCGTTTTCACGGCCGGCCCCACCCTTTTCTGTGTGGCGATCCGCAAGCTCGCGCAATTCTTTGGAATGGCGCTTTTTTTGGAGATCGTTCCCCCGACAAACTTTTTTTTTCCAAAAACCAGTGACCTCCCCCTCGACTGAGAAGCCCTCCGCCTTAATCGGACTTGGACAGACACCTCCTTTTTTTTTTTGAATGCATTTAATTGAACCCCCTCCCCCCCTCGGGGCTCTTTTGAAGAGTTTCAAACCCTGAAGGGACTTTCCTTGATAAGAGAGGTCTGTCCTTGTCCAGCTCCCCCAGTTTTTGGAATCCTTCTTTCCGGTGTAAAATTGCTTCCCTTTGCATGATAAGGACCGAAGGACGAGTAGTGCCCCTTCCGTTCATATCAGCCGGTAACCCATTTTCCCTTTTTTGAGGGCAAAACTTTTTTTCACGCCCACCCCTTCCCAGCGGCATTTTTTTTTTCGTGAGCGTCCCTTTTCTAGAGGCAAACACTGCACCCTACGCCTCTCCGTCCCGGGCGTTTCGGTGTGATTCCGACCCCCTCCAGCCCGATCGTTACTCCGTCCCGGCAAAGTGCATTCCTTCCCCGTGATTCCCCGGCCCCCCGGACACTTTGCCGATCCTGCGGCTTGTGGTGTGCGGCCTTCATGGGGAGGGAGCGTTTTGCGCCTAAGCCAACCTCCCCCCGGCTTTTTGTCGCACTTTTGTGGTGCAGGCCTTTTGATCGCAGAAATCTTTGCGAAAAATGCCGCTTTTCCCTTTTGGGCTCAGTCTTCCCGTGACCCTGGTTCCCCGACTCGTCCTTTAGTATGATGCCTTTTTTCATCTGCAGCGACTTTCGCTTCCTTGCGACCTGCACTTTTCGCAGAGCCACCCACGACGTCCCCCGGCTTTCCCCCTACCCTGCAATTCAGCATCCCTTCGGGAGGGCTTTATGGACTCTCTCTCCTGCCTCTTTTCTTTTATACTACCCCTGGTTTAGAGAGATCCTGGAGGATCTGAACGATTCGCCTTCATTTTTCTGGCCCTTTTCCGTCGATTTTTTTGTAGAAAATAACGATTATGCACAGATTTTTTTCGGTCCTGCTCCTTCCCCCTTTCGTCGCTGCCCCAGACTTAACGAATAATCCTACCAGATGCGTCATTTGCCCTTAATCCCTGAGACCCTAAGCCCACTTCCGCAGGCCATTTTAGAAAGGCGAGCTTTTTCTCCTCCTAACTACCCTTATTTGTGTCCTATTTCGGACGTCTTTTTTTTAGCATCATTTTTCCACGCAATTATTTATTCAAGGTTCGGCTCTTCCCCAGTCGCCTCCACATTTCGGATCGCCCCTGCCTTTTTTTGTTTTTTTGATCTTGCGCTGAAACGAGGTTCCTCATCAATTTGCCGTTGTCTTTTCCTGATTTTTCTCTCTTTTTCCTCGCCTACGATTCTCAACGCCGCGGACTGACCCCTCGGAGATACGGAGGGGCTAGAGAAATGGTTTGTCTCTATGGATTTTCCGCGCACACTCTTCTTTTCTTTTCACCTTTCTTTTTCCCTTGAAACCCCTCTCCTGAGACGCGAGCCCTCTCCGGTTAAGGACCCGAGCAATGCTCCACTCCTGCCTATTGGAAGGTCTTTTTCCTCCCCCCTCCCCCCGAGTCCCTGTTCCATTTGCGAGGAGCAACTTCCCCCCTTGATCACTCAGAGATTTCCTACAAGCGGGGCGAGGGGGACTCCCCCTTTTACCGCTTTTCTCTTCACGGTCTTTTGTTTCTTTCGGTGTTCTGACCCCCTCCCCGCCCCCTTGCTTCCTTAGACAAATGGAGCCCTTCAGGTAGAACGTCCCTTTTGGCTGTCCGGCCTTTTCCGGGGACTGAGGCTGATCCTTCATCTCGTTTTCTTTCTCGCCTTTCTCCTCTGGCGTTCCCCAAGATCGCACCTGGCGCTTTTAAAACATGATGATCTTGCCTCTATTCCTTAAATATGGGTAGCACCCACGTTCTTGGCCCAGGCTGGCGGGATTCCCTCTATCGCGTTTTGCCTCTTCCCTGGAAGAGGCCTTTCGCTCTTTTACCACGCGCTCGCGCCTTCTTCATCCTCGGAGAAGGTAAAGATTGATGGCGGAGATAAAGATTTTTTTTTGACCTTTCCGTTCCCTTCCCTTCTCTTATATTGAAGAAGCTTTCTCCCTTTTTTCTTTAGCGTTTGCGACTTGCCCCCAGCCCCGCCTTTTTCTGGGTGGAGCCGCAACAAACCATCCTCCCTGGCTGTTCCCACGGCCCTTCCCAACCTTTCCACACTTTTTTGGGTGGGTCCAATCCCCCTCCGGCCTTCGGCCGTTTTCACCGATGACAGGCTAATACCCTTAAATTCTTCAACCACCCCCCCACCCCCCCAAGAGTTGTCCTGCGTTCGCTGTCACCTTTTTTTTACAGATCCGCAGCTTTTTTTTCGTTCCCCTTTTTCCGTGACGTCGATCTACTTTGGGGCGTAGACCCTCGGCCTGTGGCACAACCCTTCCGGCTTTCTGTTCCTTTTTGGCGCTTTAAGTCTTCGAGATCCTTTTCGACGGCCATGACCTCAGAGATCTTATTTGTCACTCTGCACGGCCCTAGGACTTTTCCTTCCGCTTTGCTCGTTTTTTTAAAATCTGTTTCGTCTTTCGCCTTCATCGAGGCCCCCCTCCCGGCGAAATTACTCCTTCTTGTCTCTTTAACCGACGATGAGGGTCGATTCTCCCCTTGTCGGCTTCCAAGATTCCTTCTCTCATCCCCTTTCCCTCCCCCTGTTGTTGTTCTTTTTTTTCCATACTCCCCGACGTTTTTTCCCCCCTTGCCTTTTACATAACCTTGCGTCGTCCTTGGGTTACCAGGCGCTACCCGGATTCCGCCTTTCGCTGATTGGCTCCTCTTTTTCCCTGACCGGGGGTTTCCAATTTTCCTACCTCGAGGATTCCCCCCTCTTTGTTTTTGAAGACTTTTCACTTCTTTTCTGGCGCCTTTTCATGCCCTCCAAGCAGGCTGGTCTTTTTTGCCGACATTATCTTACCCCCGTCACCCGCCAGCACTCCATTTCCCCTCGATGGCCTTCCGGCCCCCCCTTTTGGGACAAATTCGTCCCCCTCGGGGCGACCGCCCCGTTGACGGCACGGTCAATTACACTTGCGGACGCTGAGGATCGGCTCCCCCCCACCGTGATTTTTTTTTTTTAACGATTACGATCTCTTTTTTTTTTGGGTATGAGATTTGGCCATGCTTCTTCCGTCTTCCAGGGGCCACGTACTTTTTGAGACAAGTGGATGGGCCCCCACGAGGATGTGGGTGGACTCTTTGGCGTGCCGCTTGATGGTTTCCCTTTCGTGCTTAAATCTTTCCCTCTCTTTGGTTACGCTTTCACGACCCGCAACTTTTTATTTCCCACGTCTCTGATACGCTCTGACGGAATAAGCTTCTTTCACTCACAAATCGCCTCGACCTCAGGTCTTTGTCCTGAAACCCCTTCTCCGCCAGCATTTTCCTCTTTTGGACGGTAGGCAAGAGCGATGATCGAGAGACTGGTGAAGAGATCTTCTTTACTTCCGAAAGGTCATGTTTCCTCCGACCCCCTTTTTCTCCCCCCCCTCGATAAATTAGTTCAACCCCCCCCACTTGCTTCCACAGTGGTGTTTCAATAGGGAAAGCCCCCCCCTTTCTAGCGCCCTCCTCCTTGGAGCCTTTTTTTTCTCCTTTCTAACGACGACCCCCCAACTTCTCCCCCCCCACCCAACCATGTTTCGGAAACCGTAGACTCTTAGGCCCTCCTTTCTTCCCGCACTCGAGTTTCCCTTTTCTCCCAAAGTCCCCGACCCCACCCCCCCCCCCAACCCCCCCCCCACCCCCCCAACCACCCCCACCCCCCCCCTTTGATTTTCCTCCCCTTGTCCTAATCTTCCCTTTTTTATTTTTGGTTGATTAGAAAGACCCCCTAGACGGGAATCGAGAGGGTTCCCCCGAGCGCCCATTTTTCTGGTAGTTCCGCCCCTGTCCGATTTCTCGTGTAACCATTCGAGGACTGATCAGAAGTTTTCGTCGCTTTTGCAACCAGGGGCGCCAGCGTTCCTGATCCTCCCGCTTTTAGTTTGGCAGGCTTTTTTTTCCTTTTCCTTCCCCCCGGTGCAAGCGGACGACCCCTTTTTTTTTGCAAGAAATTCCTCCCTCTTGCCGGACGCCATTTCTTCCCGACAGTGCAATCCACCTGATCGAAGGCACAATTCTCCCGTGTCGGTTTTTTTTGAGTCTTTTCCCTCCCCGAAGCCAGTTTTCTTTTTCTCGAAACCCTGGCCCGAGGAGCGAAACCGTTCGCGCAGATCCCAGGAAACTCCGCTTGCTTCCTGGATTCCCTCCTGGATCTCCCTCTCCCCGTTGCGATAATTTTCGTTTTTATTGCTGCGTTACGCCGTATCTCTAATGGTGATGTGACTTTCTCGAATCAAGCTCGCCTTTTTTTTCCCCCCTGCACGCTACGGTAGGCGGAACATTTCCCCTCCCTCTTTTTTCTTGAGGGCGTCTGCAGCGCCGTTTTTCTGCGACCCCCCCCCCCCTGCAGTAGTCCAGAAACCCCCCCACAGAGGATTTTTCTCCCTTCCCCTATGGAATAGTCCTTTTCTTGCCCGGATTTTTC
>Ga0179593_1365142_pt1 | contig 15670 bp, 18 predicted proteins | sample CZODoug2_1_08_16_FD_185931 | JGI IMG/M metagenome (GOLD analysis project Ga0179593, IMG submission 185931) | Vadose zone soil fungal communities from Angelo Coast Range Reserve, California, USA - CZODoug2_1_08_16fungal (PacBio error correction) | ecosystem: Environmental > Terrestrial > Soil >... | reverse complement strand
TTTGATTAGCGCTTTTCACGGATTGAAAACCCAAAGGACATTCTTGTTTTCTTCTTTTTTCCTCATCGATACACCAATCGAGGATAACCCTTTGGTCTTCATCGGCCGAGGTCCACCGACTTCATCCCCCTTTCGCGTTAGCTCATTCTCAGTCTTTATAGCTTGGGGTTGGCGGTGCCCCAAATTTTTAATGTTCTTGCTCCCATTGTTGCAACAACGGCGGACGGTTTTCCCAATTGAAGCTTCGGAGTCCCGCAGGGATGTCCTAACTCCCCCCGTTTTCCACAGGATTTAAACTAGGGAGATGTCATTCGACGGGAGAAGTGTGAAACCCAAAGCTCGGCCCGTCTGTTTGACTTCCGAAACATGATGAGTGTCCTAACCGCGGAGGATACCGGCTTCCCTGGTCATTGGCACACCTTTCTCCCTCTAAAGTTATAGCGTCTCGTCATCCAGAGTTCGTTGAGCGTTTCGAATAAGCTCCCCAGGGTAGAGCAGTAATTGCGTACGTACATCCCATCCCCTGTTTGTTTCTTTTTTTCTTGAAGCGGATGAAACACCTTTCCAAGTCCTCTCCGTCCCAGGCAGATCCGAACCCTTTAATCTCCCCAAGCTTAAGGGACCCTAGCTCATTGTTTTTCCCTCCGACACATTCGGAGTGGGGCGAGGTTCCTTTTTTTCCCTTCGAGTAATTCGGATTCTTTCAAAAACGTGCACTCTAATCCCTCTTCCCCTTGGGTACGACTTCCAGGAGCAATAGTGAGTTTTTCTTTCCTGCCGAGCTTGAAGAGAGTTGTGTCGTAATCTCACTTCCCCCCCCATATGAAGTGTTTCTTCGTTCTTTTCCTGAAGTCCAGCTCACAAGTTTTGTTGAAGAACTTGCAAGATGCTTATGGTGCGTCTCCCTCTTTAGGATTGTTGCTTGGCGTTTCGTCGTAGAGCGAACAAGTTTTTTTTAGCGCGAGATTTTTTTTTTTTTGAGAAACCTGATGTCCCAATTTTTGTATCTTTCCTTATCCGTCTCCGACCTTCATGCCGTATCGGAATCTTTTCTCTCTTGAAAGAAAGATACGGGGGTTGTAGTTTTGTTATATGGATTTTCAATATCCGATTCCAGAGGCCGATGAAAGTAGGTGTCATAGTGGCGATTTCATGCGGTTTCCCCCCATGCGACTTGCGCACCATACCCTCTTTCCCTACTTTCTGTTGAACAGTCTTTTGAACCACCCTCCCCCAAGCTTTACTATTTACTTGGGTTCTAACGCTCCTGACTTCCCTGCCTTACGCATCGTGACGTATGAGACCCCTCCCCCACCCCCGACGGACAAATCGTTTCCTGATTATTGTAATTCTATTAATTCTCGCCCCTAGTCTCAAAAAGGTTTCTCGTTTCCATGAGCCCTTTTTTGCTGACTGACCCCCTTCCTCGGTATTTCCTTCCAAGAAGTTTATTTTCGTCCTTGCCTTCCATAGCGGAATCCCCCCCCCTTTGCCCTTCTCAGTTTAAAGTTGAACACTCTCGGATATTAAATGTGATTACCCACCAGATACGTTTTTCCTGAACTTTCCATTACGCAACTTGCTTCAGATCGCTCGAAAAACCGTTAGGTAATTCCGTTTGCGAATTGTGCACTGACTCCCCTTCCTTTCTCCCCCTTTCCTCACCTACATCTGACCCCTCTTTTTCCAGAGCTAGTCCTGCCCAGGATTGAGCCATCCAATATATATTTTTTTCGTGGAACCCCCACATGGGGCAGTTTTCTCTTCTGAACGGTGTGGGATAGTAAGAATCAACGCACCCCACAAAATTTTTGATTCGGTATCCAGCCACATCTCTCTCCTCGAATCTCCGTCGAACTTGCTTTCTCCTCTTATTCGTGCGCTTTTAACGTAGCCCTTTGAGCATCCATGTCCTAGGTTCCCCTCCCTTTTATAAATTTTCTTATTTCCTCATCCTCCGGTTGTTCTGATTCCCTCACTCATGCTCTCCTTCTCTCGGTTTTGGTTAACGCGACGAGTCTCCCCTAAAAGTTAGAGGGAGCCTCTGTCCTTGCTCTCCCTAACAGATATGGGCTTATACTTGCCTGCAAACCTTTGCGTCCTTCTCTTTGATTCGTTCAGTCTTTCCGCAAACCGTTCGAAGTTGAATAATCTTCCCCCCTTGCCAATTTCACTCCGGCGATACACCCCTTTGGGCGTTATTTTTTTTTTTTTTACTGAGGTCCAAGCGAGACCCCCATCGGGCTATAGTGTATGTGGATGTTCCTCAGTGGATTGAAGCAGTCACCTTCGCGGACCATGAGGATCATCTCTTTTTTTATGTTTTTTACCTGCGAATTGCGTATCTTCATCTTTAGCACCGATCGAAGATGTCTTCGACCTCCCCCTCATTCCAGTCTGTCCAAAAATAGCGTTCCCCCTTCCCCTTTCTTCTGGTCAAGGATGGATCCGAGTATTCGATTTTTTAAATCCCCCAAAATGAGACTGATAATACCCTTCCCCTTTTCCTGCTAATTTTTTTTTTTTTTTTTTTTTGTTTTTTTTTTTTTTTTTTTTTTTTTCAGTGAAGACGAAGACCAGAACATCGTGTCCTTTTTTCCCTAGACGCCCTTTTTTTACTTCTTTTTTCGAATTCATGCCCAATCTCATTCGATCGGTTGATGTTTTCTTATATACGTCCCTATTTATCCTTTTATTCTTGATCTTTGTACCCACTAATATCGTTCCCGTTTTTCCGTTTTAAATTTTCTTAGCGTCAACCCGCCCAATCTTCTTTGGCGCTTGCATTTACTTCTTTCTCTTCTCCCCTTTTACAGAAGTCCTCAAACTAGCCTAACACCCTTGCGATAGTACTTGATCCCTGTTCCATCCCCCACCCCTCCAGCCCCCGTTAGCTTGGCTTCCTACGAGCGAGCATCGCTATCCTTCGTCTTCGTGTCTCGAGGGGAAGAAGCTCTCCGACTTTACCTTTTAAACCCCCACCTTCCTATGATTACTTTTGACTCCCCCTCGCTCGAACCACACTTCGTGAGCCCCCCCGCCCCCCTTCCCTCGGCAAGTCTTATTGTGATCCGGGACTTCCAACCACCCCCGTCATCCTCGATCTGACTTTCCACTCTTTGAGCACCACTCCCGTAAGATACGGAATGAGAACTCCAGCGCTCGATTTTGATTGCGCCCATTTTGGTACCTCAGTGTTTCTTGAACATTCATCTCACAATAACTCGCGCCGTCATCGCCCCTCCCGAAATATCGCGGACCCTCCAAGATCGCGGCCATCTTCGATTCCCCCCCTAGGGTGTCTCTAGGACTAGCCCGTACGACCGATTTCAATACAATTTTGTTCTCTCCTTGTTTCCCTGTTCACCACCACAGGAATTTTGAAGTACCTTCCATGGCCGTATACCCCGCACGCTCCTCCGACTCCTTGATGATCTTGATAAATACAGGTTATCTGATAATTGACTTTTTTTTTCCAGTTTTCCCCTGTCCCTCCCCGTGCTGTATGGACACGTCTGCCCTTTCCTTTTCAAGTCCCAACATCTGTCCACTCTTTCCCCTTTCCTCTTGATCGTCCGCTTGACATCTGGAGAATTCTAAGATTGTCCCCCAGACGGACTCGATATTCAATTTTCTCCTGCTCCTTTGTTAAAGAAGTTACATTCCTCAGAAAACCCTTTTGTTCTCCCCCCTCCCCCGCTTCCCATCGCCCTTCCTAGAAGGAAGGGAGACAGCCGATTTGGATCCTTCTGAGGATTCCTCACGGTCCCTCTCCTCTCTTTTGTATATGTAGCAGATTAATTTACACCTCTCTTCTTTTTTGGGTTGCAGGCTCGTCCCATTTCAGAACATTCCTTTTCTTTCGACTAGTTTGTTGTCAGAGATCTTTTAGACGCGCGATTTCGACTTATGCCACCCCCCCCCCCCCTTTCTGTCCATAGTGTTATCTGATCCGCCTCTTACATCGAGTCCCAAACGGCATTATTTTTCCTCTCTCCCCTGAACAGCGGATCAATGCGGGCCCTGCCAGAGGAGCGCGATGAGAAGTTATTTTCTAGATTCCTGGTTTTGGGTAGAACCCCCCCACTCTGGACTCGTCCTGTGTTGTCATCCACTTTTGTTCCCCCCAGGAGCTCCACTTTTTCCCGTTTTCCATTTCTTTTCAAGCTTTCCATATCCAAGATTTGAAGTGATTGAGAACCCGCGTGATGTTCCGGCTACAGCGCACCCTGCAACTTCGCTTCTCTCTTTCATTTCTCAGTCGTCGTTTTCTTTTTTAATATAGGAATTTCCCTTCCTGTCCCACCCTTTTCGGATCCTACTTTGCAACACTGTTAGGATCCCAAGCCCCCCCTTTACTCCAGTTAGGTTAGATTCTCTTCCTAAAAGGGCCCTTTGAATAAGTTGATGTATTTAGTCTGACACCCCGAGCTCAAATCCATTTTCTTTTTTTGCCAGGACTCTAGAGCGGCGATTCCCCCGGTCAAATTGACCCTCTCGTCTACTTCTCTGAGAAACCCCCCCCCTAGACTATGGGACGCGAGCTGTTAGGTCGCGTATCAAACTTCTTTTTTATGACGCAGCCGAGGTAACTGTCTCGAAGGTGAGAACCAATCCTGTACGTCTTCATTTCTCCGCCCAATCAAGAGCGACTCTGGTTGTTCCTCTTTCTATCTAGTAGCTTGTGTGTTATCTACTCAAATCTTTATCCCTATTCGAGGATAGTCCGACGTCCCCTCTCCCCCTTCCTTTTGCCGCGGCATCTTCGTAGTTCCTGAGAGTAGAGGAGTTCTCTGTTGATTTGAAACATCTTTCTATTCAGCGTTGGTTTGCGCCAATTAGTTTTCAACTTTTTTAAGCCCATACCGCGACAACGTCCCTTTTTTCCTCTGGACTATAGCCCCTGCTTTCTCTCTAGGAAATCCAGGTGGATGTGATGTGGGTTGGGGATGTTTTACAACTAGAGATGTCATACGAGGAACCTCATCCCCAGGTTGGGCACTTTTCCTTTCCAGAGAGGGTTCCCCCTTCTAGCAAATTTACCTCAAGTCCTGCAAGTAAGCAAAATTGTTTGCTGGGTTGTCCTTAGTCGCAAACTTTCTATTTTTCCCTCCCTCCTGTTTTTTCTCGATAATCCTCTGACATCAGACTTACGGTTCCCCCCCATCCATCCGACGGCGCTCCTGCTCTGCCTGTATGCTTATCGATCCAGAGTCATAGGGACGAACCTATGTCGCGTTCGCTTCTTAGAAGCTTTTTTTCTGCTCAACGCGCGTTCTCTCTTCTCGCCCCGTTTATTTGTCGAAGTTCGAGACGCGGGAATCCATCCAGCCTAGAGGTCAAGCTATCTTTCCCTCTGCTATCGTCGGATTTTTCCCTGATGGAACATCTCTTAGTCTTGTGCTACGACTTTCCAGAATTTTTGTCCGCATTTTTCTGTCGTTTTTCCCCAGCGGGATTTATCATCATGTTACGCTTGGCTTCCCCCCCCCCCTCCGTTGGATAAGAATACTTTCTCCCTCTTTTTTTTCCCCCTAGATTGATCATCTAGAAATGACCCGTGTTATTTGATTTGACACGTTCCCCATTGTGAACGTTTTCTTTTGCTACCCTGGTGAGGATCTTTTAAGCCCTGAAAGCAAATCCAACTGCTTAAGCAGCTTTTTTCTTCTTCATAAAGGCCAATCGCGATTTTCTTTTTTGACGACTCCGGCGAAAGTGAGCCTTGGATGTGCCTTGATCCGATTCTCTTCTTGAGGTACCGTCGACCCAGAGCATGCTTAGTCAGAATCCCTAATTTTTATCATCCTATATTTATGTTGTGTTGTCTCTCTATTCTAAAGTCCTTTTAAATGCTCCCCTGGTGTAGAAGGTAAGCGACGATAGTCAAAGACACGTTCGATTTAAGTAGTAGTAGACCCCAAAGCTTAATCTCTTTGGCATTACAAGTCTAACCCAATATTCTGCGTGAGGATTTAGTGGATTGCGGTCATTTATTAAATATACCCTTTCCTCGCCTCTCCCTCTTCCCTGGTCCCCGAACCCCCGTTTTTCCCCTTCCCTCCGCTTCGAACGTCCCTCCCCTTAAACAAAGAGGGGATGGACCTGATGCAGTTTTTCCTTCTTTACACCCCAAATATTTTTCCCGTGTAGTTTCTTAATTTTTTTTAAGCAGTCACCGTAGCGGTGAAACATGATGATCGTCTGTTTTCGGCCTCGAGTACAGCAAATGCGCTTCCTGCTCCGTTTCATCAAAACCCCTCCGATGAGGCAGATGTGACATCGATTTTCCCCTCTCTGTTGATATTACGCTGCTATGTTTCCCTTCTGGTTCTTCCTGTGTTTCAAAAAGTACTAATTTTCCAAACTTTTAGTCAGATCCCACCTAGCCTTTTTTATTACAGAGATTAAAGGAGATACAACGGCTGACCCCGTTAGGTAACCATCTACCTCTTCTCTCTCTCTACGTACTTCCTCTTGAATGCATAATCCGAGGAAATAGACTTTTGATGTATGGATTTTTATATTCATGTTTTTCCAGGGGTTATGACCCCCCCCTTTAAGTGAATGATTTCGAGTTCTAACTACGGCACCCCCTCCCCCCCATTTTTTTTTTTTAATTTTTTTTTTTTTTCGGGCCTCCCTGCTTTAAAAGGTGAGATCAATGGTGCCAGCGCCATCACGATCTAGGCACCTTGAATACATCTTTGTTATATTTGGCCTAGTACTCCTGAACACACATTTTTTAACCAAACTTTCAAAGTCTTTTCAACTTAAGACGCTAACGCGATCCCACTTTTCCTCCTCTCCGTTGCGATCTCGATGACCTATCTCCTCATTGCCACATTGGCGTTCCCCCACCCATCTTTCTCCCCCCCTATTGCGATAATGCGCCTCTTTTCTTAGCGACCCCCAATCTATAAGGCCCTCAACTTCTTCCCTCACTTCCCTTTTGATGACGTCGAACCCACCGTTGAGAATTAGACCCCAACTTTTGGTGAGATTTCACCCCGACAAACGAGTCAGTCCAAGTCTCGGACTACGAACGCAAGGTTTCTATTCTTGCTGGTAACAGAAAATTCCTGCTTATTTGGCCTTTTAATACTTTATCCGTCTAGGCTTTCGTACGAGCACCTCCTTTAGTTTCCCGGAGTCTAAAGAATCGTTTTCCTGCTCTTTCGCGTAGTCGCGAATAACTCTTTCTTCCCTCCCTCCCCCCCCCTGGACGAGGAAATCTCTCTTCTTTCAAAAACAAACAGCCCTTTGGGATGACTCCTTGATATAAAAAGTCGGATGCTTCGCCACGCGCCCGAGGTTTATTGACTCCTTGACTGCTAATAATTGCTTCTTAGTTCCCCTTAAAGTTGCGTTTGAATCCGCAGGTAAATTCCTTCATTTTTAGTCTCATTTTCAACAGAAGTCTCCTGTTTTATGTCACTCACTTAGTCCTTAAACTAGAACGTTTCATTTTTTTATGTGAGAAATAGTATACCCCCTTCTTGACCAGTATTCCTTCACTTGACGGCAACTTCAGCTAAGTGTTGCACAGAAGTGGCATTCAATGACTTCCTCCCCAACAAGTGCTTCATCGGACAACACTCAATACCTCTGTACGCCTCGTCCTCCTCTAAGCATGATGAGTGGATAAGTTGTTAGGACTCTGATGCCCCCCATTCTCTTTTGATTCTTTCTTCAAGAGGTTTTATAGATGAGTAAGACACCCCCCCCCTCTTCATATGTGTGGGTTCCCTTCTCTGACGTCGAAATATTTATATAATAATTATTTTTGTTTTTGGGTGTTCCCGCCGGTCTGAGTGATAGTTAGAAGATGATTTTCCTCTCCTGCACCCACCCCCAAAAGTCCTTCCTTCGTGTTCCGGATACAGATTTCCCTATGGAGACCACGGACGATCCTTACTTCCCCTCCTTCAGTTTCAAGATAATGAGTTCCACGCAGATACCCGCTGCAGCTCCCTTCAGGAAGGGTATACGCCATTTCTCTTTTGAACCCCCCCACAACTGTGTGAGGCGTACCTGTTCATTCCGTCTTTCAACAACGGCGCGGGACTAGACATGAGTCATCTTCTCAGTCTTCCCGGGCAGTGGTCTTACTCCCCCGAGCCCCGGAGCACCCGATGTAAAAGTGTCTTATCACCTTCGTAACTCCCTGATTCCGTCTCCTTCACTTTGCCGGTACCAGTTCTTTCAGTTCTGTTTCCAGTCCCCGAAACATGCCGGAGGTCATATGAAAAGAGAGTCATCCTTCTTCCACACTTTCTCTCCTAATCTCTACTTTAGGTATCCCCCTTCTTAACTAATTATTTCTTTTTTTTGACTTTCATTTTTTCCCAGGCTTTAGCCCCACATTAATTCTTTTTTGAACGTCCTCCTGAGCGGCGATTAAACTTCAATGATTCTTCTTTTCGTACAACAGCTCCTCGAACCCCCTTTGCAATGTCAATACCTTTCCTATTTTCTTTTCCCATCGCCAACTTCGGCGTGGGTCTGCCTCTCGTTCCTTCGGCATAGGAAGGTGAGACCCCTGAACCTTTTTTTACCGCCCTTTTCTACCAGAAAGATATTCTGACCCCGCGCTGGCGTTCCCGCCGTTTTAAGCTGTGCGTTAATCTTTCCCCCTCCAAATGTAGGCTCGGAGTTTTAGGAAGTAAGATACCCACAAGGCATTGCCTCATTGGTAATTTTAGTTTTTGGTCAGTATCTTATTGCAGCGTCTTTCCGTTAGGGCAATTAGCTGTTCTTTTTTTTTTCTCCAATCTTTCCCTTCAGTCCCGCGACGACCCCGAATGCAGCTTCTGAATGGGAAGTCTCTAGTTTTCTTTTTTTTGACCGAGGTTGCTTTTTGTGGGGATCTAGTGGATTTTAAAGTATCGATGCCCTCGGCCACTTCTTCCCTTCCAACTGTGTAGGCATAGTGGCCTTCGATCTTTTTTTTCTCTTCGGGTTCACTTTCATGAAAGGATTACTTGACATTGTTGCTGGGTTTGCCCTTCGATCAACCTCTCCTCCCCGAATCTTGGTTTTCCCCCTTCCCCTAATAGTCCCTTCCGCAGCGGTGACTAACTCCCTCCACGCACCCGAGCTGCTCCTTATTATTCCTATGCTCTCGCTGCAAAAAGATGTGATGGTTTAACCCCGGACTCTTTTTGTAGCGTTTTGTAGTACTCGACCGATTGTCCCGCTTTCGACAAAGGCGGTTTTATTCATCTTCTACGAAATTTATGTCTCCCCTTTTTCACATACTGCCGGCCCGGATCCATCCTGGCCCCTTCCTCGAGTAACGAACCCCGCGACGTTAAAATAGAGGTCTAAACTTGCGTGATGATCATGTCTTTCACGATCTTCTAGTGTGCCTTATTAACGTACTAATTATTTTTTTTTTCCGCAATTTTAGATCGGCTGTCCTCCACGGCTCATATTTGCGAATTGTGTTGTTCAACTAAATTGGTTTCGCTCAGCCCCTCCCTTATCTACTCTTGTTTTGATTAGCCCCTTGCATCAGGATATGATAACTCGGACTTCTTTCCACCTTTTTTTCCCCCTGGAGTTTCTTTTTTCTTGGCCCTCAACGTTTCCGGATAGCCGAATTTCCAGCCCCAATCCAAATCCTTCCTCCATCCTTTGCGGGACTTCCTTCAATCGTGATCCTCTTTCCCCGTTAGCCAAAGGGTGCCGGTGCGATCCCTCTTTCTTTTCTTAATTTCGACGAGCATGTACCCCCCGTCTTTGTCGCGTTCGGACTTCTGAAGTCCAATTCTCTCCCCCGTTGTTGAGAGCTCTTTATCACTTTCCAGTACTTTCCTGACGATCTTTACCTTTTCCTTTGTTTCCCCTTTTTCCCGAAGGATGACATTTTCACGTGCCGAAGTTTCGTCAGACAACTTTCGAATCGCCGATTTTTTATTACCCTCCATCCCCAATAGCCTATAGTTTTCTTTGTTATTACTCTTTCTACCGTTCGGGCAGAAGACGTCCCACTTTCACTTTCCCAACTAAGGCTACACCCGCGTTTGGATGTTCTCCTCTCTTGGTCATCGTCCCCCAAATCGGGCGATTTCATGATTGCTCCAAGGGGATTTTTGACTTGTCACATTCTTTTTCCTGATGATCCCCTTCCCTAGAGATATGATCCCAAAATCGTATCCTTAGTTCTCCAAGGTTTTTCCTTCCCACACTATAGTGATCTATTCTATCATCCCGAGGTTTTAACTGAGGTTTTCTTGAAGATGCGAGGTCCCCCCGTCTTGGCCTTTCCCTGTGGCCCCTCCCAAATAAAATTTCGGAGAAGATTGAATACCCTACCCCCCCGTTTCTCCTCTGCCAAGAGCAAGTTCCGCCGACTCCCGCGGTGGGTTTTTTTCTTTTTGGGGGTTTAAACCCCAATGACTTTTGATTATCACTTTCCCTATTGAATTCTGATCTTTTTTCCTATTTCGCTTGGCTTTTGGATTTCCATCCGTCACCTCTGCTTATTCGATAGTGCTTCCCAGCTGCCTTTCCCCGGGAGTGCGAAACTTTGTTTCAACCCCCAACCCCCTTTCTTCTGAACGGCGTTCGGAACCCCCCGGATGGCAGCTTCCCCCTTGGGAGCTCTTCCCCCCTCCAAGTTTGGTCCCCCATGCCTTTTTGCTCTCTGCCTCGTAGTTCATCGAATTGTAAACCTCCCACACACTTTCCCTCCCCTTATCATTAACCGCGCGAGGCCTCGTCTATCCCCAATTCCGTATGTCTTTCGAGACCTTGTGTCTTTCCCTTAGAAGTGACTTGGCGTCCCACCCAAAATAACCTGAGCGCCTCTTTTTTTGCTGAGCACTCATCGCTAGCAAACTAAGCCTAATCACTTCGGAGAATTCAGGTTTTTTCTATGACCACCCCGTCTCCTCCCTCCAGGGTCGGTTCTATTACCGACCACCTTTTCCCCCGTTCACGTCGGGTCACTGACGAAACGCCAGTGCGGTCCCCCTACGGCTCCCCATGGCATGAGTAGTGCAATTTTTCTGCCCAACCGAATCGCAGTTACCTCGCTTCTCCGCCCCACAAGAAGACCGTTGTTCTGGACCCAGACTGTTAGTTCTTCCCTTCCTAGGATCAGTGTGTTAGATCCTGCCCCGCGCGTCTGATTTTCCCTTTTTTGTTCCCCTTCCACGTTTTCCTCGCCGCTGCCCGAAGGCTTAGCAGAAATTTTATTTTCTTGTAACAGATGAAGGGATCTCCACCCCTCCTCCCCTCCCGCGATCGTGTTTTCCTCATTCACTTCTACCTCCCACGGGATGCGAGTGGGAATTCCCCTTTTTTCCTCCGAATGTAATCCTCCTCTTTTCTCTGACCGTTCTTGCCTTTGAACAGCCGTACCTCCTTTTTGTAACTCGCATTCGAATTTCCCCCCCCTTGACCTCCCCCTTTGATGTGCCTGATTTTGATTTACCAAAGCGTTTTCCCCATGCAGCGGAATCGTCTCTTTCACTTCTTCCACTTCCTGCTGCCGGTCCCAGTGCCGGTTCCTTCCACCAAGCCTTTTGCCTTTCCCTGAAAAACCCAGACATCCCACTAATAGCACGAGATTGGACGCGTGCTTCCCTCTGCTTCTTTTTTTCCGTTTTTACTCGGTCTGAACCTCAATATCAGTCCTTCTTTGTAGCAGTCAGATACGCCACCCCCGAGTAACTTTTTGTGTGGTTTTCTTCTTCAAAATGAGTAGTAGACCCTTCCCTCTCCTCTAACCTTTTGTTTTCGATAGTTGTCCTCCTATCGTTTTCCTGACTGCACCCACACCCACGATCATCGTGGTCCTCATGCATACATTTATAAAAAGATACATTCCAGGAGCAACTTGAGGTTTTGTCTCCCCCTTCCAACTTTGAGGCCTCAGCATTTGAAGAGTACGTCGGCGGAGATGCCTTAGTTCTTCCTCTTGGTTTCCTTCCCACCACACTTTTTGGTCTAATGTGTTGAGAACCTATTTTGTTTTTCCCAACAACTGTTGACGTTTCCGTCCTCCTCCTTCTCAAGCGCTTGATTCCCTACCGCGATTTAAGCACTCTCCTTCTCCCCCGATTAAAATGTGCTTCGATTGTCATTCGAATCTTATAGTGATCCGTCTACGTGAAAGTTTTTTCCTACTCTCACCCCCCTGCTCCTTCCCCGAAAAGTTTCTTCGGATGAGCTGCCAATGTTCCTCCCCTTTAGAAATCCGTTATTTTCATCTCTCTAACCAGCTGCCGAGCTGGAGCGCCCTTCCCGTTTCAGTTTGTAGACGGCAAATTTAGTTAGTAATAACCCCTCTTTTTTTTACTTTACTCAGCTCCGAGTGGGATAACACTCCATTTTCATTGATGACTCAGAGGATATCTCCCCCCTGCCCCCCTCAGAGCAGGTTGTGTCAGAGAGTATTTATTTGTGACTTCTTTGTGTCTTCATTTCCTCAGATTATGATTATCGGTGCGAACCCCTGAACTACGAATGCCCTTGTTCAGCTTCCTCCCTTCTAGGTCGACCGCGATGGCGTTAAAGCTTTCAGTTGTGATGTTAATCTTCCCCTGCCCCACTAGGTGATCGCTCCTGAGGATGATAGGGTTTCGTCAAACGATAACCCCCAGTTCTTGCCTCCTTCGTGTAGCTGTCTGAGATTGAATTTCTCTTTTTTTTTAGGACTCAACAGTATGTGGCCCCTTGTCGAGATGATTTTTGGTTGCCTCCCCAATTTGTGTCCAATGAGAGAATCCTCCACCGCGATTTCCGACAACGTCCTGATTCTTCGGACTATCGAGATTCCGAGCCACGCCGTTGAAGCCACTACGTTTTCTAAATTTGTTCCTTTCTTTAACGTCCGAGGCCCCTCTCTCCAAAGGTCCATAGTTTCCTTCTCTTTTGAGGAGTTTAAAAATGAGAGAGACCCGGTTTCCTGCACCCTCCCCGTTCGCACGGGTGATGGGTGAAGTCTAGCCCCCAGTTAGAATCCGTTATATTTCCCCCTCCTTCCGGTTGGGCTCACTCTTTCCTACCCTTCATCCCTTTTAGGTGAAGTATAGTTCCCCCATCCATACATCCCCCTTATTTCTGGTTCCTCCTTCAGAGTTCTAGACTTCGAGACTATCGCAACGAGGCTTTGTGACCCCCTCCCCTCTTTTTCTTTTATTTCTTCACGTATACTCTTTGCTGCGCGTGCTTATTAGCTTCTCTTGACCTTTTTTCTTTTCCCCCTCCGTGTTGTAGTGAAATACATCATGCCCCCCGTAAAGTATTCCTTTCCCTCGTAGAGTACCCTCTTTATGCTCTTCTCATTCCCTCTTTCTCGTTGTGCCTTCCTGGAGTTCCCTTACCTTATACGCAATTTGTCGATCTGCTGCCGGTACCCGTGACACCAACTCTGTGATAACCATCCTCGTGACTGTGATGCCCTTCACCCCCTTGGAGCCTCCAATACTCGCCCGATTTGGTTAACGATTCTTCCCTTGCATCCGGATCTTCTCCCCCCCTCAGTCTCTTCTTTGAAATGGTCAAATGGAAAGTATTATCCTTGGACCGAACGGTCTTATGAGACTGTAACCCTTTGCAAATCAAAACCCAATTCGAGATATGTTTGCTGCTGTAATTTTTTTCCCTCCCCTCCAGAATCGCATTTTGTGAGCTTCCGTCCTACTTGCTCGCGTCTCCGATTTTTTTTCTCTTAATTGTTTAAAATCATGTAAATATCGTCTTCGACAGGACCTTCATAACATTCTTTCTACTTCACGTGTTTTTTGGTTGAGAGATCCTTTTATAACTTCGATCATCTCCGAGATATTCCCTTTCCGTGTCGTCCTTGATCCAACTCGACGCCTCTCTTATCGTCATCTTTTCTGTCGCCTTCTCACAGCCGAATAGCGATTTCTTCTACAGAGCAAACAATCTTTTCCCCTGTTAGTTTGGCTTGCGTGCATTCTATCGACCTTCGCCAAGAAACGACACGAGTTTTTCCCTTTTTCAAAATCCTTCGACAAACTCTTTCTTTCCTCTCAATGATAAGGCCGAATCTCGTTTCACCCCCCCCTCTTAGTGAGGCTCCAAGGCTTCCTCCCCAGTACAGGTTTATGTGATCCTCCTTTTTTTTTTCATGATCCCTGCCTCCCTTGTGGAATGACAGTTCTCACTTAGTAAGGCAAAACGAGAGTCGCTTTGAGTTTAGATCCCCCTGGGATATAAAGTCTTCCCCCTTTCTCCTTTGAATCTTATTTTGTGTTCCCGTTATGGCTTTCCGTTTCTTCTTCCCAATACCACTTTCTTCGACCACCATAATACGTTTGCTTTTTTTAGCCGCGATTTCCCCCTGAGTCATTTTTAGACCTAATCCCGCGAAATATGCCCGGTTCACATCGACTCTATCTCTCTCCGACTAGTTCTGCTAGCAGACGACCCGTTGATGTGCTTTCTAGTCACGATGCGGATGAAGTTCGTGTATTCTTATCACAACCTTAATTCGCTTCCAGGATTCTCCATTGCCGACCGGAAAAACATCAATTTTTCTTTTCCTTGAGATGCAATTACCCCTTCTTGCTCTTTTTACTAATGGGGCTTAATCCCTTTGCAGGACACCCTGAATAAATGAGTCCTCCTTTTTTTCTTCTCGATCTGCCCCCTAAACAATTGCCAGCCCCCCAGTCAACCTAGGAATCCCGCGCTTAACCAGTCCAGTCTTTCCTTCTCTTTTCTCTCTCTATTTCCGACTTACCTTTTTTCCGACAAAAACAAAATCATCTTTCTTACTTTATGCCTCCCTTCCGTTGCGACTGCGCACTACTCAACCGCCGGCGGCAAGCACTTTTAGTGGATTTTCTGCCCACACCCGATCATCTCGCACTCAATATTGGTTTTATTAACTTTCCCACGCGATTCAAGTGAAGTTCACTTTTTTTCTATCTTTTTTGACCCTTTCCCCCCAATTTCTTTTTGCATTGTTATACCTTAGATCTAACCAGACTCCTTCTTCTTTTCCTTAAGCGACCCCTCCGAATGTTTCTTTCTGAGAAAACGCCTGCTCTTCGCGTTAAAAGTGGTTTAGATCTTAGACTCGACGGTGTTCAATTATTTCCCCTTTCCCCCCCAATCATTCGCCTCTACTTGACCATGGATGGATACTTCGCAATGGCGATCCAAAGTCACGGTACTTCCCCCTCCGCCTCAGATCCTCTCCTGCCTCCCACTTTATCTGGACGCTCCTTGAACCTTGTAAGCTGATTAAGTTGAGTTCTATGACTCCTGCCAGGTGTCCCCCAGACTTGTCACCACTCCTTAGCAGTCCTGTAAATATTCCGCATTCGCATGACACTGCTCCCCTTTTTCATATTTTGTGCCATGATGCCGCCCCACCAGACCCATAGTTTTTCCCATGACGCGGAATATTCGCATTTCCCTTGCGTTCAACGTCGAGCCGTAAGGCCTTTCCCCCCTCCAAACTGACTTCCGCCACAACACCGTTCCCCAGTTTTCCCCACCCTATACCCTCATTCTGATTACTGCAGAAGAAAAGCGGGGCCTTCTTTCTTTTCTTCTCCGTTTTTCCCCCCCCCCCCCCCCCCCCCCACTCTGATGAACCTCATCTGGATCGATAAGAGGTTATAGCTGAGAAGACTCACTCCAACCCCTCTGATTTTTTCTAGGTGAACTCGATAGTAGA
>Ga0179593_1727449_pt1 | contig 15672 bp, 12 predicted proteins | sample CZODoug2_1_08_16_FD_185931 | JGI IMG/M metagenome (GOLD analysis project Ga0179593, IMG submission 185931) | Vadose zone soil fungal communities from Angelo Coast Range Reserve, California, USA - CZODoug2_1_08_16fungal (PacBio error correction) | ecosystem: Environmental > Terrestrial > Soil >... | reverse complement strand
GGCTGGCATCTCGATCCTTCTCCCTTCCTGAGAGGTTCTTTTCGTGCGATCCCGCCGCCGCGCGGCATCCTTCCAATGGCCCCCCTTTCTGTTGCTTCTTGCAGTTCGATCCTCTCCAACGCACCTCCCTCTGTCGACCACCTGGGTTGTGTGTTTGCGCTGGGCGTCTGCTTCCCCTTCCCTCCCTATATCCTTTCCTGCAGGCCCTCCCTTCCTTCCGACTTGCTTTTTTCTTTTCTCCGCTTTAAAGTCTCTTTTGAACGAGCTTCTTCCTTTCGTCTGTGAAAATCCGAAGCCTTTACGCCCTCTTGCTACATACTAAGCCCCTGGCTATCCTAGGATTCGCCGAACGCTTCTTTTAGGCGCCACGGCGCCGGTCTGCGCAATGTCGACGATAGTTCGAGCGCCGCCTCCCCCCCTTCGACTTTCTTCCGAATTTCTTACCTTCCTATATCACGAGGGACCCACAGCTGCGTCTTTCTCCCAGTTGCGGGATAGTGCCCGACCTTCTCCGAACCCCCGAGCCGTTTCTTTGGGTGATGCCCTAGGTCCCCTCTTCTCTGCCATTCCCCCTCGACAGAACCGCTACCTCACAAATAAACCACCCCTGCTTCCTTTTCCAGGCGATCTGACCAGTATGCCCCCTCGTCCCCGATTCAGCCTTAGGCGAGGGGGTCACCGTCGGACGGTTCAACATTTCTTCCCATAGATTGGTTATCACGACTTCCTCTCTTCCCTCATATATTTTCATTTCCCTCACGCGTTTCCTTCCTCGATGGCGCAGGACTAAAAGGGCCGCGACATCATATCCTTCCCCTCTCCCCTTTCCTTTCTTTTCCCTGAAACTAGAAGCCCTCAGTCCGTTCCTCCTTTTCGTCTGTCGAATTGTTCTTTTTTGATCCGTCTCGTTAGTCAAAGCCCCCAGCGCGAAGTCGTAAGTCCGCTTTCTAAAAGGTCATTCTTCCTCGATTATCCCCACCCACCCGTCCTTTCTTACTTATAGGAGCGCGTTAACGTGCTCAACGAATAGCCTTTCGTGCTGGCAGACTCCGCCCCCTCTTCTTTCTAGTCCCCATTCAAGTATAAGCGAAGAAGAATTCACGATTCTTCCTCGTTTGTACACGACGCAGGCTCCCCTCCACCGTGAGGCTGTATCTGCGGGGCACTTATCCCCACAAACTTCTTCTTCCCCACGCATCGACTCGCCCCCACGTCCAGTTTTCTTCTCATAGAGGTCGGACCCTCGCCCACGCCCCTCCTGGACGCTCAAACCCGGACGACAATATTCTATTTTTTTCCTAGTTTCCTTTCCCCCCCCTTTCGTCGGAGCCCACCAAGCCTCGTCGCCAATCCTCTTGCCTCTCCGCTTTCATAGAATTGTTTGATCGCAGGCGTCGATTTATTTTTCCCTCCGTGCGCCTGGAGAAGATGGTCTGACTCCTGTGTTTCCTAGTCGCGCTAAGAGAACGTCTCCAGAAGCGTGTTTTTGATTAGGCACTCATGATAGGGATACGAAATCTGGTCCCGCTTCCCCCCTTTCCCTCCGGCCGATCCACGTGTAGAGGCAATTTGGAATGTCCCTCCCGTTAATTGGCGCCCCTTCTGCAGCCTGATGGCGTCCCCAGGTGTCGCTAGAAACACGGACTTGCGACCCAACGGCAGAACTACAGCCCTTTTTTCCCCCGGTTTTTCTTTCCTTTCTGAAATCACATTCTCATGAACCCTCTATATGTCTCTAATCCCCCAGGTATGGAGAACTATGGTCCGCCCAACGACTCTTCGAGTTCTTGACGAGTTCCAGCCTTTCCGCATTTTTTTCCTGAATCCTTTGCGTCACGACAGTTCCTCCTCCTTGTTCCTACCCCCCATTAAGATGATGTCCCAGCGAACCATCATTTTTTGTATTGACCCGTCGAATGTGCCGGCAATTCATCAAGAGGAGGCCTTCCCGTTCTTCATAAACCCTTTATGGTGGATTTCTCGAGTCCCTTCCCCTTTAATTCTAGAGCCTACGTCCTCCAACAACGGCCCGGCTTTCCTGCCCCCTCTTCCTTTTTTCCGTTTTTTTCATGAAAACTTCCTTTATGGAAACTTCTTTTAGGTCTTTCCCCCCTTTTTTTTTTTCCCTTTCCGACTGAACACTCGCGTGGGTGCGGGCGTATCTCACTTGCCCGGAATTGGACGAACTCGGCCGGCGTACACCTTAATCCTAAGTTCTTCTTTCTTGTGTTCTAATAGAAGTCTTTCACCCTCTGCGCTTGCTTTCATTTTTCGTCCGGTCTATTGACAAATGTCCCCTAGGACTCTGACTTCCCCCCTGGTCGAGGCCGGAAAGTCCAGTAAGTCTCCCCATTAGGGTAGCAGTCGTCCCTTTGATTTTACTACGATTGCGCCCCTGGTTCAAAGATTTTTTTCACCTGGCCGATAATTTTAGTGCAGCCCTTGCGTTTGAGAGGACTGACGCGTCCCGCGCCAGCTCGAAGCCATGGTGTGTCCGAATTCTTCATTGAGATTTATGGTCCTTTTGTCCCTTCTTTTCCTAGGGAGTTTTGCCGGCGTTGTCATTTCCGCTGTCTAGCGCATAAGGACGTCCCGCGCCCCTTTTCCAAATTCGAAGTGAGACGGACTTTCGAGTCGTTTTTTCGGCGTTTTGCCCCCTTTATCGTCAGCTCGGCCGTCGCGACTCTGCGCCACCCATTCTTGTGGCGAACGTGTTGAGTTTTTTTTTTCTCGAAGATTTTGATTCTTCCACGAGCCGCGATCGTGCGGCCGTTCTCGAAACTCGTCTCTTCCGGTTTCCCGACAAGGTGAGAAAAGGCCTCTTTCTTTTAAGCTTTATGGAGTAGCCCGGCAACCCTCGTGCTAGTTCCCGCGCTTTTCTGCGCTCCTTCGTTGCTGGTTTTCATGCGGACTTCAATTAAATTTTCCCTTGCCTTTTATCTATCCTAAGAATAAGTTGTTGTTGTTTGATTCCACTTTGCTTTTTTTTTAATTTGGTCAATCGAATGTGAGCCTCCTTTTTCAACCCTTGAAATTACTCGCCTCAGGCGGGCTCGTCCCTCCGGGTTCCCTCTCGGAAGATTACTGACGCGGAAGTTGATCCTGTTCTTTTTTTGTCGGAATATTTACTGGCTTTTTGGCCCGGCTTCGGAACGGGTCCGCACGTCGTTTGCGTGCCCCCACAGCAAGTGTAGGCCCCACCCCTTTTTTTCTCTTTCCGCTGGCTACACTTTGAGGCTTCCCCAGGCGACCCACTCCATGCCACACGCCTATACGACTTTTTCCCCTTCTACTTCCTAGACCTTTTTCTTGCGGACTGACTGATGAGATCTCCGTATTTTTTCTTTCCCGCCCTGTAGTCGCGTTGGATCCTCCCGCCCTATGCCAAGGGACCCCCAACGGATTTCTCTTTTTGAAGAGCCAAAAATGTGGAATGCCTGTTTGCTGTTTCTTGACTAGTGGAACTTAGCCTCCTCCAATTTATCTGCCGATGAGCCGCCGGGCCTGTTCAGGGCAGTGTCCCGATCGGCCCCCCGGTTCCCTTCTTCCCTTCCCAGATGTCGGACCATCGTTTTCCCCTGGAGGCGCTGAAGGCGGAGATAACGAAATCCCTCCTCGCTCCGATGTGGTTCTCCGAATTGTCTCTCCCAAGCAGGCCTTTGATCCGACAACAACCCAAGTTACCCAGCTCGGAACGACCATTCGTTCCCCCCTTAGGTCCCCTGCTCGGCGAAGATGCCCCTTGGACGCCCATTTCTCAAAATCCCCATCCGCAGGTTGATACGCCCCGCCCCCCTCTGCACATGCCAAGCCTTCTTTTAATCGGCCCGGACCACCATTTTCCCCAACTGCAGTCCCTTCAAGGTAATTTCACAGAAACTTCTGTGGCATCCTAATGCCCCCCCCTGTTTTTTCCTACATACTTGAAGGGGAATAGAAGTCTCTTGTGTCTGCAATGGACGTTTAACCCCGTCTCGATCGGTACCCTTTTTTTTGTTCGGCGTGCCGCCAGAATGCATAGACGGCGCATAGGGCGGTCTCCTCCCCTTTTTCCCTTCTCATCAACCATCTAGCCCTAACCCCCTCTTCCATTTAGGATCCTCGTCTGGAGCAGATTCCATCCCCTGTTCCTTGACCGACTGGCGGTGCGCCTTCGCTGTCCGCAAATGATGCATTCCCGCTCCCTGTCGAAAGATCCTGCCCCACCTTTCATCGCTGCCATCCAGCGCGGTGTAGTAAATGTCTTCGCCATTCTTCGCTTCGATGAGAAGCGTTGAGCTTTCTTTGATGGCTCTCGTTTATCCCCCCCTCACATTCCGATCTTCCTTTTGCTTTTTCAAAAGGCGTTTTCGTTTCCGAGGGTTGTGTGGTTTCCCCTGCGCTCGCGTCTAAGATACGAGGCCGACATGCCGCACGGTGATAGCCCATTTCGATCTTTTCCCTGCGTTTAGAATAGTAGAAATAGCGTCTTTTTTATCCCATCCTTCTTTCTATTGGTCATTCCCAACCCGACTGCCTTTTGTGCGTCCTTAGATGAGCGGGGCTAAGTTTTTCCCCCCAATCCCTCCTCTTCGGCGACCCCCTTTGATTTGCGCCCCGTCGGTGCTTTTTCAACCGGAAACGCCCGCCTCGTCTCCCCCTTTGGCGCTCCCCCCGATGCGTTTTCTCTCGTGGGTGATAGACGACCTCCTCGAGTCCGCAGCTTTTTAATGAGTCTTGTTCTTCTTTGATCCGAGTCGGTCTTAACATTTGGTTCTTTGCTCCTCTCTCACGACTCCTTGGCTTGCAGTCCTGTCGATTCTCTGTTTCCTATTGGTTGCCCCCTCCCCTTCGTAATGCAACAAGCAGATATTTGCCCCCCGTCCGCCTTTGCTTCTTTGCCTCGACTTTTTTGCGTGAGAGCCTCCCTCTATTTTTCTCGAGGATCGTCGTCTTTTGAGATGCGGTGTAATGTTTTTTTTTCCCCTCCCGAGATAGTTCGCTTCTTTCACCGGATTCGAAGATGGGCGCCTTTTCGCCTGTCGCGCGCCGAGCTCGGGTTCATTCAGGTTGATTATGAAACTTCCATCCTCCCCGGCGTTATGAACCCCTAGAAGGCTTCTACTTCGCTGCGGCTTGTCTCTTTTTTTTCAGATCGACGCCTCTCGGTCCAAGTCCGGATACGCAGAGCTCCCACCTTTCCCTTCCCCTTTCCGAGGGTTGGCGAAGTCAGTCCTGCAGAAGTTTTTTTTTTCATGCTTGATTTTTTCCGCTTCTGGGCCTCTCTCGCTGAAAACAGGTGGCGGTAGCTTATAGTTCTGTTTTCGGAGACCCCCCTTAGATGAATTGCCGCACTGTGAGAAGAGAATAGCTTTCCCCACCTAGCGTATCAACGATCGCCTCCTCAGCCATCGATGCGCCCTCCTATACTCTTCTTTTTCTTCGAGGATGACCCGGTTGTGTGATGCGGTCGCAGAGTAGACGTTTTGCTGTACCTTTTTCTCGAATTCCAGCTTCCCACCCAGCAGAGGCCCCTTGAGCTTTTCTTTTTTTGAGGTCAAAATTTCGGAAAGTTGAGAGGCCTCCTCAGCAGCGGCCCTTGCCGGACGCCGCAGCATTGTCTCTTTCTATATGCTCCCCGACGTTCCTTTCCTGAAATGGTTTGCCTTCTTTCGGAGTCTCCGGCATCTCTCAAACACTTCGTCCCCCTTGCGAATACAAACGATGATCACTCCTTGGTTGCCTCCGCGTCTAACCCGCGGCGTACTCCTTTCTGCGCGCGGTTCATTTCTTTTCCTCCGTTTTCCACCTTTTCCGAGCTTTCAACTCCATGATCCTCAGTGGTATCGCTACAAATGCGATTCCGCGGCTCCTGAATTAGACGGATTGCTTCCTTCCGGACCTCTCGCGATTTTTTTAATTTTCCCCCCCCCTTCAACCCTACCCTTGAAAAGTTGTGGTAGGACCTCGATTCTTTTTGTTTCTAGGATCGACTGCCTCCGCGCGCTGCTGATTCGTTTGCCATCGCGGCGGAGAATCTGCCTTCCTTCTTTTCCGCCTTTCCGAATTTGAGCTCTCTCCAGAAATATCTATTTTTCCTCCTCGTTGTTTTTGTTGCCCAACACCAAAAGTTTTTAGGGTCCTTTTTTGGGGGGTCTTTTTCCATTCGGCAGTCGCGAAACGGCAATTCATCAGTCTTCTTTTTCATTCTTTCCCACATGGGCGATTCTGGTCCCTCTCCTTAGTGCAGTTCCCCCCTCTAGCACCGCCAAATCGGACGATCTCTCAAAACACCTTGTTTGTGGAGTCTGGGCGCTGCTGATCGCTCTGGTCCATGCTGAACGACTCTGTTTCCGAGGTTTTTTTTTTTCCGATAAGTAGAAAAGTGTCTTCCCCGTATTCCCCTTTTCCAGATTGAGTCATGCGGTTAACGCGCGGCCCCGATTGCGAAAACTGTTGTGGCCCTTCCCTACCTTCTTTGAATCTTTTTTCTTCCTGTGCGCTCCCTGCAGGGCGCTTGACAGGAACTCCGGCTCCTTTTATCTTTGGCGCAATGGTCTAGGTTTTTTGCTGCCCGTCCCAGGATACCATGGTTAGGCGAATTTTCTTGGTCGGTATATTGCTTTCGTCCTTTTTCTCTTGCTGCCCCCGTAGGCGGAGAAAGTGACTTCCCCGAAACGCTCCTCCCGGCCGGACGCACTACGAATCAGCGGCTGTTTTCGCCGGCCGACTGGCAGCACCATTGAGAACGTCGACCTCCCGTTCCCAAATTTTTTTTCCGAGGAAGAATCCAGCTGACGCCCTCTGCGCCGCCTTCCTCTTCTGCGTTTATCGCTCGACTTCTTGGGAGAGGTTTCCCGCGTCGATTGTCGCCCCAACCCCCACCCCCCATGTCCGCAAAAATTGCCTTTTTCTTGCTTGTCTCTTTCGGTGATGAGCAAGCCTTTCATCTTTTCCCACCCCTGGTCAGCAGTCGAGCTTGACTTTTCGCTTTCAACCTTGGCAACCCCGACATCATGATGTCGTTTTTGCTTTCGTTTCCGCGCATTCAATTTGCGTACTGATGCGTCACGCGACCTTGCGCTACGTGGACGCTCTCCGACCTCCTCTCTCATTTTTTTAAGTATCTGCCGGCCGACGGTGTTCCTTCTCCGCCTTTTTTTTTTTTCTTCCCCGCGCTTTCAAACCTCATACCGAGCGTTCTTCTTTTCGGCGTCCAGTTTTCGAATATCGCGACATCGTCCCTCAGACTTTTCGTCCATTCCTCTCTCCACCCCCCCCCCTATTAGGATAGGCTCTCCCCAACATTCTCCTCGACGCCTTTCTCTCCCCCCCATTCGCGATCTTTTCCCACGCGGCTCAACGCCTCAATTCGATTTTTCCCGCCCCCCCGTTTTTTGAGGATCAGATTGAGGGTCCCCTACTAATTCAACGATCTGCCTTGAACAAGATAATGGGGGCTCTCCGTCCAAGGTGCTTCCCCTTTTCGATCGACCCTTTCTCCAGAAAACGAATTTTGAAGCCTGCGATCTCCCCCCCCACTCCCCGCCAAGATCTCCTTCCCCCTCCCGACCCCAATTTCGCGACCCCGTATTCTTCCCCTCCCTTTCGCTACCAAGATGGGGAAGACCCTGCCTTTTTTTTTTTTTCTTGCTTCGATTGGTTCCTGACCCGCCGTGTGCCGCTTGGTCGTGTTGTCACAAAAACCTGCTCCTCTTTCCCCTCTTTGGGGATGAGCCCCTATCACGTGAGTATTTTCTCCGAATATTTCGGGACGCCTCGTCTCGCTCCCGGAAATCGTCGCAACGTGGCCGATGGCGCAGGCCTTGATTTTGTTCCTTTATCCCTCTCCTGACAAACAACCCTGGTGAACCTGAGACACCCACGGCCTCCGGAGCCCGTGAGGTACTGAATGGCGTTCTGACTGCCTTTTTTCTTTTTTTTCATGCCTCCCAACACTGAGCGCCCCATCCTTTTCTTTCCCTCTTATATTGCATTTTCCCCACGTTCTCGAACCGCGTCAGACCTGATGAGACGAGGGCGAGCTTCCGTTTCGCATTGAAGGCAGGACTTCAGCCTTTTTCGTCCCTTCCGTTCCTTTTCGGCAAGGGTTTTTGAAATTCATACTTTCTTTCGCGATTTTACCCATTGGCTCCTACCCCTTTCGGAGTCGATTGCCGGCCACACGCGGTGAAACCGAGACCGTTCGCCAACTCACGTTTTCTTTGTTCGAGGTGCCCAGACCACCCCCCAACCAAGCCGGATACGTTTCTTTTTGCCCTTCAATTTCAGTAAACGGACTTCGCGTTCCCTGCATCTTCCAGAATTCTGTAAAAGAGATGGTTCGTTTCCTACCCATCCTTCTTTCCCAGGTCCCCTAAGTTTTAGGAAACCTTCTGTTAAACTCAAGGGGTGTTGCGCTGCTCTCACACGTTTGTTTCGTTCACAAGGTCTTTTCCTCTTTTCTTTTTTATTTAAAGGATCCCCCTTCCTTGCGCTAATAGAGTGTTTTAGCTGTAGTTGATTCGGTAGCGCATTGTTTTGGTCTATCACTCGGATTTTCTCCTGAGAGAACACGAGTCCACCACCCATATCTAGTATTTTACCTCGCGCCTTAACCAGGAAGCTACCCCCAAGTCTTTCAACCCTCCGCGGGAGCCTGGCCCTTCCCTCCAGAGAGACTCCCCACAGGGCCCCGGCACCTAGTTCCGCCTATAGGTCCGACTTTTTGCTCCCTATCTTCCGAGGTAGCTCCCTTTTTCACTCGGACAGCTTATTACATTGTGGCCGTTGTGCTGCTCTTAATTGATCTTGCCGTGATTGGCGCATAGGAATTATTTTGAGTCCCGCCTTTTCCCTCAGAGCAGTTTTCAATTTTTACGCTCGTTCCCTCCCTTTTGAATCAAGACGCCAGACCGGCGCGGATTTCGAAGTTGGACGTCCTTTCTCGTTCGTGGAGTTATTCTGGTCCCTCGTTATGCGTCAAGAATCTTTTAGACTCGACCCTCCGAAGAGATCACCACCCTCCCACAAGTGTCTTTGGCCAGGGACTCTAGACCTTTCACTTTTCGCACGCCTGAGCCGTTCCTACCCTGTATCGATGCGCGATTTCAAAATTTCCTCGCATTCCTTCCTTAGCCAGAAAATGTGCTCCCCCCCGCGAGTAGGTAAGGTCAGAGATGGCACCACCTCAGAGTCCCCGAGCAACCCTGTCTTCTCACCTTTTTGCTGTCCTGAGACAAATCCATGACTTGAACTTGACCACCTTCACCGGTTATCATCTTTTTCTCCTCCTCAGTTGTTGTTTTTTCTACTATCCCTTTTTAATTTTTCCATGTGGTCCCCCCGTTAGCTCTTGAATTCTTTCCCAAAACGCCTTTCCGCAGGAAATCTCCCTCATGTCGGTTCAGCCCCTCGAGCTGAAGTTGGCCGGTTTTTCTCGGCCTTCCCACCAGCGCGGCCGCTGGTTTTTTTTGCAGTCCGGGCGGCGAAGTCAGTATCGCGCGCATTGACATTTCTCGGCAATGAGCAAGGATTTTTCTTGCGGTTTCAGAACCTTCTCTGCAACGGCCCTGTAACATCCTCCGCGCCCCCAACACTGTTGGGTTTGCGGCGTCTACACCACACTTTTTTATGAAGATTTTCGGAGACCCCAGCCTTCCGCTTTACGATGAGTCTCACTTTTTTTCTTCGTCGATTTCGCCGTTCTCTTTTCTCGCGAGAGATAAAGGTTCTGACACGTAGCTTCCCTTTTAATTTTCCCGCTTCTCCGAATAATGACTATGACCACTTCCCTTTTCCCAACTACTTATTTGAAGCCCCCCCATTCCCTCTTTAAGGTTGATTCCTAATAGACTTTTGTCTCTTCTCCCACTTATTTTTTCATGATGCTCCGGAAGGGAATTCCTCCAATTTTTCTGCATCGATCGTTCTACCGACGAAATTTCCTTATTTGGTGCAATCTCCCTCAAACGGTCGTTTTTTCGATTCTTTTACATGCCGAGACAGACTCCATTTGAGGCTCCCTTTGATGTCCGAATTGGGAGCAGCCGCTCACCTCCCTATGTTCCCTACAAAAAGGAGCTCAAAAGAATCTTAGGCCACGCGGCGACCCACCCGCTCCTCTATAGGCGCCCTTAATTGACCCGTAGAGTTCTCAAAATTCACTGGTTCCCCTAACCAATATTTTTTGTGATACCCTCCGAGAACATCATGCGTGAATTCTACCTTTTTATCCCCAACCTTTTTTCATTCCGACCTTGTCTGTTTCCTCCCACGACCCAAAAAACCATGCCAACGCTGAAGCCTTTCGCTGCCGTCTCCTTTTTCTTTTTTCGGCATGGAGGATTCCCGTATTTTTTTTTATTCTGATCTTGCGCTACCCCCCAGACCCAGTATTCTTTTTGATTTCCCTTCCTCCCTCGGGCTCTGAAGAGAGGTGTCTCGTTTTCACCATCCCCTCTACTGAAGAGCCCTTTTCGGATACCACTCTGCTTTCTCTTGACTCAGAAAGCGTTCCCCTTCCCCGTTCGGGCTGTTCTGCGCGGACACCCTCCCGAGGACTTGGAGAAACCCTTCCAATCGTCCCCCTTTTTCCCGCCTTGAAGTTGATGAGCTTAGGCTCCCCGTCGCCCCAATGCCGGGATTTCATTAGTTTTTCCAGACCAGAATGGCCTCCAATTTTTTTTGATTTCCTCGAGTTTTTTTCTCGACCGAAGCAATTCGTTTCGATTTCTGACGTCTGTCCACTGCCTTTTGTGGTGATAGGACGGCTACCAACACGCTGTTGTTTTTTCCTCCCTTCGGCTCTTGCGCCACCTGCGGGACGCCCCATCTCTACCTTCCGAAAGTTTCGATCGGCTGCGGCGCTCCGGAAGGCCATTCTTCCCTCTTCCCTGTGTCCAATACACACAAAGGACTTTTTTTTCCCTTCTTCGATGCTCGCGGCGAGTGTTGCCCCCCCAATCCCTCGGCGAACTCTTCTCCCGTTGAATTCGTGTCCGACCCCCAAACTTGATCAAACCTTTTCGCGGTACCCCTTTGTATTGATCTTTCTGAAGTCTTGTGGGGTCTCGTCTAAATGGTTTATGCCGATGATCGGGTTTCACGAGGTTTCTTTTCTTTTATGGATTCTCCCCTTGAGGGGTTCCCCCATGGTCTTGAGGATTTTTTCCGGAATAGATGCTGTGAAAGCATCTTCCCATTGGCCTTTTTGCGATGGCAATGTTTTTTACCGATAGTGTGTTTTGCATTAGTCCAGAACCAGCAGATCTTGCTCATGCGTGTCGGTCCAGACTGTTGTCTCTCCTCGCTATTCGTATAATGCTTTTCTTAGTCCCCCCTTTCGCAAGGTATGGTTGTGATCCCGCCGTCAGCTATCGTTCTCTGATCTGCACCGAACCTCTGGACGATATTAGACATTGAGCAAGTTTCCCCTGACTATCGCCTATTCCGCTTCCTAGCGCTGGGTAATGAAGGTTGATGTCTTGACTTCCCTCTAAGTATGCCCTTTTTCACTTAATGGTAATGCCTTTCTTTGTCTTTTTTCAGCCCTTGAGGCTTATCTTGCTTCCCCCTCTTTTAGTGCCGATTTCAATCACGCTCCTCAGACGGTTCCCTTAAGGAGGAGAATTTCTTTTTTTTGGCTTCATGTACCCCTTACCCCTGCCAGTCTTTGGCTACATTGATTGTCTGCCCCCCTTCTAGATCCTTTTTACCATCTCGATCCCTTTTCCCCGTTTTTTCTTTCATAGGTTCGTATAGGAACGGCTTTCATCTCGCTTTTTCTACGTCGATGCCTCCCGGCCGCACCCGTCACCCCTACGCCGTTCAGATTTGACCACCTTCCTTCTTTCCCGGTCTTTCGCCCTCGATCGACCTCCTCGCGGCGGCATACTAGGTTCCTTGGCGCGGCATGCCCTTTGTTTATTTTGCTTCTTATGAAGGTCTCTTTGACGTTCTGCTTGTCTTCTCTTCGCGACCTAACAGCTGCAACCGCTCTTCGTTCGTTCTCCATAGGTCTTGAATATTGAGTCCTCCGACTGCCTTAAGCTTTTCTTTTTTTGCCGTCTTTCCTCGTTCTAGAGGCTCCCCTCAATTCGCTCGTTTTCGCCTTCTGGAGTTCAGGCGACAAAACCTGATAGGCGGACATTTCCCCCGCCCCATTCCCTTCGGATTCCTTCCAGAGACAAGATTGGAGGCGAACTCCCCCTCTTCGGCACTTTTCGTTTGGGATTGGCCGCACCCCCAAACCACTTTGTCGCTCGGCTCGGATTTCCCCAGCCACCCGGGCATTGTCGTCTCGTTTTTCTCAAAATTTGACGGTAGGGAGCCAATAAACCCCCCACCTTGAGACGGAGCAGTAACAGAGCCCCCCTTTCCCTTTGAATTAACGAACCCCTAGCAAACAGCACCCATCTTTCTCTCCTTATGGTTTTCCCTAGTTGGTTGAGAGGATAGAAACTTGTCCACTCTTTCGCCATATTCTCCATTTTTTGTGAAAGCGATCTTTTAGAGATAGCTCCGAATTGCCTCTTGAAAGATCGAATGATAGATAGCTCCCCATCTCTCCCCTCTTCCCAGTCTTTGTTTCTTTTTTCTTCATATAGCTAAGGCTCTTTCTCAGGGGACAGATCTGCGTCATTTTTTTTATGCCGTCGTTTCTCTGGACCGCCCGCGATCATGGCGCTTTCTCCGACGATCCAACACTGGAGCCAATCTTTTCTACTCATACACACCTTTTTCCTTTGTGGCCTCCAAAGGAGACTTAGAGAGAGAGGTCCTGCCCTTTTTTTCCCCTTCCGACTGCGGAGTTTTGTCTGCCGTGAGGTCGCCAAGTCTCCGATGCACGGTTGGCCGATGCCGCATTTCAGGTGAATGAACTCTTTTTCCAGACCCCTTTTTTCCCACAAGTTGTTGTGGCTTAACTCCTCCCTACCGTTTCTTACTTTCAGTAGCCCTCCCCCACGTCATTGACACCCGCCCGGTGGATGTGTTATTTGGAGGCACTACTACCTTTTTCCCTATCCTTAAGTCTTCCCTGTATGAGAGTACCTACCTTTGTTTCTTTTATCTTTGCAAAGGCGTGCTTCTAGGTTTCCCCCGTTCAAGGAGGTGATCAATCGACTTTTCCCTTTTAAGTGAAACCCAGTGGAAGAAAAGATCTAGTTCGGGCTGTTTGCGCGTTAAGATGTCAAGTTTTTTCGAACTCCCGACACACCCCCAATCACACTGAAAGAATCCCCCCCCCGCTTTCCTTTTGGGACCTTCCCCATAGTTTCCTCCGCGAGAAGTTTCCGGCGTATCGCGGCGGGACCATTAGGGTTTAAAACCCAGTAGACGTGCGTTGGTCGCAAGCATCGAATTCTTCCTATTCAGAGATGCTCAGACCCCCCCCCCCCTCAGACCCTCAGCGGCATCTCTATTTACAAGCGCTGATTCAAAGGTCCGTCATCATTCTCTCCTCTATGAGGCCGTTTCCGAATTCTCCCCTTAGCCCCCGCGTCCTTTTAAATTTTCAGTCTTCTGGCCTTCTCTACTGTTTCCCCTTTTTCGCTTTCCTTCTTGCGCATATACGAAGCAAGCGTCTAGTTTCCCCAGGCCTTTTTGCGCTTCAACTTTCATTACTCCGATCATCATCAACTCCCACGCTGTCTAGGATCCTTCAGAATTCCCCGGTAGACCTGTCCAGTTCCATCCGTTTCGTGCTGAAGATTCTTTCCGATCTCCTTTCTCTTTGCGCAAACAACTAACCTCCCCTATCAGTCCCTCATTCACCCGCCTCGTTTGCCCTCTCGCTGAGATCAACCTTCTTTTTTTCTTCGCTTTCCCCTTTCAGACTTTTTTGCTTGCCTACTCCGCGGTGGGCCCCTTACGACCTTGTCCCCACCACGACTGCCTTGAACAAGAACATCGCCCAAGGACAATTTGAATTCCCTACGTTTTCCTTGCCTCCACGACCCAAGAATGGGAATGCCCCAATTTCTTATCCATCGCCTCCACGATCTTTTCTGCGTTCTTCGACCCCCCCTTCTCGAAACCCCTATCTTTTCTTCCTCTTTTGCTTTTCCTTCAGCCCCATTTGTCTGCTCGACCTGCTCCGGCGCGTTGGCTCCTCCCCCCCCTGCGCCATATCGATGTTCGTCCTCCCCCCGTCAACCCTCGACGAGCTCCGAAGCTCCCATTTCCCGCCTTTGTATGCGCCATCTACCTTTCTTACGAATATTTTTCTTTGACTTTGATGGTCTACGCCGTCTCTTCGGCCGACGCGCTTCTTAAAACTTTCGAGTCTTTTTCCGCCTTTGGATCTCCGGAACGCTATTTTCTCTTCTCCTTTGACGACACAACCCCGCGTTTTTTTTTAGCGAACAACGGTTGTTGAAACCGGCATGACATCTTTCAGCTTTTCGGAGATCCACTGGTGAGCAGAATCCCCCCCTTTTTTTAGTGGATATGATGAGAAATAGGCACATTGGAGCTCCCCCCTAACCTCTCCCCCCCCGTAGGGTTTTCCGTATTCTTATTGTGAATTTAGTTTTCCTTTCTCTTTAGCCATGCTGCCTCTTCCCCTTGTTCTCTCCCTGGTCCTCTGCAATTCATGCCTTTCTTCTTGAGTCCCCACCTTTTTCCTCACCGGTGTTTTTTTTCAGATAGGTTCCCCATAATCTCCTCCTTTTCAACCGAGCCCTCTTCTGACGACGATTTCCACTGTCTTCTGGTTCCCCGACCCCCACCAAGACGTAACTTCCCCCTTGTACTCCATGACGTCACCCGCTTCGGGGAGGCCCCAGTATGGTCCCACCTTATGGTTCATTCCACATCATTTCTGGAACTCCCCCTTTCGGACTTCCTAGGCCCCTCGACCCAATGGATTGTGCGTCTGTATCCTTGCCCCCCATTTCCTTTTTTTTCGCCCCTTTCGAACTCCGGAAGGAGCACTGAACGTCCCTTCCTAGATTTTCATCTGGTGTTTTTTTCTTTTTTTTCGAGCGTTCGTTAGAGCTCTGTCCCCCTTGCAGGCTTTTCTAAGGAGAACCAAATTCTTCCCATATTAGAAGCCTATTTCATGTCTCCTTTTGAAGGTTCCCCTCCCCCCATCAGCCGTTTGCGGGCACCCCAGAGGGAGCAATGGTCCTTGATCATCTATCCCTCCAAAGGGCTGACTCCCTGGCTTTTATAATTCTATCCTGGTTTTCTGAGATATGACACGATTTTCATGCCCTTCCAGCCGGAACGCGTTGACCACCTCTCCTTCCCGATTCTTGAAGGGATTGAATTGGTCATAGGTATATTCCTTAGCTTACAGGTTTCAGGTCTCACCTGGTCACTGTTGCGCAGGCGCCGCAGACTTGACTCAGCTCACGTATTTGAGAACTTAATTAGTAATCTTTTTTCGTTGATTTTCACCCTCCTTTTTAATCCATTCCATCATCGTGTCGCCTTTCCTGTTTCCGCCTCGCAATCGGTGGCGACCCTTTTTTGGCACCGGTCCTTTCCGATTAACTCCCTTCCCTGAAAAGAATGTGGAGGCGATGCCTTTAGCCTTTTTTGAGGACTCAGGATCTCCGACCAGGATGAGCACCGTTTTTCGTGTTCCTTCTCCGCGGGATGGTGATTTCCCAGTTCAAAAGTTAGGTCGCCTTAGGCGTCCTTTTCAGGGAGCTTTTCATTCTAATTAGAACCTGCCCCCGCCCC
>Ga0179593_1720902_pt1 | contig 15672 bp, 20 predicted proteins | sample CZODoug2_1_08_16_FD_185931 | JGI IMG/M metagenome (GOLD analysis project Ga0179593, IMG submission 185931) | Vadose zone soil fungal communities from Angelo Coast Range Reserve, California, USA - CZODoug2_1_08_16fungal (PacBio error correction) | ecosystem: Environmental > Terrestrial > Soil >... | reverse complement strand
CCTTTTCTGTCCTCAACCCTGGGCACATTGAGGTATTACCATTGGACGCGATCCTTCCCTTTTTCTTTTTTCATTGTTCGGCGCTTTTTTTCTTCCTCATTCTTCCGGCGCTGCGACAAAGCACCTGGCCTCCTTCCCCATCTCTTCCCCCCTTCCATCGGGGCGTCACAAGGCAGCCATGTTCTTTTCTGAGGACTCTTTTCTTTCCCCTCCCCTTTTACATGAGGTAGTAGTGGCAGTCGCGGGAACATCTCCCCCTTCTTTTCTCTTCCCTAAGAACAATGACGTGAAGAACAGAGAAAGTTATACTTTCCTTCTTTTTCTCATCCCCCCCTTTTTTTTAAAGCCCTGCATTCTTTTCCTTTCTCCCTTCGACGAGGCAACAAGAGTGATCGAACTGCCTCTCCCTCCTCTCCCCCCCCCATTCCCTTCGCGGAGATAAAGATGATTCGTGCCGCCGCTCAAACCTCTTCCCCCTCCCTTCCTCTCCCTTCCAGGTTTGGCTTTTTCCTTTTCGTTGCCATCGACTGCGACCCCCTTTTCCCTTCCCCCGAAAGATGTGGGTCGACTCGACGCAGACCCTCTCTTTCTTCTCCTCATTCGATTTTGTTTCTCCCTCCCCAACGGAGATGTGAAAGTAGCCAGCTCTTCGCGGGCCGCATCTCTCTCCCCCCCCTCCTCTTCTTCTTCCCCAAAGGCAGTGAGGAGGAAGACGTGGATGAGTTGAATGTTCGCTCTATCTCCCTCCTTCCTCTCTGAAGAGTCCCAGATCCTCCTGCCCCCTCCTTGATGCAAAAGATGTCGGCAAGGCGGTTTTCTTCCTTTTTCTCCTTCGAGGTCTGATATGAACGAGCAATTGAACCCCTTCTTCTTTTTCCAGTCACTCCCCCTCCCCCTGAAAACAGTGATGCCGATTTAGACAAGCCGATTCCGATCTTTTTCCCCCTCTCTCTTTCGCAGAAGGACGAAGGAAGACTTCGCCCCTTCCTTCTTCCAGTATGTCTTGCTATTCTTTCCCCCTTCATCTCGTGTAGTAGAGAAGTGGAGCAAGTCGAATCGAGGGACGTGTTAATTTTTTCTCTTCTTTCTCTTTTTTCCTAGCGACATTCATAGCGTATTCAGAATAATGATTTTTCCACCACTTTCCTTTTCTCCCTCTTTTTTTCTGATCGCATGAGTTTGAGTCCTTTTCTTTTTCTTTCGGCTGGCGTTGGTTCAATATAATGCGTGAGGCATTCAATGGTCGTCTTCCCTTCTTCCCCCTTTTTTCCTCCTTTCCCTTCCCCCTCTTTTCTCTCCTGATTTAGTGTAGATGAGAAAATTGTCTTCATCACCCTCCCTTTTTTGCAGACTCGAATTTTCGCTGTGAGACCCCCCTTACTCCCCCCCTCCTAAGTTAGTTAGAGAATTCATTTCTATTCTTTCCTTTTTTCTTCTTCTTTTTTTTCATTTGATGGATTTAATAGGGGAGTCGTCGTTTTGCATTTTTCCTCTGTGCCCTTCCCCCCCCCTCTAGCATGCGCGGAAGATAAATAGAAAGATTCGAAATGCACATTTTTTCTCTCCTTTTCCTCTCCCCTCCCATTCCAGTCGAACTGTGATTTATTTAGATTCAGCCTTCTTTCTCTCTTTCTTCCACGAGAATTCCGTTTTTGTTAGTTTCCCCTTCTAACGGAACGCGAGGCGCAGCGTTCGACTCTTTCCCCCTTTCTTCCCCTCCTTTCCCATAGACGTGTCTAACCACCGATGTTGCTGGGCGTTCTACTACCCCTTTTCTCCCTTTTTCCCCTTTCTCTTTTTCCTCTGGGAGAGCCAATACCCCGTGTCGTGCTGATGAGCTGTAGATGGTAAGATCGGCCGCGATGCTTCCGTTTCCTTCCCCCCCCCCCTTCCCCCCCCCCCGCGCAAAGGAGGGCTAAAGGAGATATTGCAAACCATTTTCCTTCCTCTTCCTTCCCATGTCAATTTCTTTTTTTTGCCGCGCTATTCGAAGCCGAGAAAGACACAGCGAAGTGCACGAAGTTCTCGTCTTTTTCCTCTCTCCCCACATCTCGACGATGTGTGGGCGGAGCCTCTTGGGCCTCACTTTTCCCCCACGCATGCCTTCCCTTTTTCCACCGATCGAACTGACGAAATCGCTTTCGTTCGGTCTGCAAGATATGTCGTGCGAATGTGGTAATGCCGATGACGTCCTCTGCCGCCTTTTTTTCTTTCCCCCTTTGGAATACACATCACAAACTGTCCCAGCTTTTACTCTTCTTTTTTTTTGCGGTCGTAATCCCCCTCCCCCCTAGCAGGTCATAGTAAAATGAGAAAAAAGTACAAGCCTGCTCCAATCCCCTTTTTGTTTTTCCCCCTCTCCCCCCCTTTTCCCCCCCGGCCGACGAGGGCGAAAGTTGAATGTTGGGCCGAGCGTTTATTTTTAGACCCACCCCCCTTCCCTTTACAAGGAGCTATCCTCCCCCTTTTTTTTTTCTGTTGAGGATAAAAGGTGCGCTCGCCAGGAATACGGCTTTTCTCCTTTCCTTCCCTTCCTCTCTTACGCATGGCGCTAAAAGAGGAGAGCTCCTTTCTTCTTTCTTCTGAAAATGTTTTGATTTTTTCCCCTTCCTTTCACTCTACCCACCGACAGCTTGGCACAGGAGGGCTGCGACGAAGCGGACGATGGGAAACGTTTTTTATCTTCTCCCTCCCTTCCCCCATTCGTCCAGATTCGTAGAGAAAGCTGGCAAAGTGGGGGGTTCCTTCTTTACGATGAACTTGGCACTTTTTCTTTTCTTCTTTGCGTGGCGCGCTCTGGGAAGAAATGATGTAAGCGAGCCGTGAGGGCGGCCTGCCACCCTCCTCCCCCCTTCTTTTCCTTCCCCCTTTCTTTTTCTCTCAAAGCAGAAGGACATGGAAGAATGTTAGAATGTCTCGTTTTTTTTTTTGGTTTCCTCCCTTTTTTTCCCTATAATTTGGTCCCCTTCCTTTCGCCCTCGTAGTGCAGGTATCAATTGGGGCAGCGAATCCTAACCCATCCCCTCTTTCCCAACAACAAATTGTTCCATTTCTCTTCTTCTTTCCTTTCTCCGGGTTCGCGGTCCCCTTTCCCCCCCCCTTTCCCATACGGCGTGGATGGGACAGGTGGATGGATTAAAGTGTTAGCGATTCAGGCCAAGCGCCCCTTTTTCTTCCTTTCTCACCTCCACCGAGTCTAGGGAGAACCGAAACGGGAACGCGATTCTCGCCTATTGTCTTCCCCCCCCTTCTCTCACATTTCTTTTCCTTTCCCCCGGTCGCAAACACGACATAGAGATCGATGAGCACTTCTCGAATGCAGGGGTCCCTCCTCTCTTCTCACTCTTCCCTCTTATCGCGAAGAGGAAATAGAAGCGTGAAAAGTGACGTTCTTCCTCCTTCCCTTTTTCCAGATTTTCTTTTAATGGGCGGTTGGGGAATGGGTGATAGTCGTCTCTCCCCCCCCTCTTTCCGATAGGAAAAGCGAGCGCCCAGTCCTCCCTCCCTTTTTCCGCGAACTCCTCGTCTCCCTTTTCCACTGTGGGAGTCGCACGCCCAGCACAGCGGTGTGAGACGGACGGCTCCTGGGCCCTTCTTTCTTTCCTTCTTCTCCTCTTCGCCAGGAGAAGTGATAATTGACATCAGCCGCCCGTGCACTTCTTCTTTTTTTCTCCTCTCGAAGAAGTCTTCTCCTTTCCCCCGTTCTCTTTTGAATGATGTCGCGACATTCATGGTGCGAATCATTATTTGGTGTTCCCTCCTCCTATCCTTCCTTTCCCCTTCGGAAATGACTAGAGTAGTGTTGATCGGACAGCGCCCTTTCCCCCCTTCCTCTCCCCGATGAAATCCCGCCCCTCCCCCTTAACGCATCGACATGAAGGACGCTAAGTCGGACGGCTTCCTTTTTTTTTTCCCCTCTTCTCACAAGAGACAAGAGAGGTGGTTCTGATTCACCTTTTCCCCTTACACTCCTCCCCTTCCCCCTTCCCGTATGCAGAGTACCTGATCCATACGGGTGGTACGCCTTTTCTCTGCCCAACGCCAGAAGGACTCCTCAAACAGTACCGTCCCGAACCTTTTCCTCTCTTTTCCCTCAGGACTGTGTGCAAAAGGCATGAGTCGAGAAGCGCGATGAAGGTCGCGCTCCCCCTCCCCCCCGCCCCTTTTTCCCCCCTTCCCCTCAGAATTCGACTGGCTCACTTCTCGGACGTACCCCTCTCGGTGGCCTTCTTTTTTCGCTTCTCCCAGAATACTGCCAAGCAAACGTGACAAGTGGCGAAGGCTTCCCCTTTTTTTTTGTTTTTTTCCGTGTCAAACAATAGATCAACAGATCGACATTCCTTTTTTCCCTTCATAATCTGGGTTTTTTTCTATTCCCTTGACTGTTCACAAACGCACCTTCAATGCCCCTGGTCAGCAACCCCTTCCTTTTCCCCCCCCTTTCCTCCTAAAAAGAATTGAAGACGCATCTTTTTCATCCACGTTTCTTCCTTTTTCCCGATATCTTCTTTTCTCGTCATGACGGAAGTAGAATCGCCTCCTTCTGTCCCCTCCCCTTTTGGACCGATCGCTCGGATAGAATGGCAGCGAGTGTGGTCTTCTCCTTCTTTTCTTTTTCCTCATATGTCCTGCCGTTCCTCCCTCTCCAGAACAAACGAAAGTCGAATGACAGCTCATCACGATCGTTTCTGTTTTTTTTTTTTTTCCTCCCCTCTTTTAGTGAGCTGATTCGCAGAGATGGACACTAGGTTAGCCAAGACCCTCCCCCCTCTTTTTCATCAAGTCTTTTATCTTTTTTCTGTTTTTCTTCACGAAGGCAATCTGATGAAGCAGTCGACGCCTACTTGGTCTTGACAGACTTCTCTTCATTCCTCCCTTTTTTTGCAGACGGATAGGTCTCTCCTGCCTTTTTTTCGTTAAGAGGCAGTGTGAAAATGATGCGAAAGCCTGACCGTATAACTTCCCCTTCCCGTTTTCTCCCTCCCCTCTCTTCTTTCCGGGACGCAGGTTTAATGTTACAGGCATTCCCTTCCTCCCCCCCTCCAATGCTGAGCTTTTTCTTTTTTTCCCTTCGCTCAAACAAATAAAGGATGACTTGGAAGCCCCCGATGGGCATGTAAACTCTTTCTTTCCCCTCCTTTCCCCCCTCGGGCGAGTTGCTTTGAGAAGCGCACGGAGATGAATGCTTTCCCCTTCTTCCCCCCCTAAACGGCGCGACTCCCCCTCTTTTCTTCGCGGATCGAGATCAAGTGGTAAGGACCGCAATGGGCCCCTTTTTCTCTTCCGCCCTTTCTTTCTTTTCCTAATAATAAGTTGTGTTGTTGACTCGATATTGTCCCCCTCCTTTCCTTTCCTCCAACTCCCTTTCTTTCTTTTTTTTGGGGGGGAGGTATTAAAATTGACACGCACACACAGTAGAGATTTTTCTTTTCCTCCCTTTCTTTTCCTTCCGCTTACTTAAGGAGATGAGCACACACGCGTCCCTCTTCCCCCTTTTCCCCCCTCCTTTGCTTAGAGAGTAAAGATACCGTTCAATGGCCCATCGTTTTTTTCCTTTTTTCATTTGTTTTCCGAAGGTTGTAACGTGCGAGGCCTCAAGGTATTTGGGGCATTGCATTTCTTCCTTCCTCCGGAAACCTGATATTCCCCCCCCCTAGCGGCTTGGTCGACGCGCGTCGCCGAACCCTTCTCCCTCTACTCAAAGCACAATTGTTTGTTTATTTCAAAGGCTGTAACGCCCTTTTTTTTTTTTTTTTTTTTTTCTCCCCTCCGGCTCGATCGTTTCTCTCCACAAAGAGTGATCGAAAACTGGAAGACTTTTTTTCTCTCTTACTTCTTATAAGATGATTAGTGACGCCCGCGAACCCCATTCCCCCCTCTCCCCGATGCTCCCACCTCCCTCCAGGTTGTAGAGTATGGATAGACCCGCGTGCCAATCCGCTTGCTCCCTCCCCTTCCCTTCCTACTCCTGTGGGTAGAAAGAGAGAACGAAAGAGATCGTTGAGGAGCTTTCCTTTTTCCCCCCCCCCCCTCTTTTTTGTACTGAAGCCCCCCGGTTCCTACGTCGGCAGCTATAGAGGAAATAGAGCTACCCCCCCCCCCCTCCCTTTCCCCTTCCTCCCCCATGCGCGAAGGAAAAGGAGTTAGGAGAAGAAGTTGCTCATTTTTTCCTTTCCCTCTCGACGGACTCTCCGTCGAAGAGATTCGGCCCATCGCGTCAAGGACGTGGATGCAAAAGCTTCTCCCCCTTCCCTTTTTCCTTTCCTCATCTTTGATAGTACGGAGGTATGCGGACAGATGCACATTGAAGTCTTTTTCCTCTCTCCCTCGCAATCTAGCTCTCTCTTTCGGACCAAGCCGATTCCGATCGTTGCCCTTTCCCCCTCCCTCCCCCCCTCTCTGAGGGAGAAGCCACGAAGCATTTTCCCTCTTTTTTCCCTTTGATGGGCAGTATTCGATCATTGCGATGGGCTCACGTCATTTTTTTTCCTTCTTTTCCTTTGTGAAAAAGGATTGAGGCAGATTGATGATGTAGGCTCTTGCTCTCTCCCTTTCTTTCTACTCATTCTTGCCCCCGTCCTTTTCTGGCCAGCGCATGCTTGATCGACTCACGTGTCGAGGACGTTCTTTTTTTTTTTTTTCCCCCCTTTCTTCCTTCTGGGCTCTTTAACGGCTACACCGTATTTCTCCCTTCCCTCTCTCCTGGCTGGTCCACCTTTCCCCTTTTCTTTTTGCGACACTTGATGCAAACCACCGATCGTGGCTTTCTCTCTCCACCCCTGTGGCAAGGAAAGAGAGGAAGAGTAGCGGCCTCATTTCCTCTCCCCCCTCTGCGTTGATGTTTTTCTTTTTTTTTCCTTTTCCCGGGGCGTAGTGTTTAATTTCGCGTCCGATAACCCCCCCCCTTTTTTCCTTTCCCCTCCCCCTTTCGAATGCACATTTGATGGAACAAAAAATGATTCGCACCATGCAATTTCTTCCCTTTCCCTCCCCTCTCCCTGATTTCATTTCCTTCATCCGCACGAGCTTGCAGGCGCGTGAGGGTCAATGACGACGGCTCCTTTTTTTTTTTCCTCTCCTGAGACAATGGAGCTCACCTCAATTGCCCGGAGCCGTGTCTCCCCCGCTTTTTTTTCTTTTCCCTCCTCCCCACAGTTGAGTTCTTTTTTTTTTCTTTTCGTGCGCGCAGACTTGCGTGTAGTCAGGTGCGCTCGATGGGCCGATCGGCACGCGATTCTTTTTTTTTTCCTTTTCTTTTTCCCCCCGGCCACAAAAGCCACCAGCTCACGGGCTCTTTCTTTTAAAAAAGTCTCCTTCCTTTAAAGCGGCGATTCGCGTGCGCGATATTCGAAGCGGAACGAAATAGCGCCTCCCCCTCTTCTCCTTTTCCCAAGCAGCAGCGCGATGTCGTGTTGGCGCCTTGGGCCTCACTTTGAGTTTCTCCTCTTGGTCGACGAAGTTGAAAGACGTCGAGAAATCGCTTTTCGGTCTTTTTTCCCTTTTTTTCTCCTTTCGAAGAACCAGGCGAAGCAAGGCGCTGGCCTGAAGCGGACCCTTTCCTTCCCCCCCCCCTTTTTCCAGCACGCGTCTTCCGTCTTTTTTTTCCGCCAGCCGATCCTTCCAATAGACGGTCCATAGTCCCTGGCCCGAAAGTTCCCCCCCTCCTTTTTTTTCCCCTTTTTCCTTTTCGCTGCCCCCATTGAACAAAGGAAGAAGAGGGCCGAACTTCCCTTTTCCTCCTCCGTTTTCCCCCCCTCTCCGACGATCGACACACCAGCGCGACTGCGAAAAAATTGATTCCGGCGGCGGGCTTTTCCTTTTTTTTTTCTGCTTTCTTTTCTAGACCAGACCGCTAGCTCGCGGTACAGCATGGGGCGTCACCCATCTTCTTCCTCTCTTCTCCTTTCTTTTCCACGACTTCCTCTTTTTTCTTTCCCCCGCATTTTCAGAGGGATGGAGACAGGAGGCGGGACGATGGAAACCGTGGTTATCTTCTCTCCCCCTCTCTTTTTTTCCTTCTCCCCCTCTTCGTCGCAGACGCTGGAAAAGCGGAGTGGATTCTGCTCTTCGGCTCTTCTCTCTTTTTCCCCCTTCTCTATGCTAGGCGCCCCTCCTCTCTCGAGGGCGGTCCTGCCCACCGAAATGCTTGTGAGCGGCAAAGGTGCGAGCGCCGTCTGCGTATGCCCTTTCCCTTTTTCTTTTTTCTTCCCCCCTTCGCGCGGTGGTACGAAGATGGCCGGTTTGTGTCGATCACGCGTCTTTCCCCCCCTTGCACTTTTCCCTTTTTTTTCAATGGGGCAGCGAAACGACCCATGAATCACGGTGGTCTCACCCTTTCTTTTTTCTTTTTTTTTTCTTTTTTTTTCTTTTCCCCTTTCGCAAGGTCATACCACGAAAAAGACAGTCGCATCTGCGTTTTTTTTTCTTTTCTGATTCTTTCCGCCAATGCGCAGGGGCTCGACTGTTCGTCGAGGCGGCATCGAGCATGGACCTCCCCTTTTTTTCTTTCCCTCTTCCCATTGCGTTGGGTCGAAATTAGGAAAAAGGACGCCAACACGACATCGCGTCTGCGTTTCTTTCCTCAATGATTGTCCCCCCCTTTGGGCAGCTCGCTATTCGTTTACGCTTCGAATAGCGGCACCGCGAATCTCCTCTTTTTCTTGACCTTCCTTTTGGTGGCGGTGGGGCAGGGGTGATCGTCGTTCCATGTGTACGAACCGCATCTCTTTTCTTTACCCTCGACGCAGCCCCAGTATCCTTTTTTTTCTTCCTCCCGCCACCCGCGCCATCTCGTAGCACGGCAAAAAGGCTCAACTTTTTTTTTTTTTTTTCTACGCGGCTACGGTCCAATTGAGGGGAGCTCCCATTGGTCGACCATGCGTCATTCTCTTCTTGAGGATTGCTTCTTTCTTTTTCTTCCTACGCCGCCTGCAAGGCTAGTGTCGGGATTCCCCTTTTCCTTTTTTTCCCTTCAATCAGGTCGAACTGGATTGGATGTTCGCGACATTCCTGTTTCTCATTCCTTTTTTTTGTGTTCCCCTTCTCCTTTTTTGCGAGTTTATCTGTTCCATTCTTTCCCCCCTTCTTTTTTTTTCGTGTTGATAGAGACAGCGAGTGTGGGCCCAACCCGTATCTACTACCCCCCCCCAACTCAACCGAATGTCATCATGGAACGACCTCGCCCTTTCCTTTTTCTCCCTTTTGGTCTCGTCGGTCGCGTTAGCACAAGGCGCCACGAGCTTTTTTCTTCAAGTGTCAATCTCTCCCGCATGCTGCAGGCCCCGTATGCGAAGTACAGATCCCATGACGGTGTAGATCCTTCCCTCTTCCCCCTTTCCCCCCGCCGCACAGAGGACTTCATAAACCATTACCGTCCTCGACCTTATTTCCTCCATCTTCCGGCCACATTTTGGTCCCCCTGGCATTCTGAGAAGGGACGCCGATGAAGGTAGCGGGCAACCCTCCCTCCCCCTTCTAATTCGAATGGCTCACTTCGGGACGACAAGAGCTCCGGTGATCCCCCATTTCTCCTAAGAGACGAAACCTTTTTCCCCCCGTTGCGGCGGCCCTGGACGATCTGGCGGCGCCCCCTTTTTTTTTTTTCTTTTTTTTTTTCACCCCCCCCTATCAACGATTAGCGAGATCGGCTGGGTCGAAATTCGGCATCACTTTTCCCTTTTCTTCTTTTGATTCCCCCGACCCCCGCTTCAATGCCTACGGGATCAGCAGACCTCCGGCTAACCCTATTCCCCTTTCCCCTTTCCGAGATCTTGCATCCCACGTCTTGACGGAGGGCCGACTTCCCCCTTTTTTCCTCTATGGCGCCTTTTTCCCCTCCCCAGCAACGTCTTCCTCCGCAACGCCGTGGTCGATCGTCCTTCTCTTTTTTTTTCTTCCTCAAGAGCTGGGCGACGTGCAACAGCCCGTTGACTGTCCTTCGCCAACCCCCTCCCCTCTCTCCTTACACGATCGTTTTCCGTTTCCTTTTCAAAGAGGTGAGTGACTGACTGCGAAGCGATTGGCACGCGGGTCAGCCATCTCCCTCCCCCCTCCTTCCTTTCTTTTTCCAGTTTTTTTTTTTTCGCGGGGCGGAAAGAAGCATTGATCAGCATCCGTCGCCCTACTTCTCTCTCTAAATACCTTTTTTTTTTTCTATCACTCTTGTGGCAGCGGCGGACGAATAGAGGGCCTCCTTTCCGAGCCGTGAAAAAATGCTGAGAAAAGCTGAGCCGTATAACTGGCGCTTTTCTTCCTTCATGGTTCTTAGACTCTTTTTTTCTGTCTGTTTTGACGCGCGCCGGTTAAAGTTCAAGGAGAATGACAACGACGTCCTCCCCCCATTTTTTTCCCCCCTCCCCCTCAAACACCTCCATGGCTGAATGGAAGAAAACGAGGGCACTTTCCCTTTATCGGAAGACCGACCTCCTTTTTCCCAATGCGGCATGCGTGATTTAGAAGCGCAGGCTTCCCTCTTCCCTTCCCTTTTCCCTCCACATTCAGTAAAATTCTCGACGTATCTTTCCTTTGCTAAGGACCCCTTCTTTTATTGACGCCCGCGTTGCACTGCTATTTTACTACTCCTCCGTTGTTGTGTTGCTCTTCCTTTTTTCTCCCTCACCCCTGGGCCCATGAGGTCTTACCGACTGGACGCTCTCCTTCTCGAATTCTTGGTTCCCCGGCCGCGCGTTTCGGTTCATGAACTCCCATTCCGAAAGCACGACGGCCGATGTTCCCCTCCTTCCCCTGGACGGCGTCTTTTTCCTTTTCCCCCATCGGGGGCGCAAGGCAGCCTATGGAGGCTTTTCCCCCTTTCCTTTTTTCGTTCGTCGTGGCAACAGTCGCGGAAATGCGCCCGGCGTCCGTGCAAAAACTTTCTCTTCTCGCGTCGCCAGGAAACCATGGAACGTCAGCCCCCTCCCCCTCCCCCCCCTTATCTTTAACCGCAGCAGAGCAGCGGCCTCGATTTACCCCCTTCCTCCGATTTTTTTCCCCTTCCTATCCTTTTGCCAGCACGAGTAGCGCGCCCAGTCGCCTTTTCTTTCTTTATTCTCCCGCGAAAAACCCGGTTCCAGAACTGGATGCACTCCGACCTCCAGGTTTTCCCCTTTCTTTTCTAGACAGAGGCCCGCTCCCAACGTCTTGACATTGCCCCGACAGCTGTGGGCGTCGAATCGCGCCGACCCTCTTTTCTCCTCGAGCAACGGAGCTGTGCCCGTCGCCAGATCTTGCGGCCCATAGAGCGGCAGCGTATCCTCCCCCTTATCGATTCTTCAACGGCTGTTTGCGGAGGAAGACGTGCGCTTCTTCCTTCTTCCTCCCGCAGAGCTGAAGGAGAAGAGATTAGGCCATAGCGTCAGTGACTTTCTCCGTAAAAGATTTTCCCCGTTTTCCTCTTTTTTTTTTTTGTTTGTGATATTGATCGAGATCGAGGGTAGAAGGAGGTCTGCTGACTTTCCCCTCCTTTTCTTGCCCCTTCCCTCTAAGCCCCGGAAAAAACAGTGATTGCAGAATTCGAACCAAGCGATTCCTCTTCTGTTGACCCACTCTTTTCACGCCACCTCGCTTGATGCGCCGACAAGAAGAAGGGCCGCCTTTTCCTTCCCCTTTTTTTTTTCTGTCATTCGCGTGGGCTCAAGACGGAGATGTGGTGTCGCGCGAGAAGTGATCCTTTTCCTTCTAGGGGACGTTTTCACTTTTTCTTTTATTCTATGTTGCGCGCGAAATTAATAGAGTCTTCTCGACATCATGCCTGTGGTGCCCCCCCTCTTTTCTCTCTCCGTGCGGAGGACGGGAGTGGTGGAGTGAAGTCGAGCTGGCGTTGGTCACTTCTTTTTTTCCTTCCTTCATGTCTTCCCTCCGGTCCTTCTCATACGGGCCTGGACATTGAAGAGCGTTCGTTGTTCGATTGCTCCCCTTTTCTCCCTTTTTTTTCCTTGTGCGAACGCGAAAAGAAGAGACCAACCCTTTTTTTTCCATTAAGAGCGCCATTTTCCTTTTCCTCTATTATTGTTTGAAGTGATTGGATAATAGAGGCGTCGTGACTGTTTCTCTTTTCGCCACCCTACTCTAGGCATTGCAGCGTTCCTATAAACCGAAGAAGTCGCCTCCCCCCTAAATTTTTTCCGGTCACTGAATGTGTAAGCAGAAAATCAATGACACGTTTTCCCCCTCTCCCTCTTTCTCCCTTTTTTCCCCCCTCGCGTCATCCCGACACGAGCCTTGTGAGGCGGCGTGAGGTAGTAGAGCGACTTTCCGGCGCAGACGTTCCAATCTCCTCATCGCCCCTGGTAGCTCCCTCAAATGAACCAGGAGCAGTCGTATAACACCCCTCTTTTTTTCCTTTTCCGGAGAGGGCGGCGCAGATTGCGTGTAGAATGTGCGCTTCGATGGTTAAAGTCATTTTTCCTCAACATTTATACGCGTCGATAACCCAGCCCCACCCCTCCCCCTTCCCCCTCTTCCTCCCCTTCCATTGGCAAGAGGGCGATTAGCGGTGAGCGCTCTTCTCAGCTGAAACGACCATAATCTTTCTTCTTATGCTTGACCCCTGACATCAGAGAAGTGATCCAGCCTCCTCCCCCCCTCTTTTTGTTCCCCCCACGCAATGTGATCGCTGCGAAGTTGAAGATAGTCGAGAATCGCTTTCGTTAGGTTCTCATAGATTTCTCGTCGGAAGGTTTTCAGATTCCCTTCTCTTCTTCCCTTTCTCTGAACACGGTAATCAATAAAAAATGTAAAAAGAACGCCTTTCTTTTTTTTTTTTTTTTTTTTCCCCCCACCAGATCCTTCCAATAGCCGGGTAATAGTAAATGGAAAAAAGGTCCAATGCCTGCTCCAATAACCCCTGTTTTTTTCTTTTTCTCTTCCCCCCATTGAAAAAGAAAGAAGAGGGTCCCTTCCCTTTTTTCCCTCTCCTTTCCCGCGATCGGACACACAAGAGAGATGAGAAAATTCTTCCGGGCGGCTTCTTTTCGCGATAATTGTATTCCCCTCTTCACCCAATCCTTGTCGGGGGAAGGAAGAACTCGCTCGCGTACCTCCCTTTTTCCCCCTCTTTTTTTTTCTTTCCCGCCTTTGCGCCGGGCGATCAGCGCACGAAGCGTAAGATCCACGCCAGCTTGGCCATCTGGCCTGCGACGAACTGTCTGGTCCCCTTCCCCTCCCTTGTTGTTGAGAGAGATACCCGACGGTTTCCATCGTACACGCTATGGTGTACGCAGCCGCTGCCCCCCTTTTTTCTTCTCTTCTCTTCCCGGCGCTGATCGGCTGCCGCAAAGTCTGATCCGAGGCTCGGGCCGCCTCTTGGAACGCCCTGCTGTACGCGAGCGAGGGCTCCTTTGTTTCCCTCTCTCCTTTTTCTATTACACCGGTATAGCGCACAGCACGACGCGTCGTGTCCTCCTTTCTTTTTTTTCTTTTTTCGATCACTGCGTCGGCCAACAAAAGGCACTTTCGCCCTCGTCGGGCCTTTTTCCCCCCTTTCTTTCCCTTCTTTTTTTCTCACAGCGGATTGGAGCAGGCATTGGACCTTTGGCCTTTTTCTCTCTTCCTCAATGGGTCATACACGACCGGCAACAGACAGTGGTCGCAATGGAGCGGAGTTGTTACACTTTTCTCTCATTCATGCGCACCGCGCGGGGCTTCGACCTGGTTCGTCGAAGCGGAATCGCCTCCCTTTCCCCTCTCCTCTCTTCTCACTCTACGAGCTTTCAACTTCGACGATCACATTGCGTGGGTCCGCAACTTCTTCCCAAGGCGCCAACCGCCCCTCTCCCTCTCTCTTCCTTTTTCAAGTCATCAGGAAGTACAGGCGAGAACTCTTTCCTCTTCTTCTTTCCTTTCTTATTCTCGTTTTCTGACCAGGGAGGTCGTCATAATGAAAGCTGTTTCAGAGATCGCAGTAGATTGTCTTTCCCCTTCCCCTTCCTCCGCGCGCACGCCCCCCCCCCCCCCCCCCCCCCTCTCCTTCTCGTCTCGTGACCATGTCGAGCGCAAAGGACGACACGACATGTGTGCTGCGAGCAATAAGCCTTTTTCTTTTTTTCTGCAAGAAAAGAAAAAGCGTTTTTATCCTCCCCCCTCTCTCCTTTCCCCTCCTTCTCCCGTAGCGCGGCGTGCGGACGGCTGCGCCTTCGCCGTCGCTAATTTTTCCCCTTCTCTTCTTTCTTACCGCTGCGAGACAGTATGACATCTGAACATATCCTTCATTCTCCCCTTGTTTTCTCCCATATTGGTGTTCCAGCAAATGTGCATTAGCCCGGTCCTTCCTTCCAGAGTCGTGTTGATCGGACCTCTCCCTTCCTCCCTTCCAACTTAAACACATCAGAATGAAAAGCATCGCCATGAACGGACGCCTCCCTGCCCCCTTTTCCCCTTTCTCCTTCTCCCAAGGAGACCAGAGCGGTGTTTTTTTTCTACCCTCAAGCTCTAAATGTGCCAGGCCCCGTATGCGAAGTTACCTGCCCAGAACTCTTTTTACCTCCTTTTAAGAAGAATGAAGGGCCGCACTCCCCTATTTCCCCCTTTCCCTTTCCTCAACGGAGGCGATCAGCATGCCTGGCACTTTGCGAAGTACTTGGTGCACCTGGAATTTTTTTTTTTTCTCCCCCCTTCCCACATCAGCAAGAGGACTAATCCAGTTTCACCCGTCCCTCTTTCTCCTGCCCCTCCCCCCGCTCTCCGGGGAGCAAATCGCGACATGAGCCGAATACCAAATTTTCCCTTCCTCTTCTTCGTCTGCGCAAGAAGAGAGGGTTGCGCGCCCGGTTCCCCCCTCCTCTTTTTTTTCGAAATCGGAATGCTAGGTTTACTGTGGGGCTATCGTGCCATTTTTGTGATAGCCTTTTTCCTTCTGTTTCTCATGCCCTCCGGCTCACACCGAGCTCGATGTCTGCCCCTGCCCCTTCCTATCCTCGAGCATCTTGTTGCAAATTCAATCGCTTGACCGTCGAGAGCTTCCTCGTTACATGGTCGATCGCCTCTTCTCCCTCCTTGGCCGATCGATATGAATCGAATGGCAGCGATTGGTGATTATTTTTTTCTTCTTTTCCCCTCTTTTCGACGTGAAAAGCTCAGTTGCTGTCATTTTCCCCTGTTCCCCCCCTCCTCCATCCTCCTCACGAAGTGGTAGGAGAGAGTCTCCCTTCCTTTTCTTCTTTTACGGCTTCGCAACGATTGGCACGCGGTATAGCCACGTACCTCCTTTTTCTCCCCCTTTCGGATCGGGTGTTTCGCGGGCTTTTTTTTTCTTTCATTTGTTCCTCGACTCACGGGTGCTGGCAACCTGACTCGGCAAGTTCGAGCACTCTTTTTTCCCCTCTTGTCCCTCTGCACTCTGCAGAGTAGGGGCGTTAAGACGCACCGTGAAAATGCTGACGTCTTCCCTTTTTTGTTCTTTTGCACACGGAGACGCGCGCGACGCCGGTGCTTTTTTTTTTCCCTTTTCCCCTGCGACTGCCACGACGACATCAAGTCCCTTTTTCTTTTTTTTTTCCCTTCGACCGAAAAAACCCCATGGCTGCCCTCTCCCTTTAGCGGGACGAGCGCCGTCCAAGGTACTGACTTGTCGCGTTTTTTTTTTTTTTTAGGAATGCAGTTAATAGACCAAACTTTTCCCCCCCCTCCTTCCTTCTTCTTGCAAGTGGTAAGACATACATGGGACCAGGGGTGAGG
>Ga0179593_1443888_pt1 | contig 15672 bp, 13 predicted proteins | sample CZODoug2_1_08_16_FD_185931 | JGI IMG/M metagenome (GOLD analysis project Ga0179593, IMG submission 185931) | Vadose zone soil fungal communities from Angelo Coast Range Reserve, California, USA - CZODoug2_1_08_16fungal (PacBio error correction) | ecosystem: Environmental > Terrestrial > Soil >... | reverse complement strand
CGCCCCCACACCCTCCTAGTCTGCCCTCTGTTCTAACACAAACTTCAGCGTGATTGTTGTTCCTCCTTTCTCTTTCTCTTCGGAAACCTTGCTGGAAGTATCCCTTCTCCCTCTCCGTCGATATCACTCCTTTGATGCGAACGCTCATCTGATTTCATGCTAGGAAAAACAGGATCATTCTTGCCCGCCATTTAATATACGTCCTGTTGGCTTACTACTTGCGACCCTTCTTGTATATTCTTCTGCCCGCCATACTGCAACACTGCACTTTTTCCAAGTCTTTATTCAGCTTCTCCGCTCCTTTACAAGTGTACTCCAGTTTCTCAACCGTATTACAAAGCCGAAAGTTTGGAATTGCTGACCCACGCTTGTTACTACTATAGCTCCATCCCGGTGGGATGCTGACCTTTCCCGTCTGTGTTCCGTATCTACCGCCGCTTGCTCCCCTGCCACTTGCCTGCCCGTCCGTGACCTCGGTGACCCTCTATACTATACACCCCCACCCTTTTTGGTTAGGTTTGATGTTTTTTTTGGTTCTACTCCTATGTTTAGAGCTCGCCAGTAGGCAGTTTCGTTTTCTGCAACGAGTTTTTGGAATTGCCGTTTGTTCTGACTCTCAGCGTACTTCTTTCCCCCTAGTTTGATACCCATCCTCGCAGACGACGCAGTCTCCTTATTTCTCTACATAGTATCCGAAGTTCCAAATACCGAATGCGCCGCAATTGGGTTCGCGCCCGAGTGGTCCAGACCCACAATTGCTTGTCTCCGTCCTTCTTTTGCAGGGTCTCAAGCCTTTCGTGCCTATATCGAACACCATTTCCTATTGTATAACCTGCCCTTTACCCCGACCACCCAAACTCCACAAAGTTTCTTTAAATATCGTACCTCTGATTTTGATTGGTGACCGGGGATTTTTTGGCGGCGACCAATTCCTCAGCACACTGTGCTAGAGCACATGTCTCCGTTCATTCTGTGGTCTTTTTTTCCGCCTCTGGTGCTCACTTCCCTCTCGTGTTTTATTTTTTTTTTCCCCGTTGCTCTAATTTCATAATAGATTTTGGTCCTTCGTTCATTGAACGCACCCTTGAGCCACCCCCACGCCGGGAAATTAGACTCCTCTGTTGGACCGAACCTTCGGACAGGGCCCATCCGTAAACCCCGAACTGTAACTCTTCGGTGTTCCATCTTCCGAGCCCCGAGTCATTTTTTTCACGTTGGTGCCCCCCTTTAATCTTGATGGCTCTGAGTTTTGTGGTATCGAGTTATTTGCTGGAAATAGTGGCGACAGCTTTTATGACGACCGCGAGACCAGACTTTGCACCCCATCGTTCTGTATGTCTTTTCCGATGCCCTTGTCTGAACGGAGTTTCGTTAGGTGTTAGTGCATCCTGGATTCGGATTCGCCCTGTTGTTTCTGTACAGGGAACGTCCTTCCCATGTCTCTTTTCCTTCTGTCCTTGTCGACGTCTCCTCTGGGAGAGCGTCGTGGGTCTCTATGTTCCTCCACGATGTCCATCTGTGCCAGTATTGCATGTTCCGAGAATGTCATTTGCCCTTGTTCTGTACATTGATATGGACCGCGGTGATATTCTTCGTCCTGTTGGTCGCCAAGTGTCATCTCACCTCCCCCTAAATGGAATTCCGCTCTCCTTTCTTTCCTGCCTCCTCACCGCGTGTACATGTTTGTCTAGACTTGGTAAGGTTATTCTGGCGTGATTCGCTGGTGTTAGCGCGAATTCGGAATCCCGTTGCTTACCTTCAGGTCCCCTCGACACTCCTGTACCAGTCGGTGGTAGCTCTTTCTTCTTCGTAGCCTCTCCCCCGACTGATCCTACGTTGGTCCCATGTACCTCCTCTGTTCCACATCTCCCCTGAAGATTCTTCCTGTGTTATGTCTTTCCATCGAAAGTCACAGTGTCGTTGGCCGCGTGTGTGACCCATATTTCCATGTCATGCGCCCACAACTCCCGCCGCCCCCCACCATTTCCTCATTCTTTCCTCCTTTTTGTAAACTCCTTCCTGCACCGACGTCCATTTATTACCTCTTTCTCCTTCCTTCGGTCCTTCTCTGGTGGCCAACGCCATACGTCCGCTCCCCCCCCAAGAACTAGGGCTGCCCTTGCAACCCTCTGATCGTTTTTCCTTTTAAACATTCTGGTCTCTCCTCCCCTGCCCCCTATCTCTTCCCCGCGTAAATCCGCTTGACTCTATGGTGTTGCGCCTCCTTCATGTTATCCGAATTTTCTTCTCGGGCTCGTAAAACTGCGTTTTTGTCCTGGTTTCTCCTTTTCATACCCTCGCTTTTACTGTGTCCTCCTGAAACGCTATCAGACACGGTTCCTCTTACTTTCTGCGTCTATCCTCCTCCCATCTTGCTTCGCTGCCTTGCTTATGCTTCTTTGGAACACATCTAGGAACCCCTGGGCACCTCCCCCTCCGGATACGTTCCCCCCCTTTTGACGTTGGCTCCCTTTTTGGTCTCCAGCGGGAGGTTACCATCTCTCACCCATCTAGGGCATTCCGTTTATTTTCGTCGGGCTTGTTCGCCCTCCTGTTCCATCCCTCCCTTTGACACTGGTGCTAGTAATTCCTTTTCGCCCCTGGGTCTTCCCTTTTTGTCTAAACACGGACCGTTTCACACTTCCCTTCTAACTTCCCCTTTTTTGTAAGTAACATAGTGGGAATCAACACTGTCTGAGGAGCTACTTTCCTCCGCGTATGTGTCCCTCCCCTCCGTGCGTGATCCTTTCTTACCGAGCACTGTGGTGACTACACGCTCAGGGAGGTTCCCCTTGTCCGCGAGCAATCCTATGACGCTTTGTCTAAACTGTAGTTATTTTTTGCCGCCGTGCAATTTTGCACCAAGTAGTTATACTGTCCTCGTCCCCCACCCCTTGAGCTCGGAGCGCTGTCTCAATACTTGCTGTCCGACCGTTCTCTGTTGTCTCCGCCTGCACCACTTCCCCTGGTTGCTCTCTCCGCTGGTCCACGGACATTGATTTATTTGGGTCTTCCTTCTATTTCCTTTTACCTTCCTACGTGCCGTGCTCTTGACTATGTGGGTTGTCAGAGTTGCAGTCCGCTGTCGTTCTCGTCTATGATTGTTTCTTGGTTTATGCCGTGCGTCAGTCCTCCACTAAATTCAGCTTGAAGGTTTCCGCTGTCCCTTCCTCACTAGTTTTTTTTCGGCCTTCTCTGTGTTAGCGTGTTTCTCCCTCCCCTGACCACAATGAGTTCCTACCCTTTTCGCCACGGCAGAAGATGTTAGCATCACTATTCCTAGCACCGCCCTTGATAGAAAAAAACCATTTTTTCTTTTCGACCACGTTGCCCTGATGTGTACTTCTCTCCCGTCATAACTCGCCGCCGCCCTTTTGTCACCTGATGCCGCGTAGATCTACGGGCCATCCCGCTGATAACAATTTTGCCTGTATCCTCCAGTGATTTTTTAAGAGGGCTGAATTCCCCCGTTGTATCTGTATTCTCCTTTCACGTGTAGTGAATTTATCATATGCTGCTAGCCGCCAACGTGAACTTATGTTCTCTCGTGGCGTTACTCTATTACCTAGCTCTTGTGGTGGTCCTCTGCGCGAAGTTGTTTCTGTTCAACCCTGTCAAGCATTCCCCTCCGAGCGACCTGATTCGTTCCGTGGTACACATTCAAGCCCATCTTTCCCATTATTTTTTCATATATACTTCACCCCATTAGCTACTTACTCCTGATTTGTTCCCCGCGACTGCGCTACTGGGTAGAAGTCCCTCGGTCTCGGTGATTTAGGATTCCATTTGAACCTCTCTAATAGCTAAGTGTCGTGCTAGTTGCGACAATCCTTCTTATTCGCTTTTCCCGTCCTGTCATGCGCTCCTTACAACCGGTACCTCGTATACTGCTCTACCCCTGCTTTTCTTGGTGTCATGTTTCAGTTGTGCCCCAAGGCGGTGGAGCGCACCCTGCCCCTCTTTCATTTCCCACTCCCATCTCTTAATGTACTCACTCGTTGGACCCTGTTATGTACCTACACATACTTCTCGCCGCTATTTTTTTTTGTCTTTATCACCCGCTACCTGATCTTGTCGACAAGACAATTGTTTACCATTTTTCCATGCGACTCGCCTGACACCCTTCATTCTTCAGTAGTGTGGATATCCCCCCTGACTGTCCCTCAGGTTTTTGATATCTTATGTGTACAGACGTTTTTTCGGCGGGGATGCCTGCGGATTTACAGTTGTGTTAATCTTCTTTTGTATTTTATTCCAGGTGTTTTTTCCCGGACTGTCTGTATCCCGTTTGACTCCCCTATTTTGCTTATGCTTGCTTGTTTCTTTTAGACCGACTCTCATGCCTTCACCCTGTTTGCCCACTCACAGTCCTTGAGAAACGCTGGCTCGATGAAGTTGTTGCGATTCCTCCAGTTTCTATGGGTCCAGTCCAGTTTTTTTGACTGTGGCCTTCAATGTCCACCTAGAGATCTTCTGGACTATCGCTTCTCGGTTTATTGCTCATTTACGTTTGACCGGATGCCAGAGTTACCTTTTTTCGCGTTTAACCCGTTATCCTCGATATGGTTATTCCTACCCCAAGGGAAGTCCTCTTTTTTTCGTTTTTTAAAAGTTTATATAGTCAGTAAGTGTCCTCCGCCATAGCCCTCCTGCTCTTGCACCTTTCCTTTATCCGGCAACTTTGTAATTCGTTCCTGCTCACTGCTTGTTTTCTTTTTTAGTATCGACTGCGATCGTGTACCCTTGCTCATTTACAGTTCCCCCCTTCGCTCTGAAACCCTCGAATTTAGGAAATTACATCTCTTTCTGGGCCTGGAATGTGCGCCTTCGGATCAGCTGGCTTTCTCATTTGTTCTTCCCCCCCAGTGTCTTTTTTACCAATTCCACAGGTTTTAAATATGATGCCTATCTCCCCTATACAGTTGAGGTGCTTCACGCGTTGCCTTCTTTCCTGTGACGCCTTTCCGCCCACCTTTATGTCTACCTCCACAGACGGGGGATTCCCCAGCTATCTCCGGGAAATCATTCCTATTGTCTCACGGCGCTCCCTTGACACTCGCTGCGTCTTTGACCCCTCACTCTGGCCTGTTTTTCTCGTCTTCTTTTGATTGATCTCCTTCTCCGCTTACGTTATTACCGAATCGGTCAAAGACGGGCGGCCGGCCGGGCCCCATTTTGTCCTCATCATTTCCCCAAGGCTTCTCCTTTAAAAATATGTTTTCTATCCCTCGTATCGCCGAAGTTAAGTCTTCCGGTAATTTCACTCAATTCCACTCTATTGTCTTATTTTTCGTGGCTCTTCAGTGTCTTATCGCCTCACAGAAGATCTGCCCTGTTTTCTCCCACTACTCTTCATCCTGTGGACCAGTCCTTTTTTTCTCCTTGCCCGCCGTCTTTTTGCCCGCTTTTCGGAAAATCATACGAGGGTCAACCATGGTTCTGTCTCACATCACATTTCGTGTCTTTTTTAGTCCCCAACTCATCTACTCTCCTCAACCTGTCTCATTTTTTTGTTGATACTTCTGTCCCCCTGCCGTTTCTAGCCACTGGTAACTCTACAATACGGATCTTAGATTCCCTTCTGTTTCTGTACCCATTAATTTGCCTTGCGTTGTTTTCTTTTTAACCCTCTAATTTTTCTGAGGCAATAGCAAGTGGGCCGCCTTGCCTCTCGTCTTAAACGCTTAAGGATGGTTACGGCGACTTTCTCCCTGTGGTTGTATCATTATTTGATCCTGCAGGCAACATCACGTGGGAGATTCATCTATAAGAATAATCTCTTTTTCCTTTGACCTTAATGTCTCTCGCCGTGTAAAAGGACTTGTGTCTTTCCTGTCGTTTGGTATCTTGTACTGACCCTTCGTTCCCTTTTGCGTGGCCGCGCACCCGGGATAATCGTATATTCTACCTGCGCTCGCACACAAGCTTTGGTGTCGTCGCCTCTGTCCTTTTTTCGTTTAATTACGACGATGCTCGGCCTAGTTCTACTTCCTTCTTATTCCATGAGCCGTCTCTTCTTCCCCGTAATCTTCCGAGGCTAGAAGGTTCCGCCCCCTCTCCCTTTCCTTTTTCTAAGTACGTGTGTGGTGCCCTGACTGGCCGCTTGTGTTCATCAGTATCCTGTTCGATAGATTCGAGATGGCTCCCGTTCTTCATCCCTCTCCTGTTCATGTCCCCCGAAAGCACTCTCTCAAGCTGGAAGCCCGCTCTTTACCGGCATTATTATGTGCGCATCTCCGACCCGATCAAGGTCCCCCATTTTCCATTTGATGATTCGGTCTCTGCCTATGCCTTCTGCCACCGTTGCAGACATTCCTTCCGGAGGGTCACTCATACCCATCACAGTTTATTGCAACTGCTACCTCCTTTTCAGAGCACCTTTTCTTAACTTGTTTTTGTCCCCCCATCCTACCCTGTTTTTGAGCGACCGAGATGTTCCCCTCCGCTGCCTGTTTTTTCTTACCTTTGTTCGTCAATTTCACTACCTCCAATGACTACCATGAGTTTTAGTTGGTGTTCGTATGCCCCTTTGGCGTGGTTTCCATTTCCTTGATGTATCGACCCCATGTTATCCTTACGCGTCCCGCACGACCTGCTTCGAAACCCCAGATTTTACTCATTTTATTATTTCGATGTGCTTGTGTAAGTTCTTTTGTAACATTCCTTTGTACCACGCAACTCATTCTTTGTCCCTATCACATTACGTCTCTCCCCTTCTCACCCGTGGCGTACAAGATCACGAAAAGATAGCCACATGCAGATATTCTCGGATTGCGTCAATTTCCCATTCGCTCCCCCCCCTCTATTCCCTAGACCCATCCAATTGTGCTTGACATTTACCCCAGCCTTGATTTCCCTGCCCGTTCGAACGGGCCCATCGCTCCTGTAGTTGCGTTTCCCGCCTGTCCCCTCCGAATTAAATAGCTGTTTACATGCGGCGCACCCTCACCAGGGAGCGGAGTCAATCGCGAGACCTCGTATTCCTCTTTGGACTTGACTTTTCCTTAGCGAAGCTGGTAGAATGTTTTTTGAAGTGGTTTTTTTTCACCTTTTTTATCTGTACCGATCTTTGAGTTGCGTAAAATCCGGTAGTTCCCCAACAGTCTTCCGTGATTGTTTATGTATTTCCACTCGACCAGCGCCCGCTTTTCTTTCCATTTCACGTTTCCCCCACGCCTCACCCACGCTGCCATGAACTGATCCTTGCGAGGATGCAGTTTTTCCACTCGCCGGTCTATGTACGTTTCGACCTTTGCCCTGAGTGCCCAGCGGCGTGAATTCCTGTGATCCTCCTAATACCGTCGACCCAAACCGCGAGTGGCCTTAGAAATCAGGTTCAAGCGCTATACCGGATGATTTTCACTCCTTACTCTTATTTCTGGCCCAACGCACGGAGTTAGTGATGTTCGCCTTCAGCCGATTAAAGGCTGGCCAAGCTGAAGATTTCCACATCCTTTCTCTTCGCGTCCCTCTTTTGCTTTACAAAACTCCATGCGCTCAACCATACAGAGTCTTTACCCCTCTTATTTAGTCTGCATCATAAAACTTGCGTCGACACCATAAGGCACGTAATGACCGCTGAAACTTGTATGTACGGCCCGTCTACGAATCGCAGTGTGACCAGCTTCTCTGTCCCGTCTCCTCCAGTCGAGTGCATTAGGAAATGGGTCCTGATTGCCGAAACCCGATCACCCGCCAGGACCCTGGAGTTCATTCTTCTGTGATTTCACACATCCGTACTTTCCTCCGTTTTTATTGGTCCGTCTCGTCCTCGATATTGGTTGCGCTCTTTTGGGCTCATAGTGCTGCACTGACCCTTAGAAACTTACTATTTCCTCTCCACCCATGCGGGGACTGCCAGACTTAGAGTCGACACCATGTCTTATCTTTTCTTTCCCACTTACTCGTGATATACCCTCCAGACCGCTCTTTCTTGTCTCGGCCAGCTGGCGTCGTTTCTTCCAGTTAGGATTCTGTTGACTCTCTTTGGATCTATCCCATTTTCTAGAGCAGATTGTTTCTCCCTGTGCACTCTTTCGTTGCATGTTCGAGCTGTAATCGCTTTGTTTTAGGGCTGATGCGAAGATCCTTCAGGGGTGTTGTCTACTTGGCTCAGTCTCTTTACTCTAACCCGGGCACTCCTCGGCTCCTTGGGACGTCTTACCTCACAGCCCGTTCGCCAGTGGGCAAGCCGGTGTCCCCGACGCTCTTGTCAAGCACGACCGCTTGGTGTCCTGCTGTTCCCAGTACAGTCACCTCCCCCCTTCCGGGACCATACGGGACTTACGTTCACTGATCACCCCAGCGCCGCATTCCATATCCATGCGACTGCCTTACTCTTTGTTTCTCTAACTTCACGCACCTTTATAGGATGCCTATTCATTTGGTTTTGTTTACCTCTAGCTTTCTGAATCCCCTCACGTACTGATCGCGTTTTCACCTATACAACGGTCGTCCAACATAACCTTTCGTAAGCCCATTATTACTCTTTTGGATTCCATCCCGTTGTGCCTCAAAGCGTGTCGTCCTTTTCAACTCGCGCCCTTTTCTCCCCTTCCATTATGGTCTCTCTTGTCCATACCATTGATCTCTTTTCCCGCTTTTCTCCTGTCGCTTTGCCATTCCACCTTTTGGACTGTGCTTATTACCCGCTGTTTACTGCCCTGTCCGCTTGACCAGTATGATTGGTACCATTACGATCTTGACCCCTTATTTTCTTAGTCCCCAACCGTTTACATTGCCACCGCTCGCTGATACTATGTGTGTATACCTACCTCTTTCTGTTGTTGTACCTCCAGTGCTTAATTATAACGTGTCCAAACTTCGCCCCCCGCTCTAATACATTCTTCCCTTGTTTCCGCTCGAGCGTTAATCCTTTGGTTCCTTCGTTTGTTTACCCTTTACATCCCGAGAGGGAAGCGTGTGTCGTCCCAGCGGCACGTACGGCCGCACATTTGTACAAGCGTTACACAGCCCCGAATCCAGGTCCTCCCCATTGTCTTTTGGGATCGGTATTGTGTCTTGAAAATGGGATACCACCGCGCCACCTAGTGAACCCCCAGCGTCTCCGATGCGAATAGTTTTCTCAGTTCTTTTGTCGTTTCCTCCCCAATAGTGCGAAATAGACTGGCCCTGGCGACCACACGGGGATTGTTCGCGATGGGTACCCCCCGCTCGTTCTTGTACTTCCCTCGCCCTTGTGTGTGTTTCGATGCTATGCCACAGCGTATTTTTGAGGTTGGGCCATATTCGTGCCTATTCCAACCCGAGCCTGGCGCTACCCCCTGCCGTTGATCACTCCTCTCCAGTCCTGGGTGGTGCTAGGCTGACCATACGAGTTGCGCTCTCGGTTTCACAGTTGTTTTGTGTAACGACCTACTGCACTTTCGACCCTCAATCCTTTATGTAACACCCATTCCCAGCATGTCGGTAAGGGGGTTTTCGAGGCTCCTGCTTTCTTTCCGAGTTCTCCGGATATAATGCTCCTCTCTTTTCCTCACACCTCAACTATATGAGTCCCTTACCAGCGGTTTTATGCCCCAGTTTCAATCCCCATACCTCCTAACCTTAGTCTCCTGTATCCTCCCTTGTTGTGATTTATGTTGTGATTTTTTTGTTTAGCGTTGTTCCAAACACGAGTTAGATGAGGATTTTGATAACGCGCTCTGATTTTCCACTTCTCCATCATATCCGCAGACGCTGGTCCTTTTGTTCCTTCCTGCCCGTCATTTCCCGGACAAGCCGTCGGTTGACATGTTCCTTTTTCGCCCCCATACTATCTTCCGCAGTCGGAAACCCTGTCCCCCCCCTTTTGTCTGTCGCTTTATTTGTACAGGCTCCCCCGTTGACCAACGCAATCTGCTTTTGTTGTCTCCGCCAGACCTTGTTTTTTTCCCGTCCATGAGAGTTTTCGCCGCATTAAGATTCCTTTCCGGTTGCTTCCACTCCTTATTGTGCAGCCTTTCGTGTGCGCGAGCTGAGCTTCCCGACCGGATCCTTTCTACTGTTTCTCCGATACTCGTGGTCGCAAGTGCCAGTTGATCCATAAGCCCCCCAATCACCCTTTTGGGTGCTCGTTGACTGTAAAATTGGCAAGCACTTAGCCGTTCTGGACACGGTACCCCGCCCCCATCCTCCGTTTGACCTGTGACCCTTTCTCTTACCTCGTCCTATCCCGCCTAAGGACGAGTACCACCTTCCATCATTGGGCCATTTTCCTTTTACCGGCCACCCCATCCAGTGAAGTATAGTGCCGGCTTTTTCCTCCCTTTTTTGTGTTGCACTTAGTGCATTACAGTCACACCCTTCGTTTGTCTCCTCTTTGGTTCCCTGGTTTTTTCGGACCCAAAAGAGTTTATGTTTTTTCTACCAAGGCGGAAACCCCAAGCCCCTCTTTTTGCCGTGTCCCTGCGGTGGCTTCCGTTGTTGGGCCCGGTCGGAGGGTTGAGTAGTATGCGAGTGTCTGCCCCTTTTTCCTTTGGTCTTTCCCCTTGGATCAAATTACGTCGCATTGGTCACGGCTGTCAACCATGTTTTCTAGTTTGGAAAATGAGCCTCCTTTTAGCGTGATAGGGAAAAATACACCTCCCACCCGCTTGCGCCCCCCCCTCATCTCTTTCTTGCTTCCCCATACAGGCCCAAACACAGGACACCCCCCGCAACCATATTTATTGTCTCCTTTCTTGGTTCTTAAAGCCCTCGCTTATACTTCCTGAGTTCTTACGCTGTGCCCTTCCTTCTCATGGTGATAGCTATCACTTGAGACTTTTGTTCCATCTTTTTCACCCGTTTCAAATCTACCTGACTTACATCTGAATCGTATTCTGGCGGAGGAGCTTATCTGCACCACCGTTACGAGCTTGTCTCTAATCGCCCTCTTCGTTCAATTTTTGACCCCCCCTGGGACAGCTTATTTGGTTGCCGCTATGGCTGTTGACTTTTTTGCCCCCTATTTTTGTTCGGCTCAGGACTCTTCTTTATGTTCCCTCTGACTTCAAATCGATAAGCATGCGTGTTCATCAGTTCTCCTAATGGGACCCTTTCCTTTCAGAAGAAGCATGTTCTTCTTCGCTACCGCTTCCCTATCGCCGATCGGTTCCTCGTAAGCTGAACATTCTTCTTCGACTGCGTTGGCTAGAATAGATTTCGCTCCTCTATTCCGTTATTTTCTCCATTGTGAAATAATACCGTCCTCCGGGTACCTCTCTTTTTTTCCTCTCACTAATGGTGTCAATCTCAGGTTACTTGCGTGTTGCCTTGCTTTCATCTCCCTTGGTTCCCCAGAAAAATAGTTCTATTCTCTTCCACTAATAACCCATAGAGGGGTCCCCTATGCTCGATAGATTTGTCCCCTAACTTACCCGTTGGGATCAGCCGACCCTCCCATCATCATTTTAAGCGCCCGCCTCTCACTCAACACTGCCTTGAAAGACCGAAGGATTGTGGAAAGCTTGTTTCTGTGTGGAATTGAATTCAAAGGACATGCCTACCGAGCCGGGTGGACCCGTTCTCTCTTTTGTCCGCCTTTCTTTAATTTCTAGTTGTGGCACTTGTGTCATTGCCTATCTTCCCTTTCTTTATGACCGTTGATTTTTACTTGTGGATTTCAGCCGTCTTTTGTTCTTCTGATTGCATTCCTCTTACCATTAATTGCCTTCACATCACATGATGTCCCTTTTGTATGCGTGTCACCACAATCGCGGTCCTCTCTCAATACTTTCTCCACCTTCTTTATTAAACCAAGCGGTGGCATTTCTCAAGCTTTCCACATCATTTCTCTCCTATGCCCCCTTTTTCGCCGACTTCGGGTGCCCTCTCCTTTGTTTTACAGTTCCTCAGCTTGAGGACACAATCTCCATCCTGATTTTGACTTTATGGTCCTTTCTGTTTGGCTACCTGCGTTTGCGTTTATATACCGAGTATTCCCCCCTACTCGTATGTCTCTCTTAGCTCGCCAACGGCGGCAGTCTCGCGTTTGCACGGGTTCTTTTTACTCCCTCCTTGCCATCGACTAGCGCCCCTTTCCGCGTTTAGAGTCTTTTCTCTTCAGAACACTATCTGTTGTTAAGGGACCACAAGGCTCTCCCGTCCCCCCTTTGATCAATTTCCTTTTTTTGTCCGCTGCCCACCTTTGTTGTCCCAACGTACAACACCTTCTCAGCTACCTGGTGTCCGTTTTCCTAATCCGCTTGGTGGGCTTTCACTTTACATCCCGAATATTATCGGCACCGAGTCGTGGCTCCCATGCTGTGCAATCCTTCATGCAGTCACTTGGTTGCCGATCACGGAGAGCTCCAGTGCCCCTTGTACTCGAGCCAGCGCGAATCTCATGTTTCCAACCTCTTTTGTGTCTCTGCCAAATTTAGGTAGGTTAAACTTGTGCTGACGTAATGCTCACCGTGTCGTTCCTCGCCTATCTGGGTGCGCGCTTGCTCGACCGTGTAGTTTTCTTGCGGTAAAACGGGTCGCCTTTTTGTCCGTATCTACACGGTCTCGCACGAGGTCCACTTATTCCTCGGTCGAGGGCTTCCAACCCATAGATTTTGCGCGCGCCATTCCCAACCGCTAGGTCCATTTTGTACGAATTCCTTCACATTATCTGTGCGACGCCCCACCAAGAGGCAACGTCAGGCGCCGACAAAGTCGCACTTCCCTTTGTTTTCCCTGTCCCCCAGTTCCTCCGCTGCATTTTTCCTTTTTTTCCCGATGCAATATCGCGATATCATGTGTCCCAGTCAGGTTCTTTTTCCCATATGTTCATCCCGCTCTTTTCTCCTCTCTTCCCTGGGCAGTGGGTTTAGAGTACAGTAGAGACCTTGCTATTCCCGGATATTCCCCTCCTCTCTTGACGTACAGCTTATGAAGTGCGCAAGTAATTCTTGTCTGTCCTCTTGCCTCTTTTACGACGTTTCTAGAAGTGTGGACGGACTACCGCTATTCACAAATATCCCTTTCGTCACCTTTCCTCGGGGCCTGTCTTGATTTGCTTCTATGTGAGTGTACCCTCCTCTGTGCGTTGGCTTCAACCGGCTGAAAGTATGATTCTTTTCGGTGGTGAGTTCACGCCCTTCCTGTCCGATTTTCCTGACACCTGGCCCTTTTCCCGATTCAGTTATTTCGGAATACCCAATATGCCCTCTTTGATATCGTGTTCAACATGCTAAAATTGAGATAAAAGGATTGTTTGCGGATTCTGTTCACCATTGTCTATCCCACCCCTTGTGCTTGCCGGTTTCTGGAACCTTAAAACCGTCGATGGATCTGTCCAGTCCCCCGTTCTTTTCTGCAAAGGTATTTAAAGTTCTATAAAAAACCCACCCCACGGAATCTTCCCCCCATATTCAAACTATTTACCTCTTCACGTCGCCGGTTTGGTGGAAACGCGGAGGGGGTTGGACTGCTATTCGTCCCCTCGAGACCCTCCGACATTAAGGGGACCGCGCACCCAGCATCCTGTCTGTAAAGTTCCTTTTCTCCTCACCTCCATGTCCAAGGCGGTGGGCCCGCTTTGGCCTCTGTCCCCTTTGCACCTTTCCTGTCTTTGTCGTTTCCGACCACGCGTGACTGTCCCCCCCCCTGTTGCATATTTTATGACGAGATAAGTAACTATTTAATTATTAGTTTGACACAACAAGAAAGCCCGTCCTATTACCTTTTTCATTCTTCCATCTTTTTGTACCCCTGCCAGTGGTATTGTCTGGTCTTTTCGCGGCCCACCTACAACCCGTCGCTGCCCCCCCCCTATGACCCAATGTCCTCTCGTGTCCTCACCCCGTCCCACCAATTTAGTTGAGTACAATTTACTCCTCAGGGAACTATCCGGCCTTTGTACTTGTTTTGGTCCATTCAGGCCTACCGCCTTTCCCTCTCTTCCAGAGGGGAACTTCTGGAAAATGCGTAGTATTCCCTTTCCTGGTGTGTTCATTCCCTATTTTCCCACCAAGCGCCTTTCTCCGCTGAGTCTCTTCGCGTCCGTGTCCCAGTTTGCGCCAATTTTCGGCCTTCCCAAAGGGACTATGAATTCCAGACCGCTGGAACCGACTTTGTTTCTCGCTTCCTCTCTTTACTCCACCACGAACTTGCTCCCGCCATATCTGCCTATCACTTCCTCTTCCCCCCTCCCCACGCCCCCAACAAGCCCCCCTCCCCCATTTCTCCAACCCCATTTTCTTCTTTTTGTCACCACACCCCTGGATCCCCTTGTCGTGCCACGTCGCCCTTTACAAGTTTCCACAGATGGATTCGGCTCCCCACGCCATGTCGCTTTCTATTGCCTGTGAGTTCTTGGCATCGCCTGTTTCCTTTGTGATTCGTAGATTGTACCCATGACCCTTTTCCGATGGACCCCAGTTTTCTGTCGTCCGCTGTCCTCGATGAGTAATCATTTCCCCTTTCACAGGTGTATGTTCCTTTGCGATAACGAGCTGATTCTGGTAAGGGAAACATCGTTTGTTTTTTCTGCCGACTTGTGCAAGTTGCCGTCTTTGTCTACGCAATCTTTCTGTATCCCTCCAATTGCGACCGTGTGTCCGCAAACCTGAAACTCATGGATGACCTTGTGGCCGTTCTTTTATTTTACCCCGCCTCTTCTTCCTTTTACCCACGGCTTGGCCTCCCCGCCATTGTCTTTCTTGTGCCTCTGTACAGTTAATTGCTCCGTCTCCTGTTTTCAGCAGTAGGCCGGCCACGCCGGAATCACTGCGGAGTTACGTGAACTGCTTGCCTTCGGCCATTCCGCTTACTGTGCCTAAGGTTCCTCTCCCATCCGCTCGTTTATTATGTTTGTTTCCCCGTCCTCCGACAGTAGCACGGATTTGTATTGTATAATGGATTATCCTCACATCACATCGTGTTCAATTCATGTACCGTACGTCAACTGGGATCTCTTTTACCTTCACTACTTGAGGGGTCTGTTGACATTCGACTCTTTGCCATTTTCCTCATGCCCCGTCCCCTTTTTTCTCTCCCTTTCTCCTAACTTTCTTTCACACGGGTCCTTTCTATTTGTGGCTCTTTGTTGTAGTCGATCATTCGTGTATGTTATTAGCTTTTGCTCGGGCGGCCCCCAACCAGATTTGCGCCCCCAGACACTGTCCCCTGGGGCTTGTTGTACTTTTCTTCGAAGACAGCAACTCGTCTTGGTCTCTGATCGGGGCAACGCTCCTGGTTTCCTTCTCTCACATATTCCGTTCCCTTCCTTTCTCTCTTCGTCACACTCACTTCTCCAGCTTGAGGTTGATGCTGTTGACAACTTTCCGCGACAACCTTGACGGTATACCTACCCCTTTCCACGTTTTCTTGGGGTAGTCCCCCACAGAAAGCTATATATTCGTCCATACTGCTTCGGTCACCTCGTTCCCAGCTTGCACGGGTCTTACCCCGTCTGCCGTCTGTTTTATCCCGTCCTCCCCTATTCATTGGCCATTTAGAATTAGGTCTAAGATTTACAACGACTCGACGGCTTGGGACCTACCCCCTCTCTGTACCCCCTCCTCAACCCTTCGAAGTGAGCTAGAATGCCCCCCCCCCCCATCTCACGCGTTCCCACCACGCCACACGCGACGTCCCCTTTTTCCCCGCTGCTTTTCCTCCCTGCTTTTTTCCTGCCTCTAGGGTTCGCGATGACCCCTCCAGGCTGATTACAGACCCTAGGTCCCCTATCGTCCACCAACC
>Ga0179593_1306836_pt1 | contig 15672 bp, 18 predicted proteins | sample CZODoug2_1_08_16_FD_185931 | JGI IMG/M metagenome (GOLD analysis project Ga0179593, IMG submission 185931) | Vadose zone soil fungal communities from Angelo Coast Range Reserve, California, USA - CZODoug2_1_08_16fungal (PacBio error correction) | ecosystem: Environmental > Terrestrial > Soil >... | reverse complement strand
CCTGCGACCTCCGTCGTGGAAGCAGTATGCCGTGGCGCAAGTATACTTTTCTGTTTGTACAGGTTTTTTCTTCCCCCCATTCCCGTGGGATTCGATCCCCTCACTTTCTTGACCCCTGCCTTCCAGAGTCCCCCCTAACCCCCCCTTCCCTCCCCCTCTTTATCACCACTCCCCCTTCCCCTCTTCGGGCGGCCTTGTACGGGCCGCTGCTCCTAGAGTCGGCTTCCCCCCTGTTAGCAGGTCCCTTACCCTCCACTTGGCCGTACACTTTAGATGTTTTCCGAAAATAGTCGCGGAAAATTATATTCGTTCTATTACCATTGAACCTCCGAGCCGACCCCCCGTCTCCCCCTCTGGAGGACGGCCCCCCCTTTATGGTTTGGTTTCAGATATACAGGAAGTTGGTTGGCATGACTATTAATGAATCTCCCGGAGTCGCGTTTCCCCCGAGAGGGCCCCCAGAGAGCTCGAGTCTTTGCGCATTCTTTTTTTTTAGCCCCCCATTCCTTCGCTCTGTTGGTGTTTCCTTCACAGACGGTTTTGAATGAGCAATGTCGCATTGGTCATTTTTATTGTTGACCCCTGCACCTCGCTCCAGGTTCTTGACTACATCCCTTCCGCCCGACTTCCAGACGCGGGTAGACCCGGGCTCTTCTCTACATGACCGCGACCTCTCGTTCTCGCGTTTCGAATTTTTTGGTTAGACAGCCATTAATCCCAGAAGGCAAAGTTACAGGGGGTATGCAAGTCTGCCCATCAATTAGATGAAACGAGTCGCCCAGGATGTGTCACAAGGCAGATTCCTCCCCTGAACCTATCTTCAGTGGCTCAGCATTGGACTCCTTCAGTTCCCCTGTCGCGTGTATAGAGAACGAACTTTCAAGCGAATCAGCGTTCCGTTTTCCGACGCGTAACGACTGTCCCTCCCTAAAATTGCTATCCCCCCACTGAAGAAAGGCATGGTCCGGTCAGTTATGCCCCCCTAGTATTGATCAGCGTGTCCCCAGACCAATCCAGGCCTTATCGGTAGTCCCCTTTCCCCTCTCACGGAGATACCCCCCCTCTCACACACGGCGTCACCTCTCCCCCTCATTAATAAACTTGTGGACAAGAGATGCGCGCGCCCATTGATGGGATCCTCGCCTGCTCTGAAGGTTCCCCCCTCTTCCTCGGACTTCTTTACGCACGGCACGCCGAGGTTCCTTTTCTCCCTGACTTAACTCAACATCCCCCCCGCCCGTTTTTTTTCCACCTGGAAGTCTCTCAATACAGCCCCCCCCCACAATCGACACCCAGTTTTCCGTCCCCGATGCAGACGCGTAATTCGACACCCTTCCCCGCATGCCCTGGAATTCGATATTATTCGGCTTTTCCCCACCCTCAGCTTTGCCTTATCCTGACCAGGTCAGCACCTCCACGCCGCAGTATCCCAGCCCCCCGGTTTCTCTCAGGTCCCAACCGCAAGTCCCCCTACCAGAACTGTTTTTTTTACGATTAATACCGCTGCGAGCGTCAAACACAACTCCGTCCGTCAAGAGAAGATCTCCCCGTCCCCCCAGTGAGTGCTTCTCCCACCACTGAATCGGCTTCTCACTGGCCCCCCCCTCCCCCTCAAGAACAGCGTTCATTTCTCAGGGAATATTGTGACATCTCAGTTGTAATCGGGACATTCAGCTCCTGAGTATCCGCGCCAGAACGCCCTCCCCCAACCACGGGGCAGTCGGATCTTTCTGCGTTTTTTAGGGTGATTCTTTTGGATTATTTTTGGCGTTTTGTTATCCAAATCTGACGGAGACAACCCACCCCCCCCTGCCCATGCTCAAGTTTTCGTTCCGATCGTTTTTTTGTACCTACCCTATCATTGCTTGAGAATGTTCGCTCAAAGCCATCTTCCTCTCTTTTAATCCTACCGTTGTGGGTGACTTCTCTTTCGCCTCGGCTTTCAAAGGTCAGATGATTGTTTTCCCTCCGGTGCACAGGTTCATTTTCCGTATGTTTGGCTCTCCCGTACCTTTAAGAACTTCCCGTGAACATCCCAGCAACGCAAATTCCCCCAGGACCAGTTTACCACCCCCCCCTACTTTCCAAAGTGGTTTCTTTCTTTTCTGTGGATCCGTACCAGCGCGGCCAGATCTTTGAATCCATGTCGGTAAAAAGATCCCTTCCCCCACATCCTTTTAGAGCACGCGTTTTTTCGTTCTTTTTCATGCGCCCTTCCCTTCTTTATGTGATCCCCTTCCCTCGTTTGTGACAGGTGCGCTTCTTGAAGAATTGTGTATTTCCTTCTACCCTCTATTATAAGACTTCTCCCAGGCCCCCCCCTCTACCGACTTGTTTTTTGAAGTCCTGAGATACCAGAGATACAGTTTATTTTGAGTTTTGCGGGCGGCGGATAACCGTTTCCCCCCCCTCCCCCGCTGAAAAGGTTGGTGGAGCCCTCCACACTAGTATCTCCTGAGGCGTTGATTCTGCTAATTTTGAACGCGATCCCCCCCTGAACCACTTTCCATGTAGATCTTTCAAAATTATTTTTCTCTTCCATATTATGCCTCTCCCCCCATCCCTTAGTTTTTCTTCCCTTCTCTCTTGTTTTGCGAAAGTCGCGACTCTCTTTTGACGTTGCGGACATGGATTTCCGAGATGAGCCTTTTCGGTCAGGGATATTATCCGTTTTTCGTAGAGTTCCCCATCGGAGAATATTCACCCCGTGTCAGACGGTTTACATACGTGGTTTGATTGATTTTTCGTCCTCCTAGGAGATTGACGCCTATCTATCTCAATCTGGACTGGATTTTCTTTTCTGGAGATTTCGAATACTGGTCGAAAATGACCTGAAAAGTGAAGATGTTCGGCCATTTGTTTGGTTATGTCTCCGGTGTTAGGTAGTCACCTTTTTCCCGTTTCTTGCTGCTTGAGTCTGTGTGCTCTATCCCCCTCCTGAATTTGCAAGTTTGTCGACATGTCTGAGCCCCGCCCCCTCCATTTGCGCCCCTCCCCGGTTCGACGAGGCTTCCCTCCTTTCTCCAAGAGTCAATTTTACCTTCCTCCCCCGTTGCCCGGATCAATTTTATCAAAATTGCTCTTGTAAGTACCTTCTTATGCGCTGGCGAGGCTCGCCTGCCGTCACTGACCACGCCTGTCTGAGTCGCATGTTGAGGAATATTAACGTTCTCTAGGCTGAGGTCACTCCCCCCGTTCCCCAAGTCGAAAATTTTCGACACCGTGTCGGTCCCCCCCTTTGCTGCATTACCCAAAGTGATCTCGAATTTCAGAATGCTGGATCTTCTCCGTCCGCTTTGCGCAGGTACCCCCCTCCTCTGGTGCTTCGTATGAACCTGATGACCGCCCCCCTTTCTCTGATATACCGGCCCCAAGACTTCTTAAAAAAGGAGTCCGGGCCCTCATTGTGGTCTGGCAGTTCTTCCCTCTCTCATAAAGGGGGCGCCTGTCTTCTCACTTGTCGGTTTCAATGAAGTTTTTCCGTGCCCCCCCTGGAGAACGGCATCTCTCCTGTCCGTCTCTTCTCGCGCCGTGAGTACCTCCGCCTTCCAATCCGCCTTCCCCTAAACGCCGTCCGCTCGCCTGAACGTTCGGCGGGCGTGGGTAGAGCTGGTCCCTGCCTCTTGTTTCCCTCAGTTCGCTATTCTGTTTTTTTTTTGTTTTCTTACCCGCAAAAGTTTTCCCCAAAGCAGCACGAGAGACTCAAAAGAGGCCCTGACAATTTTCGCTCATGATGCTCATGATTATCTTTTTCCCCCCTTCCCCCTAACTTTTGTGGTTGTTGAGATATAATTTCGCTTCCTTATAAGCCCTCCTGTTTTCCCGGCCCGGTCCTCACCATAGTAGCGTTGTACATGCCTTCCCTCTCAGCAATTTACAAAGGTTAAGCTCGAATGGAGAAGAAGTTACCTGAGTTAGACAACCGGCCCGCCTGCCTTTATAGCCGTTTATACTTAGTTGAGCATTAGGGAACCGTCGTCACCGGCCGTCTGGAAAGTCGCAGTGCCCTCCGATACCCCTGACTAATTTTTCCGTCGAAAAATGTTTTCTCCGGTCCCTTTAACTTTGCCCTTGTCTCAGCAAATACCACCCGTATTTTCACGAACCATCTGAGATACCTTGCCTTTTCGATCCTTCGTTTTTTTCCCCCCCTCCTCTCCCCTTACTCTTTCCCCCACGGAACCCCAACCCGTCTTGGGAACCGATTTTCCCGTTCCTTTTTTCCAGTCAGTCGGGCGGTCTTTCTCTTTTCTCCTGTTTTTTTCTTTGTAGTTGGTAAGCCAGGTCTGATCACGCCGTTGAGCCGGTCTCCTCTGACCCGGGTGAGAACACTCCTCCTCTCGATTTCTAATTGCCTTCTATTATCGTGAGACTAAGGGGTCTGCCAGCCTTTTGAGAGCACATCTCCCGGAGTTCGTTTTTTGACGGGAAGAGAATTCTCTTTACACCGGTTAAAATCTCCCTCCCTCCCCGACAGGACGTCTGACGTCGGCGTCGTAATGCGCCCGCATTAGGTTATCCCCCTCGCCCCGAGAGCCTTTGTTTCCTCCTCAGACTAGTCCCACGGGACCGCTGACAGGCAAGACAATTCGATTCGAAAGTGGCATCTGGCTCCCTCAAACTTTTAAGGGACGCTGGAACTCTTCGGATTTCGGCTACTCCCTTCTCTTTCATTGAAGGTCCAGTTTGTGGTCTACGCCCCCCCGAAAGTCAAGCGCCCTCCAGCTCCTAAGTTGCCCTACGGGACCCTTGCCGCCCCCCCGTCCCAATTCTCCGCAATTTGTCCTGACAGTCTGCAACATTTTTCCTGTCGTGGTCTCCCAATCTTTGGATCATTTTTTGCGACAGCCCCTTGAAGGTTACCACCCCAGGCCGAGGGCCATCGTTTCCTTCTCACGCTCCCCTTTTCCCCTTTTTGACAGCCCCGCCAACAAGACGTACTGCTCCTCCCCTTACATCGCCCTGTTGGATACTGACTTTCTTCTCCCTGATGCTCCTCGCCCTCGCTATTTTTGGATACTTGACATCGCCATCTCACTAGCTCTCGGGAGCCCCCTCCCATACGAAAGAATACTAGATGTTTTTCTTCTCTTGAGAGGAGTCCCCTTTCAACCCAGACTACAGTTCCTTTATGTTGAGCGTCCCTCTTGACACAATTTTCCCCCAATCCACACACCAATTTCCCCCTCGGCATACCAGTATTGTCATGCCGTTCTCAAAACACAGTTTTTAGATTGGCGAGAAGTACGTCCCCGCCGAATTGCATAAACTTTTAGCTCCTGTCCGCCTTCCTTCCCCCCCCCCTCCCCAGGTTTTCTTCGGCGTGGGCTTTTGGTTGGCATAGTTAAGAGTGGTATAGACCAAATGGCTTACCCACGGTAGTAAGCGCGCACGGCTTTCCCAGCAGATCGTGTCGGTCGTTTCACTATCTCCCGTTACAAGCCCCTCCCCGCCAGAACCGCGTTTTCAGTGAGGACCCATGTTTTGTGCCTCTCAGTTTTAAATCGCTCCTTCCATGACTCTCGCGTCCCTCGTTTTACCTAACTCCTGACCATTTCCCCACCCCACGTGTTGGTCCGTCTTTATTTCTTTCCCTTTTTGTGAAGGGTTCTTTTTCCTGTGTTTTTGGGCGCTTTTTTTTTTCTTAACAATCTCCGGCGCGCCAAACAAACCTTCCCTGTTACCTTTTCGGTTCCCGCTCTTTGTAACCCGTCATTTCTCGACCTGTCGCCGATTCGGCACGCATTTTTCCTTCCTCAGAAGTTTGTTTTTTTGTTATCTGAGCTTGCAGTTTTTTCCTTGGCCTAAACTTCCCGGCCCCAACCAGACCTTTTGTATTTCCGGGCCCTGAAGAGCCTTATTTTTGTCTCTCCGTACTATTTTGTTCTATTCCCCCTCCCAGCGGGCCAACCAGGACCCCCCTAAACGCACACCCAACTTTCATCCCCTACAGACCTTCCCCCACTTGGTGGGGTTATGTATGTTGTGAGCGAAACTGCTTGGCTCGAGATGCTGTCCGCGGTCCACCCAACTTGATACCCTTTGTGCGCCTGACGCGGTTTTGGCTTTTCCCTTTAGTACATGCCTCTTATCTGAACGTTTGCTGCCAGCAACGATGATGGGAATCTTCTTGCTCTTTTCTTGAATTTGGTCCGCCCCTTGTCGTGTCCACATACTAGTGCCATCCATCAATGCTCGCCTTTTTTTGTTGGAAGTCTTCTTTTTCGTTTGAATTGCCTGTCGAGGGCGGCTTTGCTTTTCCCTCCACTTGAAATTGTGTTTGGCTCCCGCACTAACCCCTCTATTTAAGCCGGCATGCCGTCTTGTGGGGTTTCTACGCATTTAGTCCGTCGAGTCACCGGAAAAGTTAAAATGTGTCGATTGACCAGTTCGTCGATCCTTCTACCTAGTCTCAAAACATCCTTCTTTTTTAGTCGTCATTTGATTGTCCCAATGTGACCGACTGAGGTGCCCACCAGTTAGCTGAGGTCAGAGTATATACTTCTCCCTCGCCTGCAGTTTTGGCAGAGGAGCCGAATACTGTAGCGTTTTTGCGTTTACCCCTTCCTCCAGGTTCCCCCCCCTTCTATTTGAAGTCCTATATTTTCCTAACCTTTGTGGTGATGTTTCGCCTTAAATCTTGACGCCAGTATTTCTCTCCCCCCCCCTTGAATGGTGCTTTTCTTTTCGGTTGAGTGCTACCCCGCTGGTGCAGACATGACCGTCCAAATGCCGTTTGACCCCTCCCCTTGTTTATGATATGTGTCTTTCGCTTAACGTCTTTCTCCTCTGTGGCGTCTTGACGGGCTGCTTGGCGATAGTCCCGAGAACTGACGCCCAGGTTACCGCGATAAAGGTTTTGAGCACTCCCCTGCAGCAATGTGATGAGTCCAGTCCCCTGGTGTCGAGCCTCCCCCCTTTGTAGAATTCTCCCCTCCCTACGGGGCCTTTCCCTCAACCCCTGTCCTTTGAGAATCTTACACAAATGGTATATAGTCCTCGCCACTTCTTCCCCTTGACGCCTGGCTTTTCCCCCGTTTCATACGCCACCAGACTTCGTTCCTTCTCTGTGACTTTTCTGTAAGTTCTTTGATTTCGTAACAACAGCCACCTTCCCCCAATTGCGATCGCTTTCTCGGCCACCCCCGGCTTTTTTAGACCCCCCGCTCTCGTCAGAGTTCCCTCTCCCACTGCTCTCGCCGCTCGTTTCCTCCGGTCTCTCTCCCTCTCCCCCCCCCCCCCCTTCTTGCCGGTCTAATTTTATTAGCTACAAGGCCTCCTTGCTCCGGCAATACCCTCGTTTGCTACACAGTCGTGGTTTCCCTTCCGCGTTGCTAGGCGGCCTCCCTTGCTTGCCTGGGCGATCTCCCAGCAATTGTTCGCGCTCCCTGTACCCTGCCATCGTGTTTTTTTATTCCAAGTGAATTTCTTTCCCCCGGCGAACTGGGCTTCCTTTTTGGCCCGCTTCTATATCCGTTGACTTCACTGATCAGGCTCCTTCCCCCCGAAGGCGCGTCTCCTTCGAGCCGCTTGCGCCTTTTTCCGATGGTGCTCTTTTTTCCCTCCCCGTGTCTTTGTTTTGCTTTTTCTTTTTCTCTGCAGTTAACGACCAGACTGAACGCGAAGGTCTGCAGCTCCTGATGAGCAATCTATACTTTTCCTCCTCCTCACCCTTGTTTTGAGTTGCCCACTTTTCCAGGTAGTCGTCAAGCCTTTTCCCGCGGCTCCAGCTCTGTCTCCTTTAGTCGCCTATTCAGCAAAAAAGGGATAGCTCCCTTTTCTCAACCCTTTCCCCTCCTTGCCTAAGGTCGTCTCAACCCCCCCTTATACTTTCTCTAAGTATAAGGCTCCTAGGTCCCTTATACCTGTTTTTAGGTACACCTTAGAGAATTAATCGACGCAGGATTACTTTTTCAGTGTAGCCTTTCCATTAGCCTTTCGCCCCCTTTCCGCGTATTCCACGACTGACGTCGCCCAATTGATATTTGCGATTGAAAGTCCCCCGAAGATTGCCGGAACTTCCCTTCGGCGGAGCTACAACGCATGTGCAGGTTTCTGCGACGATATACAGTTTAGGCCCCCTTTTGTGCTTTCCTGCCGGGAAGACTTTTGATCACGGCCGATCCTGGTTCTCGACCTTAGAAACCGTCCCTGGATCGAGGCTTTTTTATTTTCTCCCCCTTTCTTCCCTCTCTGAGATGTTAAAGATTCTGCGCCTCGAAGGTCGCCCTTTTATTTTCCCTCGGTTGGCTGGCACTTCTACTAGAGTTCCGCCTTCATCAGCAGACTCCTACATGCTTGTCCCTCTAGACGGTTAGGTCTGATAATTCCACGCGCTATAGGAAGCGAGATCCATTTGGTGCGTCAGCCTCAATTAAAAGCCACCCCCCCCCCCCCCCCAACGGGCCCTGTGCAGAAGGAAAATTCCTCCGGATCCTTAACTGCCTTTCCCCAATCGGCCTCCCCAGGCATTTTTTCCTCCAGTCAACTCTCGGAGGAGGAGAAGTGACCTTGATAGCCAGTGTCCGGTTTAAGGGAGTTGTCTAGCGCCCACCCCTTCTTTCCGAATCGACCAGCATGAGAAGTGGTAATCTTCCCCCCCGAGACACCGGCGTGATTTCAGAAAACACCTGGAATCTAAGATTTCCCCTTGTCTTTAAGGAAAAGGTAGGTGGAATCAATCCCCCCGCCAGACTGCCCGCCCTCCCCTTGCGCGAGGGGACAACGATTCTCTTCACGGCCAGAGAAGCTGGAAAACGCACCACCAACGGGTCCCCCCTCTAGACTTTTCCCAGACTCTCAACTTGTCCCGATTGCTACTTTCGCCATTTGTCCCCTTGCTTCCACTCCGACCATGATTTTTTCCTTCGACCCCCCAGATTTTCTCCCTCCATTACAGCCGACGCAGATTGTACCTTTTGAGACACGTCAAAGACCCGTGAACAAAACGATTGGTGAGTCCCGGGCCCTAGTGTCGCGACCATCCACCAAACTTTTTCCTCCAGAAATGTGACGTTTCCGTCTCTCCGAGGTTTCAACTCGAACCATAACCCCCCTCCTTGCCGCAGGCATTCGTACCCTTTTGATGTGGTTCCCCCCCAAAGTTTTTCAGCTTGGGCCCCGTTTTTCCGCCCCTGCCCCCTCCGCCTTATCCTTTCTGCGCATTCCTCACCAGCACCTTTGCAATCCCTTTTTTCTGGGATGGCGGATACTCCCGAGGTCGCCGGGCCCATGGCTTACACCAGTGCGGCAATCACGACGGAGCTTTCACGCAGCAGCCTGCGTCACTTGATCCTCGGATTCCTGCAGGACCCCTCCCTAAAGTCACGCTTACGGATCGGGCATAGGGTTGAAGATGTTTTCCCTCGGAGTGACATTTCCTCCCGCTACTTCGCTGTTATTTTTCCCCCAATACCTCCCCCCACCCCCCCGCGGTATGACAGGATGTTATGGATGCAGTTTTGGCCTGGTGAGGTCCTGTGCGCTTTTGCTGGTGTTTTCTTCCCCCCCCATAGTCCGTTGGCTCCCCGAACCAACAACGGAATGCAGTTTCCCGATCTGACTTCGTCCGGTCTGGCGTCATTTTAGTGCTTAAGTGGCCTCTCTCTGGGATCCCCCTTTTGTGTTGAAGCGAGATTTTTTTCCGGCCTCTTCCCAACATGTGGCCCCACCAGACCTGCTCTCGGTCCCTTCTGGCCCGGAATTGTTTTCCTGGCCGTTGGTGGCGCGCCGTCCATATTTGATCCTGAACCTCCCACGGCGCCCCATTCACGACCCTGCCCCCCCCCTGCATCCCTAATCCTTGACTTTTCCCACAACAGGGGGGGTTCTTCTTTTGCGTTAGTTCCCAAATTCCTTGGAATGAGCTTAAGTACTTTGAGGTTAACCCCGCTATTACACACTCTGGCAATGCGAACTGAACTCCTGGTTTTTCTGTTTTGAGGTTTGTACATAATGAGGCTCCCTTTCAAGGCACATTCTGTGAGGTTTTGAAGCTCTTGCCCGCGTTGAGTGTCCTGTCCGGGTTGTGTCCCCCCCCCTTTTGCTCCATCTTTTTATTATTTCGTTCAGTTTCTCCCCCCCCCCCTCTAATTTGAAGTGCTTTTTCAAGTTCCTTTGCTTATTCCCGATAAGTTGGCGTTCTGCCGGAGGACAGCGGACGGTCCTCGCCCGCTTTCCCAATGGTTCCCGCATACAATTAGGGTGACTTCCGTCTTCCTTCCCTGGATATGTTTGCGATTCCCTATTGGCGCGGGAAACCCCGTTCACAGCTCTTTTGAATTGAAGTATGTAGCTTATTTCCCGCTTTTTCCCCTCCCCAATACTCTTTGTGTTATTGGGAGTTCTTTCTGTTTTATAACCGTAGCAACGACGAGTTCCCCCCCTGCTGAGAATGGTCCAGGTAACTCTGGGCCTTAGCGAAGGGCGAGTTTATTCCTCCCCATGTCGCGCGCATATTTTTTTCTTTCCTCGGCCCCCCAGTTCGATGAGTGCATTGGTGATATTTGTACTGGGGCCTTTGGTGGTGCTGTGGGCGAGCAGGGATCGTTTTCCCTCTCCAGATGTCCTCGCGTCCTGGATTTTCTTCGTATTGGCGTTACACCTTGTGTGCAGACCCTTAAACGACCATTTGATGCGCGTTGATGGTGTGTCTATTCCCCTTCCCACGTTTTCCTTAGGCACAGTCTCGTTTGCTGTCGAAGGGGTTCGGCTATACACCAGACACCCTTGCCATGAACTTTAGCTACAAGTCTGAGCCGCCATTTCCACGTGCTTGCTTCCAGTCCCAGTGGCAGAGACTCCAAGGGTTTCTAACGACAGAAGAGGAATTTTCCTTTATGCAACCGGGCCTGATGATACCCCTTCTTTCGAACCCAATGGCCCTCTCTACTTTATGCGCGGGTCCTTCGCGACTAGCCCTTCCTAATTCACTCTGTTCCGCGTAGGTGCATTTTCTTTGACAGCTTAAAATTTCGTCTTTAGCTTTCCCCCCCCCCCAAGACGAACAACTTAGCAGTTTCGAAATCGTGCTCTTGCCCCACCCTTTTTTTCAGTCCCCCCTATGCTGGAGCAGTCCTGTGCGACCCAAAGCCCTGTCCCTTTCGCCTGTCTCGACCGCGATTATTCGGTTCATTACCGGCGGTACGACCAACAGAGCCCCCTCACTGGAGTCTCGGCAGCCCAAGTCCGTCGAAAAAAGTCTTTTTATACCTCCCTCCGGTGATCCTTCGGCTCTTCAGTTGGCAGATCGCAAAACTCAAGGGGGCGAGCCCCCCTTTTTTGAGCTGACCTGTTCCGGGAAAGTTCTTACGTGACCAGGAGCCCAATTTCTTATTATGTGTATCACGTCTCCGGCTATTTCACGACCTCCCAAGGCCCTCTGCCCGACCAGTCTCCGACGTTCTTCGAGACGTCGGTGTGGACGGGGTTCGACGATTCTCGATGAACGTTCGGCGTCTCAAAGGGCTGATCCCCGCGTCCCCTGTAACCCTACCAGACTGCACGCGGTCCCCCCGCCACAGGCTGCCTCGTTGCTCCCTACTCTCTCCTGGTTAATCTCAGTTGTTGTGTTCGACTGCATTGCGTCCTCGTATCTTGCCATGTCGGTCCTTCAGTTCCCCGGTTTTTTTTCCTGCGACGATAGCAAACTTGAGGTTGAGCGCGACCTTTTTCCCCCTCCCGGAATGACCTCGGTCTCAACAGGCCCGCCGACTTCTCCGCAGTTCCTTCATCCGGTAGGCGGCTTGAGGCTTCGATTCAAGTCGCCGCGCTCCCTCAGATCAGGCTGTCTCCCAAGCGCTTTCCTCCTCCCCAAATTGTAAAAGCCCGCGATGTTTCGATTTCCTGCCCATGGGCTCTTTTTTTGAGATCTGGCACCGTCCCCGAAGAGAACGCAACGGCCCGAGGCGAAGGACACGACTGTTTCTAGGAATTTTTCTCTAAAGGATGTGTTTTTGTAGGCGTTCCTCCGCCCTGCCACGCCGATCGCGGTATCGACTGGAGTTTCACTCTGACCCCCCTACTTGAGAAGGTCCTGCTTCAGTACGCTCGCGTGTCTTTAAGCCGGTTGTTACATAGTCCCCCCCCCCTTTCCTGCCAATGGCGCATTTTTTAGGTTATGCGCTGGAACTCTCTTCACAGGTCTTCCTAATCCCCCGCAGAAGAGACATGCTTAGAGTTTCCCTTTCGCCCATTCCGCCTGCGCATATATTTGATCTTTGGAGACTTTTTGGGAGCCTCCCAGCTTAACAGTTCCGTGCGTCCACATGAAAAATATCGATTCCGAATTTCGCCTTCAGGCTCGCCCACGGGGGGACTCAGCCTCCTGCGGCATTTGACTGGTTGATTTGACATGGACGCTAGTTCGGTCCCTTGCTCGGTCTGAGCGCCCCCCTCACGCCCGTTCAAGCGGAGCATGCGACTGTTCCGAACCTAGTTGCCGGGTAATCAGACCACATGGCCGAAATTTGACTAAGAAACCACTGGCAGCGTGAAGAACATTGTCTGGTTCAGGGTCTTCATCGTATGATTCCCCCCTTTTACGGACGAACATAAAGGTGAGGTCAATAGATCACGTACGATCCCAGGCGGACCCTCTCCCCAAATGAGTACCCCCGGCTCCGTGCAGCTCGACATGGTTGTCCAAGATTTTTTTGCCCTGCCTTCGAGCGAGTTCATCTTCGGATCCCTACCCGCGACGTCGCCTATCTCGCTCCATTCCGCACTTCCCCCAAAGCGCGCTTCCTCTTTCTCGACAAAGACCGGAATACCCCCATGTTGTTTTTTGCTCGGTGCAGCTTCTCCCCGTTCACAAATAGAGAAATTCTCAACGTTTGGACCCCAGGACGCTTGCCAATTTCGACAAAACCCCCCCCCTCCCTTTCGACGGCCCCCCTCACCCCCTTTGGGAATCCACCAACCATTTTCAGTTCGATTACCGTCCTCGCCCCTCCTGCCCTCGCCCTGCGTCGCCTTTGTTTCGAGATTTTCCCCACAGCCCCGGCTCCCCTTCGGTGTGGATGCGTCGTCTCGTGAGAGAACTTTGCCGGCAAAATGTTCTGGACACCAGTTTTCGTCAAGCAGCGCCCTAGTCTTCCATAAGACGCACGATCCCAATTCACTTTCCTCGGATCTTCCATTCTGGACGCCCCTGAGTTCCTGTCCTTTCCAGAAAGCCATGCTTCTTTCCCCTCTTCCCCTCCCCCGCCATCCCCAACTTCACTATCCAAGTCCCGCCTCCCCGTCTTCCCTCTCTTCCTCTGCAAGATTCATCAGCACCCTCTACACTTTCCTCTTTCCCGGATTACCCCTCCCTACTCTCTTTTCTCTGCTTCTCCTATTCTTCTTCTGGCCCCATCTGGCTACTACCCTCCCCCCCGTCCTTCCAATTTCTATTCTCTATGCTCCCCCCGCACTCCATCCCCTATTCCTCTCATCCTCTCTTTTCCGACCTGATTACGTGCAATTCCCTCCCGAGACACGAGAGGCGCAGGTTCATATGTTTTTGAAGCTCCCTTGTAAGGCCGCGGCCCTTCAGATTGGGTTGTTTGTTTGGGGTGGGGTTTGGTGTTGGTTTGGGTGTGGGATCGATACGCTCTTTTCGAACCAGTACCCTAAAAATCAACCTGTGGTGGTCCGTCGGGATATGGATGGGTTCCCCCCTGGTGATTTCCTTGGGCGCGGGGTATGGTTCGTATTCCAACCTTCCAGCGCCCAAACCCCCAGGCCTGATAATTTAGAATGGACCTCTGACATTGGCGAATGTCGCCCTATGGTTCCCCCCTTTTCACCTTTCTCCTCTCCGTTTGGTTTGAGAGTCGTTGTCCTGCCGACCCGGGAAAAAGAATTCTCGATGTCCCCCCCCTATAGTGCCCCCTTCCATTCTTTAAATGGCGTGTTTGAGCGTCCTATTTTCATACACGACCCCACCTAGATAAGACCCTTAACTCACCGGCAACGAATCAATCTTCAAGTGGCCCACCTTTGGTGAGTTTATCTGGAGTTTCGAACCTTCCTTACGCGAGCTGACCTTTCCGTCTCTTTTGCAAATCTTCACCCCTTTCCATTCCCGCTGCTCGGAGTTCTCCCTTGCGTACAGGGAGGAATCAGGTTCGCAAGCAACTCGTTGCGGGGGACGGATTTTGCGATTTTATCAAGCCTGTTGTCCGCCCATTTGCGGCTAATATTTCTTATCCCTCGACTTCATCCCCAATGGCTTCGCCTTGCTGTTTAGTCCTCGATACCCGCGTCAAGGCGGCGGGCAGTGAGGCTTTAGGAAGGTACGCTGAAAACTGTTTTGTTGGGCCGCATAACAGGTTAGGTATCATGCGGCTTCCGGGTGGGAGGTTCGCCTTTTTTCACGTTGTCTTCTAGACAGGTCACAGAAAATGTAGAGTTTTTTTTAACGTATTCTCTTCCTCTTACCTGCTCCTCCCCCATCTTGCTGTTGCCTTTTCCATTCGATGTAGGATCAGTAGGCGATTATAAGCGTTCATGGACTGGTTTTTTCTTTTTGTTCTCGGTCAGACTCTTGAGCCCCTTCTCGACAGGGAGAGTGAGTGATCATGTCTAGGCATCAGGCGCCCCCAAATGTTTTCCCCCTTTCGTCGGAACGGCGATCTGTTACTCACGTTTTTTTCTGCTGGTCGTCCTGCCGGGCGAGTGGATCGCTCGTCATTGGCTGGTTTTAGTTGTCGGCGCTTGAATATTCTTTGACCCCCTGACGACCCCACTTTCTTGCGCGCCAGGTGTTTTCTGAACCCCGCCCCGGTGTAGTTTCGGCCTTGAGGACTCGTAACAAGTCGTCCCGCTATGTTTGCGGGCTGTGGGCGAACAGAACAAGCGACCTCCTTTTTTTACGTTTAGCGATCCCTTTTATTAGATTCGCCTCATCTGCTTTGATCCCAGTAAAGTGGGGAGAAGCCCCGGCGGCATGTCTCCTCCTAGTGACTTTTTTAACTTCCTCCTGGGTTCCTGAGAACTTTGCTGAGCACCAAATGGATCCGGCTCGATACCCATATGCCTCCGGCTCTTAATTGCGGTGCTCCCGCACTCCTCATTCGTCGTAGAGGATAGTGGTGGAAGGATAACAGTTGCGGATGTAGAGGACATCCCAACAACTGCCCCCCATTCAGCTTTTTCATACGGGACTCGGGCCCACGGCTGGCAGCCCCCCCACGCGTTCTTAATGAGAAGGACTTAGCCACCTGTAGATCAAGAGTTTTTTTCGCCGGTCCGACCGCAGACGGCGATGCCTAGGCCTTCCCTGACTCCCTACTACAACCTCCTGGCTACGGCCCAGACCAAGCCGTTCTGAAACAGTTTAGTTGTTCAGTTACTATTCGGTCTACGGTAGGCTCCCTTCCCTTTTTCGGTTTGCGTCGTCACTCACGTTCCGCTCTCCCTTTTCGCGGGCGTGGGACACGGTGCATTTACTTTCCTTTTCGAAACTGGCTTCACGCCCCTGCGTCTCTGTGCTCCTTTTCCAGACGCCTAAGGCTCTTCCCGAAAGGTCGTGACGTTTTTCTTCATTAGAGAAAGGCGGGCCTTTTTTATCAGACTGGTCCTGTCCCGCTGATACTTTTTCCGTTTGAATCCCCGTTTCGTGTATGCGCAGTACAACGCTACCGCGCTGCAGCAAGCGGACGAACGTGATCTCTCCTTCTTGGCCTG
>Ga0179593_1523439_pt1 | contig 15673 bp, 27 predicted proteins | sample CZODoug2_1_08_16_FD_185931 | JGI IMG/M metagenome (GOLD analysis project Ga0179593, IMG submission 185931) | Vadose zone soil fungal communities from Angelo Coast Range Reserve, California, USA - CZODoug2_1_08_16fungal (PacBio error correction) | ecosystem: Environmental > Terrestrial > Soil >... | reverse complement strand
TCAAATCCCTCCACCTATTTCAGAGCATTTTTCGCCCCCTTTTCTGAACACGACAAGTTTCTTTTATCGCGTTTTTTTTTTTTTTTCCAGGCCCCTCGCACCTTCGACTTCTTTTTTTTCTTTTGTTTATTCTCAAGCTCCTTCCTTTGTCGTCTTCACGCCCTTTCCGCTCACCTTTTGTCTTTAGAGAGTTTTTTTTCAAGAGGCATCGGTAATTCTTTTGTAACCACCCCTGCTTTCTTTCACTCTCCCCCCTCCCCCAATCCTCTTTTCCACCTTCCTTCCGCCATCTTCCCTCCCAGAGTCGCGAGGCATGGTCTTTTGCGACTTTCTTCTTTTTCCGCCAGGTCCTTTCCCGTTACTTTTTCGTCCGGTTTTCCTCGTCTCCTTCTTCTCGATTTCTGGACTTTCGAGCGATTCCTTTCCCCTCGTCTCTAGTTCTAGTTCTGACTCGCTCCATAATAATAGTTGCTTTGATGATTGTTTCTTTTCTTTTTCTCCTCCCCCTTTTTTTTCCCTCTTTTTCAGTTATAGTCTCCCATTTTCAGTTTTTTGGTACGCTTCTTTCAAACTCCCTTTTTGACGATTCTTTCCTGGGATCCTCCCCCCTAATTTTCCCTTCATGAAGTCAGTTCGATTGACGTAGTTTCTTTTTCTTTTTTCCCGAGATCATCTTTTTCATGAATTTTTTTCCTTCCTGTTCTTTGACTCTTGAGCGTCCTGTTTTCTCCCCCACAAAATTCCTTTCCCCACTGTGAATTCTGAGTAGCCCCTATGAACTGATACTTCCTCCAAGTACTTTTTAATGATTTTTCCCCCGCTTTTCGTATGAATTCTCCCCTCCACGAGTTGTAACTTGAGGTTGTTCGTTTTTTAATACTTTTTCTTATTCTCCTCCTTATAGTTTTTTTACTGTCCCTTTTTTTTTCGATGGTTTTTCCCTTTTGCGATTCAGTTCCTGTTTTCTTAACTTCCCTCCGACTTTTATCTCTTTGATCACTCTTTTTCCCACCGAAAATTCGTATGGGTCAGAATGTTTCCTCCTGTGTCTTATGTTATTTGTGTTTTGAGTCTTCTTGGATTCCCAACCGTTTTTCTACTCGATCATCGACCCCTCTGCCTTGATAAGTTTTCCGTTTCTTCTTGAGAAGTCAAGATTTTCTTCCCCTCATCTTCCCTTCTTTAGAGTTCAGTTGCCCCCCCCCTTTTTTTCCTCAGAGTTATAGATTCTTTTGTCGAGAGGAGTTTCCGAGGCCCCCCCACAGCTTTTCTTATCTTTCCGCCTTTCGCTAACACGTCTTCTTACTTCCTTTACAAGGCTTCAGACCCCCCACCTTTTCTTTTATGCGGCCCACTACCTTCGTTCTGATTTTTCCAATCGCAATAATCCCGTGGGTCATTTTTTTTCCTTTTTTCTTCCCAAGTATTCTGTGGGGGGCGCATCCCCCTCTTGATGACTGCTTTCATCGCCGCTTTTAGTTCTTTCTCCTTTCTGCGTTTTTCCTTGAGCGATTCCCTTTCAGAGTTCTAGACTCTTCCCTTCTCGACTTTTTTCGTCCATACCTCCCCTCGCTTCGGCGGATCGGTCTATCCCGTCCGCGCAGGCTTTCCGATTTTTCTCCGATCCCAATTTTCAAAGTTTTGATTTTTCTTCCTGTCGCGCTTTAACGTTTTTTTTCCTTAGACTTCCGCGATTCCCCCTACCCCCCCTGCGATCTGTTTTCTTCAACCCCTGTACACCCCTTTCCCCCAGTGGTAAGGACCAGCCTTACCATTTTTTCCTTTCCGAGGTTTCATAAAGTCCGCGTGCTCTCCCTCCGTTCTGTTGTCTCCCTTTCGAGTGGATTTTTTAATCAGCAAACAGTCCTTGCTCTTTCAGGCCCTTGGATTTGGTATTTTCCCCCTCTTTTCTGCAACCTTCTGACCGCGGCCGCCCCAAACAGCGTTGACAAGTTCGATTCATTTCTTTTTACCGGGCTGTCATTTCTTCCGACTTTTCGAAACCCTTTCCTTTTCTCCTGATGGGCATGTTCTCACTACACTTCATGAGATTCTTTTTGTTTTTGAGCCTCCCCCCTTTAGTGGTCCCATCCCATCTTTACATATTTTTCACCTGTTTCTTCAAGCCACCCCCCTGAAATGGAAGTCTTTTTTTTGAAGAACCCCCCCTTTTTGATATTTCCTCCTCGGCTTATGCTTGCCCAACCTTGACGGCTTCTTTAGTGACCTCTGAGGCCCCCCTCCTTTTTCGCCGAATCTTTCTTCTTCCCCCAGCCTTCCCCTTTCTTAGGCCCTTTCTTCTCCACACTGTCTCTTCGCTTTCTTTCCTCTGAACGCACGACGATCTTTTTGAGGCTTTCCTTTCCCATTGTCTACGTTTTTTTCTTCCTTCCCCGATCTTTACTGCTTCTTTTTCGTGATGATGAAGTTTTCCCTTCGCTGAATGCCCTTTTCTTTTGGTCTTTTTCTCGAGCAGCCCCCCAGAGACATCCGCCCTCCCCTACAGTCGCGTAACTGACTCCACCCACTTTTTGAGATTTCTACTTTTCGCCCCTTTTCGACCTTTTTTAAGAAGAGGAATTCACGACTTTCACGGTCGTTCTTTTTTAAAAACTTCTTTTTTTCGAGTCCCCCAGACTATCCCGATCTCCCAGAATACGGCACCTCCCTAACTATTCCCTTCACGTGTTTTTCATTTCATCTTTGCCTTAGTCCGTCCAACCTTTTTTCTTGTTTTTTCCCTTTTCTTGTACCTAGGGTTTTTCCCTCGTGCTTGTCGCCGCCCTCTCTGTCTTGATCCTTACCCTCTTTGGGTTAGCTATTTTCCCCGCTTTCTCCTCCTCTCCTTTTGAAGACCTAAATTTTAGTCTCTCGTTTTTTTTTTTTGCCGATCAAGACCTGGTCTTTTTTTTGGCTCAGTTAGTCTTTTTTTGTTCATGACGAGCGACTGTTGTTTCCCCCCTTTACGGACTCTCCTCCAGGGTCCCCTCTCTCGGACCGCAATGTCTTGGAGGAACGCTCGTTCTGATTATACCTTTTCTCAGTCCCTGTAAACGAGCCCGCCCCTTGATGTCGATGATAGCTTTCAAGGAGCTTGTGTTTTGCTCAAGCTCCTTCTTCGAGAAGGACTTCCCGTGCTTCTAAGCCCCTAGAAAAATCAGAGGGCAGGCCGATCCTTTCGAGATCATCGTAGTAAATGTTGATGAGGATCTTCCTTTGGTCTTTTTTATAGTGACTCTCCGGTCCCGTCCCCTCTCAATTCAAGTAACTGCTTTGTATTTTTAATAGCAGCTCTAGAACTCTTTGGCCTTTCTCTGAGGACTCTTTCCGTCCTGTCAACTCTTTTCGATTAGACACTCTCGACGTCAGTCTCCCGAGATTTCTCCTTAAAAAGTCCATTCGATGGAAGTCGCTCCCCTATGTCCTTTCTTATCTTTTTCTTTCTTTCCCTTTGAAGAGTGAAGTCCCCCTTGGCTTCTTCAGCGCTTTTCTCATACCCAGCCTGACCTGATTCTTTTATCTTGTTTTCTTAACCACTTCTTTTCCGAGACTTTGCACCCCTTTTCTCCCTTGTATCTCTCCTTCCACGTCCCTTTCCTGGCGAGGGCCCAAATCGTCGCAGATTTCCCGCTAATTCTTTCCGCCACGTAAGATCTCCGCCTCTTCCTTTCGCGCACCTCCCTTTTTCTCGCTTTCTCCCTTGTTGTTGTTTCCTTTTGTACCAAAGAGGAGTTTTTTTTTTTAGTCCTCCCCCTTTTTTTCTTCGGAACCTTTATACCATTCCCCTTTCAGATATCTTTTCGTTCCTTTTCAAAAAGCTATTCAAGCCCATCCGTCATCCGTTTCCCCCAATAAAGTCTTTCCCAGTAAGTCCTTTTTCTTGGGAACTTTCCCTTTAGCAGATCCCTTTCTTCTCTTCAGCCAAAAGCTTCTCCTTTCCGTTTCCTCTTTTTTTTTTTCCTCCAAATTTTCTTGCTTCCTCGTGAACTGGTCGGCTGAAATGAGTCTTTTTTTTGAGTCCTTTTTTTTTTTATTTTGTCTTTAGCCCTATATGGTGAGTCTCATTCCTCCCCGAGTATTGCCCAGTGTTGTTCCTTTTATGACCCCTCTAAGATAAGGTCTTTTCCCTTCTGGTAGCTCTTTTTTTTCGAAAATTAGAATAATTTTTCGAAATATTATCCTTTCGTTTTTTATTTTTCGTCCACTAACTTCTCGAGAGATTTCGTTGGAGCAGTCTGTCTTTCTTCGGTTGTTTCCGTTTAGTTCTTTTGTAGGCCCTCTTCTTTCCTTCGAAATCCCTTCAAAATGTCTTGGCTTTTCTTCCCTCGATCACGACCTTCACGGTCTAAGTGCAATTATTTGTGATCCCTCCCCGAGGACTCGGCGGTCTTTTTATCGCCTGTTTTCTTGGACCAGGGCCAATTTTGTTAGGGACCTTGCTTTCCGTGTGTGCACCCGGCGTTCCCTTCACTCAGCCTCCCCCCCCTTTACTTCTTCCCATTCCTCGACCTCTTTTCAACGCCTGAGGCCTATTGGGCTTTTATTCTTTTCCCTGCCAAATTCTTTTTAATTTCTCAACGCGGGCTGGTACGAAGCTTTTCACAAGTCCTTCTGAAATCTTCCCTCCACTTCTCCCTCGTCCCCTTTCCCTTAAGATTTCACTTCCCTTCGAAACTACGACGGTCTGAGGTATCAAACGTTTCAATTTTATGTTTCGTGTTTTTCCCCTTTTTTTTCAGTCATGGAGATTCCTCTTTCCTTTTGCCATTTTTCTCACATGATCCCGTCTCCTGATTTTTCTTGGCGACCATCCGCGTCCTTTCTTTTTTGAGAACACATTCTCGGTCCCAATGTTTATTTCCTTAGCCTGTTGATCGGTCCTTCTTCTTCTTGACTTCGGTACTCCCCCCCCGTCATATATCATCTTTTTGTTTTATTCCTAACAAAGAACAGAGTGGCCCCCCCTTCCCTCCGGTTCAGCTTACTCCTTTTTTTTTTTTGATCCCCCTTTCCCTTCGAACGTTGCCGAAGATCCCTTTTCCGTCTATCAACGTTTTTGCGTTCATCTCCCCCGGATTCCCCTTTTGGATCTTCTTTCCGTGTCCCGGCCTTTTCCTTAACCCGGACCACACCCTTCTTAGCAACATTTTTCTTGTTACATTCCTTTCCCTTCCACATTTCTTTTTTTTGGCCGTTCACGATTTCTTTTACGCATTTGAGCTTTTTTGTGAGCCTCCTTCTGATGCCTAACTCATTCATTCGTATTCCTTCCTCGAAGACCCAGGCAGTTGCACCCCCTTTTTTACGGTCTCTCCCCTTCTTTCCTTCCCTCTTGTGGCGGTTGAGTTTTGGCTTGCCCCCCCTTTTAAACGTGAACCCCTCCTTTTCTGACGCCGCGCTTTCTTGGTGCCCCTTCCCCCCTTGGCTACCCCCAACTTCTTTTAAACACTCTCTCTCCCTTCCCCCTTTTCCTCACCTGGTTTCCCGAAAATCCGCTTTAAGCTCCCTTCTCTGTAGCATTGAATGAAGTCTTTTTGAATTTTCGGGTTCCTCCGCGAGATCCCTCCCTTCCTCATCTCAGCAATCTCCTTCCGATGCAGACAGCCCAACCAAATTGTTTTTCGGTTGCCCACTAAGCCTTTTTCCCCCTCTTTTTTCTGTTCCTCCTATGGGAATCCCCCGAAAGTTTCTGTCGTTCCTCCCAAATCCAGGATTTTTTCTTCCGCCGTTTCCTGCGAATGACTTCTTTTTTTCATCTTCTTTTTCCCCGGACTGCAACCCCTCCCCCCTCCGCGAGTTTTTACGACTTTTCCCGGTCCGGTAGTGACATACCTCTGTTATGCCTTCTCCCCTCTGATGATTCTTTTGTTAGCTCTTCCCCTTTCTGACATTGGTTTTTTTTTCCGCTCCCTCGGTGAAGACATTGTCCCTGTTGAAAGACTCTCGGCACTTCGTCTCTGAACCTCCCGAATTTTTTTCGCGTCTTTCCCCCTTTTTTCGTTTCTGCCCCTTGCCGTGACCCTTCTTCGCGGAGAGTTTTTTGGACTCTCCCTTTCAAGATCTCGAATCCATGCGTCTTTGGATAATTTTTTTCTTCACGATGATGTATACCCTCATACTTCTTCCTACTTAACTTCCTCATTTCCTCTCTCCACTGAATATTTTTCTTCCTCCCCTTCCTCCCTTTTTCCCCCCAACCTTTGATAGGCTACCCCCCCCGTCCCCCTGCCTGAGCACTCGTGTGAGCGCCCTTTTTTTCCGTAGAGGCAGAGACGTATTCCTTCGCGGAGGCTTCCCGAGTCTTCCTCCTGCCATCGAAATTTTTTCCATCGCCCTCTTTATTTGGCAGCTTCCGATCCAAACTTTCAACCTTTTCTTCTTTCTGCTGGAGTCTTCCCGATTAGTCGCCCCAATATCCTTTCTTCTCGCCCCATTTCTCGGCTCTTTCCACGTCATTTTTCTTCCCATGCCTTCGTGCAGAGATTTCTCCCTACGTCAGTTCCTTAGTGGCCCCTCTTTCTTACTGAGTTTCTTTTACATTCACTCCTTCCTCCACCTCGATGGGTAACGTTTCCCCCTTCCCCTTCACCAGATTTTTCTGAGGAGCGCTTTGGTTCTTAGAAGCATCCGGCCCTTTCCCCCATCTCTTTTTTTGCGAGCCCCCCCCCCTTCTTCCGCGCCCCTTTCTTTCTTTTTTTATCGATGCCTGTCTTTCTTTTTTTTTCTTGACTCCTTCGTCGATTTTATCTTTCCTCCGCCGCGTTTTCTTCTACCCTGTCCCTTCCTTCTTCCCCGAAAAGCGGCGTTTTTCGTGAGGATATTCCTTGCCCCCGAGCTATTTCATCTGTTTTAATCTTTTAAATCGATCTTTCCCGCTTTCGTTTCTTCTCTGACCAACGTCCCCTTCTTGATCTCTGTCAGGGAGCCCTTTCTGGTTCCCTCCCATCCTTTTCTTCCCCCCAAAGCGTCCTCACAGCCGCAGTCTAGTGAAGTCCGCCCCCCCTCCCCCCTGACCCCCCTTCTTTGTTTTTACCTTGAAGTTTCCTAGTTCCTCTCTCCTTTTGATGTGCTAGAAGAATTTTTTAATTCCCCCACATACGTACCCGTGACAAATCCTTCATAAAATCTTCTCATTTTTTTCTTCTTGGATAGTACGACGCTCCTTTCCCCGTGCTGTGTCCCTCCACTTGTCGCCTTTCTGTTTCCCCTTAAGTACATGTCTTTCGTCTCTTTTGAGTGACTGTTTCCCGTGCCCCCTTTTCCTCAGTATCGTATTTTCCCTCTCAATTATAGTTTTGATAACCCAGTTACTTTGAAATATGCCCGATGGTTCGTCCTGTACTGGGACCGGAAGACTATTCTCGAATTCCTTTTCCATTCTCATAGAAGATACTATCTTGAGTTTTTTCGCGGATCCTCTTTCTTATATTTCCCTATTTTACTCTTGATTACTTCTCATATGTCTCTACTTTCTTGTCCTTCTTCCGGACCTTCAGTCGGACCTTTTTTTCCACACCTTATGGTTCCTTGCTCTTTCATTTTCGTGCTTCCCCTTTTTAGAGTGATTCGAAATTTCCAAGAATCTCCTTCTAGCCACGACTTTCTAACTTTTTTCCTGTGCCTTATTCTAGTTGCCCTTTTTTTTTTGTACTTGCTCGCGTTATCGCCCCCTTGGCCCCCCTTTGTCTTACGAAATCCTTTAGCATCCATTTCGATCCGTCACGCGCCCCTTTTTCTGTGCGGTATACTTTGGGTCGAAGATCTTTCAACTGGTGTCGTTTGAAGCCTTGAGGCTCCAATGTCATCCCTAGGGACCTCCCCCGCCCCCTCTCGGGAACGCGCCGATTTGGACTGACCCGCTTTTTTTCTGTTACCGGACCTGACATCCCTTTCCCTTTTTCTTATTTTCTGCAATTTCCCGTTGCCGCGGCTTGTTGAGGATGACATTTTCTTCTTCTTTTTTTCGAGACTCCTCCCTCTTGACTCCCTGATCATTTCTTTTAGGGTCATCTCTGCAAGATCATAGGTTCTAAGGTGCTCCCGAGGCCCAACTCAAACTCCTCCTCCCTCCGTTTTGTTGCTTCCCAAGTTTCGCCTTTTCCCCTGATGTCTTTTTTTTTCTGTGATTTTCCTGTTCGCGAATTCATTTCCTAAACCTCCGCTCCCCAGCGCTTCTTTACGCAAGCCCTTTCATCCCAACCCCAGTGGTAACTGCTTTTCTTTTTAATTACGGTCACGTCAGGATACACGTCTTCTCTGCGTTTCTTTTCTCTTCTACAAAGTGGCCATTTATTTATATTCCCTTACCTGATGAAGCTCCCCTTTCTAGTCTAGGAACCATGGCTTATACTTTCTAACTTCTCCTCTTTGACCCCCCCTTTTTGGGGTCTTCTAAGCAACTAGTTTTACTCTTTTTGTTCTTCCCCTTCTAACTTTTTTTTTTGTGAGTGCGACCTCGGCACCTTTTTTCGGTCATGGATGGATACTCTTTCCTTTCTTCACCTTTTTGTTTTCTATCTTTATTCGTGTCCTTTCCGACCAGTGTTCTCCCCCGCTCATTTCTCCCTTCTCAATGTGGACGTGAACGTGCTCCCCCCCCCCCTCCTTCCTGAGCCCCTTTCCCCTGTTGTTTTCTTGCCTCCTGCCGCACAGTTTTTTTGAACCTTGCAAACTTTAGTCTTGGTTCTATGTTCTCTCGGACGGGCTTTTTCTTCCCCTCTTTGTCACTTCTCTAGGCTCTTTTTTTTTCCCAGTCCCCTCTCTCGAGATCGCGATTTTTAGCAGTTCCCTTCCCTGTATTCCTTTGAAGACTCTTCCCCCCTGCAAATCTTTCCTCAATCTGAGACCTCCCACAGCTGTTTGGTGATGAGTTTTTCGTTCTCTTATCTGCGCCCCTCCTCTTTCCCCTCCAGCCCATCCCCCCTTAAAGACCCCTCCAGGTTTCCTTCCCACGCAGAAGCTCCGCCAAACCCCTTGAGCCTCTTTCCGTTTTATTTCCTTAAGCCCCCTCTGATCCCACGACGTTCTTGAAACAGATCTGCTAATGTTTCCCCCCCCCCTTTCCTCAAAATAAAGTCTTCTCCCCTCTTTCTTCCTGAGAAATTTTTTTTTTTCTCAAAGGTGCCTCTTAAGATCTCTCATGGAACCTGGCCCCTAAATATCTTTTCTTCTCTTTAACGGGTTTGTTATGGCCTTTCTCGACAGGGAACTTAATCGCCCAGAGCCTGATTGGAAGAGTTTTCTTTTCCATCTCTTCTCGATGTCTTTTTTTTTTTTTTTTTCCCTTCCGATATTTTCACTCTTTTAAGCTGAAGCGTCATGCTTTCGGCTCCCTCTCCCAGTCGCCAAGTTCTCCCAGGATCTCCCTGTGACGCTTCATAGAGGTGGATTCAACCCTCCCCTCCTTTGCTTTTGACTCCCTACCCCCGCGTCATTTTTCAGAAAGAGAGCAATCGCCCTTTTTTTCTTTCCCCCACGTCCTTCCCCCCAGTTCGCTCCCGTATTTTTTCTTTCTTGAAGATTTGGCAAAGGTAACCCTTTGGAATCTTCTTTCCACCCAGACCTCATCCTCTCCTTTCTTCTCGGTCCTCTTGTAAGAAGAGACGAAGTCCTATCTGCCTCGTCCCCCCCTTCATCCCCTAGCTTTTTTTTTTTTCCACAAAGACGTCTATCTTTGAATAGAAGCGAGTGTTTCTTAGACTTTTTCGCGGATATCTTTCTTGTGATGATTTTCTTTCCTTTGCTCTAAGGTCTTCCCGACCCCCCCCCCACCCCCCCGACCCCCTCAGATAACTCTTTTTTTTTTTTTAGATTCAGCCTCCCACCCCCTGAAACCTTTTTCTTGGCAACTCGTCCTTGGAGATTATCGCGTTTCCCCGAAAGATTCAATCTTTTTCCTTTTTTCCAACCGCATATCCTCTCCGCCCGCTCTCTCCTCGCAAACCTCTCCAGATCATTTTTTTGCTTCCTTCCGATCATCTCTTCGTCAGATTATGTATCCTCACGACTCCTTTTCCTATGGAAGAGTGCCCCAGACAACCATCCTTTCACTATTACCTTCACTTCCCCCCTCCCTGATAGATTCGATCTGTCTCGTTAACTATGATGAGCGGCCTTTTCCTTGCGCTTTTGGAGTACTTCTTAGGTTTTTTTAACCCTTTTCATCTCAATCGTTTTTAGAATGCTCCAAACTCTTTCTTCTAACCCCCTATCCTTTAGGTCTTTCTTTTTTTTCAAATGTAACTGAGATTTCCTCCCCTTCGAAGCTGGTTTTTCGCGCACCTTGTACTTCTCTCCTCCCCTACTCCCCCTTTTCGATCTCTTTTTCCAACCCGGGCTTTTTTGAGTCCCCGATCTTCTCTCTCAATATCTCTTCATTTCTAGATTCGTTTAGGTCCTCCTGTTTTCCAAAAACGGAGAGACCAGAATACGATTTCTTTCTGTGGTTCCTAGTCGGAGCTCCAAGTACCCTCTCCTTCTCCTAGGCACGCAGGACAATGGGGAACCTATCTCTACCCTCGACTCCCCCTTTTTTCAAGTGTTTTTTTAGTTGATATAATGCATACTATTAAAATAAATTTAACCGAGTTCAGCCATCCCCACTCTGCAACCCCTTCGAATCTTTTTTAGAGGTTTTTGACCCCCGTTTTCTGTGATGTTTATTAAAGCGTAGGTTTCTTATTCGATAGGTTCACTTTTATTAAGTCTACGTTCCTTTCTGTTTTCCCGTCGGTCTTTTTACTTATTTCCTCTTGATGGTAGACTTTTCCTACCTTTGATGTTTCCTGAAGTCCCAGCTTTTCCCGCCCTCTATGTCCTCTGACCTTCTTCCCCTGGATTCTGCCCTTCTTTTCAGACCACTGGATGAGTCGACTTTTAGCCTTTTTTTTTTGCATATGGCTGGCTTTGGAGCTCTCCTTCCTTTGAACTATTCCTACACCCCTTCTTTCTCTGAAGTTTTGCTCGGCTGCCCTCTCTGCAGAATTTTTTACGATTGCCCCCCCTCATCGGACAGATTCAGCGCAGAACGCATTGCTCTGTCAAGTCTTTTGAGGTCCTTCTTTCCCCTTTCGTTTCTTCCTTTTCCATTCCGATTACGTCGTCCTTCTGAACTTCCTCTTTTAAGCTTTCTCCAACTTCTACGACTTCTTTGATTTGTGACCCCCTCTAGCAGTCCTCCACGTTAAGGCTCCCCCTTCCTGGTTCTTTGAACCTTTTGATTAGTCCCCTTTTGGGTATTTCTAGTTTTCCCACATCCTTCGATTACGACCGGAACCCTCCCCTTTCTCATATCCCCGACGGGTCCTTGATGGAGACCTCCCCCCCTCCATTCAACTTTCTGATTTACTTACAGACCTTCTAGATGACAATCCCCCAAAGTGAATCTTTATCTTCAGCCCAGTTTTTCCCTTTCAGTGTCTTGGACCCCCCCCCCTCCTTTTAGCCCCTTCCTCAGAATCCAGGAGGCATATGATTCGCATTTCCTTCCCCCCACCTGTCTTTTTTTTCACCCCGCCAGGCTTCGCTGATCTTTCTTTTTTCTGAGATTTTGGGCTTTTTAGTCGCTTCATACCTCATTGAGGTTTCGGCCTGTATACCCCATAAAGAGCGACCCTCGTGGTGGGTGCTTCTTCCCCTTCGTTCCGTTATTGTTGGTTGATTTCTTTAATTCTCAGACCCCCCCTCTTTCCAGATCATTCCTTACTTAGTGCTTAGTCAAGATTTTTCAGGATTATTATCTCCTTTCTTTGTTCCTTCCCTTGAGATCTCCCGATTTTTTATTAGAAAGTTTTTCCCCCGGCGGAAAGATCCTTCTTTTTTTTCTTATGACTCAGCCACCCTGAGTCTTATTTTTCAAAGTCTCCTAAGAACGTGATTTTTTTTACTCAGTTCCCTTGGTCTTTCAAAGACTCGCCCCCCTCCCCTTTGCAAAGTGGCGTTTCCTGCTTTTCTTGATTGGACTTCTCCTGTTTTTGCACTCCCTTTTTTGAATTCTTCCTTCTTTTTTAGTATAAAGATCATTTTTTACTTCCTTTTTTCTTGATATATCGTTTACTCATTAGTTCTTTTAATCTCCTTCCCCCGCTACCCCCCTTTCCTACACAATGAAACTAACCCAGTTTGATTTATTTTTTTTGGCCGTTCATTCCCCCCCCACCTCCGTCGACTTCCATCCCCCCCACTTCTCTAATCCCTTGGTTTGATCCAATTCCTCGAATCCTCTAGGTTTAGCCCTCCTCCCCTTTTCCCTGGATCTTTCACGTCTCTGTAGTCCTGCTCGAGGCTCTCGTAGATTTTTTTCCGTCTTACCTTAAACCTCCTTGGTATCTTTAATCCCACTTTTTGGGCGGCCGCGTTGTGTTCCTTGATTCCAAAAAACCCCCCCGCTTAAGAATCCCCAAGACCCTCTCCTCCCCACTCTTCTTCGAGAAGTTCCTTCCACGATTTTTCCCCTTGACGACTAAGCGGAGTTCCTCTTTTTTCCTGATAGTTTTCCCTGCATCCCCCTCGCCTCTTAAGATTAGTCTTTTTTCCTGCTTCCATCGGCTCGACCCCTTTTGGACAGATCTCTGACAATGCTCTTTCATTCCCTCCTTTAATCTCTAGGTTCTCCCTTAGTTCCTCCTTTTTTTTCACAGTTTGTTGATGTACGGAATAAGCCGATGTACGGCTGGTAAACCCTATTTTTCTCTTTTCCCCTCCGCGTTCCCCTCTTCTTGTCGTCTCCCCTCTGAGATAGTCTATTTTTGAAATTTTCCTTTTTTTGTTTTTCGACCGATTCCAACTATCCTACATTTCACCTCTTTGAAATCTCCCCTAGTAATTCTTCGTGATCTCCCCCTTTCTTGTGTCGCCAGACCAAGATGCTGTCGATTTTCGAGTATCCATCGTGTAGTCTCCGTGCTTTGAGTAAGAAGTTTTTTTCTTCTCCGTTCGAATCTTCCATTTCCCCCACTCATAACCTCTATCCTATCTGCACCTTCCTTGTTAATTTATTTACTCCTCCTTGATTTTCCTCCCCTTGTTGCCCCCAAGACCTCTCCACGCTGGCCTCACAGGCTCTCTCTGCATTTTCCTCACGTTTCCTTCTTTCTGATTTCCTTTGTCCGGAAAGCCTTACCTTCTAATCAGCGGTCTTCTGGGCACCCTTTTCCGAGCCATCTATTTTTGATCTCTCTCGGCCCCTGATCCTATCTTTCCCGTTTTTTTCAGATCGTTGACCTTTAAGGTTTCCCGACATCATCCTTTTCTCCTCTCCAATCACTGCAATGTCTCTTTCGGCTTCTATCTCCCTCCAACTTTCTTTTTCCCTCCCCAAGGGGCCCCTGAATAGCCCCCTTCCTAAAGAGAGAATTCGCGAGACTCCCCCGAAATCTTTAGACCCCAGGAATCTTCATAAGCCACTCGTCGAAAGAAGTTACTTGTTGAGTGAGCCCCCCTGCCCTTCTTTCCTAGGTATTTTGAAGTGAAATCCTACTTGTTTTAAGAGTTTTTTTCCCTTCTTTTTAGTCAGAGCTTTTTTCACTAACCATCCCCCACCCCGCCCCCCCCCCTCTCATTCGATTGGTAAGTTAATAACTTTTTCCCCGGCATGTTCCCTCTTCTTCCTGACCTCCTTTTCTTTACTCACTGTTAACTTTTCTTTTTCGTCGACGTTCTTTGGCGCCCCTTTTTTCGTAAGTACTTTTTCCCCTTCTTTTATTCACTAGAAATGCAACGCGCCCTTAAGCCAGTTTTTTTTTCTCGGGAGTTCAGATACTGCACGGCCCTTGAAGTCTCCTATATTTCTTTTTTTTTTGTTGATTTCTTTGAGAGTCCCCTGATGAGACTATATCTGTTCGGCTCGTGTTCCCCCCTGATTTTTAGAAGTCTCAACCTGTCGTTTTCTTTGGGTATTTCACCTTGACGCCTCCTTCTTTGACTTCTCTCGTGAGTAATTTTTTTTTTCTTCGCGTTCCCCAATTGAATCTTTTTTATCTTCTAATAGTCCATATTTTTTTGTTCAAGTTAAGATCATCTAAGATTCTATTGACTTTGAATTGTTGCCCCCTTCCCTTCCCATTCCGAAGTTTTTTTCATTCACTTTCCAAAAGTATCTTTAATATTTTCTTTACATAATCCCTCATGAAAACTATGTGTTCCCTATAACTTCTTTCCCTTGCTGGTCCCCCTTTGGCTCTTTTTGTGAGAAGGGTTAGTTTTTGAGACTTAATTTTCTTTTTCCGTTTTCCCTAAAGGATTTCCCCCCTTTTTGTAGCGTGGCGGTAAGTTATATTTCTTCCCCTTTAATAGGTGAGAGGGGTTTTGCTCCAGTTTTTCTTCTGCGCCCCTTAAAGGCGCCCTCCACCCCCTCGTGCATCGATGAATGATTCTTTTTTCCCGTTTGCTCTTTATTTCTACTCTTTTGTCGGATTTCTTCAGGTACTTTTTGGATGTTCCGTTCCCTCCGGCGAGAATCCTTTTTGATTTTGCGGACCTCTTTGTTTCAACAACATTCTTTTTTCTGCTGTGCCCTTTTCTTCCCTTACGTCTTCCTCTGTTGATCCCTTCCTCCGTATCGCATTTTTCATTTATTTCTTTTTGGGTGTTATTACTTAGGCCTTTTTTCTGTTTTTTTTGAACTTCCCCCTGATTCTTCCCTCGAGTTCTCCAGTCAATAACGGTCTTCTGTCGTTTTCCGAACCCCCACTTCAACCCCCTTGAAAATAGTTCATCTCTGACCTTCCTACCCATTCTTTATTTTTTTTCAGGTCTTTTTTCATTTCCTCCTGAGGAACAAATTTTCCTCCGGATATCCCCCCCCCCAAAGCCCTTCTTTCTAGGAGGATCATAATGTCTATTCGATGGCCCCCCCAACGTAACCCCCCCACATAGCTCTCATTCTAATATTTTCCATGACCTTTTTCTTTTCAGCTTAATCAGAAAATCTGCGCCTTTTCTTTGGTTTCCCTTCTTTACTACAGGGACTTAGAGCTTATTTACCCTTAACAGTGAATCTAATTATGTTCCTCCTTTTTAGTGTAGTGTTCCTATGCATTTTCCTTAGGGAGCCGATCCCCTTGAGAGGCGTACTCAAGCTCCTTCTCGGATTTCTTCCTCCTGCATAACTGGGTTCCTTCACACGAATTCCCCTCCTTTTATGTTAGGCTGATGGCGAATTTTTTTTTCTTTTTTCTCCATCGGTTCGAATCGATGTGTTTTCTAGACCCCCCTCATCACAGATTTTTGATGTCGTTCTTTTTTTGCAAGTTTTTCTTTCTCCCCCCCTGTCTTCCTTTTCTTTTTCTTTATTCTCGCTTGAATTCCTCACTGAGGACCGCCTCCTCTCTTTTAATCCTGCATCCCTGGACTTGGTCTTTCTCTCCTCTCATTCGACCGTCTACGGTTTGTTTCTCCTATATTCCATTTTAACCCTTGAGAGGTGAGCGCCTTTCCAAGGTTTTTCTCTTCCCTGTTATTTCACCTGCAAGTTTACCCCCCCTTTTCTTGGATTTCCCCTATGCACTCACCTTTCCCTTTTTTTTGTACTTTTTGCTTTGCAGTACGTTGTTGTGCACGCTTAATTTCCCCCCAATCGTTTTTCCCGTTCTCCCACACTTTTTCGTGACCTCTCTTCCCCTTGGATCCCTTTCTTGACCACCTCCTTTTCCGATGAGTCCTGTTTCACGCTCGG
>Ga0179593_1295966_pt1 | contig 15673 bp, 18 predicted proteins | sample CZODoug2_1_08_16_FD_185931 | JGI IMG/M metagenome (GOLD analysis project Ga0179593, IMG submission 185931) | Vadose zone soil fungal communities from Angelo Coast Range Reserve, California, USA - CZODoug2_1_08_16fungal (PacBio error correction) | ecosystem: Environmental > Terrestrial > Soil >... | reverse complement strand
AGCGAGGAGAACGCCTTTTCCCTCAATTCTCCAGCGCCCCTTTCCTTCTTTCTTGTACCGATTTTCCACGATTCGAGAATATCGGCCGCGTGATCGACTGCTCTCTCGTAACGATTCTCTGCGTGCCTTCCTCGTTCCGTCCGCTCAGCAAGTCGCTGCCTGACGACATCGGCGACGTCCCGCCTTCGTCGCGGATGGAGTCCACCCGTGCTCGCTGGGCCCCTGGGCCAACAAGGAACTGGAGGACCTCCACACTTGTGCCCCAGGTCCTTTTTGCTCCAGGCAACAGCATCCCAACCCTCAGCATAATTCATTGTCCTTTTGACCGCCCCAAAAATCCCGTTTTCTTTTTTTCCTTTCCCCACTCCTTTTCTCCGACGCTCAGCGCAACCCACGAACCTTGCTCTTTGCTCTCCCAGAGGCCAAGGCAAAACCCGACATCCAACCCACCCCACCCTGCATGGCGGGCTCCTCTTTGGTCTATCGTTCCCCCTCCCATTGGCTAGCCTGTGGGTGCGCGTTCAAGTTGTGTGTTGAACCCCCCCCCCAATTGATTAGGCAGTGGTCCCCCGGTGGCGATGTTTCACCCTCTTTCCAGCGGCATTGTTTGGCGATTTAGGGGCCCCCTGCGTTATGTACCGCTGCGACATGAAGCGCTTTTTTCTCCGACTTGAGTTCAAGGGGGATGAAGCGGTTTTTTTCAAGGGTATGACTTTAGACTTCTCTCGCAGATTTCCAGCATCCCGTAAACTTGACTTCTCCCTCTAATCTGATCGCCTCCTGTCCCACTGAGGGGTTCCGGGTCCATTTCCTGAATTCCCCCCTGGACGCAATCCGATGGTGAGATCCACACGGGCTCAGTGGACTTGTTACCCATGGCCCCTTTCCTTTGATGAGGTCTTCTCCCCCGCGAGGTAGTTCCTTTTTTTCATATTGTCACCGCGCGGCCGAATCTACTGAAAAACATCTTGACCCAGATGAGGAGAGAGGTTACCTACCTTGGGCCCCAACTCCCCTCCCTCCTCGTGAGAAGGCCCGGTTCTGGAGGGAACCCTTCCCGAGGGAACCTTTACGAATGTGAGGTGCCGGGGGAACCTCTACCGGGATAGCACCCCCCCCCCCCCCACTCGGCAATTCCGCCTAAAGACTGATTTTCGCCAACCGTGGTCGCCGCCATGATTTTATGTGTAGTAGCGGATTACCTTTTTGGTTTTCAGCGCCTGTTTTCCCCCCCCTTATTACCCTCCTAAGCTTCATGCCAAAAGAGGGTATCTAGAATTTACGGCGCCCAGAGAAGATGATCTCTCTTGTAGGTGAGGGTTTTCCACATTAAGATGAACCTGCACGCCTCAAGGACCATGGAATTATTGACCGTCCCAAGTGGAGTAGGATATTGTCGAATCGCGTGTCCTCCAGTCACCTCTCTGTTCTTCCTCGATCCGCCTTGATCTTGTAAAGGAGCTTAAAGTGATCGATCGGCTGCCCCCCTGCCCCGGCTTTAACTCTGGCTTTCCCCGGAGAGCGATTTTTGGGCTAGAAACTAGGATCTCATGCTGTCCCCGCAATTCCCGAGAGCGTGCCCTTCGTCAACTCCCTGATTACTGCAGTGCGAAGAAGAACGTCTCCGTCTTCGTACCTGATCAACAGTTAGAGTTCTGTTTCCCCTACTATAAATTCTTTTTCCTGTTTTTTTTCTCATGTTCCCACCTTCACTCACATCCTCCACTAAACGGATGTGATCCTTTCGCATGCTCAATCGGGCTCGAACCTTCGCTCTGTCGTGCGCCTTGAGGTATCCTTTGCAGCAGGCGCTATAGCATAAGAGGTTGAGCCCCCGCTAGGAAAGAATACGCCTCGACGATGTAGATCCCGACGACCTTTAAGCCCTCCTGCCCGCCAGACTACGTATAATCGTATCACAGTGGCATCGGGCCGGCCAAACTATATCGTCTTTCAATAGCTCACCTACTTCTCCCTCCCCATATCTTTTTATCGACAGACTCTTCGATCCAAGAGATCGCCCCTCAACTTAAGGACCCCGTATTCAATTTAGCTGATTTTAGGAGTTTTGCAATCTTTCACCCCTCTCTAGGCTCGGTTCGCTCTTCCCTTTCACTCCCTGATCGGCCCTAACAGAATTTTTCGGATGTCTCTGGGGAGCGAGTTTAACATTTTGAACCAACTCCGCCGGTTCACGCCGGCGGGGACTTTTTCGTCAGTTACACCAAAAGATTTCGCGCCATTCTATTGGGAGCTGCCTTGAATTCTGCAGGTAGGACGCCGGCCCCCTATAAGGCTGTCATCCTCCCGTGGGCCCCAGACCACGCGGTTAATGTGGTGCCCGATCGGGTCTTCCCCTCCCAATACACCGCCCTCCTCCGTATTGAACCTTGATGGCCCCTAGTTTTTAGTCTTCTATCACTGTGCGGATATGTTGGTCACAGGTGAAGATGCGCCAAGCTTGTCTTATGCAACGACCCGCTTTTCTCATAATTCCTCGTGCCCCACGTTTCTCCATTGTCCCCCTGCACAAACCCTCACCCCCCGTGGTGACTCCATAATGCAGCGTGATTGCGCCTTTTTTGGTCGGTCGCTTCTCTCTCCTGAGATCAAATCATTTTAAATTGTCCGTCCCCTACGGACTCAATGTAGAAACACTTTTGAGAAGAGTTCGGTCGATCGGAGACGGTCTGCAGCCCTCCGATCCCCCTTACCTCACTTTTTCAAGATTTCGAGCAAGCAGCTCCCCCCCAACAGAGGGAAATAGGCTATCAGATCCCTGAACCGCCCTCTTTCACTGATCGGCATTTCCCCTCTCCCACCTTCCTTAGACGAATGCTTGAGTCCCTCCCATTGGTTCCAAACCCAGCCTTTTTCCCAATCGTCTCAACGCGGATTCTGGTTCTTAGGTGTCCCTTTCCCCTCCCACCCCTTCGCGAGGACCACCGGTTCCCTATTTGATTGAATTTTTATAGGGTCTCTCCCGATTGGTCTTCAGTTTTGTGCGAAGCTCTCTTTCCTTTTAAAGACGGTTTACAGTTCACTCGGTACTTTTCTTTTCTTCCAGATGATGCCCTTTGAATATAGAAGGTCGTGTGGGTTCCTTTTTGTATTATCTATTCAAAGAGGTTTCCCTTATTTTTTCGGGGGAGGTCTTCCCTCCTTCAACTTCTTGCCCATTTCGGACCATTTTTGAGGGAGACAGTTAATTAAAGAGCCATGGCAGGATGGCGGTCCCTTTTTCTCCTATCCCCTTTATCTCTTCTACTTTAATACGATCTTCAGTATGTTTCTCTCCGGTCTCCTTTATCTTGTCCTTCGATAATCGTGGCCGGTCAAACCCCGTTTTTTTTTTCGTCTGTTCTCAACCTTCGACTCGGTTCTGCCTCTAAATTTCTTTTTCTTCTTTCCTCATTCCCGTTGTTGGTTTTTTTCGGATTTCGGTCTTTCTCCTCTCCCCACGAACCTCAATGAGCGCCCTCTCCCCCCGGTTTTGATCTTTCCCGGAAAAGATGATAGCGTCTCTATGTCCCTCCCCTCCGCTCACCAGCCCTCCTCTTGAGTCCTTCCTCGTTTTCGCCTTAAAAAGGAGAATAGCCCCTCACATCGTAGAAACTTACCTAAAGATTCATTGCGCGGATGACGGGCCCCCAAAGAAGGCCCACCGGGCTCCAGCCTTGAACGAGGCCCTTGTCCCCCTCGGCCCCCCCCCCCCCCCGTTTTGCAAGGATTTTCATCTTTTTCGCCCCCAGACTGTCCCCCCGACTCCTCTCGGAAGCGGGCATTTCTTTCCCCTCAACGCAAAAGCGTGTTTTGAAACCGTTTTTCCCTCCCTCCATCTCCTTACCAAGTCCCCCTCCCCTTCCAGCCCCCTTTTATGATATTACAAGCGGTCCCCCTTGACCCAAATTCTTCCCCAAATACCTTCGGTCATGAGCGGGTTCTATAGGTGGGAGCAATGTCCACTTTTTACCCTCCTTATTACTCTTTTGGTGTTTAAATTTTTTCTCCTTGGACCCCCATTGATGGACTTCATAGGCAGAGAGGTCCTTTGCGTCTTTCACATAGACCCGTTCCCTTCTTTCGGGACGTTCCTTCTTGATCGAAGATTTTCTTATCCAGATGTTTTAGCGTCGGCTAGACCTAGTCTCTTGGAGCAGTCGTTACCTTTTCTGAGGCGGGATGCCAGTTCCTAGCCCGACTGTTCCTACAAAGACATAGCTAAAATCGTGTTCTACCTTCTAATCCCTTCCGTGCTCTTTCAAAATTCTTATTCTGTCGTTTCGTCTCCTCTCCTCCCCACGGATCAATACGCTCGATTCTTTTAAACGGCCCTTTGTAGACTTTGGAGGCCAATTGTCAAGGGAATTTTTAGGTTTTTCTCCTTATGGTTCCCCATGAGAGGACGCCCTCTTTCCCCCGTACCACAAGGAAGATGCTTCTGCTGAATTCACGTATTAAGGGACATCAAGTCTCAACCCCTCTTCCACGGCAGTTTGCGGCCGACCCCCAATAGAGACGGAACACGGGTTCCAACTCTTGATTTTGCGTGCAGGAAGTGCTGACTCTCTTCTTTTTCGCTGCCATCTCCCCCCCTTCCAAGTAGCGAACCTCCCTATGATGCCAAACCCCCCCTAGATCTCCCGCAATTGCCACGCCTTGTTTTCTTTGTAGGAAGAGGCCGCCTTGAAGTCTTCTTATTCTCTCCCACTGGTGCCCATCGATAACTCCCTCCAGAGGACTCCCCGTTTTCCCCCAAAATGCTTGAGCGACTTTCTTATTCCGAGAGAGTAGGGATTGTCAAAACCGCTGCAGCCCAAATGTCCTAAAGAAGGAATTCTGTCATACAGGCCCCGTCTGTTGTTCAGTTGATCCCGATTTTAGAGAGGCCTTTTGCAAGAAGTTCTTTCGTCGATCTTCTTTTTTCATCTAGAGTGACCTATCTATTCGGAAACTTTGATTCCCACGTTTACGATGCAGCTGGAGAGATTCGATTAGGGTAGCCATCTCTTCCCTTGGAAGCGCTCTGCAGGCTCGACATCTAGAGGGATTTTTAGTCCACTATTTCTCCGTCCCTCCCCGAAGCAAGAATTAGTGTTTAGTCCATTATTAGACTTCTCTTCACCGGTGATTTTCTTTTCTCCTAAATATCTCTCTTTCATCCCCTAGTTGTTTTTTTTTTTATGGATCATAGTTCGAATAACAAAACCACAACGAGATGTTCACTTCTAATTCAACCCATTGCCCTTTCCTTCCATGATCTTCCCCTAATCCCAGAAATCAGCTCGATCGCTTTTTCGAAAAGCCTTCTCCTAGTTTTCTATTTTCAAAGATAATCTCCCCTGCCCCAGTAAAGACCTATTTTCTCCAGGCATCCCCAGGTTAATGAGATATCTTCAATCAATTTTTTTGTCCCACCTCCTCTTTCGAGATCCCCTATATGACTCTCCCCTCCTCCCTCTCCTAAAAAGAAGAATTCCCGCCCAACCTTGACCTCCAAGTATTTATTTACCATTAATCTGTGACTTCATTTTCTCAAGTTAATTCAAACCCCTCATCACCCTAGGAATATTCGCATGCTCTTCTGTCTATCTAACCAATTTTTAGGATTCTCTTAGGGAGGAGAGATATCGAATTCCTAAAACTCCATTTCAAGTCTAAGACGGGGAACTTCCTGACAAAGCAAAAGAATTTCTCGAGAGAGTATGGCTCATCCTTTTTCATCCTTCCTCATCTGGCCCTCTCCTCTTCTTCGGTAATAAGGAATTAAAAACAGAAAATAGTTTTCCCCGTTCCCTCTTTCAAAATCCCCTCAAGCCTTCAGGCAGGCACCTGGCAACGCGAGCCCATCCTCTTCGTCAAGAGACTGTTTTTTTCACTTGTGAGTCAGAGGCTGCCCATCATCGGACCTCCTTCTCGCCAATGGCACCGGTATCAGAATTGAAAGACAACAGGTCCTTCCACTTTTAGGTTTATCTTCCAGAATCGACATCTTATTGCTCAGTGGTCGGCACTCTATGATCAAGAATGTTACAGGCTGTCAGATCAGGAAGAGTACTCTTTCTCCCTATTTTTCGAGCTTTGTCTTCCTGGACTCTACTGTAGTCTGCAGCCCTCCCCGGCATTTGATCCCTCCTGACCTCCCCCCCTTACAAAACTCCTCTTTCCCCTTTTAGGACGGCAAAAATGATCATCCTAGAACCCTAAATCTTGCGCTTTTTTTGCTGCAGGACCCTTCCTCCACCTTCCAATATGAAGCAATATGAGCCTCCCAATTTTTTAAAAAAATAAAATTTTAACAACCCGGTCTAGTTTACGAGGATTCGGCTCTCCATCGCCCCCCCTTTCGTCGATACAATCTCATGAACTCAGTTTTATTGCTCTTTCTTTTGCATCGGGGAGAGAACTCTCTGGATGGGAGTTTTTCTTTCTCTTGCGATGCCAAGTACTTTCCCTTTCACAGTCAGACTGCCTTTCTTTTTGCTAGGTGCTCCCCTTCCCTTTGTCCCAGCAGATAGTAAGATTTCTTTTTCCGGTGGAATTCTCATGCTTCCCATCATAAACGGAGTGTTTCCTGTTGGGTCGTATTTCTTTCTCCTTCCCATTTTGCTCTCTTCTTTTTTCCCTTCCCCGCTAATAGAGAGTAAGGATGGCTTTTCGCTGTTCCTATTTTAGGATATCTACCACTTTCTTCTAGTTAGTTCCTAAAGATACCTGTATGTTGGGCGCTCTCTTCTCATAGGTAGACTCCTCTCGTCCCCGGAGAATAGTTCCTCCTCACCTCACCCCTGGAGACTTTCTATATTTCCTTCTTATACTGACTTTTTCCTCTTGACTCCCCTCCCTACTCTTTCTAATATCAGTTGTTGTTGATAGAGCTTTTCGATTAACTTCTACGATACTGCGAATTGACTATCTCCATCTTCCCTTTCTTTAATACCGGCCCTCTTGTCTGTATTGAGTCGCTGACCATCCTCTCCACGTATTTTTAGAGAAAGAAGACGTGCCTTCTCCTTCCCTACGTTTTCAAGTGCGAATAGTCCTCGAAATCGTGACACACTTCACTCCCCCTCAAGAATGAACGCGAGGGTTTATTACTTGCCATCACCCATCTTTGCCTCCTGTTCCTAAGACATTTTCAGACGGAGTGAAGAAACCCCACTCCTTCTTGCCCCCTCTATTACCAACTTCCTCCAACATATCCTTCTATCTCTTTCCCCTCCCTTTTCCCTCATCTAGGCATCCCAATCCCTCCCCTTTCCTTGTCCTTCGTTTGTTGAAAAGTTATTGGTAGATACGCCAACGAAATTTCCATTAAGCCCGCTTTGAGATCTGCCAAGGAACCGTCTCTCCCCCCCCCAATCTGCCCCCCCCCTTAGTCCCTTCTCTTTTTTTCTTTCCTCCTGAGGTTGGGATCACCGTTGTTATCCCGTATATTCCGCCTTTGTTTCTCTTACCTTCCGTGTTACCGTTGGCACGTTTTGTTAACCCCAAATTGCGGGAAGCTCATTTTCGTTCTCTCCTTTTCTTGATTGTCACCTTGATACAGGAAGGAGTGAGAGAGATCTCTGATTCCCCGTCGGGAATCACTATGCAAAGGTACTCCTGTATTGTCACAGTCGCCTTTGTCTAAGTAGGTAAAGGTTCCGCACCCCTTCGTCCGTACGCTTCGTTCTACCATCTTTTCCGTATGATCGTCGTCCCCTTTCAAATCATGGTCAACCATGGTATGGGGATCGTCGCACCCTCCAAAGTCTCCATACGGGCTTTTCTTTGAGATACACAGATGTTGAGCCCCCCCCATTTTGTTGCGTTTCCTGAGAAGGGCCTCTGGATTTGATCGTGCTTTCAGTTCCGATATATGGCCCCAACGCGCACGTCACCGTAAAACATGTATATTAACTTCGAGCGCAGAACTATACTTTTTCCCTCCATTGAAGAAGAACGAGTAGGGTGTGATGGAGGCTCCAGTCGGTGAAAGGGTTCCCCGATATGTGCGGCTTCTTTTTTTAGATTACTCAAATCGCCGGGCAGTAAAATAAGAAGTGTTTTGATCCTGGCTCCCCAGCCCTTTCGTTTGGATTGTTGGACGCGCAGTATTGACTGAGGACCGTCCTGTGGACACCCCTCAAGAACTCTCTTCCCCAGCAGAAAAATGGTTTCGCCGATGAGGCCTAGCAGGACGATGAACAATAGGCCGATGGAGGTTTCTGGAACGCGCCCTCCCAATGAGAAAAGCCATGCTGTCATATTGCCCGCGAACATGGTAGGGAACTGCTGCGTAGAGGAGAGTACGAATTCCAAATTTTTATGGAGATCTCGTACGATTTCAACGATCTTTTGCGTTTCCTAGATAGTGAACACTGTGCCCTTTTTCGGGTGTTGAACGGTCTAATTCCTCGGAGTAGTATGATCCCTGGATATGTCGGGCTCTCCCCCCCTCGGCGAGTAACGCGAGCTGCCTAGATCCCCTCAGATTTGTTGGCAAATCCGTGTTGTGACGCAGCCTCAATATCCCCTTTTTCCCCCTATCAGATTACTCGCCACTGCCGCGTATCCCCCGGTGATTTTACCCACATCTTCCTCATTTGTTTGACCATGATGTTCCGGAGAAGAACCCCCCCCCGCCTCAACGAATTGCCTAAGGTAGACGTTTCCCGGGTTCCTATGTCTTCACGTAGCGAATCCAGGAGACCCGTTGAGACTCCCAATCCTACCCCCCCCCCAGCTACTCCATCCTTTTGTTTCATACCGAATATGTCTCATGCTCTTCCCTATAAGAAGACCAGATCTCACTCCCCTGAATCTGATCACCGTTCACATTCCTCACCCGATCCCCTCGCCCTTTATAGCCGTGTGCTTGCCAATTTTCCCTTCTGACTTGCCTCTGCACTCCCCTCCCCTATCGACAAATGCTCCGTAGCCACCCCTCGTGGGACGCACGTATTCCAGCATTACTGCTGGCATCAGCTTTTCATTCTGCCCCAACCGGTCCCCCTCTTCTTTTTTTCCCCTCCCGCTTTTTCCCCGGGCTCGGCGCACCGCATTTTATGCCCCCCTCCCTGGAGTGGGAGTCCCCCTAGGTCCCCCCCCTTTTCTGCCTCAACCCTCGTGTAAGTAGTCTACGCGTCTTTTTTTGACACGCCACAGCCCATGTTTGTCTTTTCATGATTCTTGCTTCCCTGACAGACGGCTGCTTCGGGCGACTTCCCCTCCCCTAACGCTTTATGTATCAAGCCCAGGCACCTCCCCTTCGCTTGCTGCCTCGCGTTCTTCTCCCCCTCCCGCAAGAAGAATAGGATCTTGTCCCGTTTTGCGATTTTCCTAATTCGGACCGTTATTCCTTTGTGGTCCTTTTCCCTGAGGCCGGAAGCGCTCTTGCTTTCATTCCCTTCGGACTTTTTTTTCCTGCCATCTCGAGGAACTTGTCGATGCCTCCCCCCACTGGCTTCCACTGCTCCCTTTGTGTGTTTGTGTTTTCTCCCCCTCCTATCAGCGTTCCTCTCATTTGGTCGGCGCGTTCATATGATCACTGAACGCTACTTACTTTTTTTAAATAGTTTCCAGGCCTTTTCCCGATTTCTTTTTTTTTGTTTTTGTTTTTTTTTTCCCTTCTTCCCAGTCAGTTTTCGGCTTCTCGGTTAGAGCTGGTCTCATTTAGCCTGAATCCCCCCTTTCCGCTTCCCTAAGGCGTCAAGCCGCTCTGCGTTGCAGAGGCCAGATCCGCATGAGAGAAGTTTCCCCCTGCTCTTTTATCCTCCGTCCGATGCCTTTTTGCCAGTGAATCGCACCCCTGCAGCTCGTTCTGCCGCCCATGTTTGATCGTCCCTCCCCCTGGTTCCCCCCTTGCCAACTTCCACCCAGAAAGTCCTGACGTGGCCTTTTTCTCCGCTTTTTCCTTTCCCCTGGCTTTTACACTTTTCCAACCCGCCTCGACTTCAATTTCCCAGTGCCTTGTTGTGTGAGTTCTTTTACTGTTCTGTCAGATCAGAGTTTTTGACGGCGGTTTCTTTTTTCTGTTTAGTCCCCGACTTTTAAGTCTTTTTTCCTTCCCCTTTTTCACACGGATTTGGTTTGCGCCGATGTTTCTGCCAGGCGTGGCCCTTTCTTCCCCTTATGCTTTTCTGTTTTCCCGTCGTTCTTTGAATGATAGTTCCACGCCTGGTTCACATTCTTTTTGCAGTTGTGCGGGTCCGTCTAGTCTGCTGTTTTTCTTTTTTCCCCCGCTTGGATTCGTGCGGTTTGCCGTCACGCTTGCCTCCCATTCTCGCCGGCTTTTCGGGAGTCTTTTCCTGCTCTCCCGCGGTCTCTTGAAAGTGATGTTTTGAGCTTGCCGTTTCTTTTTCATCTTTTGTTGCGCTATCCTTGCGCTCTTTTTTTTGTTTAGGTGCAAGATTAATGTGCTTTTTCCTCGTGGCGGATGTTCCCCGAAACACTTGATTGATTTTGCTATTTCTGAATTTTGCCTTCTCGTAGCGGGGATTGTAACTCGATCCTCTCTCTTCCCCCGTTGTTGTTTTTTCTCTCGATTTCTTATGGCGCAGCCTTCCCCCTCGTCTCCGATGAATGACCCCGATTCATCTCCGGTGTTCCCTGATCGCCCCTTTTCTGCGGAATAGGCGAGTTTTTGACCTCGCGTTCCCAACCCCTTTTCTTCCCCCTCTCGGTCCCCCCTCTTCTGCCTATAAGTGTGAGATTCCCTCCCCCCTTTGAGACCCCCCCCGGTCCCCCGCCTGCGAAGGTTGTTATGACGGGCCCCCCCCTCTTCCGTATCATCGTTTCTCCTGCTCCAACCATGTTTAGTCCCCCTTGCCAACACTCCGGTTTAAAAGGCTCCCATCCCCTTTCCAGCCTCAATGACTCCCGATCGCAGTTTGACAAAGTTACTTCTCATCGGGCGACCCCATCCCACAACAGCACCCCTTTCGGCTGGGCTTGGGTAAAAATTTGCGTTCTTCCCTCTCTCTCCATTTCAAATTCCCCCTTCAGACCTGCTATGTCTCAGTCTTCCCTTCCCCCAGTCTACCCTCGTTATGAGCGGGTCTTCTCCTTCCCCGATGTTTCCTCCTTCCTTCTACTTAACAGCCCTTTCTTTTTATGAGTTTCTGTTTTTGTCACTTTTTTTTCCTTTTTGTTGCAACCCCACCTTTTGATTTTGCCATTGGCCTGCTGGAGTGCCTTGAGATTGACTTTCTTTCCGATCCCCTTCCCCTTCGGTCTTTCTCTGAGATAGGTCTCGCCTTCTTTATAGATGTTGTCCGAGGGTGTGGTTTTTGGTTTTTTTTGGGGGGGGTGTCGCATTTCAGATCCTTTCCCCCTCATGATATGACTGGGAGACGGATGTTCCGGTTATTTCCTTTTCTGCCCCATCCATTCGAGAATCTTCTTCCGACCCCCCAGCAACGTTCGACCCCCCCCCCCCATATTTCTCCCCCCTTCCCCCCCCCCTACGCGCCGGAATAGACCCTCTGCTTCACTTTCGACGGTCCTTGATCGATCTGAGACTCCCCAACGTGCGCACCAGTCTTGGGCTCATCAACCTTATGCAAGTTTATGCTTCTTTTTCTTTTTTCCCCACTTTTCGGAAGGGCCTTGATTTATTTTTCGCTAGCGGTCATGTTCGAATTATGGGCGACCCGAGAGGAACGTAACCCGTTCCCCCATGCAGGTCCCCCCGGTATGTCTTCTCCTAATGAATACGCTTGCCTCCAGTCCTCCGCCGGGATTTTCACGGCGGTGCTGGCGGCTCCATCTTTCACCTTATTTGCCCCCGCTATCTTTAAGTGGCGGGATGTCCCTCTCCTCTTCTGCGTGCAGTGCGGCAGTCTCACCCGGCTGACCCTGCGCCCCCCTATTCCAATGTCTCCTATTTCTTGTGGTGGTGTAGGAGAGGCGCCGGTCGTTTGCGGTTAGTGTTTTCTGGTCATTCACTTTTCACACTCACTTCCCTCCGTGATGCCTCCTGAACCTCCTGGCTCCTTATCTCGAAGTCTCCCCTCTTCCTCTTCCATATGGATATGGAGGGGTCTTAAATTCCGAGAGCAACTGCCGCAAGACCTGCTTACTGTTAATACTGTTTTAATGCCCCTTGTTTCTTTCTTCGGAGGTTTGTAGAGAGTCTCTTTCGGAAGTAAACTATTTTTCCTGAACGCGGTGGCACCCCTGTTAACTTTTCGCTATCAGCTTTAACCTTGCAACGGTTCCTTTCTCCTCTTCACGCTTCTATCTCTTCGAGGTGGAAATTTTCCGAATCTATTAGATGCTGGCCTGCCAGCACTCTCTTCTCCCGATTAGGCTTTTTTTCGCACCTGTTATCCCTGTGTCATCCTCCTCTCCGAATTCTTTTCTCTCCTCTCCTTAGTGAGAAATTTTTTCTTCGGATTTTTTTCTCGTCTATATTTTCTCCTCCTCCTGTGTGGTTTAATGTTGGTTCCCTTAAAATTTTCCCACGAATCCCCGCTCTTTATTCATTTCTAAGTTTCTTCTAAACTCTCGTTCTTAGGAATCATGTTGAGAATCCGCTCCTGCTACTTCTTTCTCCCGCATCCGATTCCTCTTCTTCTATATTGTACGAGTCCCTTCCCTAGCAGAGATAGAAGAACTACAGGAAAAGTGGCAGCCCGTTGTCCTGCAGCCTTATAGCTCCGCAACTGATTTTCCAGAAGATATGAGACCTCATATAGTTGATAGAACTCTCCTCTTCTACAAATTTCAGAACCGTGACGACCCCTCTTTTGCCTAACAGTATTCCTTCTTTGCGCTTTTTCTTGAGAGACATCCCACCCTCCATCAATAATTTTCTTTCATTCTCCATGATGCTCTAGGCGAACCGCCCTTTTTTCCGGGGGATCTTAGCTATTTTAAGTGTCCCGCTGCCATAAACATCATAAGTTCGCCTGCCCCCATCCACAGACCTCTTCCGCACAGGGCGATATAGGTCTGGCTCTCTAATATGGCAATATCCGCGTACGCATCCCTCAGGCAAACATCCCATTCGCGGTGTACCCCTGGTTTTTTCCAACATTCCCGACAGTATGCCGCATCTTCTCTTTGCCCGTGTCGGGACTGACTTTCCGCGCCAGCCTCGTGACGAGACTGGTGGTCACCCCGCGGAAGAGTTCCGAGCTCTTGGCGCCAAACTTCTGACAGTCCTCTGCTCATCATCAGTTCCCAGTGCCCCCCGCCACAAAGGTAACTGCCTTTTTTCTCTCCCTGCTCTCTTGGACTTGATTTTTCCCCCCGGCGCGGACACGATCCGCCCCTCCCATTGTTGAAAATGTAGTAGATCCGTGCGGCCGATCACGTCCCCTAACAGATTTGCTGACGATTTGGTGTCTTCCCTCTCTGCTCATATGGTATGCCTCATCTTCATTAACCTTCGCCTGTTAAGAAAAAAGCTAGTTTAGGCCCCTTCTTTGTCTACATCCTGCAAAGCCCTCCTTCGAGCAGTCCTGCGCCCCCTCCGCCCTGATGTCTATTATTCTTTACATTTAGTCTTTTTCTGCCGCCCCATGAGCGTCTCCCTCGGTTAAAAAAAACCTGCCGCCAGTAACAACCCCCTTCCCCTTATACGCACCGCTGGATCCTTGTGAAGACAAGGGAATTTGACAACTTTTTCTCCCACACTTCGTAGAGGACGATATCCACCGTTTTTTTTTTTCTTCCGCCTTGTTACTTACCCCTTTTCTCTCAATTCTTTGTGAATTCGGTTCGTTTGCTTGAGCCTCTGCTTCTGTTCCTTTCCCTTTTTTTTCCCCGGCATCGGAAAAGGAAGGGGCTTCTTTTTCTTTTCTGCCCGATGTTGTTTTCCATGCTTTCCTCTCTCGGGGTCATAGAGTTTTTGCCGTCCTTTCCCCTCTGCTGGGTCTTGAGTGTGGTCCGGGGGGCGGGTTCGTCCTCGTCAATGGCTGGTCCCATTGTCGGCCCCTCTTGGAGTTTTGCGTTGCGTTTTTCCCTTCTTTTTTTTTGCGAAGGCTTTTTGGAATCCTTGTCGCCGATGTTCTCGGTATATTTCTGAGCGTGCGACGAGTTTAGGCTCTCGGCGTTCTGTTGGCTCTTCAGGATTTAATCGCTCGATAGTTTCGTGAGCATCGTGACTGGCCCAAGACCATTCTCTTTCTGTCGACTACAGTATAGTTTTCTTGTTGTTGCGCTTTTGCCCTTAGACCCTCTCTTTTTACTAATTTTGTTGTGAGAGATTTCTCGGGCGCCAGCGCACCTCCCGTTTCCCCTGATTCCCCTGCCTATTCTCCCCGTTTCTGCCAATCCCGGTGTATTGTCGGTATCCTTCGGTTAATATTTTGAGTTTTTTACCCGTCCTTAGTCCCAGACTCCCCGATGAGTTCCTTAGAGCTCACCTCCAGTGAGAATGCATCGCACATCGGCGACCCCTTCCTGCGCCGCCCTCCGCTCGATTCGAGATGAAGGGAAAAAAGGGCCTCGCCTCCCCCTTTGTTTCGAGTTCGCCCTTGAGCGGAAGGTCCCCGCAAACGTCCCACCCACTAGGTGAACCTTTGGAATATACTTCCCCTCTCCTCCACAAACCTCCCCCCCTCTCTCCACCTTTCAGCCGGACTGGCAAAGAAAAGCCCCGTGTCCGGCGTTGTTTACCTATTTTTGCTCCGCCGCAACCGTCATCATCGGCGGCTTCTTCCCCCCTAGGCAATACAAGTCTCCGACCTCCCCTCTGCCATTGCGGTCCTTCTTCTTCCGAGGTGGGCGCCCCTTTCCCCTGACCCCTCCCACACCGGACTTCAGTTGCTCTCGGCGTTTATTTTTACCCCAAGTTTGGCGGTTTACCCCCCACTTTTCATTCTTCCCTTCTCCGGCAGGTCTCCCGCCAGCGGCATAGTTGATCTTATATCGGGACGAAGGGATGGACGCTGCGACCTTAGCGTCTACCCTAGATGAAGGTTTTATTCCATGAGGTAAAGGTCTTATTTTGCCTGACCATTACTTGACCAACGAGAGTCGAACCACAACACTGTAGAAAGTCGAAGATTACGTTCTGTATCTCAATTCCTGGTCAACCATTCTGCGATCGATACTCTTCCGAAAAAAGTCTGATTATCACAGAGTTTGAGACGTTTTTTTGCGGCGACCGGGCAGTTCTGATGATTTCGCTGGCGTTTAGTTAAGATATGCTAGTCCAAGCGGTATCACTTGACTGCTCGGCCCTCGGTTCGTGGTCCTTTCCTGACGTTCCAGCACGTCTAATGATCTACTGCGGTTGTCGGCCTCCCTCGCGGGCCCTGTTTAACCGCCAGTTATGCCGGTTGGAGTTGACCTATCGGTCATTTTTCAGATGTACTCCCTACCCGACGGCGCGCTACCCTTGAGATCATGGTGTCCATCCTGTGGTTGTTTTGTGGCCGCCGTCGGACCTGCTGTTTTGGCACTCACTGGTTGCCCCATTTTCCGCCTCTATTAGCTTTTTAAAAATGCGGGGGCTCTCTCTGAAGACCTATCCCGTATGCCCATCGAGCAGGAATTGGTAGGTTTTTCCCCTTCACGCTGCCAGCAAGCTTTTTTCGAGGAATACTGTTGAACGTTTTTTTCCAGCTTTGTCGGGCTCGTCGGCCATTGTCGAGCTTTCTCTGCTTTCCCAGTCAAGTTATTTTTTCGGGCGGCGATTCCTTCCCGACCCCCGTGAGACTTGCTCTCTATCCTTCGC
>Ga0179593_1480218_pt1 | contig 15674 bp, 20 predicted proteins | sample CZODoug2_1_08_16_FD_185931 | JGI IMG/M metagenome (GOLD analysis project Ga0179593, IMG submission 185931) | Vadose zone soil fungal communities from Angelo Coast Range Reserve, California, USA - CZODoug2_1_08_16fungal (PacBio error correction) | ecosystem: Environmental > Terrestrial > Soil >... | reverse complement strand
CCCTTCCTGAGTCCGGTTTCCTCTTTCTGCCCGGGCCTTTTGTTTTTTCTAGACGATAATGCGACATCCCCTTTTTCTTCTCTTTACGAATTTTGGTCCCCTTCATGTCCTCCCAAGAGCCGTCGTTTTTCTTTCAAGTAGCTGCGGCCTTGACCCAGTGCCGAGATTTCTTTTCATACAACAGACCACCGCGCAATCCGCTCGGCCAGGATTCCGGCGAACTTTTTTTTGCCCCGATAATTCACCACACGTCCCAGGGTAGCTGGCTCCGGCCGACTACCTTCGCATCTCTCGTTGTGCTCGCAGACTTCCAAGGACTCTGTTTCCTGCCTGGGCTGGACGGATTCAAATCGCGCCCCCGTCCCCCAAACGATCGTTCAAGGCCGCCCTTTTTTGTTTCGTCTATACCCCGAACTCTCTCGAAGACTAGCCCGATCCCGCGCGTGGCCTCCTTCCTGCTTCCCTAGCCGATGAGAAAGCACTATCAGGTGGTATGTTTTAGATTGGACCGGGTTTTTCTACATCACCCATTGTGGTACTCCGTCCGTTCTACTGGAAAGGGTTGTTGGTTGGGGGGGGTGTTGGGGTGTGCGTGGTGGGGGGGGTGGGGGGGCCCGGTTGGTTGGGGGTTTGGGGGGGGTTGGTTTTTTTTTTTTTTTTTTTTTTTTTGTTTTTTTTGGTTTTGGGGTTGGTACGTGTTGTTCGATGGGGTGTGTATGTCTTCCGTGACTAATGTGTCCTTGGCCAATCCCTTTTCAGGACGGTCGCCAATTCTTTTCTTAACCATCTCGGCTCAGCGTTGTCTTCTCGTGGCGTTCCCCTCTCGATCCCGGTGAGATGCTGTGTCTTTTTCACGCCCCCATCCTCTTTTGGCGGTCTTTCTTTTCTGTCCTTTTTTTTTTCAGGTATTGGCATCGGCAGCCGTTTAGGTCGTCCCCAGAAATCGCAACGGGAGGCAGTTGACTTCTGCTCCTTTTGATAATTTTAACTCGTCACGGCCAGTCCGTAAGATTGGTGGCACTCCCCCCCACTTCTCTTCATACGCTGGCATTCATTAGTTTTTCTGACTCAAAACGAAACTGCGCCGAAGCGATCGCGGGATGCGATCTCATTTTTATTTCTTCCCTCTCCTTTTGGAGGTAGGATTGTGGAGCTGTTTTGAAGTCTGGCTACTTTCTCCTTGAGCAGGTTCCGGTGCGACGGATTTTTTTTTCCTTATGCCCTCTAGGGTATGATGTTTGCCTTCTGGTGCTTCATAGAGCGCCCGTTAGCCACGGTCCTTTTTTTTTTTTTTTTTGCTGAGCGTTCGGAAGAGGTGCTCGGCTCAGCGTCCGGAACGGCAATTCTTTTGTCGGCGATGGCCGGACTTGTGCCCTTGGCCTTTCATCCCTTTCTCGTTTGTTACCTGAATTACTGCCTCCCTTTCGCGGCTACGCGCATCCGCCCCCGACTCGTTTACTCAGGTCTTACCGCCCGTAATTCCCCCATTCGGTCTTTCCCCCACTCGGTTTTCTTTTTTCCTGCGCCTTTTCTTTTTAGTTTTCGTCGTGGCTTTCCGTCCAGCCCTCGCTCGCGCTTGGTTGAAAACGATGCTGCCGTCAAACGAAGGTCGCATCTGTTTTTCTGGTACACGGATGCTTTTTCTCTAGCCTATTTAGATGTACCGACCTGTTCCTGATGTGCAGATGCCGCGCCCGATTTTTTTGCGTCGTCACTTTGCCGTCTGCACCTTTCATATTTCCCTAGGACAATTACTACACGGGCTTGGAATCGCCGGATGACACCCCAGCCGGTCGGATGGCTTTCCAGCGAGTGATTTACACGTGACGTTTTCGCAACCTTCGGTCGCACAAGGAAAGTGCTTGCCCGATGATTGATTGCGCCCCAAGCCCACGTCCCCCATAGCGTGTTTTGCTTTTGCGTTTTTTGAAGCCATTTATTTTATCCTGGCTAGCCTCCTTTTTTCCCTTTAAGCAACCCCCATCACCCCCGGCCCCACCACCTCCTCCCCCCCCCCCCCCCCCCCCCCCCCCCCCACCCCCCCCCCCCCCCCCCCCCCCCCCCCCCCTCCTGCATCTCTCTTCATCCGTTGTTGTTTTTCTTCTGAGAGATGTGGGTTCGGCTTGGCCTCCTTCTGCGCTAGATCAATCCCATGATTCCGGCCGTCTGTGCGTGGTCCCCGAATCGTTAACGCTCGCTTTTTTTAGTTTGCGACGGCCTTTCCCATTCCATGTGCCTTTTTTCCAGGTTGGTGTAGCCTGCGAGGTCGACTGCCGCAGGCTGCCAAATTTCATCGTGAGGTTGATCCTCCTCCCCTTAGAGCCGCGATCCCCTTGCTTTTGGTTCATGAGCGTTACTTAAGCCATGTGGCATGCGTTCTTCCCCTCAATGGGGTTACCCACGCCCAACGCCGTGTTCGGCTTCTTTCCCAATTTAGGCTTTGGTCCGGTTGCTCGCTTCTGTTGTGTCCTTTTTTCCTCTTTAGATTCCTGCGGTTGCGCAGTTTAAACCTCCTCCAGGCGATGTTTCCACGAGAGAACCTCCCCACTTTATCTCCGCCTCTTTTTTTCAAGAAGGGCAATTGTTCGTGTCTCTTAAGCACCCCCCCCTTTTTTGACCGCGGTCTAGGATCGCCGTCACGCCCGCGCTCCCTATTATTCCCCCAAGATAAGTCGGACCGTCTGTGACCACGTCCTGGCCTCTTGTTACCCGTGAGGAGCGTAGTATCTTCTGGTTTTCCCACTTCGGTACCTCCTCTTCCTCGCTTCCAGCAGGTCCGTGGAACGTTTAGACGGTGACCGCACCATATCCCAAGAACGTCGACTTTGCGGGGGTCTTCATTGACCACCCGCAGCCGTCTTCGACAGTCCAGAGACAGCCGAAGGAACTTCCCCAGCTTAGCCCCCCTGGTTTCTCCACGTCTTCTTTATGCGGAAGCAGTTTTCTCGCCTCGATTACGCCTTCCCTGTTTCTGTGGTGGGCAATAGCGCTAATCAGAGAACGTGTTGCTGTAACTGCATGAGTCCCCATTTTCCTTTTGAGTGTTCGCGAGTGACCCCCCTCCAAATGCCGTTCTCGGCTGCATCTTTGCGACAGGCCCCTCGCGTGATTCCAAATGCTCCCCCACTCCCGACACAGTGTTGACGCGGGAGGTGGGGGCGTGGCCGAATTTTTTTTTAGTCGTTCCTGGACTTCGATCGCCCGCCGCCCAGGATCGAGACCTCACCCCAAGAAGCCGTTCCCCATTGGCGCGGCTCCCCACGGCACGGGTGGCCCAGACCTTTGACCGGCCCCGGAGCAGCACAGCGTACACACCCACCATTCGCTCCCAAACATTCAGGCCCTTTTTGCGAGCGACGTTTTCCGTAGCCTGTTCTAAACTGGTCTGCTATCCATGAAGCTCCGGATGCTTTCCTCGCCTTTATAACGGCTAATTCTGCCCGCCCCATCTTGGAGCGGCCGGTCCTGGCTTGGGCCAATCTTTTCCCGCCGAAAATTGACTTTTGGTCCTTGCGATCATGCACAGTGTTTTATTGTGATTGCCGCTACTCCTCCAGGCAGTCCCTCCCGATTGAGTTCTAAGGATCCGTTTGATTTCTTGCGCGTTTAGGCATTTTCCGAGATTCGCTTGCCCCTCCTTTTTTTGTTTGGGTTTTTTTTGGTGAACGGTGATGATCTCGGTACCACCCTTGTTCCTGTCCAGAGACGTCTGTCAAATGCTGTTGGATAAATGTCCGACCATGTCCTTCTTTCGGCAAGCGTATGCAGGCACTCAGTGCCAACCCTTCAACGCGGAAACGGTCTGGCGTTTGGGACGGTAAAAGGGGCCAGCTTTCCGGTTCCCGCGCAGAACCCCCCTTGCGTCTTCGGAGATAATATTCGATCTCCGCTTTCCCTTTCCCCAAGCTCCGAGCCGGCATCCTCCTCTCCTCTCCTCCGTTGTTGTTTCTATTTCCCTTTTTTGAAGATGTGTGCCTTTTTTTTGCCGGGCCTTTGAAGCGAGAGGTGAATCCATGCTAGCCGCGGGACAATGTTTTCTTCGTCTTTCTCCCCCTCCTTTTATTTACCACGCTACCGTGTTGTTAGAGAATACTCCCTGCCGTTTTCCATCATTCCCCCCTAGGGCCCTTACTCTGGTCAGGCCCTTCCCAGCACCCCGCAAGTTCAGACTTGCTCTTAATTCTTTTTTTACAAATGACGATTCCCCCCACACGCCAACACATGCCGCTGGCCCCATTGCCCTAGAAATCGTGACCTGCGCGCAATCGGCCTGAACCGCTTTTTCCTGTGACCGTCTGGCATCCCCCACCCCCCCCAACTGGGCATGCTATCGCGGCCGCCCTCCGCATCTCGCTATCCCAACAATTTCACTTTGCAACGATCCAGGAGGGTGTGCAGATGAAGCGATATCGCCCCGAGTGCCGAAAGTTTCTTCCGGTTTCCTCGGGCTGTTTTTCACCGGGCGTTCGACATCACCAGGCGGTGCGTCTATATGCAAATCGGCTGTTTGAAGTAAGGTTTTGTGGGATTTGTCAGTGTGAAGTGCCCGGCTTTTGGCACCCAGTGCCGTTTTGAGAGCCGACTCCCTGTACCATTCTCTCGTGCCGAGGGGAGAGTCCCGGTGCTGCTGCTGCAGGCGTTTCCCCCCCCTTGCAACTACCCCCACCTCCGCTGGCCGCGGGCATCCACTTGTTTATGTCCTCTTGCTTCGCATCGTATTGGGTGATTGCTTTGTTCAGTGTCGCCAATCCTTTTCCCAAAGACTCGCTGAGGCCTTTTCTGTAGGGTGACAGGCTTCTTTCCAGCGCGAAATCGCCCGGCATGGCGCTATCCGTGCAGTCGCCCCCCCCCCCCCCGTTCTCTCAATAACGCTCGGCTACATCTTCGTTCCCACCCAAATTCAATCGGAAGCATGTTTGCCGTCGATTCCTTCTTCTCACGAGACGTGGAGGCGCCCTCTTGCGCGGCGTGCCTTTTCCTTTCTGTACTCCGATTGAGCAGGTGCCCCTCTGAACGGCTGCGGGTGCGCTTGCCCCCCCGCTCGGTATGGTTCACTTTTTGCTCCCTTTTGTTCACGATAGTGATTTTGTTTCCCGTGCTCTGTGGAGAGTTATAACGATCGAAGTGGGCCACCAGCTGCTTACTCTGCATCATCGTGCCCGATGGGCTTAATTGTGACCCGGCCCGGTACTCGGTTTTTGACGAGGCCCGCTTTTCGCGGCGTTCTCGCGCCGACGTCGGCGAGGTGTTTCTTCCGCTCCGATCCCCGCCCTCGGGCTCCAATCGGAGGGGGGTCTACAGTCTCTTGTGTCGTGGGACGCGCACTCGCTCGCTTTGGGTTGGTTAACGACTGTCTTCGCCTCCATTTTGTCTGTCTTTGTTGCCTAGGACTGGACTTCAATAGCCCGTCATTCGTGAGGAACGGACCTGGCGCCCTCGATGTGCATATGTTTTCTTCCACCGATGCTTTGCCTTTCGTCCCTTTCAATCCCCCATCTTCTCCTCTTTGCCATTCCGCAATCTGCGTCTATCGGCCCTCTGCATATGCTTCAAGCCGTCCACAGTGAAAGCTTTTTTTGCTGTCAGCGCTCCATCTTGTACTAATTTTTCGCGAGGGAGCACACCGTGACAATGATCGCTTGTTTTATGCCGGCCCCCCCCGAGTTTGTTTTTCGTTTCGGTTTTTCGGATCGCACGCCGTGCAGGGGCTTGGCTCGTCCCACATTCCGTCCCCCCCATACCTTCTGAAACCCCACTTTTTATTTATTTCGTGTTGTTGTTTCTCGTCTCTAAGGGGGTTGCAGGTCCTTGTGCTTAATTTCTCCCTATTTCTACCCAACCACCTGTATTCCACTGGCCTCTAGGCGCTCCGGACACACCTTGACCTGGCTGGGTGCGGCTTTCGCTCCGGCATTCCAGTCCCTCCAGGAACTGTTTTCTCCTTCGGACTTGTAGCCTGCGTTTTCTCTACCAGTCCCACTGCGACAGCTCCTGCCGCGCTTGTCTTTGCCGATATCGCTCTCCTGATTCTTCTCCGCGGAGCGTCATTAGCCGAAGCTTTAAAGGGCCTGCCTGCCAGGTGTTGATCACAGAACCCTCCCTTTGAGCGGCGCCTCCGGGTCCGGGTATGCTTCACTGCGCCTCTTTTTTTTCCTGTTCGACCAAGACAGCCTGGGTTGACTGACCGAGCCCCCCCTCGTTCAACCTCGCGAGGAAGACCCTGAGTCTTTTCTTTCAAAAGCACTTAGTCCAGCAGGTCGATTGTGCAAAGAATTTTAAGGGGTTCTCTTACGTCCCCCCTACCTCTTTGCCCGAGTCGAGGCTCGCCGGTCTTAAGTCAGCCAAAGCGGTCCACCTTATCGTCAAGCTACCGTATTTTTCCCGTGGGGTGTCCGTCCGGTCACATCTTTTATCTCGCTTCTTCCCGCTGGGCCCATTCGCCGTCCCCGCTTCCGTCTTCTTGTCGAAGTTCTCGACTCGGTTTGCAGCACCATATGCGGTAATCCCTCGACCCTGCGGGTTCTTCCCCCATGCTAAGGCAGGCTTTTCGAACCTTGATTCAATAGAACTAGCGAGAATTTCGCTAGCTGCACCTTTGATTTCTTCCGCCTCCAAAGTCTTCCGTGCAAGTTGCTCGCCGATCCCCTGACTGATGCCGGCGCTGTTTCTTTGTTGATCAGACCGGTGGGCCGCGAGTATTAAGAGAAATTTTTTCACTGCATCTTGCTTTTTTTTCCGAGCGCCGCGTGGCGTTGCTTGCGTTGTCAGAGCCTGCACCATCAGCTCAATGTCCCCGTTCGCGATCTTGGCATTCTTTGGACCGAGTAACTGCTTGGAGCGCCCAGCCCAAATTCTCGTAACTTGCCAAAGGACAGGAAACCGTGATGCCCGCGTCTCGAGTTTGGTTCTTTGGCCTTGGGAAACCGCCTGCGGCCAATCCTCATAGTTCTCCTCCCTGAAGCCAGCTTGCTGGGAGCAAGACCTTTTGAGCTCTTTTCGAATGTAATTTTCAGCCAAAGGACAGATTTTCTTCGACGGCCCCAAATCACCCCCAGCGGCGACAACGTACTTTGCCCTGCTTGTCATTAAGGGGACGAGTGTGACCGCACTTGTGTCCCGTACAAGAGTCCCGTTATCAGTTCTTCTTTGCTTTCGCCGATATGTTCATTCTGCCAGTGCCCCCATTTGGAGGGGCTTTGTCTTGATCGAATTAAATACTTTTCCGACCTTTGTAGGGCGGCGCCCCGATGCCAGGATTTGGTGCGGGCCGAGATGTCCCCATCAAGCCGGACTTCCCCCTCGCTTTTCCCGGGGATTCTTCGGGCGCCGGGCATTCGGTGAGATCTCTTTTTTTTTTCGATTTGCCTGAGTGTCAGCAATGTCCGTGTGCGTTTGTGTGACTGTTCCCCACTTTTCGCCGCCGTTCCTCCTTTCTGTTTTTCAAGGCTGTCACTTTGCCGGTGTCTATCTTGTCCTCCCCCTATGTTTCCTTGGAAAGCTTATTAATGGCCAACTGGACTGCGCGAATTCAGGACCCTTGGCGTTGGGCCGGGTTCCCCCCATGCATGGGACCCTTCCGGTTCTACGAGAAAAACATGGCTGTCCCGTGCCTATTCGCGATACCCAGTCTACTGCCCGGTTTCCCTCCGGACTCTCAACTCGAAATCGGCATGCAATCTCTGTCCTCCTCTCCTTTTGTGCGTATTCAGATGTACGTGTTGACCCCTTTCTGTCCCCTGGCTGATGACGGGATAGCGATGAGCGCGTGGGTTATATTGTTTTTGCGCGTCGACTCCTTTTGGACGACTTTTTTCCCCTCCCTCCAGTTTCAGCTTTTGTCTTTTCCTTAGCAATTTCAGTTGACCCTTTGGGGACTGGTAGGGGGGTTTTGTGGGGTAGTGCACTTCTCTCTGGTCGACCTTACTTCCCCCCGACGCCAAAGTGTTCACAGACTGTCTAGGCGTTGGTTCGGCGACGTGTGGGCCGACACCTTTCGCACCCCCCACGCCACCCCGGAAATGGTCTCTCTTCCCATAGAAATCGGCATCCTCTCGGCCCCCGGCGATCTTACTCCCCTATCTTGAAGTTCTCTGTTGCCTGGCGTTTGAATTCCAATGCCCAAATCAACTGGGCGATCTCCAGGCCGCCGCCGATAGTTATCAACCGACTCTTCCCTCCTGGTCAAAGACCTAGCCAGATCCAGTTCTCCTCCTGACCGCCGATATAGCCTCGTGTGCGTTAAGAGTCATCGGCTTGATCTCTTCCTTTTTTAGCTTGGTACGTCCCGGTTCACACATTACTCTAAGTCTCCGAGGTTCAGGGTGGCAAGTAGGTTTACCGTTTGGGTGTTCCTGTATGTGACTCTCACGCCGGTTCCTTTTTGCACCCCATAACGTTGATTCCCTCTTTTTCTCAAAGCTGACCATCTTTTCAGATCTCGATCCTTTGTCGCGACGATGCTTTGCTGTGCTTTAAACCTGACCTTCCGGTGGCCTGTCCCCTTCATTTTTCATTGGGGAGTCCCCATCGGCTGGTCCGCGCTTCGTGTACGGCGCCCCCAATACCCAGATTTTCGCTCCTTTCGGTTAGGTGCGGGCTCTGACTCGCGAACCTCGCCACGCGCTTAGCTTTCCCAGCCCCTTTCTCTTATACGCTAATACTCTTTCCTTTCACAACCACCCCCGAACGTCTCCCAGCGCTTTTCGCTTTCGGGCGAGCCTTCGTTACGCTCGAAGATGGGCGCCTGAAATCCCCTTTGCGGGATGGAATCTCTGTTCTCGATTTGACATTCTTTCGTCCTCACCGGTTTGTGCGCATTGCCGTCGCCCCCTGCTTTCCCAGATGTGCTTTTCAACGATTTCGTCCTTTTCCCGGACCACTTTTGCATTAGCGAGAGAGTGAAGTCGAAGGGCTGCAACCTTTCCTCGCTCCTTCCTTTCTTCCTATGTAGGACTGGTGTCCCGTTTGTTTCGTGTCCCTTGGGTCTCCTTTTTACTAGGGTTCCCGCTTCTGCTGTACGGCTGATGCGCGAGTGGTTAGCGAGAGGCTCTAGCGTCACGATCACTGCCCCCTTTTCGGGCGTCAATTTTCCCCTGCTATCCTCTTTTCCGGCTGCTGCTCAGCCCTCTCGCGAGGTTGAAACTGTCCAACCTCGTCCTCCGTTTTTCTGTCGCACCGGAAATCACTTTCGCTTCCCTTAGGAGGCCTTCGCTAGCACTTTTGCGCGAGATGGTTGCTTTCTTTTCCCCCACATTTGCGAACTTCCCGGTATAGTCGTCCCTTCCATGCCCAGTACGCTTCCGGTTTTCGAGATCCTGCATCGAGATTTTTCTCCAGGGTATTTTTGACGGCGCTTTCCGGATCTGCATTCTACCTCCCTTCACTCTAGGAGAGAACCGGACACGTGCCGGCGATGCGGCTCCTTTTTTTCCCCGCCACGCAGAGCGTTTTTTCTTTCCTCCCCTTTTCCGGCTATTTGCAATCTGTGCATCTCTAGGTTAGGTGGGCTGTATACGTCCAACTCACCAGTTCCGCAACCCACATCTCATTGTCTACAAGTTTTGTTTTCGATCCAGAGGTGTCAGGTGTACTTTACTTAGTGCTGGCACTTTTCCCTCTCCAATACCTTGATACACCTGGCGAGATATGCGCTCTCAGTTTATCCGTCCTCTCGGGCGGGGCATTGGGCCCCTGTCCAGAATAGAACACTTTTCGCTCTCCTCTGCGCACTCTTTTTAGCCTTAAGTGTCCTTCCTACCGCGCAATCCTCCGTGATTCCGTCCTCCTCTCCCTCCCCGCGATTCGACGCCCTTTTTTTCGTACTGGTTCCTTGATCCAGTTTCAAGATTAGTGGAATGAGTCCACTGTTTGTACGACCCGCCCAAACCCCTCTGTTGGCAATGCCTCGCTTCTGCACCTTGCTTTGCTGCTCAGGGCGATTGATTCTTTTCGTTTTCTCAAGACAGATTCTCCCCTGCGGTTTCCTTACATTCCCCTTGTTTCCCCGCGTCGTTTTTGGTTTAGTCATCCACGACGAGAACCTCTTTCCCGAGATTGTCCACAGCTCTTTTTACCCCTTGCATTCTACGGGAACTTTTTGAATAAGAACCGAACTCTCTCTGCCCCGATCGAGGCTGCTATCTTGCAGTAATCCCCCTCTCCCCTGTGGGCATCCCACCGACGGAGGCCGGTTGTTGCACGTCATGGCCCTCTTACCGATAGCCGATCCTCTTCCCGGTGTTCACTTCGATGTCCACTCTTTTTCCGCGCGCGCCACCTTGAGTGTTTCTCAACGGCTCTTTCCTTTTTTTTAGTGACAGCACCCTTTTTTTGTTAAGTCAAGAGTTTGGGGGCGAGGGCATGTCAACCGCATCCTTTTTCCGGACCGCCCATCTAGAGATACCCCTTTTAGGATTCCAGCTGCTTCCAAAGGGGGCTTTTATTCGCCTCCATTCTTTTTAGTTGGTCCGCCTGCCCCGAGGCCCCGCGCCCCATTCTTCGGCTTTTTTCTGGCTTGGATCAAGGCCCGATGATGGTTAAGTTATGCGAGAAAGTGTTTCACCCCCCCCCCCCCCAACACGGCCCCCCCTAGCCCCCCCCCGTCCCCCCCTCACCCCCCTTGCCCCCGCCCCCCCCCCCCCCCCGCCCCCCACCCCCCTCCCCCACGCCCCCGCCCCCCCCCCCCCCTCCCCCCCCACACCCACACCCCCCCCCCCACCCCCCCCCCCCCCCCCCCCCCCCCCCCCCCCCCCCCCCCCCCCCCCCCCCCCCCCCATGTTGACTGATTCGCGTGTCAGCCGCCTGCCCCCCCCCCCTTCCAATCTTTTCCCGTTTTTCACCCCCCTTTTTTGATTTCGCCCGTCACGGTTGACGCCTCCAATCGGATGACGACTCCCCTGACATGCAAGGACAGAAACAGTTCCCGCATCGCTTGTTCCCTGCGTTTCCACTTCTTTAGCAGCCCGAACGTACTGTTCGACGAGGCCGCGTCCACTGAAGCCGACGATTTTTATCATGTATCGCTAACGTCACTTTGCCAATGCCCCCACTGAAAGCCTGGTTGAGCACGGCACAGACGCCACACCCCCTTTCAGTCTACCACTTCCGTCCCCAGTCCACTTGCCTCGATAGAGCGTTCACCGAGTCCGGGTGATGAAAAGCCCGGTGATCGTCAGTTCTTCATTATAAGCCGGCTATGTGTTCCTTCTCGTCCCTATTATGGCCCAATGCCACGCGTCTTTGTCTGCGGATAGGTATTGACCTTTTCCCAAAGAGTTCGTTTTCTTTCACCCTGCTTCTTTCGTCCTTTTCGTGCCAGTTGTTTTTGCGCGTTTGCGCCGATCCCTGGTGAACCCCGGTCTCAGAGGTCTTCTGGCGCCGAATTTTGATTGGATTTCCGATTCCCATTTCCGGCTTTCATTGCTTGCCGGTGCCCGTCTTTTACACTTCGCCCTCTCCTCATGGTCCCCTCTTTTCACTCTGTCAAAGACTTGCGGGTTGGACATACTTTGATTCCTTTCTCGTGCGGCTTTTTTTTCGGCCACACTTCCGGATCCTTTTCTCTTTCCCCAACGCCCGGTGGGCATTCTGGCCCGCTTTCGTTCAAGACCCAAACAGTGTCTGTCTTTGATATTCTCCTCCCTTTCCTCGCTTCCCTTCGGGTGGACTCGGAATCGGCATCTTTTTTGCCCCTTGTTGTGAGAGATTTTATGCCCTGATGTCCGAGTGGTCGGCCTGCTTTCGGGGCTTGCCCTATATGTTTGCTTTTTCCCATGTTTCTCCGAGGTAGAAACCCTACCGCGGGCCGCCCGTTTACCTTCCCACGCCCTCCCTTCCTCGTTGTCGCGCAGTCGCCCCACTTTTCCCGTGCATGTGTTTTTTACGACATTTCTTTTTTTCCTTGGCCTTAAAATATCCGCGCTTTTGCCTTCTGCTCTTGCCCCAGTCGGCTGTCTCCCGGTCCTCCCCACCGTTCCCGCCCCCACCGGTTCTCAATTCCAGGCCGGCAATCGAAATCTTCATTCTCTTTGTCCCCCTCCTCGTCGCCAGACGCATCCCTCGACCGCTTTTTGCGTATTTCGCTTGGAATCGGAGCTCAATCGACAATCAACGGGCTTCCTGCCATTGCCTTTACGTCGGATCTTTTTCCACCCAACCTCGCCCCGTCGCCCGGCTGTTTCTTAAGTGACTGAAAGCTTTGATCTCTTTCCCGCAAGTCCGCTGTCGCGGCTCTGGCTATGGCGAGAACTATCACAGGACGTCCCTTTTTCTCTATCTCTTCCAAAGCGGGCTGGAAGAGTTTTTTCCTTTTTTTTGATTTTTTGTTAAGTCTTTTGAACGCGGATGTACTGTTTCCTTGCCACCAGTTTGCCTTGAGGCGGTCGCAAATTTGACACATTCGGCTCCTGCGTTAAGTTCCTTGCTTCCCGCCGAGCCCAGTCTGATGCTGATGATTTCAGTTTTTCCCGCCAAGCCCCCACCTACGATTCCTTTTTTTCTCAACTGTTTCTGTCCTTCATTCAGGGCGTAATCGGTTGGTTGATCCGCCTTGGACCGGTCGCTCTTCCCCCCCCCTGATTCTCGTGGCAGGTTTTTTCATCGCGCTATCTCACGGGGCTCGGCCTTCTCAAGAGTTTCAGCACAACTCCGGCGCTTCCGTCTTTCCCACCAGAAACAGAGCAGGCCGAAGCGTTTTGGATCTGCGATCTCCTTTTTTCCTTCCCTCTCCCTGAATCCGTGGAGGAGCGGCATACCGCTTTGGCGCGATGTTCTTCCCCGTTTTGATCTCTCGATTGATAGCGGTTCGAGACCGATTCCTGTTGCCCGCTTGCTTTTCCCCTCTCTGTCTGCGTTGTATGCTTCATCGTCGATTCCGTTCGCCTTTTTTTTTTAGAGCGAGGACGAGGTTTCAAGATCCCGACTGGCCACCGTCCTTGGACGTTTTTTTCTCGCCCCTTTTCATAGTGTCTGGTCCTCCTGCGCTTTCTTTTGTCCACCCCCCTCCAGTATCGGTTGACGCTACCCCGCTTGCGCGTCTGTACGGTCGACTCGCCGCGGACGTCTGGCCTTCGAGTTCCTTTTCCGTGATCTGTCCCTTCGTAGCGGTAGGAGGACTGAGATGAGAGTTATTCGTGATGGACCGAGCCACCAGCTCCGTCTGTTAACTTCCGTCGTCAACCGCCCCTTTTTCTTATTGGAGGCCCCTCCCCGGTCAGAGCCAAACATAAGCACTCCCATGCAGTCCTCCCTTCCCCGGCGTCTCCTCTTTCCGCGCACCGATTCCTTTTTCCCCCCTTTTCCTGTTTCAATTTTTTTGCAAGAATCCCCTTAACCTCTCTCTACAAGTCCGTAATCAGGGATGTTTCCTAGATCGCGGCGGACCTTCACGCCGGTCAGAGGAACGTTTTTGGAAGGAGCATCTGCCGCTCCCCACCACTGGCCGCATTTCGTTTCCCACGACAAGCTGTCGTCTCTTATTCCTTCGCAAAGACGCAACGCCCAGCGTCTCTTCGCTGTCTTCCGGAAGTCACTATCTTTCTTTTGGATCGTTCTTGTCTCGAAGCGGTTTTTTCCGAATTTACCCCCCCATACATGCCGGCCACACATCTATTTCCTCTTTTTTCCTGTTTTTGTGTGAGAGATCTATCCGGTTTTTTCCGGGCTTATTTATTTGGATAATCTGGAATCCCGACCCCCACCCCCTCCAATCCCTCCGATACTTCTACTGAACATCAACTTGACGCGTTGGAGGATTTGCGAGCATCCCAGCATCGCTCTTTCTTTTTTTTCTTGAGTGCCCTTCTTGTATATGCAGCTGCTCGCCTTCCTCATGCTCAAGCGTTATGACCTTTGATTTTTATCGATTTGCCGGATCTAGAACCCCTTCCCTGGAGTGAGTATTTCTGAGGCTCCGGTTTTTGCTTAGTCTGCACGTTTCATTCCCCAAGCTTGTGCTCGGCATTTCCCTCGAGGGGAGCGCAGGTCCGGATGTTTCCTGCTTTCATGCGGGGATTTTCTTTTTTTTTTTCGCTCCCCCCCCTGACATATTAGACCTGAGTGTGACGGACGTCCTGTTTCCACCCCCTCGGTTGATTGGTTTCCCCCTCAACGTGACTGAGAACTCTAATCGAGTCCCTCGAGGTACTTCCGCCGTTCTCTTTGATCGTGACGCGTATACCCACCCCCCCCCCCTTTTGGGGGGGGGAAACTCTTCTTCGTCGGGCTGCTGACAAGAGTAAGCCGCGCCCCACGCCCTCTCTTCGTCACCCCATTACCAGGATTACAGTTATTTTTTTCCAACTGGTGTTCCATTTTTAGTGCTCGTATCCGTCCGCGTTTGGGAGCCCTGCGATCGGCACCATTCCCCTCGCTCTCACCCGATCTGCTCCACTTCCTTTTTTCGCCTTGATTCGTTGAAGCAAATCTTGTACAATGAACGTCAGAAGAGCTGGGGCGCCCTATGCTCCAATCATCGGTTTTCCCGGACCTGTCTCCTTAACCCGCATGATTCGCTTCTTTCGCCCAAAGAGGGATTTTCCTTTGAGCCTCCACGTCTTCGAGCTGTGAGCGACTGGCGCCCTGGCATCGCTTATTTTTTTGCGAGTTTCTGTTTGGATCCCTGACGATGTTGGCTCCTCTCGTCTTTTTGACTTGAAAGTGCTGCCTGATTATTTTATTTATTTCCTTTTGCGCGTGTTTTCCGAGTTATTAGAGAGTAAGAGCTTTCCCCCCAAGCTACTCGTTTCTCTTTTTGGCGCCCCCCCTACAAGGACCCTTTCCCGCCTCTCGCCCCTCCTTTTCCTCCCGGTCAATCAACCTTACCCGCCCACCAGGTGATACTCCATCGGAGGTGGCTTCTTCGTTTTTCTTTCCCCGACCCCCCCTAGACTCCGCCCCCCTTTCACGATCGTCCCTACCTTTACCCTTCCTCCTTAATTTTTTCTACAGGTTTCCTGGCCTAACTGGGCAAAATGGTTCCCCAATAAGGTTACAGCCTCCGTTGGCACTTGCATCAACAACCCCCCCCCTCCACCGACACCGTCCCTTCCCGCTTGCTCTGTAGATCTTTGTCACCCCCTTTGTTGTAGCAACGCCCGGTTTTCTCTCCAGTTTCCAGAGGGCCCGATCATGGCTTCTTGTCGACCCGATATCACTTCCTCCTTCTGAACTTGTAAGCCTGGAGTGTTTTGCCGCGTGAAAAGATTTCGTTTATGCCCGTTCGTGGGCGGCTTCTCTCTCATGCCCGGACTTTTTGGTGCTCCTCATGATGTGCCTTTGGTCCGGCTCCCTTGCACACTTGCAGATCGGGATTATTTTTTGCGGGGCCTTCTTAGATGATGGCTCTTCGCTTAGTTAGGCCTGATTCTTCTCTTCCGTGTGTTGGTGTGTGGTGAACGTTGACTCCCGGTCACCACTTCGCCTTCTTCTACTGTCCTAATTCTCCCACTCTGCTTCGGTGGATTATTTTCCAATCATGACTCTCTTTAGTTCTCTAGCGTCTGCAATTGCAAACTTAGTTTTTCTTGCGCGTTTCATTCCCACGCGTCCCCCCTGTCTTCTTTTTGGAAGGTAACATGAGGCCCGCCTCGCTAAACATTTTGTTCGGAGCAATATCGATCTGTTCTCCTTCCTTCCTTTTCCAGCGCCGTGCAACGGGGCCCTCCCTCCGGTCCCCA
>Ga0179593_1423699_pt1 | contig 15674 bp, 14 predicted proteins | sample CZODoug2_1_08_16_FD_185931 | JGI IMG/M metagenome (GOLD analysis project Ga0179593, IMG submission 185931) | Vadose zone soil fungal communities from Angelo Coast Range Reserve, California, USA - CZODoug2_1_08_16fungal (PacBio error correction) | ecosystem: Environmental > Terrestrial > Soil >... | reverse complement strand
CTACCAACGGGAGCCAATATAGCGGATTCGTTTTCCAGCTCCGTTACACCCTTGCGCATAAGATGATCCGTTCCCTTTTTCTTTTTTTTACTACCCTTTTTGCCTACTTTAAGTAATAGATTTAGAACCCCAACACTCTGATCGTCGATTGCCGTTTAGGCTCTTGGCGTTTTTTCAGACCAGTCGGAAGAACCCAAATTCTGATTTTCCCCCGACCCGGACCCCGGTAGTCTTTTTCCGTGTGCATACCACAAACTCGGTTCACATTTGGACCGGTCTTCGTCCCGCCGCCTTCCCCCTCTATTCACTTTAGGGGTTTGGCGATGACCCGTTGGAAAAGGGAATAGGGTGCCCTCGCGCTTCTCCTACTTCAACTCCGATGATTTGTACTGTTACTTTTGAGTTTTCATCGCGGGGCCCTTCCTTGCACGATTTCACCACTGTGCTTTCTTCTGTTATAGTTCGTTCATTTCCCAGTCTGAATGTGTTATTGAGCCGCCCAGATGGCACCCCTTTTCTTGTTATCCTCCCGACCCGGTCCGCGATGATTGGACATTTCGGGGCGTCCTTCTTTTCGAAACCGGTGACTTGTCGTCGGTCGTCCCCCACGATCTTTTGTTTGACCTCCTTTTTTCTGCAACGGAGGATGAATCGTTCCCCTGCTTCGCAAGTGCCCCCTTGCAATTTCTTCAGTTTATTCGCTCGGCAGGATGTTTTCTTACTGTTAATAGTTTTACCCCCCTGCGTATTTCTAAGGCCTGTCCTGCTCCTTCCCACGGATATGTATCCAGCAGTAGCCCCGGGGCAGATGACTACAGTCTTCTATCTTCTTTTTCTCTCCCACACCGCACCAGATCCAAGATTCTGCATTCAGCATCACCCCCCCCCTTTTTAGAAGACTACCTTTCGGTTCCGATTCTGCCAGCCGCTTTAGCTCGCCCCCCCTTTTCAGGCATTATAGTATGTCTCCTGTGGACCCCCCCTACCGAGATCTTTTTCATTCCGCGCAGAACTTCCGTCCATCTTTCTTTTTCTCCCCTCTTGGTTTGGTGTAGTTGTCTCGTTAACTTTTCACCGCCATGAAGTTGTTCCCTTAGGAGTTAGGCTCCTCTCCCCTTTGCTGCAGGTCGTTTCATCTTCCCTTTTCGAACCTTCCATTCGGTCTGTGTCTTCACGTAGGTGCAGTCATAGGCTTAGTCCCGCGTATAGTCTCTTGCTTGCGTTTTCTGGGCTATTTTTGAGTATTTTTTGATTCCCTCCTTCGGCTAGGATATCTTTGCCCCTCCAGTTTTCCTATTCCCACACATTAGGGGATTCTCTGAGTGAGTTGTTCTCCTACGCACAAAGAATTAAGCTTTTCCCCCCCTTATTGTCGCGGCCCTTCTTCCGAAATGGATGCGCGCTAACTTCTCTCTTTTCCGCGCCGCGTGTTGGCCGACTCTTTGCCCTCTCCTCTTGACTTACTACGCTAATTTTTTACGCACCCTTCTGATTTCTGAATCAGATAGAGAAACTTCCTGGTTTTTTTTTAACCCCATATCGGCTTGTTACCCTCTCAGCCGGTCAAGGTCTATGTTTACGTTTTTTTCATCCTTTTCCCCCTCGTATGGAGATTTTTCCTTTAAGGATAATAGGGATTGTCCACTATTTCTTCCCCCCCCCCCTTCTCCTATCGCCAACGGCGATCTGCAGCTCTGTTCTAAGTCTTCTCCTGATGCAGTCCCTTCACATTTGCACTTAATTTTTTTTTTTTTTTTTTTTTTTTTTACCCCCGTTGATTGCTTTGCCCACGTCTCAAAATATCCTTCAGTTTTCCCCTCTAGCTTGGCTCCATGCCATAAATAAAAACACTTGTTTAGTTGTTAAGGGCTCCGCATCTTCGGGCCGTTCCCCTGCATGCCGAGTGGAAAGTCCCCTCACTCGCTTTTTACCAAGTGGCCGCTTTTTCAACGGCACCTGCCTTACCGGAGCCACGTTTTTCTCTTACTTCCCCTTTTTCTCCTCCTTCTCCTGGTTTTTCCATCGGGAGAGGTGAGTGTGTTTGGTTTTACTCGTCTATCGTACTGCCCCCCCTTTCCCTACGAGGAAGCTTTTTTGGGGGTTTGGGTTCGCCCCCTTCGTTGCTCTCGGAAAAATTTGAGAAGGTCCGATTCCTTCTCGGTTCTTTCCTCCCCATGTCCATGATCTTTTTTTCCTTTTCGTCAGTTCGTTCCCTTCCCCCGTCGGTCTTCCCCGACCGGCGACCCCCCTAGCCCCTCCCATCGGAATAGTTTTCGAGCTCCGGATTTCCGTTACTCTTTTCCCACCATGATCGTCCCTCCCTTTGCGGTTTTTAATTCTTAACTGAAACTTTTTTCCCTCTCACTCCGCATACCGTCAAAAGATGAGTCCCCTTTCTGTGGGCTTTCAACCCTCCCCGATCACGCGAGTAGCTTAATTCTACTCTTTATTCTTACCTGACTTCGGACGCGAGTCTTCAATCCCTCTCACCGAATTGTGTAGATAGAACCGCCCTTTCACCCTCATCGAGAACAATAGTGGTCGCCCCTCCCCAGAACTTCCTTTCAATCCCTTGGTTTTTTTTTCCCTTGTCGTTGTCGTTTTTGGAGGCTGGTTCAAGAAATAATTGCCCAAACCAGTTTCTTTTCCCTTCCGTGGTTCCCACCCCGTTCTCTCCCCGAGATGGAGGGGCACTATGGGTCATCGGCAGATCAGTCATAAGCCCCCCTCCCAGGTATCGGTTTGGTTTTTTTTTTTTTTTTTTTTGTTCATGGTGCGTAGAATCCCCGGCCTCAAGCCGTTGAGGGCCGGCCAGGACCACGGGCGGTCCTAGTAGGACCGCCCTCCTTTGACTTCCCCCCCCTACATGCTCTTTCACCGACCCCGACGCTCCTCTCCCCACCTTGAGACATCGGGCGAACGATTGTTCTGGCCTCACCCAACGGGTTTGTTCCTTTTTGTATCACTACCCGGATTTAACTCTCCCGGTAGGGACAAAGATCCAAGAAAAATGAATGCATCGCTGTCGTAGTAATATGCTAGAGTAGCATTTTCCTTGCCTTCTCGGTTTTCTTTCCTAGCGAGTCTTTACTTCCGTCGATTCTACTACTGAAGAAGGGGGGGGTGGTGTTTGCTGAGATGAGATCACGTAAATTTCCCCCAGTACCCCCGGAGAACTGTCTCTCGTCACCCCTACAATAGAATTCAATGTCACCCAGTTCTCTTGTAAGCAAGGGTCTATTCGAGAGAAGGTCCTGGTCTTGAGTTGGCCGGTCCTTTTCTGCTTTTTTTGCAGGGCGATGTATGTAAGGTCCGGAGTGAAAATACCCCGCGGCGGCCCTGTCACCCCGGAGGGTCGCACACCGCCACCCCCCGCGCACCGACATGTTCCTCCCGACGGGATAGCAGATTCTTTTGTTTTTTCCCTCCCGATCTGTCTTTTATCCGTGAATCCACCTTTCGTACGGTTGTCTTTTTGCCCCCCTACACAAAAAAGCAATTTTTCCTCCGACCAAACCCCCCATCATCCCCGACTTCGCATGTTGGCGTCCCGCGGGATGTTCCTGAACCCCCCTTTCTTTGAAGAAGACTCAGTCTCCGATGCTTTTATGACCGGAGTGAGTTCTCGTGCTTCAAGGGTCCCTTTCCTTTTTCATCCGTAACAACCCCCCCCACCTCCAATGATGATAAGAAACCTCTTTAGAAGTTTGATTGTCCGTCCCGCGCTTCTCTCTGATTGGCTGAGGTCCCTGTTCCTCTGCATTGCACGGTCGGTTCTAACACTCTAGTGACGCGCCTTTTAAAAGTAACATCTAGAATCTATGGATGATCTTTCGTTCCGGTGTTATTTTGGTCTTGGTGTGCGATACATCCCCACGCATTTTTTTCATCTTTTATTGAGTCCTTCGTCGTGGATCGCGAGTGGGACTTTCCCCCTCATTTCGGCCCATTTCTCCGCTCATTGTGTTCAACTGTCCCGTCTTCCCCCCCCTCCGTTCTTTTTTCTCCCCTATCCGGTTTTCGATTCTGAGTCCCTTTTTTCTGTATTGGCCCCCCTCCCACCGTGCCTATCAATATTAATCTAACCTACCCATGATTTTTCTTTGTCCTTCCCGACTTATCAGAAAAGAGAGTCTCTTAGTCTGCAAAGAACGTGTTTTGGCGGAATCTCCAAAGGTACAGAAAGAAACCCCCCCCACAGGGTCCTCTTCTGATGAGCCTCTTTCACTTAGCTTCCGAGTTTCCGCTCCCCTCCCACCCCCCACTATAACCTCGCTGGGGTTCTAGTGTGACTTTTGTTCCTTTTGCTTGCACCATTAATTGTAACTGGAAATAGCCCTTTTCTGTTTTTGTGCACCGCTTTCCCTTTCCCGCCGGGAATTCCACCCCATCCCATTCCTTTTTGCGTCCGAAGGCCCCAGAACCTATCCTAGGTTTGTTTTTCGGATTACCGGGGCTCGCCTTGTTTCCTTGCGAACCGGAATTCTTTATTTTTGTAGGCTTTTTTCCCCTTTCCCCGGTGAGCGGGTTTTTTTATTTGTGCCCCCTCCTTCCCTTTCTACCTTAACGACTCATAGCTCTCTCTGATGATGTTACTGATATTATGTCACTCAGTTCATACCGTTCAGATTATTTTTATCCTCTTCGACTATACACTTCGTCGATGTGAACGGTCATATGCTTCCTCCTCTTTTTTTAAACAACTAACCAGATAAGAAGTTCGCCCTCCAGGGCGAAGACGATCGAGCCCTTCTGCGACTTCATTTTTCGTTTTGGCTTCCCTGCGTAGGGCTTCTTTCCCTTTCCCCCGGAATGGGAGGCTACGTCTCAGCGTTCTCTTAGATTTGAGTAGTAAAACCGGATCCCAACCCTGGCATACAAGTAAGTTAATTCTTTAGCTTCGACCTTATCTCCGTGTGCATCCCGCCCCTTCTCCCTCAAGGACGACGAGTTTTTCCTTGTTACTCCCTCTCCCTTTCCCTATTAGCACTTGCAATAGTAACCTTGGAAAGAGCATTCGCGCCTACCCCCTCGCTCGCCGATAGCATGTCTCAAAACTCCCCTCCTCTCTTTTTTTAGCATGCTGCCGATGTCTTTCGAGGTTCCTCTTTCCTTGATTTTACTTGCGTTGCAAGGGTCGGCTTTTTTCGGCCCAACACCCCGTCCCCCCTTCACCCCTCATTTGCCTTTTTCGAGCCGTTCTGGCGCGGGTGGCCTCCCCTCGATGACGAGCAGAGGTTTCCAAAACAGAAGGGATCCTCATCGCGGCCCCCACGCCCTACCCCGTCCTTCCGTCTCCTGGGCTCTCGCCGTTTGGTTCCCCCTTAAATTGTTCAACAAGCTTATGATGATTTTTTCCTGCCCTTCGGTTTCGATGTGTTGTCCTGTTTTGTGCAGTACGTTTAACTTCCCTACTTCTTGTAACGACTTGTGGGAGATGTTTGGTATATCGCATAGATCTCCCGAACCCCTCAAACCGCCTACCATTTTTTTTCACCCGATTTCCGCCCCCATAACACGGCCGTCGAGACATAAATCCGTTTCAAATGCTGGATCTTTTTCCGAGTTTCGTTTAGAGGGCAGCCTCAATTGCCGCGACTCTTTCTTCACCCCACAAGATCATGTTGTAGTCCCCTGACTCCCCCCCCATGGAAGGCTTAGGCTCTCCTACATGGTTGAAAGTCAGCCGAAGCTGCACTGCTCCGAGCCCCCTCCCCCCCCTTTCTTTTCTCACTCATATTCTCTCCTAATTTATAAATCCCCCAGGGAATCGGTCCCTTTTTTTCCCCGGTTCCCCCTGCGCTCACGGACCCCAATCCCGGTCTTTCTTCTAGTCAGTGCCATCGCGATGTCCCGCGACTTCCCCGGCGTCCTACTGAAAAAATATTTGTTCTTTTTCCTCAGTCCCGGGTAACGTAAACGATTGCGGTTTTGGTCTTCCCCTGCCCCTCAGGACTGGTGGTTCCTAACCGGAGCTTGTTTTCTCCTCCGTATTACCCAGAACTTGAGGCCGGCTATCCTTTGCCCCTTCTCAGGTTAGTATTTTTTTTCTTACTCTTCCTCCCTATGGTAATAAAGTGGAGCCCCTTCCCCCCCTTACCCGAAGGTCATCATCAGGAGCTGCTTTTCCTGGTTTTTTTTCCCCAGGAACCGTAGTGTCATAGTTGCCTTTTGTCCGTTTTTCTTCTCTTTTCTCATCATTAATTTTTGTCTCTCCTCTAAACCTTAGAAAATTTTTTTCAATAGGGGTGAAGTTCTGGCACCCCTTCTTCACTCCCTTCATGGGTTGATGGTCTTAACTTTTTTCGACCCTTGTTTTTCTAGGCCTCCCCTTCGAGCCACCCCCCACCCTAGCTTAAGATGTGGTCCCTCGTTTTTCTCTTTAATCCCCGGCGGACGAGTAGTGATTGTCCTTTCCTCAGCCAGGTCTTTTTCCTTTTCCTTCCCCCCCCCTCATATTTTTAAAGTGGCCTGTTCTTTCGGCCTTTGAAGAAGTTCCATAATAGTTTTTTGACTGTCCATCCGGGTTGAACCATTTCATTATTTCTTGATGTCTCTAATCCTCCTACCCAGATGATTTGGGTAAATTTCTTTTGAGGTTCTCGTTTGCACTGTCAATGCAGAGCATTCACAGGTTTCTGTTCGTAGGTTATCGTTTAATTCCGGGTATGCCTTGTCGGGAGCCGCCAGCAATGGCCCCCCTTTATTTTTTGTGTATAGGAAGACAGAGCTTTTTTCTTGCTCCACCCTTTCTTTTCGATGCCTTTCCAGAAACCGTAAGTGTGTTTTAGTCCCTTCTCCCCTTGATCTTTTTGGGGACCTCGTGAGAGCAAATTGAGGCTGCCCTCTGGTACACCTTTTGTTGGCTCAATTAGATACCACTCAATTTTCGCCTCTTTTCTGTCCCCCTTCCTGCTTTTGGTGGTTCTCTTCAATACCCTTTGAAAAAAGGTCTCAGAAGTTCACGAGGTTAGCCACCTGCAGGAGTGAGATTCCCTCCTCTTAATACTGGACCCTCGTTCCTCCTATTTGCTTTGAGGGCTCGAACACCCGCCCCGATCACCTTCGCGTGCAGGCCCCAGTCCATTTCCCTCTTTGCTACCGATTTTTTCCTTTGGATACTTAGCTGCCCAGATTCTGACGCTAGGTCGGCATGCCTCTCCCTACGGCCTTTCACCGTCTCAGATAAGTCGGCTTCCGCTGAAGAAAGAAAGTTTTTTTTCTCGCCCCTTTTGTCATGCCATCCATTGTGGGCCTTGTAGTTTTGGGCCCGACTCCTCCCTTGAATCCGAGTCCTTTTCCTCTAATCTCATCGAGCATCCATTGTCTACCTATTTCATTTCCCAGATGAGGACAACCTACTCTGCTTTATGGAGGCTTCCCCCGTCCTTAGTTCCTTGAGGCCCCTCGTTCAGGCGGGAATGGGCCTCGTTTCCGCGTATTTCCTGTAATGGCTCCTATTTTCTTCTCCTGGAAGTACGGATAGGATTTTAAGCCTGATTTTCACTATTGCCTTTCCTGAATCCAGGGGCTTCGCGCGTTGCCGGGTAGCCTCCCCCTCATGCTCCTTTTAGGAAAGCGTTGAGCAGCCTCTGCCCCTCTCCTCTCTATGACCCTATCATTTCTCATGTTGTCACGCCACATTCAACCCCCTCCTTTTCTTTCCCCTCTTTCTCCCTCCCCCCCCGCCCTCCTCCTACCCCTCAACCACCAACCACACCTCGTGTCTTCCCACCCCCTCCACCCCCTCCCCACCCTACTCTCCCCCTCCGTTTATATCTCCTCCCTACCTCCTTCCAACTCTACCTTCGTCCACACCTTATCCTTTTCCCTCCGCCTCTTTGCTACCCCCTCTCCCATCTTCTCCCCCTCCTCCCGCTTCACCTTTCCTCACCCCCACCTTTCTCGCCCGTCCGGAGGCGACAACTGCCTCCCCCTTAGTGCTGTTTTCCTTGTCTCTCCCGCGTCATTTATTGACTCCTGTTCCTCCTGCAGTTTTTCCTTAGATGAGCTGGTATTTCGATCTCTCCCCCACATTCGGACGCCTTTTTCCACAGCTAAAGCGGCTTTCCCCCTTGATATGACCTCTACGACGAAGTTATATTTTCCTTCGGACTCACGATAATCAGGGCTTTCCTTATGATTGCTGCATCCTCTCTCCCTCCGCCGTTTGCTTATTGCTGCTGTTCCCTCCTTAGACCGTCAACTCATCATTTTTCCCAATCTGGCTCACCCCCTCTCCGGGATGTTCCCCAAAGCCCCCCCCACAAAAGAAAGAGTTGTTGCTCCTCCGAGCCCGGCTAGGCCCGGCATCATCCCCACTTGCCTCTGTTTTTTCCTCGGGTCCTTTTTCTGCCTTCGGCCCGCGCTGCCTTGGAAGAGTTGAGTGGTAAATGCAACGAAAATTCCACTTTTACCTAGTGGTCAATTTCCAAGCTTCAGGAAGCGACTTTAGACTACGGTGTCGCCCTCTCCCTTCCCCCCCCCGACAGAGTTTTAGGCTTGTTTTTGCTGGTTTCTCCTTAGACTCCACGTATGAGGACCATCTTCTCCCTGGGAGGATAGTGGGTGTTTCGGTGTCGAGGTACCTGAGGCGTCTTCGCCCCCAGTCCGGTGAAGACGGAAGTCAGAAGCGCTTTGCTTTCGGTTCCTTGTCCGACCCACATGTGTTCGGGCCGTATAGTCTTTCTCACTTAGGCTCCCTTTTACCCTTGCTCGTTTGTTTCCAGCCAACTTGCGTGCTTTGTGACCTCTCCGTGCAGTTTGGTGAGGCCGGGGGAATGTCCCCTGTTTTTCGCACTTGTGGTCCATTTTCTTTTTTCAAGCCACCTTGGCTCTTCAGCGACGCGACCTTAAGTAACGATTGCAGACCACCTTGTGTTTTTCTTTTCTCTCCCCCCCCCCGCCCATTCACGCTATGGCGTACAGATCCCCTCTCCCTCGTTCTTGTCTTTCTGTTTTCTTGGTTTTCCCCCTTACTCGTCGTCAACGAACGTTTTGGAATGCAGTCCTCGAACCGCCCTCCTGTAACTATGATAAATCGAGACCTAGTTCGTCTGCCAGAACGGTCTACTCGTTTGTTATTTCACTTTGTCTTTTTTCTGTTTGCCGTTCTGACCCGACCCTTGAAAGAATGCTCCTTCCTTGTCACCCGCATCTCCTGATGGCTTTCTTTCCAAGAATTGAAGGTTCTTTCCTCCATCCAGCAGAACCTTTCAGGTTCGGATAGGTTGCATTAATATGTCGATAAACTAGGTGTTCGGACGAAACCAGGAGAGTTTTTCTTTTTCCCCCTCCAAGGTTACAGCCCCCATGCCTCGGATAGGAGACCCTCCGCTCTCTATAGAGAATGTTAGTGGTCTTCTATGTCTCTTGAGTAGTACAGACGGCTCGTGGTCCTTCCCAGTGTTCCCCTGGCATTGAAATTCGCCCTTTCTGAGATATTAAACCCTTCCCGATTCCCAAAATTAAATGTCGTCTGGACCCTTTATGTATTTCAGTTACTTTACAGCTTTTTTTACGAAGGAGTTTTTCGTTTCCCCTTAGCTAGTGCGTCCCCCGTTTTTCGAGGGCATTTTCTGAATATCTATATATACTCCGTTTTTTTTTTTTTTTTAGCTCTTATCCATGACCATTTCCAGCAATGAGACGCTATTCTCACTCTACCCCTGACAACCCAGGCACAGGAACAGTTATCGTAGATTTTCAGCTATCTGATCGCCAGAGAGATTTGTTGCCTTTTTGGAATCTCCTCCCGGCTTTTTTCAGCGCAGCCCCAGGTGTAGGTCCAGGATCCAGCCTTACACCTAATTGGTACTGCCGTCCAAGTGTGTGTTACCCGCCCACTTTGTGAATCACTTACCCCAATTGTGACGGTATCTACTTTTTCGTTTCCTTATTTGCTTTTCTCCTTTTCTTGGTTGACTGAAACCTTTTTTTGGTTGCGCTGTGTTGTCCCTTCCACCAACGATGGCTAGCTGACTGCAACCCCCTCCACTCCCCGATGTCTTGATTTGATGCCATGAAAATCTGTTCCCTCCCCCCCTCGAGGTCCGTGCGGTTTCCCGTCTGTAGTGGCTTCAATTTTGATAATACGGTTTTTACCCACCCCTACAACGACAGTTTTAGCCCCCAAACAGATTATCGTTCTGTGCTCCTACCTTCTATTTCATTCTGATCGGGTCTCCAGACCGGGAGGCTTTTAGTCTTTTTTCCCCCTTCCCAACGGTTCGGATCGCCTTGCTTGACGAAGAAAGAACCATCATCTTCTCCTCCCCTCTGAGCAGTTTGCTCCTTCCGCTTTGATGCTTTTTTTCGGGTGTTTCTTGATGCCTCCCCCTAAAGTTGCGCCTCTTTTTATTTTTTCTGAGGGGCTAGGCTTTTCTCGTCATTTGTTGCCCGCGTTGAAAGCCATGATCCTCCCTTTGGTCACCATCTTTAAGGACATTCCCAACTCCCTTCCTAAGCCCGATTTTCGGAGCCCTTTTTTTTTGGGATCTCGTTTAGCCGTTTTTCCCTCTTTCCCAGACTTTAATTTTCTCTAAGCTCCTACCTTTTTTTTTCAAATCAAACACTACTGTGCGGACCCGTAAGAAAAGAGCCGTTATTCCCTTCAGAAACGTAACCCTGGTGTTCGAGAGAATAAAGGGCCTCTCCCCTCCCCCCCACCGTTCCTCGGCGTAGTCTTTGCTTCTATTTTTCTTCTAGAGTAGAACTACCCCAACCGCCTTACCCGCCCTGCGGTCCTGGAGAGGATTTGAGCTTTTTTTCTGTCTTTTTCCCCATGAAGTTTTCGGCTATCCTCCCCTTTTCACACCGTTAAAGTCCCTCGTTTCGGTCCTTACAAATACAAATTTCCCAAGGGAGAGGAAGAAGCTGCGTCCCTTCCCTCCTTCCTCTTCATGTGTATGGATTATTTTCTCGGCCTGTTGCTAGGCTTAACTAAAATTCCTGCGGGTGTCGGCTTTTTTACACAAGAATATCTGTGGAGGTTTTTGCTTTCGTTACCCTTCTTTAACCCGACATTCATCTTCGAGGAGCTGAGTTTTTGCATTCTTGCTGACTCATAATAATTGCTTCCTAACAGATGATGAGACGCGCTATACTTTTCTTTCCTCTTTCGACCTTTTTCATAATGACTCGTTTGATCTTTGGACACACCTAACTCTCATTAAGAATTTTCCTTCCTTGAGGCGTATGCGAATCCCTCTTGTCTCCGGACAATCCGTCCTACTTTCGTTCTTCCTAGGTCGGGTTAGGACATAGCCGGCCATCGGTCGAGTCCTTCCGCTTTTCGGAGCATCCTTTTTTTTAGTCTGAACGGGGGAACCCCTATGTTATAAAGTCCGGCCTGAGGGCCCCCTTCTCCCCTTCCCGGCACGTTCTTACTGACCCCGACGGATGCCTACGTCATCGACGAGGCGTACTATAGATCCTCCACGGTTTCCCCTTCTCCTGCGCTCCTGAAGGAAATATGGTTCCTTCCCTTGCTAACCTTGTCCGCCTTTTACTCACGCCCTTGTCCCCCCCCCCGGCCAGCATTTGGTGCAATTGTCCTCTGGCCCCACGGAGAAATGTACGTCTTTTCTCCGAGCTCGCTTTCGTTTTGTTCCAAGTTTAACGGTCCCTTGGTAAGGCTTTATGAGTCCCCACACCCTTACACGGCCCAGATTTCTTTACGTTTTCTTATTACGAAAGAAGTTATGGGCGGCTCGTAGTACCTCCCCTTTGTGTTCCTAGGGCTTTGCTCGAGAACGCTTCCTTCCCGTCCAGGGTAGCCCTATCGAGTTAGCGGTGACACCTTGACCCCCTTCTGTCGCCTATGTCTTTCCTTTCCCCCCTCCTGTCTGTTTTTTATCGGGTGTGCGAGGAAGCACAATCATATCCGTCATAGGTGCTAATAGATAGTTCTTGGATGGTGGTGACTTTCTAGACCGCCTGACACCTTTTCCCTCCTTTCCCTTGGCCCCCGTTCAGGATCTTCCCCCCTTTCAGAGAAACCTCTTACGGCCCCCCCCCATTGCTGGATCTAGTTCTCCAAGTGAGGTGGAGTCACTTTCTCCCGCACTATGTCGGTCCCCAACAATATCTCTGTGTGTTTTCAAGATCCCTCCCCCGGTGACTGTTCCTTTATTACCTTCCCCATGGTGAGCCCCTTCCGCTCGATGTTTCGGCCGAGACCAACAGTTGTCAGGTTCACGAGACATAAGTTATCCCTTCCCCTGCCCGATCCCATACGAAAGCCCTTTTGACGATCGGTTGGTTTCCCCCTTAAGGGCCCGCCTCTACCCTACAACAATGTCCTCAAAATCTCGTCGGTCTTCTCTTCGCTCGTCGCTGGCAAGATGAAGTTTACCAGGATGTAACCCGCCCCAATATTTTCCCCCTTTGTTTGTCTGGGACGCCTCGTTCCCCTTCAAGCCCCCTCTTCGTTGGTTTTCCCCCCCCCCCCCCCTGCTACGACCGTCTGGCTGACTTTAACTAGTATTTTTTTTGTAAGCTACCCTAAATTCTCCGGTCCTATAAGGAATGTCCCTTTTGATTTTTTTCCCGAAGTCAGAGATAAGGGCTCCCAGTCCTCCAGTTCCCCCCTTGTGTTCATTTTTTTCCTAAGTCAGGTGGTTCAATCAATTCCCCAAGAAGTAGCGGCCGAGTGGCTGCCGTTTTATCCCTTCTATTTCTCCTCCTGGGGTTTTTTTTTTTTGTTGAGTAGTCCTCTCATACCCCCCTTAAGAAAACTTCCTTCAAAGTCCCGTTTTGGGGCAGTAGACCTGCCAAACTGCCTCTCCCTCTTTTTCGGCCGTCGTGCTTTTGCTATGAACTTTTAGACCTTTTTTTATGTCTCGGACCAGTCTTTATCTATTCCCCCCACCGAACGGCGCTTGCTGGATTTGATTTTTCCATTGAAGTTTAAGGATGGCCTCCCCCATTCGTTTTGAGCCGGCAGCCAGACCCAGTAGTCGGTCCAAGGGTTGTTCGACCCCAACACTTTCTTTTCCTGGCTTTCTTCCGTACAGATCCTACATTTCTTATATTTTTTCTTGACCTGTGGTGAAATGTATTCTTGTCATTCTTTTTCAATCTAAATAAGCTTATGGGTGCTTTCCTCGGTTTCCTTGGCCCTGTGCCTTTCAGCGTTTTCAAGTGCTGTCGCGTTCTTCTTCATTTCATTGCGTTTTAGCGATGAGTTGGCCTATCCATTTGACCCAGTGCTGGCTCTCCTCTGAATTAGAGCTTTAACCATTTCTTTCTCGCATTTAAATAACTTGTTGCGGTTTGTCGGTCTCCCACCCTGATTCTTTGTTTGTCGTCGAATAGTAGGCCGAACCTGGATATGAAACCTTCCTCTCACCCTCGGATCAGCAATGAGATTAAGATTTCTTCCCTTCTTTTTTATGAACTGCTTTGCCACCACCATGTCCGACGTTGGAGTTTTCCCCCCATGCTTGTTTCCAATCACGGCTCTATCCCAGTCTCCGTCCCTCTTTAGAGTGCTGGAAAGCTTTTCTACTTCGGGTGCCTCACCCAACGCCAAGATACTCCTCGGTCAGTGCCTTGCCATCTCTCAATCGTTTGCGAAACCCATCTGTTTTCAGGGACTATCATGTCGCCTCCAAGCGCGCTGCCTCCTTCTAGGCTCAAGTGGGCCCAACTCCGTAAGATCTGTTTCTTTCCCAGACGACGATTAGTACATCGGTGTTCTCTTCTCAAGTTGTGATTTGGTACGGGTTTGACGCCAAAATCCGCCCTTGCAGCAGATTTTCCCCTTTTAGAAGTGCATCGGAATTCCCGACACTTTCATCGGGCATCTTTGATTACCCCGAGAGGTCTTTTTTCCGTGATTGCCATAGTGAGCGCTATTTCCTATTGCCGTCTTTTAGAGAGTTCTCATTTCTTTTTCCTTCCCCCTCTTCCCCTCCCTATGGACTAGGCTCTTGACTAGAGGAGCCGCGTCGAGCCGTCTCATCCATTTTCTGGGGGCGGAGAGATGTGGAGTTATCTGAAGCCGCTCTTCAATGTATTAGCGCCCTTCCCTCCCTATCTTTTTCGAGCATACCTAGCCTCCTGTCCGCTTTTTGATTGGCGTCGCCGATCTTGATAGATTAAGACTCTCTTTCCCCCCCTTCTCCATCTTACGTGGGTCTTCCCTCATCGCTCCATTAATAGATTTCCCCACCAGATCCAGCGGCTCCCTTTCCAGTACGGCGATCGACGAGTTTATTTCTCCTCCTTTCATATATAAACGGTTAGATGAACTCTTGATGCTTCATCCTCTTCCCAGAAGACTGCTCGAACCGCTCGATTTTCTGACTTTTTTCGTTCAGTGCTCTGCCGCAAAATATGCCATCACCCCGCTCCCGGGAGTTTGTGCCCAAAGCCTAAACCGCCAAAGTTTCATTTTCTTAGGGCGAGAAAGGGAACCACCCCCCTTCCCTTTTTTCATTAGGTTATTGGTAGCGCCCTGATTCCTCTCCCCGTAAATGCGAGGATTGTCGTTCCCTTGGCAAGCCTCTGTTTAAAGGGAAGGGTTTCAGGCACTTCTAGGCCGTTTCCCCCCTTTCCTCTACCAGGTTCGTCCCCTTCTCCCTCTCCCCTTTTCGGGGTCTCTTTTGGGGTGTCTCGTCAGTATAGCCCGAGCAATCGCGACGCCGGGCGTTTCCCTCCCCTTTGTGGTTTAGTTCCCCGAGGCGTAGCGAAACCCATGCCTGGGGGACGTGGCCCTTCAGCGTCTTTTTCGGAGAGTATGTCGCCCCCCTGCTTTCTTGTTCAGGGTTCCGGAGTAGTCGTTCAGAGTTCACCACTGTTCTTCTCGACGGCTCGATTTAGATCCAGCCACATTGCGCCTTTTGAAGATTTTTTTACGCTCGTTCTGGTGACGGCCCCTTCCTGTTTGAAACCCCTTTAGCGTCGAAATGTCCGCGTCCCAGGCGGTTCCCAGCCCAACGTTTTTTTTGACAGCAGTTCATAAACTAAAAACCTCTTTCTCCCTTTTTTTGTGCTCTCGCCCCCCTACCAGTCACCGCGCGGGGCATCCGCCTCCTCTCCCTATTCTTCCTGATCTTTCTTCTGGCTTTTCTCTCAACGGCGTTTTTGGATACACTAAGTTGCATGGCCGCCTCCCTCCCGCCTCCTGGCCCCCCAAGATCGAGAAATCGAGTCCTCTGCGGGCAAGCTTCAGTTAGCCTTCTGGGGGGTTGATGGATCATCTTGTCTTTTTTTCTTTTTTGGGCCGGATGAATTTTCCTTCAGCCCCAGTTTGCTCCTTCCGGGCAACCTCCTTCCCTCTATTTCTTTCTTCACCTTCCCCCTCCTCACTCTCTCGACAGAACAGGCTATGGGCTTAGTGTTCCGTCCCACTTTGAGAAAGAGGGCACCGCGGCCCCTTCCTCTTTGTGTAGTGCACCGCCCATGATCAAAAGCCACCATGACTTCTTCTATATGAAACGCTTGCGTCTAACTGCCTAGATCTGAGCAGCTGTGAGGGTTTTCCCATTTTTTTAAGGTACCCTCTTCTTTTCCCCTTCTTGCCGCCTTGACCCTTAAACTCTCGCGAGCCCCCCGCACCCGATAAACGCTGCAATCAGCTTCTAGCATAGGATATTCCTTCTCTCTTTTTCCTCGTTTTTTTTTTTCGGTGACTCTCCCGCGGCGCACTTTCGTTGAAGAGACTAGTG
>Ga0179593_1660379_pt1 | contig 15675 bp, 14 predicted proteins | sample CZODoug2_1_08_16_FD_185931 | JGI IMG/M metagenome (GOLD analysis project Ga0179593, IMG submission 185931) | Vadose zone soil fungal communities from Angelo Coast Range Reserve, California, USA - CZODoug2_1_08_16fungal (PacBio error correction) | ecosystem: Environmental > Terrestrial > Soil >... | reverse complement strand
AGAGGTTTTTCGCCTCGTCTCTGATTCACAGACCTTCTTCGGTTTCCCTCTCCCCCTTTATACTTTCCCTTTTAGGAAGACATCACGCCTCTGGGCCGCTGAAGAGCATGTCAAATACTTTTTAATCCCTCCCTTTTTTTCATAGTAGAAGAGTTTTCTTTATTTCTGCCCAGCGCCGGCGTAGTTACTGCTCACATATTCTTTTCTTATTCTGAGACCGGTCGCCAATCGTCTTTCCTTCCTCTATCAGTTTTTCTTCCTCCGGTGCCCCCCCCTTTTTTCTGATAGGTCGGACTTTTTCTTGACGGGCCCCCCTCTTTGTCCTCTTCCTGATTTTGTCGATGTCTCGTCGCCTGACTTGGCAGTCCCCTGCAGTTCCCTGAGAAGGTTTTGTCACGTTCACGAACCCTTCCTTCCGATGCCCTGCGACGATTCCGCTTCCCGATTTCAAAATAGACTGCTCAGGCAGAATATTTTTCCTCCGCCGGAGTCCTCTCTTCGGTTCCCTCCCCGTCTTTCCCCGATCTTTTCCTTGTTAGGACTATGGGCTTTTCAAAGCAATCTCTTTTTTCGACAACTCGGTGCTTTGTCCCTCCCTTTCTCTCACCCCATATTTTTTTGACATAGAGGATGGCCGCATACGCTCCGAACGAGGCTTCTTCTTGTGCGCATCTGCTAAGTTCTCCTTAGTCCTGACCTTTGAGTTTTGAAGCTGTGATTTTCGAAGCAGAAGCTGTCGTCTCCTCCTAGCCTTCGGCTGGAACTTTTCCGTCTTCGGAGCGGACGCTTGGTTTCTTACTTTGCCCTATGTCAGGAGCGCTTTCCTTCCGTAATAGCCTGGTGAGGGTCCTCCCCCTGTAGCCTCCCGCGCGTTTCTCGGTAAGCCCCCCCGCCCCCCCTCCCGTCGACCGAAGATCGTATTTTTTTCCTCGATGCCAACGAGAGGCGAGCACTGCCCCCCCTCTCCTTTTTTGCTGATAGCCGCTTCTCCCGCCCCAATTCAGGCGTTTTCCCTTTCTCCCTTCAGAGAGCATCCAGCATTGCCATCGTGGGCCCCCTGGACGCGTTCTTTCGCTAGTTTGGCCGAGCCTTTCTTTTCAGGCAAAAGTGTCGCAACAGACACAACCTTGTTTTTCCGCGAGCGCAGTTACATCGTTTTCTCTCTTTCCATCCTAAGGTTTTTTCTTTTTCTTCTTTTTCTTTACACTGAGCTCTCTTGTCAGTTGCTCTTTCCGAATTTCACCTCGTGCCTCGCCTTTTGGTTTTCCTATTTGCACGATTTCATTTCCGTTCAGTAGTGAAACACGATTGCGCTTGTGGATGCTCGACGAGTATCTTTTCTTTCGTCGTGAAGTTCTTCCACGAAGTAGTCCGATCGCCGAGATTTAGTGGGAAGGAATAGGGAGGTGGGAAGAGAGCTAAATCCGGTATTTTCTCCTTTTGCTTACCCGATCTTCTGTGGGCTTTTTTTTCTTTGTCAGGGCGTTCACAGTTTAGTCGCTTTTTTTTCCGCTTGAACGCTTACAAGGGCGAGCTCAGGCTGAGGAATCTTTCCGTCTGACATAGAGTCTCTTCCGTCTTCCTTCGGTCGAAGTTACCCAAACTTTCTGGAAGCGCGGGAGGAGGCGATGTCTCAGGCGGGCGATGAGCTGTGCTCGCGTCTTTTCCTCTCCTCGTTCCTTTTCTCCGCCTGTCCGGGCGGGCTCGTAGGCGTTTTCCCCTTCCTTTCTTTCCCTCGTAGGGGCTTTTCTCTCCCTTTGCGTTGACGCCGGCACCTTTCTTTAAACCTGCCATATGCGTACCCCTCCTTGTCCTTTTCTCAGGCGTGAGCGCTCTTTTCTTTGAAAAGACGTCGTTTGAGTGTGCGTTTTTTCCACCTCCTGCGGCGCTTTGCCCAAGGCCTCTTTTCTCGACGCTGCCCCGTCCCCCCTTTCGTTGGATGACCCCGTCATTCCGGGTTTCCCCCCCTTGAAGAAAGACAGGCTGCTTGCAACGATCAGGAAGGAGAGTCCTTAAGCTTTTGTCCGTCTGTGGAAGGTTTCTGGACTCCCGCTCTCCCTCAGTTTTAATCTTGACGAGTGGTTTTCTTCGGAAATAAGGAAGAGCCGTCTTGTTCCCCGTATACCTCATCTTCTCCCTCTTGAAGACCTTTTCTACCTTTCCTCGATCTCCGCGCCTTAGTTTTTTCTGGACGACGTCCCCCACCCTCGGAGAGAGTGGGGATAAGCAAGACCCGCGTACCGACGAGGATCTCCTTTGAGATTTTTTTTTTTTTTTTTGGTCTTCTTCTCGGGTTTAGGGTCTGCACACGCCCTTTTTTCAGAAGAGGCGACTTTTAAGAGCAGACTCCCCCCGGTTCCAGATTAGTAGGATCCTCCCTCCTCTCCCTGGTACGTAAGAGCTCGGCCCTTTGAGCAACCGTTCCTAATTGCGCCCGCGTATTGGCTTTCGCTTTCCCTGACCCCCCCAGACCTCCCGCCGTCTCAAAGCCTGAGGCTCCTTTTTTGAGAAGCGCGATCTTTTCCCACGCCTATCCGAGAGTGCAGGTGCTGCTCTAAAGAGTCTCGTCGGTCCTTTCCGGCGGGCGACAAGCCTCTCTGGCTGAGACGTTTCCCTTTTCCTCGGCGGATTACAGACCTCCGATTTCCCTCCGCTTTTGGATTGCGTCTTTTTTTCATGCAGAGGATCTCGCAGAGAAAGACATTTCTTCCCGACTAAGTCCCCCCTCGGTTTAGACCTACCGGAGAAACCCCCTCTGAGATGAGGGTCTTAGGTTGTAAAAGTACTTCATCCCTCGCGCTCCCCTCTCGGGAAGATGTCTTCCGAGTCTTTGGTGGCTTCACTTTTCCCTTTCCTCCTGTTAGCAGTTGGATTCCTTTTTCAAAACTTTTAGGATACTCAGATACCTTCTAATAATCTTTTCAGTATTAGCATTCGGGCTGATGCTTTTTGAGGAAGTCTCCCAGGTGGTCTTTGTCTTGAGCCGTTTTTAGTTGAGATGTCGGAAGGTGACCCTCCGGCAGGATCTTTCCCTTCAACCTTCTCTTGAGGAACTTTTCCTCCGGCCACCCCCTCTTCCAAGGTCCAGAGTTTGTCTTTTTGAGAGGAGCGCGGTTCGGTCTTCTTTCGGAATTTCTCGGTTTCCCTCTCGTCATTCCCCCTCCGTGGCGTGTTTGTCCCTTGGTATTCCCGAAGGTCTTCCATTTCTTACCCTCGCCTACTTTTTTGCGTTTCTCGTAGTAAACGAGAGCTACTTCCATACAGAACCTTGAATACCAGAAGATTCTTATCCTCCCCTCCCGTGGTTTCCCCTCTTCAGAGAGGACGCGAAGAACTTCTCGGGTCTTTCTCGGTTCCCCTGTATGGCGCGCCCCAACGGAGCTTACTTACCTTTAGGGAGGTTGAGGACTCGTCCCTCCCTATTCTTGAGAGTTTTCTTCCTGGACCCGGCGGCAGATTCAATTTCGTTTTCCAAGATACCAGAAACAAGTCACCGGTATAGTTTCATGCGTTAGCGTTTTCCCTTCCCTTAAGAGCGTCGCCTTTCATATCTTTTCCTCTCAAGTTTTGATGACCCTTTCTTGACGTCTATAAGAAGCACGCGCACTGATCTTTAGCCTCAGAAAGTTGGCACCCGTGGTGCGTTTTTTCCTCTCGTGTCCGGTTCTCAAAGGCACCGTGTTCATCAACTGCCAATTTTTTTTTCTTGTGACCCGGAACTCCGCACTCACTCCCGAAGTATCCATGTATGTCCCCCGCGACTACTGGCACTTTCCCAAGTAGAGTCTGGAGGTTGGTTCCTCCCAGTTCCTTCGAGTGGCTCCCGACAATTTGAGCGCTTTTCTCTTTTTTAAACCGTTAGGCTGTCCCCCCCCTTGCTTGTAAGACCGAAGAAACATGCTTTGTGTGACCCCTTCACCCCTCTGGGAAAGAAAGTAGGCTTCAATTAAAAAGCCCCAAACAAAACGGTCTTTCCTCACCGGCGGGTTTATTCGCTGGCGGAAATCCCCTTGCAAGTCCCCCGCACTTTTTTCTTAGAATTCCCCCCGGCCCCTCCAACGACGCTATCCCCTGACCCGAACTTGATGCTGGCTAGGCTCACGAAGACGTTCCGGAGGCGAGTGTGTCCCCAGTCCTGGCCCCGGCCCCAGCGCCGGGCTTCAAATTCAGAAATTCGCTTCCAGGCAGCCCAGCCTCCGGGAGAAGACTCTCTACGACTGAGAAACCCCTCCCTAGCGAGGTTCCAGTATGTCCCCCGACTTTGAGATTGTTAAGTAGGAGTGTCTGAGTTATGCGGTTGGTTAGCAGACCTATCCCTTTGTCTACTAGGAGAAACACTGGTTTTTCCTCACACGTCCAAGACGCGGCCGTTCCCCCCCCTAATGACTCTTCCCTTTAGTTTTTAGAGGCGATGAGGAGAGGAATGTTTGTTTCCAAACTCCCAGCCAATCTTCAGTTTCAGTGGTCGCTTAAGGTTAAGGGAGGGCGCGTAGGTCTTCTTACACCTTTCTTTCTTTCCCACGATTTTCCCCATTAAGCGATAACGATATTTTAAATATTTCTTTTGCGTTCGAGACCGCAGACTACTCCTAAGAGAGATCTCTGAAGGATCCTTTCTCCAAGCCTACACTATTGATTTGTGATATTTTGGCAATTTTACTTCTGATCTCCCCGAGGCCGTTTTTGCAGACCTTCTCCCATTTTTTTGACTTCCTTTTAGACCTTTTGCTCTTTGGTACGGTAGAGGTGGAGAAACTCCCCTCGGGAGATTCTATTTTAACCCGGTTCCTATCGAGCGGACAGTATTTTGTACCCGTTATATTCTTAGCGACTAGTCCGAGGGAAAGGGTACCTTCGCTCTGTCCTTTCCCGAAGTTAGTGGCTTTGGAAGAACCGCCAATCCCTGACCCCAGTCTGGAACCCCCCTAAGATCGTTAAGTTAATGACGAATAGTAGTAGGCGTGTTAGTTCCTTCTGCTGACCATATAATACTTTGGTTCTTGTTGAACACTGCGACTGATAGCTTCGGGCCGAGGTACGTCAATTTCCCCTATGCTACCTGGACTCTATTTGAAAACGTGCTTTCTTTCCGGATGTTCCCTCCCGAGGTCATCAGGCCTTCTCCACGATGTTTCTTGCCCATGGCCTCCCAAAACTCGCTCGCCTTTTTTCTAGTTTTTTGGCAACTTTTCTTCGGCATTCTCTGCTCTTTCTTCGTCCTTTTCACGAGGTTGCCGGACTGGACCATTATTTTTTCCGCCCCCTTTGCCTGGTTTCTAGGGCTGCCCCCCCCCTTATCTTCCAAACTGACGAGAGACTTTCCCTCGCGCGACGAAGCTTCATATGAGACACTTTTTACCCCTTTCCTTCCCTATTTCGTCAGCCGGTTATTTTTTGTTTCCTTCGTCTCCCCTGTTCCCCTTATCCCTTCTAATTCTGAAACGGCGCCTTTCCCCTCGTGCACGCTACTAATTCCCTTTTGACGCCCTTTGGCGCCTCCCCGTCTAATTACTGCTCGACGGCGATCACTTTCCAAGCCTGGAGGAGGGTCGCCGCAGCACCCGCTCTTTCTCCCTTCTCATGCTTTTTTTTCGTTACCTTTTTTTGCGGAGCCTGACTTCTTCGTGCATCTCCCCCTATGTCAGCGTTCAACGTCCGATGTCCTTGGGCGCGCGGCGCAATTGCCGTTCAGCCAGTGCTCGCCAGAAGTGCTCCCCCTTCCCCCGAAATGTCATTCCCCTCTGACTCAGTTTTCTTTTCTCTTCGCTTCCCCCTCTGCAAGTCCAAGTTTCTTTGATCCAGGTGGAGATCGCGTGGCCCTCGCCTGAAGTCTTGGCTCCCCCCCTGCGAGCCTCCCAGCCTTTTCCCCTCGGTGGCACGAACGCTTCTCTCCTCTCCCCAGGGGCCGATCCGACAACCCCCTTTTTTTTCACTATTCCCGTTCTGGAACGATCGCCTTCCTCCCCTTTTCGAGCAGTTCTTTCTCTTCTTTTAATCACCCTTTTTTTTTTTTTTCTAGAGATAGGATGACGGTCTCAGTGCCCTTTTCTTTTTTTCCCTTACTGTGTTCTTCCCCTCTTTTTTGAAGTCGTTTTTAGCCGGCCCTTTTCTCTGACGAGTAGTGACACCCGATCTCGTATGGATGCTCGCTGACGGTCTACCTTTTTCTCCTTCGCGTGAAGTAAGTTTTTTCTATCTAATTTTTTTTTTTCTCTTGGTTCCCAGTCCTCTCCGTGTTTTCGCTCAGAATCCTCTTCGTTCCCTTTTTCTTCCTGGGAGTAACGATAGCACGTCGGGACGGCTTGAACGCTGCAATTGGTCCCTGCTTTCCTTCTTTTGACTCGGAGCTCGGTCTTTTTTCTCGGAGAGTCTTTTTTACGACTCGTGTCTGTGGATTTCAGACTTTCGGTGAGATGGAAGGACCGCTCTTGGAGATGTATAATACAGGATTTGAGCGCGTGCTCACGCCGTTCTCTCTTTCTTCCTCTCGCGTTCCAGTAGACTAGTTTCCATTTTTTTCTTGCTTATCGTAGGCGTGCCTGACACTCCTTCCGGTTCTCCCCCCTTATGAGGAGCCAGAGCCGTTTCCTCTTTTTCTAGAGAGTTGTAGAACCGATCTTCCTTCTGCGATCTCCCCTCTCCAAGCTTTAAGTTCTTTTCTGCTGAGATTCGGTGCGTGTTGAGCCACCCCCTTATAGTCCTGATCCCTTTGAAGGAGCCCAGCGTTTTGACCAGGGGATTTACTCTCCGCATGCCAGTCCCCCCCTGAGATTCTTTTTTTTTCATTTCCTTTCTTTGTCCTCTAACTTTCCCCAGGCTACCCCCGCTTTTTTCTAGGAAGATTTTTTGTCCGGACAGTATCCTGGCGGTAGAAGTTTCTTCAGGGAGATGACTTCTTTGCTTCGGTCGGACACCTCTGCAAGAAATTGTTCACCTCGCAGTTTTTCGGTCATTTCCTCCCCCTCAGATTTCCCTTTAGCACGAGCTCGCCCTTTCGGTTTTTCCAGGCTGTTCTGCGAATAGACTCTCAGCAGAAAGAACCAATTTTTCGGGATCTCAAGGTTCTTCCCTGCCTGCGTAAGATTTTTTTTCTTCGTGGCTTTAAAGTCGGTTCGCAAATGGCCTCCGGAGAAGGCAGTCTGCCGAATTCCCCCCGTGCTTTTTAGGAGTCTTCCACCCCCCCCCTTTCCCCTACTCTCCCAGCAGTTGCCTCGCTCCCTTCCGATAAACGCGCCCGTTCGCTAGGCGCTTCTGCCGCGATCAGCATTTTTCCTGAGGACCCTCGGTGAGACGATGCGGCGCCAATTTCCCTCCAGAGAATGCCACGCATCGCCTTTCACCCCGCAGGTTTTCTTGACCATCTTCGTCGGATCTTTCCGAATTCTGGAGAACGAGCGCGTTGCTGGCGCGAGTCTTTGAGGGTGATAGTCTTCACCCCCTCCCCCCTTGATTTCCCCTTTGTTTTCGTTATTGGGCCGTCTGGCGTCCTCGACCGACTCAGACTCCTCCTTCCCTTTTACAGAGCCTCCGCACTTCTTTGGATAAATCGCGACCGAGATGAGGGTCTGGGTTCACAGAATCCAGCTCTCACCTCTTTCTCAGCTTCCTAGTTTGTTCCCCCCCCTGAATGGTCTGGTCATTTCAGGAAGGAGAAAGGTGGGCGCCGAGGATACGTGCGCCCACGGTTTTCCAGATTGCTCGCCCGCCCCCTCAACCTTGAGACGCCAAGCATCCCTCCTGGGTTCGGGTTTGTAGTTCTCTCCAATGTTTCTTTTACGGATTAGCTCCTCGTTGGTACGCTCCTCGGCGTAATCCATTTCTCAAATTCGACCTTTTTTAGCCACGAGCCTCCCCTCAACAGATGCGGTTAGAGCATGGTGCGCAGCAGTTGTGTCGCTGGCGAGGCTTCTCTTAATGAATCCTCCCTTTCCTCTCGTAGTCACTGTTCTAATTTTTCTAGAAAGAAGTGGTTTTCTTTTTTGCCGTGGGGTCCCTTTTCTTCCTCGCTATTTTTCACCTGGGTGAGGCGCGGTCGTAAAATCTCCTCCCGTCGACTCCCCATCTACTCGGACCCCTCTCTCTGGACGGCGGCGTCCCAGCGTGTCCCGACGCAACTCGCTTTTTGCGACTGAGGGCTTTTCCTGGCGCCCTTCCGTCGTTTCTTGACGTCGGGCTTTTTGCTTTTCAACGATGCGTGTTTCGGCGCACAGTTTTTTCCCCTCCCTGTCCTTCCGTACCCTCCACAAACGTGTGGCCCCTTTCGAACGTCGCGTCTTTTTGTCCGCGGCGAATTGCTCCGCCGAACCTCTTTCCCTTTTCTTTTCCTAATCCTTCTCGATGACTTTTGACTCTCCTCATTTAGTCCGAGAGGCGGCCCTTTTTTTTTTCCTGAGCGGACCTTCCCACCCTGTTGCCCTGGGAGAGGTAGTCGGAGTCGTAATCTCGTTCCCACCCCTGGTAAAGATGTAGGTGATCCCCCTTCAAAAATTTTCCCTTACCCGACCTCCGAACGCCTTGCGATGATAAGTAGAACGCTGGATGATTTCTGCAAGAAGCCCCCCCAGTCGCGGCCTGATTTTCGCGTCCTCGATGAAGACGTTCCCTTCTGATCTCTTTTGTACTGTCCTTCTTGATCAACAGTGTACGTCGAAGCAAACCCTGCATTTGAGCTCATCATTGGTTGTCTCCCCCTTCCCCCAGACCCTCCCAAAAAAAAACGGACTCGATCGCGCGGTTCTGAAAAATTGACAGCTACAAGCCAAGCTTTTCCCCTTGATCCCCATGAACTTCTCCCCCCGGCGCCCCCTTTAGAAACGTGCTGTGCACAGGGATCGAACGTGTTGCCTGAGGCGCTTGCCGAGAAAGAAAGTAAATAGCTTGAGGGTCCCTAGATCGAAAACCTATTTCCAAGGAGAAAGATCCAAGAGCCCGCGTTCCTCTCACTTTTTTCTCCCCAGACCCTTTTTTCCGCGTCTTCAGGCTATTAAGCTTTTTACTTGCGTTAGTTCTTGTTCGCGCCCCCTTTTATTCGTGTCGTCGTATAGCAAATCGGATTTCCCAAGTGGCTAATTCCCCTCCAATCCAGGTTCCGACATCTTCCTATCCTTGTACGGCTTGTCTCTGGGACGCATTCTCGGCGCGTTTGTGAAACCCTCCCCCTGGAATCGGCCCCCGAGCACGTGGGATTCTCCTTGGGAGACAGTCGTATTTCGAAAAACTGTTCTGTCCTCTTCCCCGCTGATTATTTTCCCTTAAGCCGCCTTCCCTCCGTTCTAATGACGCTGGAGTTTGCCTTTTATAAAGCAGGCGACATTCATCGAAATCCCGAGGCGCTTTCTCCTTCTTCCGTCGTAAAGACCTTCTGTTCGTACTTCAACCTCCCTTCGAATTTGGGCTGCTTTCGTTTTCTCTAGATCTGCTCTTCGCCCCGGGAGTCTATTCGCTTAGCTTTTTTGTTTTCCTTCGAAGGAGTTTCGTTTTTCCTTTTGACCAGGAAAAGGTCAGCGGCCGTACCCGTGAGCTTTAGAGATAGTAGAACGGTGATCGTAGGATTTCCTAGAGCTGTCCCCCGCGAGTCCCCCGGTCCACTTGGGAAATCTTTTGCCGCCCTCCGCGGGTGAAGATGAAGAACACCCTATTTTTCACCTGTCACGCGTCTTCCGGTTTCTCTTCGTGAGTTTTTCTTTCTTTCCCTCCCCTATGGATCGTCGCCTTCATCGAAAAAATGCGCATAGCTTTGCTCACGGATTAGGACGTTTTCCATTTTGTCTTCTTAGTCCTCACGACGCTCTGTTCACCCCCTTTCTGCTCGTCCAGTCTGTAAGACCTCCTCCTTCCCAAAGAGTCCCATTATAGCTCCGTCGTCGCCCTCCTCCCTTTTGGAACCCCCAAGATCTCCGTAATGTCCTTTGATTTTTTCCTTACTTGTTTTTCCTTTTGGAATGAAGACTGTATCCGCGGCAGTGCTCTTCCTGTCATTCTGTACTTTCCCACAATCTCCCTTTTCGAAGCTCGGCGCCCTCCCCTTTGATTACTTACACAAGCCCCCAAGAGAGAATAGTTTTCTTTTATCGCTACTTCGCCCTTCCTTCTTACCCAACCCCCAGCAACCCTTCTTAGGTTAGAACATACTAGTCGGTGACGTCTTTCCTTTCAGTCATCTCCCGGTTCGACCCCTTTCTGGTGCTTTAGCAAGACTAAGATCCGCCCTAGGACAGGCTGGTGCTCCTGCGATCAGGTTTAACGCGTCTTCCTCTTCCAGTAGGAGATGCCCGTTCCTTTCATCTTCTTAGGGGGCAACATAGCCTCAAGAGAGTCAGCCCTCCTCTCCTGATGGCTCCTCCCCCGTAGTTACCTTTTGTCTTTTTTTCTCTGATTTCCTTAGCGCTCCGATTTTCGTAATCGCTTCGAGCCCTTCAAAGCCGTCGCGCGCTCGCGTTTGGTCTCAACGCCCTTTTCAATTTCTATAAGGGATGGAGCTCGACAAGAGGCTTCACGAGCACTTCCACCCACGCCTTCTGATAGTCTCCCTCGGCGGCATTCGACCAAGTCACCTGAAGGAGACCTTCCCTCCCTCCCTCCAGAAACTTGCAAAGACTCTCACAGGGTCCGACTAATCCAAAATGCCTGCCCCCAGATTCTGATTTTTTGTCCAGGCGAGGTAATTCTCCCTTCAAAACCCTCTTGCAGTTAATCGATCCTCTTCTCCTTTTTCGAGAAGTATTAACTGCGTTTTCGAATTCTTGCAGGTGTGTAGTTGCGCCACCTTTTTTCGGAACTCGCCTGTCACTTCCCAGGCATCGCCAGGTCTGCACGAGACTTTTTTTCTATAAGAGTTCGTGCCACCCCCCTATTTTCTTCTGTTAAGACTCGAGTCGAGCCCTTCTCTGAGTGAAGTCAAGGTACGACTTCTTAGAAGAAGTTTAGAGATCCCCTTCTATCCTCCGAGCGGTGGACCCCCTCTTGGGCATGACCCTCCATATTAGTTTAAACCTTATTGAGTACAGATCGCACTCCCTCTCTATCCCGTGATTGAAACCCTCCAAACCCCCCCCCCCCCCCCCCCCTAAACCCCACCCCCCCCCCCATACCCCCCCCCACTCCCCCACTCCCCCAAACCCCACAAACCCCCCCCCCCCCCTGCCCCCCCCCCCCCCCCCCCCCTCTTTTTTTGTCTCTTTTTTCTTTTTTTTTTTTTTTTTTTTTTTTTTTTTTTTTTCCCCACCACAGGCGCGCCCTCTTTGCGAGGATCTTGACGTCTGTTATTTTTTTCGTTGTTTTGAGTACCGGTTCTTTTTAGGAGCTTCCGCTGACTCGTCCGAGAAGTCTTTCCACCCCATCTCCCTCCCTCGAGGTAAGGTTGGCGGCGCGGACTTATCTGCTTTTTATTACTTTGTTTTTCGCGTGTAGACGTCGTCCCGGACGTAGATTCTTTTTTTTTCCCCCAAGTTTTTTTTTCCGGATCTCTTCCCAGTCTTCTTTCTGGCTTTTTTTGCTTCCCGCCGCTCCCCTTTTCGTAGAAGGTGATGTTTGACGAGCCGTTAGTGCCCCCCTTGCAAAGGGGCTTTGTTAATTCCTGCTCTTTATCCTGCCCCCTGTCAAGTTCTCCTCCTTCTGCTTCCCCGAGAGCTCTGCCTGTCACGCTTCGATCGTAGTCGAACCTGCGAATCTCGTCTTTCTTCAAAGGTTGACCTTTTTTGAAGATAGCCTAATTACATTAAGCGTCCTTTCCACTTCCGCGTCAAAGGCCGTGTCCTTCCCTCACGGATTCTAAGTAGGCGGTTACCGACTAGGTTGTACTTTCCCTTTGAGCGAAGGGCGCAGCTATTCGCTTACGTCTTGTTTCACTGCGACGCGGCCGGTCGAACCGGCCGGTCTGCAGCATCCTTCTATACTTCCGCCCTTATTTCGCTTTTGATTGCAGACCTTTTGAAGAAGAGCTTCCGCGAGTTCATTGGTGTTTACTCTGCGTCTTAGTTTTTCAAGAACTCTGAGACTCTGATCTAACGCTGGACGTCGGGTTCGAGTTGCGGGTTTCCTTTTATCGTCATACGGCACCGCTGGGCGTGGCTTCCCCACGCCCCCCCGGCTTTTGAGAGAAACTGATCGCAAAACTCAGCTCTCGCTCCCTCCGCCGACTCATTTCCCCTAACCGCCGATACTTTCGAAAAATTTTCCGATCACCGTCCTCTTCGCAGTTTCTTGATCCCTTTCGAACCAACCGTTTCCTTTCCGGTAAAATTTAAAGAGGAGACGACTCCCCTTGGGCGAAGACTTAGCCAGCCTCCTTCGTTCCCAAAAGGTATTTTGGTGACGTGAGAAACAGCACGCTCCATCGTCGTCATTGGAATATTCTTTTCGAGCTATGTTTCGCTTTTCAAGGCTCCGGGGGACTTTCTAAAGCACGCACGCGGCTTACCTTCTGGGGCCCCCTGGAGGCATCCCCCCATAGCCGCGACTTCAACCGCCTTTTTAATCTTCCATGTTTTTTCTCATACGAAAGGCTCTTGGCCGATTTCCGGTGTCCGTTCCTCGTTCTATTTCCCCGAGAAAGGAAGAGAATTTTTAGATGGTAAATGTTGATTCAAAGGCTGGGGTCATGGGTCAGGCTTTGCGGCTCTTGATACGACCCCCCTTTTTTCGTACGCCCCTCCCGAAAAACTAATCCCCGTAATACTCACTCCGATAGATCCTTTCGCTTTTAGAACAGGTGTCTTTTTGTCGCACTTCGTTGTCGATCCTTCCTTGGGAGGACCCCAGGAATATGAACTTTCCCCTCTGACGGCCCTATTCTTACCAATTCATGCCCCTTCCCCTTCAGGTGAGAAGAAGTGGATTTTTCTCTTTCGCTAGTATTTGTTCGCAGTAGTCCCAGACCTCGGTTTTCGATTCTCGTTATGACTCGTGGGATGTGGTCTTTTGGAGGCCGAAGGGATGGTTGACATCGCGCACCTTGATTTTTCGAGGGTCACACTTGCCCTTCTTCCCCCATAAGAACGCCTTTTGACCTTCTACTCGGCCTAGATAGAAGATGTATTCTTTTAAGAGCCTTCGTGACCCCTCGTAACGTCGGCTTTCGTCACGGTTATATTTTTCGAGATAGAGATCACAGGAGTTCTTCTCGAGTGGGTTGGTCACGATTATTTTCTACCCGACAAGGTGACACCTCCTAGTGTTTGTTATATACGTACAATCTTTTTTCAAGTTTTCCCCCCTACGAGGCTGAATCGGACGTTTTTTTAATTGCGGCTGACTGTTCAGCGAACGTGTCTCTTTTTTTTTTTTTACTCCTTTTTGTTGAGCCCAGGTCGACGGAAGCTCCCCTAATCCCTTCCAAGCTTACAGAGCCAGGATTCCCAGAAGATTCTTCCGTTTGGACCACACGTTTTGCGGGATTGTCCGGAGCTTTCCCGCTTTGAGTGGAAACCACGGGAGCAACCTCTGTGCCACCCCCGGACGCCGACGTCCCGGCTTGCCCTCTCACAAATGGATTGAGCCCCCCTATCGAGACATTCGAACCTTTTTTAAGAAGTAGCGTCAAGTCGAGATGTACGCCTCTTCCCCTTCGGAGAGATGGTCTTTTGGGTACCCCCTCTTCTGCCTCTCCTTACACAGACGAGATGCTCCCTCAGAGAAGAAACAGATTGTGAAGCTGTATAGCCTGAACAGCATTCCTCACCCCCCTTAAACCACCCCTCTGGTGGTATCCTTACGGATTTTCCTCGAAAATTACCTCCTGACTTTTCTCCCCGGGATTAGTTTCTTTTATTTACAGAACACCCCCAACCTCTCCCTGCAAGCGTTTTTTTGCACTCAAAGGGCGCACCCCCGCATGTTTACGATTCCTGCCTCACGAAAGTCCGTTGACGTTTCATCGATCATTTTGAGGCCACGCCCAATCACCAGGAACCTGAGAATACTCCAAACGGTTTTCAACTGTGCCAGATCTACCCCTTATTCCCCGAAAATAGCGTGAATAGGACTCTCCCGAGTGCTATGCTCTGGCCTTGGTTTAGGAAGAAAAATGGCGACGAGGAGTTTTCTCCCCCCTTCATGCCGACCAGTCTGACGTTCTCACCAAGCAGGACCTCAACCGCTGCTGCCTCGGATCATTAGTCGTTTCACAAAGACTCATCGCGGCATCCTTTTTTAGAGCCTTGTTAGGAATAATGCTGAGGGATCTTTCGTCTTTTCTCCGACACCTTCGATTCCCCTTCTGACTCCTGTGACACATTCCCCTAATACCTAAATCAGCCTTTTCCCCGGAGCTTTACCCAGAAAGATGCCAAATTCCGAGATAGTGCTCCTTCGTCAAGTACTACAGTTTGATGATTTTAGGTACTCCCCCCCCTTTCTTTACTTCCTTTACTGGTGTGACTAGATATACGCGCTTTTTATTAGCAAAGGCCTTCGCCTCTAGTGGCTTTTGATCTTTTAGTTCAGGACAGCAAGTTCTCCGTTTCCAGAGACTTTTTTTTCCTGAAACGCTGGGATTCCTATTAGAGGCTTCGCTATCTAGTCGGAGCTACTTTACCTGTCACGGCTTACTTAGGCGCTTCTTCTTCGCCTCCTTCCTAGTGGTTTTAAGACGGTCCGTTTTACTCACAACCTTGACCCTTTACGCGCGTTCCGCCTAACCTCTCTCCTCTTGTGTTCGTGTCTTCGTGTCCTTCACCTGTTCGCCCGTCCTCAAACCTGCGAATAGCGCGCTAGGAGTCGTCTTTCCCTTCAATGTCCTTTTTCCCTCCCCCAGCCGCATTCTATACGGTCCCACTTTTCTGCATTGTCCTCCTAGGACCCCCTCCTTATCTTTTTCCTCCCTTAGAGTCGTTCTCCTTAAGCTCCCTTTTCCCCTTACAATTCCTAGCCTCGGTTGACTTTCTGAGTCTCACGTTCTCCCCCCAAGGAATGAAGTCTTCTCTCCAGAACTCGCTTTTTCGCCTGGGAATGGCCATCTCATGGTCACCTTTGCTTTCATCCTTCTCGGTAGAAGCCTTTCTTTTTCGATATCCCCAATCCTAGAGTTCTAACTTTTGCCTACTGAGAAATACTTTTTTTCTTCCTATTGCTCTTTCCCTCCATACGTTTAAATAGATCTCCAGGCTTTCCCCCCCCTTCCTCTTCGCCCAAATCCCTAATCTTGGTACCTCCCTCTGCTGGTAAGACTACCCAGCTTCCCGTCCTTTTGCCCCTTTTATGGCATTCGAGTTCCCCTTGAGAGTATCGACCCCGGAGCTCTAAAGCGACCTACCTCACCTCACCTTTTAATTCGGGTTCAATCTTTCCTCTAAAGGAAATTGTATCTCTCTGAGTGAGATGATAGCCTCTTTTTCTCGAGAGAGCTGTCTCCATGAGGCTTGTTTTTTTTGCGACTCACGATGTTTTTCCCTCTTTCGAAGCACCGTGCTTCCCGGTTAGACCACGCCCTTACCTAAGATCGGTCCTTATGCACTTCTTGACACTCCACCCACCCTTTCTTCGTGAAGGTCCGAACCTACCTTCTCCTACCTGACGTCATCTAGCAGGCGTCATTTCCCTCCTCTCCGAGCATCCCCTCCCTTTCCTCCAAAATCGCCTAGTCATCGCGGATCCCTTTTCGTGTCCTGAAGGCACCCTTTTCGTTCTTTTTAGGTGAAAGGAGATCCCCCCTTTGACAACCCCGTCGCGTCTTTTCGT